>Ga0207952_1001177_pt1 | contig 12380 bp, 12 predicted proteins | sample SubbioR12Aug_8Ca_FD_184831 | JGI IMG/M metagenome (GOLD analysis project Ga0207952, IMG submission 184831) | Serpentinite rock and fluid subsurface biosphere microbial communities from McLaughlin Reserve, California, USA - CR12Aug_8Ca (SPAdes) | ecosystem: Environmental > Terrestrial > Deep...
TCGCGCCAGTGCGCGAACCAGGTAGCGCGCTCGCGGTCGAGCGCGCCCAGCCGCCGCTCGCAATGGCGGCGGAGTGATGAGGATTGCATGCTGTATCCCTTTGGTGCTGATCGTCTCCCTCGCGCCCGCGAGGTAGGTAGCCAGCGCTGTCCCAGCGAAGTGGTGAGCGCTGTTATCTGGAACGTTCTAAGTATCGGCACGCTTGCTGCGCGCTAAAATTTTGACTCGCGAAGTACATGGACAAGATTCTCGCGCTGAAACGAGCGCTCATAGGTAATCAAAGGTATGACCAAAGTGTTGCTCGCGCCAACCGCCATGGGTCCAAGCTGATCGACAACACCTGACATTAATCGATGAAAGTGAATGATAAGGCCATCAAAATAGAATCTAAAAATTGGTCGTTTCTGGATGCCGAGGCCAGGTAAGTTTGGGACCGTCATCATTTGAGCCAGCGGAACCATATTCTGCTGGATTCCCTTTGTTGAAAGCTGCGTAACCGCGGCAGGATAGAACTCCTCATCCGGCGCGATATTATTGATAAGAGCCTGTCGAAGAATTTCTAGATGTTCGGCTGGTATGCTCACTTCAGAGAAATCCGCAAGTTCAGTAGCGGCTGCCCGCCAGAGCAAGCTAAGCAGGAAAAGTCGCAGCCTAGAGAAATCCAAACCCCGAACAACGCGAGCACTTGACCCGACTGCTCGCGAGACGGCATGAACCGGCGGCAAGGGAGTAGCCTCCCCCCAACCGCTCCACACCAAGCTGTGCGTCCTAAGAATGCGAATCGCCCAGTTATCCAACGCGGATAGAATGTCTTCTCCTTCCCGCGTTACCAATCGCTCGTCGTACCAACTGCTCCATTTGCGACTAGGACGTTTGCCGCTGTTGTATTGAATGAGCGGCGCTCCTTTGATTTCAGCATTGGAAAGGGCAAGCGGGATAAGGTGTGATCTAACAAATCGTCCACGCTTGAGAGTGAGCTTACAGATGCCCTCGACCATCCCTCCCTCCGCACTTCCCCATTTCTTCGTGCCCCAGCCGAATGAGCAACTATACCATTACACCTCCGCCCAAGGCGCTCTCGCGATCATCCAAAGCCAGTCACTGTGGCTATCTGACTATCGTCGAATGAATGATCCCCGTGAGTTTTTGTACGCCAAGGAGCATTGCCGTGCGGCAATTTTCGATCGCTCGATTGACGTTGTTGATCCAGTTCGAGGTATGGCCGGAATTTCCATGACTCAACTAGAGCAGGAAACTTTGATGTTGATTGGTTGCCTCACCCGTCAAAGAGATGCGCCGCAGCAGTGGTTGAAGTATGCCGACGAAGGACGAGGATGCGTAATTGGCATCGATGCGGAATACTTGGCACACGATGCAGGAGTAGCAATTCGAACCGTCAATTATGACGTGGCGTATCTTCGCAAGGTCATGCGGAGTGGTCTATTGATGCTACAATCTGAGTACCAAAAGAAACCTCCGGACTACAAAGAGCTGGTCACGCTGTCTCGATTCTTCGCGGCTGACTTATTTGCGTTCAAGGAGCATGCATTTGCTCAGGAGCAAGAAGTTCGCATCTCGCGAATGGTAAACAGAGAGGCAACAGAAACGCATGGCTATCGAGACGTCGGTGGCCATGACAGAAACCGGACGCCACTACCCGCATTGCCTCTGGCAGTTCGCACAAATGCATCTGGTGATTGTCTGTACATGGCGTTGCCACTCAATCAAGGAGATGCACAAGGCGTCCGCTCGATTGGTTTTGGCCCGCACTGCTTGGAAAGCGCTCGCCAAGAGCTACTGGAGCAAGCTAGACGGCTATCCCATAGCGTGGATATTTGGCAGTCGACAGTTGACTTGCCCTAACTGTCGCAGATCGCACTACTGAAATGGCAAGTCTACTCGAGAAAACAATGAGCTCTCGGAAGTCCGAGTGAGCGCCACCGTCTCGGACCAATGCATCGACCCTCCAGACACGCGGTGAAACTGCCAAACAAGAACATCTTCGATGCCATCTCCATTCAAGTCACCTCTCATGACTTCAGTAAGCGTTGTCCTGATAGTTCCCTCAACGAATATCTGATGCGGCGATATTACATCTACCTTGCAACGACCATCGGCCACGACTTTGGCGATGGTCACGTCAGGTGGCATTAGCGGGCTCTCATTGGAGTTCTCAAGATTAACGTCGAATGGAACTAGTCTCGCAGGCAATAGCTCCACCGCAGATATGTGCTGGAGGAATGAGACGCGAGAATTGCGGGCGACGTAGATTGCAGCCAACACGTCTTTAATACGCTTGAAGTAATTGAGTACTACCAGATCGGCATTTGACCGTGCGAGGCAGCCATCTTCCTCGGCGGCTTTGAGGTCGTTGATTGTTCGCACTGGCCTCGCTTCACCGTCACTTCGGATCATATGAAATGGGGGATCTGCTTCGTAACCCGCTATCGGAGTGCTGCGAAGTTTGAATACGTTCTCTGCCGTCACATCCTCTGAGGCAACGCCTTCGAACAGAGGGGAGGTGATGATGAGGCTGGGCGAAATCACGATTTTTCTCCAATTTTCGTGGATGACGCGGGAAAGTCAGCCGGATTGGGAGGCGGCTGAATTTTCTCAAGCAAAGCTGCGTGGGTCGCCAATATTCGCGGCATCATTTCGCGTGCCCGCTTCAGCGTGTACCTAAGATCACCGTCTTCCTGCGGGTCACCGGACTTTCGCAAATTGCAGGAGCGGCATGACAGGATGGCGTTTTCCAATCCTTGCGGATCAAAGTCAGACTGGAGCGGTATCGACTGGGCAAGCGCAGCATAGCGTGCGGGCTTCCTAGAGATCGCATTCGGAATTACGTGGTCAATCTGGAAATCCTCGTAGCCAACCAGTCGAGTGCAGTACGGGCACTTGCGGGCATACGACTCCCAGATCGCAAGACGCATATGGGGATCGTGTCTGTTGAACGCCAAGTCGTCGTCATCCGAACGGTTGCGTACAGTGCATTAGGCATTTTTCAATCCAATCTAGCAATCTTCCTGTAGTTGGCACCAAGCCTCTAGAAACTGCCAACGAGACTGCGCTACGTCGTCATCTGGAAAGCCATCAATCGTCGAACTCATCCTTCTCCTCCCAATACTCGTCCGTGAAATCCCGATAGAGGTCGTACTCGGTCACGCAATATGCCTGCACCGGCGGCGCGTCCCAGTTCGCCGAGACCGGCAGCGCGAAGGTGAGCGCCAGCGCGTCGGCGATGTCGGGGCTGGCGAGGCCGCGCTTCTTCATGTCGTCCTTCTTCTCGAGCTGGATCTCGCCCCTGGCGTTAAAACCGTACTCGACACCGGTGAGGTCGGCTCCGAGTTCGGGGTCGTCGGGCAGCGCGCCCTTTTCCAGCCAGTCCTTCACGCTGCCCCAGATCTCGGCGCGCTTGTTGGCGTAGCGCGGCCGGGCGCCGGCCTCGTCCCACGGCGCCGCTGCGGCGCCGAAGTTGATGCCGAACACGCGGGGCACGCCCAGCTGGCGCAGGCGATCGACGACGCCGGCGCCGATGCCGCCCTCGTCGACGAACACGGCGGCGACGCGTTCGGCCGCCGCGCGCTCGGCGACGCGGCCGGCCAGGGTCATCAGGTCGAGGCCCTGGTGCTTCTCGACCCGGTACGACTTGGCGTCGCGGCCCTTGCGCAGGAAGATGACGCTGCGGTCGTCGCCGAAGCGCGCGACGTCGACGCCCATCACCAGCGGCTGGTGGCGGTCGGCGTTGGGAGCGGGCGCGCGCGCCATCGCCGCCTCGACCCGCTCGGAGTCGATGAACTGCATGGAGCCGGCGCGCGGGAATTTTCCGCGCACCCGGACGCGCACGAAGTCGGAGTCCTCGCCGTAGTCGGCGACCCAGCGCGCGAGCTGGCGCTTGTCGGTGAGCGAGACCTTGTGCGAGTCGACCTGTTGCGTGAGCCAGCGTTTGCGGAAGCGGTTGAAACATTCGAAGAAGCGGCCCGCCGGGCGCGTCGGGTTGCCGAAGACGACCCAGACGATTTCCGTATCGGCGTCGGTCAGTGCGCCTTCCGCCGTCTCCCAGATCGGGTCGGCGATGGCCGAGGCCTCGTCGAACACCAGCAGGACGCGGCTGCCCTTGTTGTGGAGGCCGGCGAAGGCCTCCGCGTTGTGGGCGGCCCACGGCACCATGTCGATGCGGCCGCCCTGCTCCGTTTCCGGTACCGCCGAGGTGAGCGCGGTGGCGCCCAAGGCGCACCATTCGTGGGAGAGCGCGAGGCGATGCCACTTGCCGAGCTCGGCCCAGGTCTTGGTCTTGAGCTGGGTCTCGGTGTTGGCGGTGACGACGCCGCGCGTCGACGTCTGGGTGGCGAGCGCCCACAGGATCAGCCAGGCGACCAGCGCCGACTTGCCGACGCCGTGGCCCGAGGCGACGGCGATGCGGACGGGGCCTTTCTCTTCGCGCAGGCCCTCGCCGATCTGGCGCAGCACGTCGGCCTGCCATTTCTCGGGGCCCTTGTGCTGGCTGAGCGGGCCACCCTCCTCCTCCCACGGGAACGCCCAGCGCACGAAGCCCAGGGGATCGCGCCTATAACCTTCGAGGCGGCGCAGGCGCGCGACCTCGACCTTCATCCGTTCCTCGTCAGCCACGGCGGGGCTCCCTCTTTTTGGCGGGTTTCTTCGCGGGCTTTTCGTAGACCGCCATGCGCTTCTCGGCGGCGGCCATGCGCTTGATCAGGTCGAAGGGCGGCGCCGCGGGAGCCGCCCGGTCGCGGTCGTAGATCTCGGGCCGGTGGGCCTTCAGCAGGAACTGCAGCAGGCGGTGGTCGTGCTGGGTGGCGGTGCCGACCTGCTGGCCGGCGTACCACACCGGGCGCTCGACGCCCTGCAGCGCATGCCGCATCGCCTTGTCCTGCAGTCGCTCGGTGCCGAGATGCAGCGCCTCGTCCCAGCGCCTGAGGAAGGCCGGGCGGGTGGCGCGCAGCCTGTAGAGAGACGAGCGGTGGAGCCCGCTGCGCTCGGCCGCGGTGGCGACGTCGGCGGTCTCGGCGAGATTGAGCAGGAAATCATCCAGGCGCGCGGGCGCGATCGGGCGGCCACGGCCGCGCGTGGGGGTCCGGTGGGACATCTTGGCCTCGTCGAAGGGGAAAAAGGGCATGAAAACCCCGCCGCGGCGGAGGGCCGGGCGGGTTCGGAGAGCGGCGGACGGGGTTTCCGCCACGCTAGACCTTTTTATAGCAGGAACCTGCTGAATCTGTCAAATTATTTTTTCGGTCGTCATATTGCCTTCCGGACCGGAACGTCTCCGGGGCTTCGAGCGTTGTGCGCGAATGAATCCGAACGCCCTCCAGCGCGGAAGCCATGGCTCCCTTTCACGGCGCATGAAAAACGCCGGCAACGGCCGCCCCACTTGCAACTTATTTGCGTTCGATCCTGGCGGAAGGCCACCCATTGCGGTCTGCCCGGAAGCGGACGAATGCTTGCGCCAGCGCGGCGGCAATGGCCGGCTGGCGCCATTTGGGAGAGCATGAACATGCAACAGCGCGGCTCAGATCCCGACACGTTGTCCGAGGCCGGGCCCGATGCCGGCAATGCCGAGAACCGGCCCATCCGCATCGCCTTCGTCGAGGACGACGACAATTACCGCGAGGCGGTGAGCGGCGAGCTCGCCGATCACGGTTTCGTGGTCGAGGGCTTCCGCGACGGCCCGGCGCTGCTCGAATTCTTCGACACCGGCGCCGAGGCCGAGATCATCCTGCTCGACTGGACCCTGCCCAGCGTGTCGGGCATCGACCTGCTGCCGAGACTTCGCCGCAGCGGCATCGCGCTGCCCGTGATTTTCCTCACCGGCCGATCGCAGCCGGTCTACGAGAAGCTCGCCCTCGACGGCGGCGCCGTCGACTTCGTCGACAAGGCGCGCGGCGTGCCGATCCTGGCGCAACGGCTGAGGCTGATCGCGGATTCGACCAAGAAACCCGACGCGCCCAGGCTCGGCGACACTTTCGAGTGCGGCCAGCTGCTGCTCAAGCTCGCCATGAGCCGGGCTTTCTGGAACGATCGCGACGTCGATCTCACGGTCTCGGAATTCAAGATCGTGCATCTGCTGGCCTTGAACGCGGGCGGCCATGTGACCTATCGCGCCGTCTACGACTGCATGCACTACGCCGGCTTCATCGGCGGGGCCGGCGAAAACGGCTATCGAACGAACGTCCGCTCCAGCATCAAGCGGATTCGCCGCAAGTTCCAGGCCATCGATCCGGACTTCGACGAGATCGATAACTACCAGGCCTTCGGCTACCGCTGGCGCAAATCCGACGCTCAGCCGCCTCGCCTCTAGCCCCTGACGAACGAACGAGCCCGCTCCCTACATGCAGGGGGAGCGGGCTCGGCAGCCGTCTCGGGGGAGATGAGACGTCCGTCTCGGGGGAGATTGAGACGTCGGCACAGAGGCACTGGGCTGCTGCCAGAAAACGCCGGTCCGCCGGACAGGGTGCCGTCCGATTTCGGACAATCCGTTGCGGGCGGCCCGCTGAAGGAGTCTTTCTAATCGGCCGGGTCGATCGCAAGCGTCTGGGATTCCGGTGCGGAGAACCTCAACCCGCCACTCCCCACAGCCTGATCTCCATCCGAGGGCCGACTTGTGTCCACGGCCCGGTTTGGCAAATTTGAGAGGCTCTTTCTCCGAACCGTGAGGCGGCGCTGGGCGTCACTTCGCAGGACCTCACCGAGGCTGCGTAGAAGTTTCAATTCTGCCCGGACCAGCGCGCCCCGCTCCTGCATTCGGTGCCCCCGTGGTTGGTTCCCGTCGTTGGTTCCCGTGGTAAAGTTGTGTCCGACCAAACGCCGCGACGTTCACAAGGTTTCGGCACGTTTCCGGACAATGATGAGACAGGACAGGGACGGGACAGGAGGGGCGCCTGTCTCAAATCGCCTTCAATCCTTTTGAGGACCGAGCTTGTCGGCCCACTGTTTGCCGAGTTCCGTCAGCTTCGCGCGCAGTCATCACCGCGCTTCGCCTCGAAGCGCGTCGGATCTCAGCCAGCCCGACAGGCGCCTGCGCGCCATCCACACCAGCAGTCCGCCCATGGCGACGCCGGCGGCGCTGAACGCCAGATCATGAAACGAGGCGTGGCGACCGGGCGAATAGAGCTGCCCGATCTCGAGAAGCGCCGCGTAGGCCACGAGCAGACCGCATTGAGCGCCGAGCGGCGGACTCCTTCGAAAGGCGAGGCCCATCAGGAGAGCGGTCCCCATGTAGGCCACGAAGTGTTCGGCATGCCCGCCCATGGCCGTCCGCGTCATCGCCCCGGCCGGCAGCCAGGCAAGCGAGGCAAGAACGACGATGCAGCTCATGACGGCGGTGCGGAGAAGGACGGAAAGCCATTTTTCAACATTCTGGAACATTCCGAGGGAGATAGCGCGGAATGCGTCGCGAAGGGTGTGGCAAGGGTGTGTTATGCGGCGCGTTGAGCTAAATCAGGACGCATGACAAAGCCTGGCGGCATCTCGATCCACGTCTTCGACGTCGCAAGCGGCATCGCCGCGGCGGGGCTGCGCGTCGAGTTGCGCGGTCCCGACGGCACGGTGCTGGCGTCGGGCGCGATCAACGCCGCGGGCGTGCTCGATCATCCCACGGTGCGCGGCGACGGGCTGACGGCGACCGGGATCTACGAGGCCGTCTTCCATATCGGCGAGTGGTACCGCGCCAAGGGGGCACCTATCCCCTCACCTGCCTTCCTGGAAGCCGTGTCCTATCGCTTCGGCGTCGCCGATCTCGCGCAGCACTATCACCTGCCGCTAAAAATGACGCCGTGGGGCTTCTCGCTTTTCCGCGGCGGAGCCTGACGCCCCTGACTCCGGGCACGCCGATTGCTTACCCTCAGGCATGAACAGGTATCGGGGGACAACATGATCAAGCGCAGAACGATGATGGGAGCGGCCGCGGCTTTGGCGCTCCGCGGCACCGCCTCGGCGCAGCAATGGCCGGCACGGCCGGTGAAAATCATCGTCACCTTCCCGCCCGGCGGCGCGTCGGATGCGGCGGCGCGCGTGATCTCGGGACCCTTGTCGGAAAAGCTCGGCCAGTCGGTGGTGATCGACAACAAGCCGGGCGGCGGCACCACCATCGGCGCCAACGCGGTGCTGGCGGCCAAGGACGACCATACCCTGATGCTGTCGAACAGCGCGCCGATCTCGATCGCGCCCTACCTGTTCGACAAGCCGCCCTACGATCCGCTGAAGGACTTCGTGCACGTCTTCTATATCGGCTCGGTGGCCAACGCTTTCGTGGTGCGGCCGGCCGTGCCGGCCAAGGACATGGCGGCGCTGATCGCCTGGATCAAAGGCCAGGGCAAGCCGGTACCGTTCGGCTCGGGCGGCCAGGGTTCGATCGGCCATATCATCGGCGAGATGTTCAAGGCCGAGCTCGGCCTCAGCATGGAGCACATCGGCTATCGCGGCGCGGCGCCGATGTTCCAGGACATGATGGCGGGCCAGCTCGACTTCGCCGTGGTGACGCTCACCGAAGTGCTGCCGCTGGCCAAGGACGGCAAGCTCCGCATGCTGGCGCTTACTTCTACGCAGAAGGCGCCCTCGGCGCCCGACGTGCCGCTGGTGACCGAGCTGGGCTACCCCAAGCTGGTGGCCGAGAATTTCGTCGGGCTCTCGGCCCCCGCCGGATTCCCGGCGCCGGCGCAGGCCCGGCTGCACAAGGCGATGGCCGAGGTGCTGGCGGACCCCAAGATCGTCGAGCGACTGGGCGAGCTGGGGTTCGTGACCAAGCCCATGAGTTCGGCCGAATTTACGGCCTTCGTGGCGGCCCAGGTAAAAGCGTTCCAGGCACCGGTGAAGGCGTCAGGCGCCAAGCTCTAGGCAGAATGCTTTCTGCCGGCCTCGAATTGACGTAGAGGACGGCATCGTGATTTCGAAGCTCACCCTGCTGCATATCGTGCTGGCCGTGATGGCCGCCGGCGGCGTCTACCTCGCCTGGCGCGAGGTGCGCCGGCTCTACATCTCGCAGTGGCGCCTGCTCGCCCCGCCGGCGCTCGGTCTCGGGGTGGCGCTGGGCCTTGCCCTGATCCAGATCGCCTCCGCCCGGCTGACGGACTGGCCTTTTGTGGTGGCCCTGCTGCTGGGCCTCGGCGCCGGCGCGGTGCGCGACAGCATGATGGCCATCGACCACGACCTCTTTCGCCCGAAGCTCATCATGCAGCCGGCGGTCCGCTTCGGGCTGCTCGCAGTTGCCGTGGTGGTGGCGGCCGCGACCGCGGTGGAAATCCTGGGCGCACGCTGGGTGCCGGCACTGGCGCCCGCCCGCTATGGCGCGGCGCTGGTGGCCATGCTGTGCGCAGCGGCAATGCAGGGCCGCGCGGTGGCGCTGGCCGTCCAGCTCAACCGCTATTATGCCCACCTCAAGGAGGAGGAGGCCGCCGCCCGCGTCGTGCCGCAGGCACCGCCGGATCTGTCCGCGGAGTCGCCCCCTCGTCCGTCGCTGCGGGTGGTTGATCCGCGCAGGGGCTGGCCGCGGGGTTGATCGGCGGAAGGGCCTTGCGGCGGTGTCCGCAAATAGGTATTTCCGTACTTAATTACGTAAATGGGAAACGCCTGGTTCATGACGCTTCCGTCCGGCATCTCCTTCTCCACCGACCACAAGGTCCGCTTGCCGGAGCGCTTCAACGTGGCAGTACCGTTCATCGACCGGCACGTGGGCGAGGGCCGCGGCGCGAGGCCTGCGATCCGCACCGCGTCAGAGACGGTGAGCTATGCCGAGCTGGCGGAGCGCGTGAACCGCGCCGGCAACACACTGCTGAGCCTCGGGCTGAAGCCTGAGGACCGGCTGCTGATGGTGGTGAAGGACTGCCCGGCGTTCTTCTATCTGTTCTGGGGCGCGATCAAGGCCGGCATCGTGCCGGTGCCGCCCAACACGCTGCTGCGCAGTGCGGACTATGCCTACATGATCGAGGATTCGGGCTGCCGGCTCGTGGTCCATTCGCCCGAGTTCGCGGGTGAGATCGAGCCGGCGCTGAAACAGTCGCCGGCACCGGCGCTCACCGTCGATGCGTTCCTGGCGGCGATGGCCAAGGCGTCCGATGAACTGGAACCGCGGCTGGCGGCGCCCGGTGACGACTGCTTCTGGCTCTATTCCTCGGGCTCGACCGGCCGACCCAAGGGCGCCGTCCATTGCCAACGCGACATGGTGGTGACCAGCGAGCTCTATGGCGTGCGCGTGCTGGGTGTCACGGAGAACGATATCAACTACTCGGCGGCCAAGCTCTTCTTCGCCTATGGCCTCGGCAACGGCATGACGTTTCCGCTGTGGACCGGCAGCACGGCGGTGCTCGACGACCGCCGGCCGACGCCGGACACGACCTTCGAGAACATCGAGCGCTTCAAGCCCACGCTCTACTACGGCGTGCCGACGCTCTATGCCGCGCAGCTCGCCGCGCTGGAGAGCAAGCCCCGCGATCTTTCCAGCTTGCGGGCTTGTGTTTCGGCGGGCGAGGCGCTGCCGGCCGACATGTTCCGGCGCTGGCAGGAGAAGACCGGCACAGTGATCCTGGACGGCATCGGCTCGACCGAGGCGCTGCACATCTTCATCGGCAACCGGCTCGGTGATTACCGGCCGGGCACCAGCGGCAAGCCGGTGCCGGGCTACGAGGCGTGCATCCTCGACGAGAGGGCCAAGCCGGTGACTCCGGGCGAGAGCGGCGCGCTGTGGCTGAAAGCTGAATCAGCCGCGAAATATTACTGGAACAAACCGGAGAAAACGGCGGAGACGATGGTCGACGGTTGGCTCAACACCGGCGACACGTATCGACAAGATGAGGATGGCTACTACATCTATGAGGGCCGCAGCGACGACATGCTGAAGGTGGGTGGCATCTGGTGCTCGCCCGTGGAGATCGAGAATTGCCTGATCGGCCACCCCGCCGTGCTCGAGGCCGCCGTCGTGGGCCATGCCGACGAGGCCGAGCTGATAAAGCCCAAGGCGATCGTCGTTTTGAAGCAGGCGGGCAGCGGCGACGTAGCGCTCACCGAGGCGCTGATGGCGCTCTGCAAGAAGACCCTGGCGCCCTACAAATACCCGCGCTGGGTCGAATACGTGCCGGAGCTGCCCAAGACCGCGACCGGCAAGATCCAGCGCTTCAAATTGCGTGCGTGAGGCGGCGTTTTCGGCTTTTATGACGTCCAGGGAAAACAGGGAGCGAAACCAATGAAGACCAAATTGTTTGGACCCACAACAATCGTCGCGCTGGCGCTTACCTTGCCGGCGATGGCGCAGAGCCCGATCAAGATCGGCTTCGTCAGCACCTTCTCCGGCCCGCAGGCCGCGATCGGCGAGGACATGCGCCGCTCGGCCGAGCTCGCCAAGGAGCATCTCGGCGGCAAGATGGGCGGCAAGCCCTTCGAGATCGTCTACGAGGACGACACCTTCAAGCCCGACGTCGGCAAGCAGAAGTCGGAAAAGCTGGTGCAGCAGGACAAGGTCAATTTCGTCACCGGCTATATCTGGTCGAACGTGCTGCTGGCCTCGCTCAAGACCGTGACCGACGAGGGCGACACCATCCTGGTCTCGGCCAACGCCGGGCCGTCGCAGATCGCGGGCGAACTCTGCAACAAGAACTTTTTCTCGACCTCGTGGAACAACGACCAGACGCCGATGGCGATGGGCGAGTACCTGCAGAAGAAGGGCGTCAAGAGCCTCTACCTGATGGCGCCCAACTACGCCGCCGGCAAGGACATGATGGCCGGCGTCAAGCGCACCTTCAAAGGCGAGATCAAGGGCGAGGACTACACCAAGTGGCCCGACCAGCTCGACTTCTCGGCCGAGCTCGCCAAGATCCGCGCCGCCAAGCCAGAGGGCATATTCATCTTCTACCCGGGCGCCCACGGCGTGCAGTTCCTGACGCAGTATTCGCAGTCGGGCCTGAAGGGCCAGGTGCCGCTCTATCAGGTGTTCTCGATCGACGCGATCACGCTGCCGCAGCAGAAGGACCTGGCGCTGGGCATCCTCGGCGCCCAGGAATGGGTCAACGACCTGCCGAACGACGCCAACAAGAAATACGTCGCCGACTTCAAGAAGAAGCACGGCACCTACCCGTCGTTCTATGGCGCCCAGAGCTACGATGCGATCATGCTGATCGCCTCGGCGGCCGAGGCGCTGAAGGGCGATCTCTCGAGCAAGGACAAGGTCCGGGCCGAGATGAAGAAGGCCAACTTCAAGTCGGTGCGCGGCGACTTCAAGTTCGGCAACAACAACTTCCCGATCGAGAACTTCTACATCCAGGACACGGTGAAGGATGCGACGGGCATGCTGACGCTGAAGACCGTCGCGACGGCGGTGACGGCGGCGGTCGATCCGTACGCCTCCAAGTGCCCGATGAAGTGACACCCCCCTGATT
>Ga0207952_1001178_pt1 | contig 12377 bp, 9 predicted proteins | sample SubbioR12Aug_8Ca_FD_184831 | JGI IMG/M metagenome (GOLD analysis project Ga0207952, IMG submission 184831) | Serpentinite rock and fluid subsurface biosphere microbial communities from McLaughlin Reserve, California, USA - CR12Aug_8Ca (SPAdes) | ecosystem: Environmental > Terrestrial > Deep...
GTGGGCGCGATAGCGGGACCGGACGCGGCGGGCCAGGTGGTTCGTCCGCCGGAACCGGGGCAAACGGCACCGACGGGCCTGATCCCTATTCGACGATGACCGCGGCGGCCGCGCCGGTTGGTGGCGGTATCGGTGGCGATGGCGGCAATACCGGTGATGACGGTAATGCTCCGGCTTCTGGTCGGGGCGGCGGCGGTGGCGGCTCTGGCGAGGGTAGCTCGATGATCGGCGGCGCCGGCGCCGGTGGGCAGGTGCTGATTACCTACGTGGTGCCTTTCGTCTGTGCGCCTCCCGCCAATGCCCCCGCTGGCCTGGCCTTGACCTGCGTCTGCGACACCTTCACTCGCGCCACGCTGAATCCATCGACAATTTTCGGCGGCAACTGGTCGGTCTCGAACAGCGACGGCCTGGGTAATCCGTACATCAACGCCACCACCGGTCTGTTGCGCCTGACCGAGAGTACCGGCAACAACGCCAAGGCGGCGACCGTGCCGAGTATCTTCCCGGCCGCCGGCAACTACATCTCGGCCGAATTCATGCACTACGCCTACTACGGCAGCAACCCTGGTGCCGACGGGATCGCAGTGACGCTTTCCGATTACTCGGTGCCTGCCGTTCCGGGCGGTTTCGGCGGCTCGCTTGGTTATGCGCAGCGTACCGGCGTGGTCGGCTTCGCCGGCGGCTGGGTCGGTGTCGCGCTCGACGAATGGGGCAACTACCAGAATCCGACCGAGGGTCGCGTCGGCGGCACCGGTTTCATCGCCCAGTCGGTCGGCGTGCGCGGCCCCGGCAGCGGCGCCAACGGCTATCGCTGGATGGGCGGCACGGCGAGCAATCCCGGTGGTTTGCGTATCGACGGCCTTGATCGGACGAGCACCACGCCGGCCCCCGGTTATATGTATCAGGTGGTCGTCGATGCCCGCGATTACGCGACCGGTACCGTCAACGTCAGCGTCAACCGCGATGCGACGACCAGGGACGGCTCAACCTACGCGGCCCTGTTCGGTCCGTTTAACGCCTACCCGGAAGCCAGTTACGCGCAGACCCAGGGCTGGATCAGCAAGCTGGTGCCGGATTACTGGAAGATATCGTTTACCGGCTCGACCGGCGGCGCCGACAACATCCATGAAATCGGCAGCCTGCGCATCTGCGCGCAGACGGTCTATCCGGATACCGGCGGCACGGCGAGCGGCTTTTCGGCGATCGACGAGGCCTATCCAGGGGCGCCCAGCGTTCCCGCCTATCCGAATTTCCAGACCGGCAATATCTACATGAAGCTGGCCGGAACGCCGTTTAAACTGTGGGTGGCGGCGCTGACCGGCAGCGGCATTTCAACCGGCTATTCCGCCACCAGCAACAAGTACGTGCAGGTGAAGATCGTCGATAACACCGACAACGCCTGCGGGCCGGATGGTACGCGCACCTGTAACGCAACCTGCACCGGTAAGGCTGCCGTCGAGACCGGCACCGGCGCCACCCAAGTGGCCACTTTCGTTTCCGGCAGCAGTACCGGCGTCGCCTCACCGTCACCGACGTTTACGCTCAATTCGGCCTACCGGAATCTGATTGCCGTTATGAAGGAATGCACGACCTCGACGTGTGCGGCATTCACTGCCACGGCGCCGGCCTGCTCGGCCGATTCGTTCTCGGTGCGGCCTTTAAGCATCACGTCGGTGACATCTGTTGATACCCCTGTGGGTGCTGGCAATGCCGCGACCAACGTTGGTACTGGCGGTACGCCAATTTTCAGGGCGGGCAGTGACAATTTTGCCCTGACGGCAACGACGACCGGTGTCTCCGGCAGCCCCAGCAAGTATAGCGGTGTGATGAAGATCAATAATGCCGTCATTCAGCCGTTAAGCCCCGCCTTGGTGGCCGGTGCGGTATCGGGCGCCTTCCCGGCGGCGAACTCGGGAACGCCGTCGTCTACGGCGACTGGCACGAGTTTTACTTACAGTGAAGTCGGTGGCTTCACGCTTCCCGGTTACGATCCGGCGTCGGATACCACGTCGCGGCGCGGTGTTTATGACGGGGTGGATCAGTTGAGCGAGTGCGCCCCCTCTCCGATGACGCTTGCGCAACAGGCGGCCTGCGATGTGCTCAAGGCCGCGTCGTGGACCGGCGTCGACAGCGTCAGCACCAAGGGTGACTGCGTCGTGGAAAGTTACTCAAATACCAAGACGGCCGGAAAATACGGCTGTAATTTCGGCTTGCTGCCCAAATTGCCAGCGCCGGCAACGTGGAGTTTCGGCCGCTTCATTCCTTACGAGTTCAGCGTCAGTTCGCCGGCGTTGACCAATCGCCCGGTCGCCGCCTGCTTGCCTGCATCAAATTTTTCCTATCTCGATGAAGGCATCGGGCTGGCCTATACGCTTGAGGCGCGGTCGGCGACCGGCAACATCACGAAAAATTATGCCGGGACTTTTGCCAAGCTGACGCTGCCGGCGGACGGATCGACGATGAATTTTGCAGCCGCAGTGGTCGGCCCGCCGTTTGTTCCGATCGCCAGCAACCGGATCGTCGGCTCGGGTTTTACCGGGGCGTGGCCGGCGCTGGGGACGGCCAGCGCCGGGCAGGTGCCGCTCGCCGGTACGCTAACGGTTTCCAGCCTAATGATTCCGACCAACAATCGCGTGTCACCGGACGGGCCGTTCACGAATGCCGCAATCGGCATCGCGCCGGTCGATTCGGATGGTGTCCGGATCATGGCCTATGACCTCGATTCGGATAATTCGGGTGGCGTCGGCGGTGCCGATCACTTGGCACTGGCAACGACAAATCTGTACTTTGGGCAAATTCGCCTGCTGCCGGCCATCGGCTCGGAACGGCTGCCGCTGACCATGGCCGCAGAAGTTCTGCGCTGGAACGGCGCGGGCTTCGTTCCGAATGGCAATGACAGCTGTACGCAGATCCCCGCAGCCCGCCTCGCCCTGTCGGGCTGGACAAAAAACCTCGGAGCTGGCGAGACAACGCTGCCCGCAAGTGCGCTGACTTTTACGACCGGGCGCGGTGCGCTCAGGCTGTCGGCGCCGGGCGCGGGTAACGACGGCACGGTTCTGGTCACCGCCGATCTGGCGACCGCCGGGCTGGGCTATCTGAGCGGCCGTTGGGGTGGCGCCATCCGCTACATCCAGAATCCGTCGGCGATTGCCGCCTTTGGTTTGTACAAGGGTGCTGGGCAGATCATTCATTTCCGGGAAAACTACTGAGCCGGGCTTTAAAGCGCATGAAATGTGCGATATTTCGCATTGTAAATAGATAGTTAACGTGTAGTATTAAGAAAGTTGATGAGGATTTGAATGTTCTGGAAACCGGGAGCCAAAAAGTCGGGCTGGATGGCGGTCATGCCAAAAGGTGACCGCGTTGCGCTGGCGCATGTGCTGCGCAGCGCTGGCGTTCGTCCGGAAGTTCGCCTGCTCGATTCCTTTGCCGCCGATCAGGGCGAAATCAAGGCTCTGCAGCGCCTGTGCACGGCCCGGCAACTCAAGTCCTATGCCTGTACGACGCTGATGGGCGCCGGTGAATACAACATCAACCAGCTCGACGCACCCGGCGTGCCGCCCGCCGAACGCAAGGAAGCGCTCCGTTGGGGGCTCAAGGGAATGGTCGATTACCCGGTTGAGACGGCCTGTATCGACGTACTGGACATCCCGATGGATGGCAGTGCGGGGCGCACGGCCAGCGTGTTTGCCGTTTCGGCGGCAGAGCAATCCGTCCGCGCCCGCATCCGCCCGTTTGAAGAAGCAAAAGTCCCGCTGGCGGCAATCGATGTTCCCGAGCTTGCGCAACGCAATGTGGCCGCGCTGTTCGAGGACGAAAATCGCGGCCTGGCTTTTTTGCGCCTGGACGACTCCGGCGGCCAGCTGACGCTGACATTTCATGGCGAGCTGATCGCGCTGCGCCGTGTCGAAGTGTCGGCGACGCAGCTGGCTGAGGGCGATGTCGGGCGACAGGCGCAGGTCATGGAACGGCTGGTGCTGGAGCTGCAGCGCAGCCTCGACAATTTCGACCGGCAGTACAGCTTCATCCCGGTTTCGAAGCTGATGGTCGCGGCGTATCCGGCGGTTGATGGGATTGTCGCCGCGCTTTCCGAGAATCTTTATATCCCAGTTCTTGAGATGGATCTCGCGCAGGTGATGGATTTTCCCGCAGTACCCGAGCTGCGCGATCTACACTTCCAGGCGAAAAATCTCCTGCTGATCGGTGCGGCATTGCGCACCAATGGCTTGGCGGCGTGATCCCGTGACCCAGCAAATCAACCTTTACGATCCGCGCCTGCGGCCACGCCGCGAACTGGCGACAGCGCGCAATCTCGGTCTTGGTGCCGTCGCCTTGCTGGTGTTGACGACAGCGCTGGCGCTTTACCTGAGCGGCGAGGCGGCTCGCACTACTGCGGCGCACACGGCGCTGCAGGCTGAAGTACAGGCCGAACAGGAGCGTGTGCAGGCCTTGACCAAGGTGAATGCCGAGCGTCGCGTTTCCCCGGATCTGGCTGCCGAGATGGTGAATACAAAAGCCTTGCTCGCCACGCGCGAGGCGGTCATGGAGGTGCTCGATTCCGGCCGACTCGGCAACGTCAGCGGGTTTTCCGAAACCATGTACGGTTTTGCGCGACTGGCGAGCAGCGATGTCTGGCTGACCGGATTTTCGCTGAGCGCGGGCGGTGAAAATATTGAAATTCGCGGGCGCATGCTCGATCCGGCGAAACTGCCGGCGTATGTGCAGCGCCTGAGCAAGGAGGCGGTTTTTCATGGCCGCCGCTTTGCTGCGCTCGATATGCGCAGTGTCGAGCCGGAGTTGCCGGCGCCGGAATCGGCGGCTGCCGCAGGTGCAGTTGTTCCGGTAGCGTCGACGCAACCCGCTGCGTTGTCGCGCTTCGTCGAGTTTGTCCTCCGCTCGGAAAATATGGTGCCGACTACGGGGGGGGCCAAACAATGAAAGCGGCCTGGCTGAAGCTTGCTGCCCGCTACGACGCGTTTTCATTGCGCGAGCGCTGGATGGTGGCAGCGGCCGTTCTTGGCGGCATCCTGTTGGTCGCGACCAGCCTGTTCATTGACCCGGCGTTGAAACGATTGAAAATCGCCGAGCGCGGGATTGCCGAACAACGGACGCAACTCACGACCTTGCAAGCGCAGATGCGCGCATTGCAATCGCCGGGCCAGAATCCAGATGTCGCGGTTCGTGCCGAACTGGTCGCGGCGAAGAAAAAGCTGGCCGACCTTGGCGGGAGATTTGCTGTCCTGGAAAATTCGCTGGTTTCGCCGCAGCGCATGCCGGGTCTGCTTGAGGATTTGATCGGCCGGCAAGGCGGTTTGCGTTTGCTCAGTTTACGCACCTTGCCGGTGACGCCGGTGCTGGAGAAAAAGACGGCGGAGAATGCCGGGAAAGCAGTCGATAAGCTTGCCGCGTCGGTCAGGGAGGTCGACCTTTCGCCCGGATTGTTCAAGCACGGTGTCGAAATAAAACTCGAAGGCAGTTACCAGGAGCTGGCCGCCTACCTGGCGCGTCTGGAAAAGTCGCCGGCCAAGCTCCTGTGGAGCGGCGTTACCCTGTCGGCCGAGAAGCATCCCAAACTGGTTCTGACTTTGACCGTATATACGCTGAGTCTGGATCACACATGGCTGATCGTCTGATGCGCGCCCTGGCGATGCTGGCCCTGTTCGCCGCTGCGGCGCCCGTCATGGCGCAGGGCGGTCTGGCCGATCCGACGCGTCCGCCGATCGGTTCTGCGGTTGAAATGCAAAGTTCGGGTGAAACGGGCGGCTCGCTTCTGCAGTCGGTGATGATTCCGAAAAAGGGCAAAGCGCGGGCTCTGATCGGCGGGCAGCTGGTGGTGCTGGGCGGCATGTACGGCGACAGTCGTCTGGTCTCATTGACCGAGCGTGAGGCGGTGCTTGAGGGGCCGGCCGGAATTGAGCATCTGTACCTGACGCCGGGTATCGAAAAGACAAACATCATTACGAAGACTCCTGCCGCCAGACGCGTGCAGAGCAAAGGTAAACCATGAAGCTTGGATTGAACTGGCTGGCGGCGCTGATTGCGCTTTCCCTTGCGGGCTGCGCGACGCATCAGAGAAGTCCGGGAGGAACCTTCGATCGGGTCAATCAGGAGTTGAAGGATGCCGCCAGCGCTCGCCTGAAGAGTACTGAAGACGCGGTCAACCAGGCCATGCTGCCGCCCCTGCAGATTGATCTGCCGACGTCGGCGCAGAGCGTCGAGCCGCGGTTCGACCTCGCCGTGAGCAATGCGCCGGCCAGCCAGGTATTCATGGCCCTGGTCACCGGGACGCGTTACAGCATGCTGGTTTCGCCCGAGGTCAGCGGCAACGTAACGGCCAATCTGAAGAGCGTGACCGTGCGCGAGGCGCTGGAAACATTACGCGAGTTGTACGGCTACGAGTTCAAGTTCCAGGGAACGCGCATCTATATCCAGCCGAATACGATGCAGACGCGGATCTTCCAGATCAACTATCTGGCCGGCAAGCGTCAGGGGCAGTCTGATGTGCGGGTGACTTCAAGTTCGATTTCGCAGTCGCCAACCCAGAGTCCCACCGTGCCCGTCGCAGGATCGCCGGCGCCTGCGGCAAGCGGGTCTTCCAGCACCGCGGGCGCGCCGAGCAGTCGCGTTTCGACGACGCACGACAGCGACTTCTGGCGCGATCTGACCAGCGCGCTGACCAGCATTGTCGGTGCGCAGGACGGCCGTGCCGTGATCGTCAGCCCGGGCTCCGGCGTGGTTCTGGTCAAGGCTTTCCCGTCGGACCTGCGCGCTGTCGAAAATTACCTGCGAATCACGCAGGTGATCGTCGAGCGGCAGGTGATGCTCGAAGCGAAGATTATCGAGGTTGCATTGAACGAGGAGTTTCAGGCAGGGGTCAACTGGAGCCACTTTGGCGGCAGCAATAACCGTTTCTCCTATGGTCCGGTGACTCCCGGAACGACGCTCGATACGGTTGGCGCGTTCGGAACAAACGGTAGCGTCGGTGTCGCGCCGGGTGCCGGCGGGGCGGTGGCGGCGGCGGCCCTTGGTAAAGGCTTCGTCGGGCTCGCCTTCCAGAGCGCCAATTTTGCTGCCTTGCTGAATTTCCTGGAAACGCAGGGCAATGTGCAGGTACTGTCGAGCCCGCGAATCGCCACGATCAACAATCAGAAAGCCGTGCTCAAGGTCGGTACCGACGAGTTTTTCATCACCAACATCACGACGACGCCGGCCACCGCCAGCGGTTCCGGAGTGATCCCCGGCACCACCACAGTCACGACACAGCCTTTCTTTTCCGGCATCGCGCTTGATGTGACGCCGCAGATCGACGGCGACAACAACATCGTCCTGCATGTCCATCCGTCGATCAGCGTCGTTGCGGAAAAGCAGAAGGTCATCGATCTCGGCACGCAAGGAACGTTCAATCTGCCGCTGGCGGCGAGCACGATCAACGAAACCGACAGCATCGTTCGTGTCCAGGACGGCCAGATTGTCGCGATCGGCGGCTTGATGAAACAGGAGCAGGCGTCGGACGCCAACGGGCTGCCGGGAACGACGAATTCTTCCGGTCTGGGCTTGCTGTTCGGCTCGCGCAGCAGTTACTTGCGGAAACGCGAGCTGGTGATTCTCATCAAGCCGACCGTCATCCAGAATGAGTCGAGCTGGAAGGACGATCTGATCGAGACGCAGAGCCGTATGGAGCAACTCGACCCGCGCTTGGCACGTCAACGGGCGGTTCAGTGAAAGTGTTCCGGGAGCGGTGTTTGTGCTGTATCTGAAGCATTTCGGTCTGACTGAGCTGCCCTTCGGCATCACGCCGGACACCAGCTTTACCTTCTCCGTCCAGTATCACCAGGAAGCGCTCAACACCCTGCTGATGGCGCTTAACGGCGGCGAAGGCTTCGTCAAGATCAGTGGTGAAGTCGGCACCGGAAAAACGCTGCTCTGCCGGCGCCTGCTGCAGACGCTGGACGATGGCTGGGTAACCGCCTATCTGCCGAATCCCAATCTCGATGCCGATACGCTGTTTCGCGCCTTGGCCGAGGAATTGGGGATCAAGGATGCGGCCGACCTCGATCAGTATCATTTGCTGCGCCGGATCAATCTGGCGCTCCTCGATTTCGCGCGCGCCAAAAAACGGGTCGTGCTGTGCATCGACGAAGCGCAAGCGATGCCGCTCGACACGCTGGAAGCCTTGCGCCTGCTGTCGAACCTGGAAACCGAGAAACGCAAGCTGCTGCAGATCGTCCTCTTCGGCCAGCCGGAACTCGACGAGAAACTGCGCCGTCCGGAACTGCGCCAGCTTCTGCAGCGCATTGCCTTTCACTATCGGCTGGGCAGCCTCAAGAAGAGCGAGCTTGCGCACTACCTGGCGCATCGGCTGCGCGTCGCGGGATTTCGCGGTGAGGCGCTGTTTACGCCGGCGGCGACCCGCGCCCTGCATCGCGCCAGCCACGGCACGCCGCGGCTGGTCAATATCCTTGCCCACAAGTCACTGCTGGCGGTATTTGGCGAAGGTCGGCAGATGACCAAGGCGCGGCACGTCCGCCTTGCGGCGAAAGATACCGAAGGCGCGCGCCGCCCGGGTTGGCTGTGGTGATTGCAAGCACAATGGGTTGCCGATGAGCTTGATCAACCAGATGCTGCAAGATCTCGATTCGCGGCGGGCGGCCAACGGACCTGGATCCCGCTTGCCGAACGAGGTGCGTCCCTTGCCGGCGATGCGCCGCTCGCACGGATCGCTGATCGCGGCGCTTGGCGTGGCCATCGCCTTGCCGCTGGGCTGGTTCGTCTGGCAACGGTCTGATCTGCCTGGTGTGCCGGAACAGCAGGCCGCATTGTTGGTCGCGCCACCACCGGTAACGGATGGCGTGGTGGCGCCGATTGTCCCCCCGCTTGCTGCTGTGCTGCCGCCAGATGCGGGCGCTTCCCTGGAAGACGATGCAACTGATCTGCGCCTGACTACCTCGCTGCGCTTTTTGCCAGAACGTGAGCCATCGCCGGCAGCGCGAACGACTCGGCCTGCAGCGGCGACACTGTCGTCAGGCGCGACTGTTGCCGCCGGCGTCAATGCGACGCCGACGGTCTCCGCGCCAGCGGCTCAGTCAGCCAAGGCGGCCGGCCCGATGACGATCGAGAAATCGCAGGCCGCCGGTTCGCCCCATGAACGCGCCGACGGCGAATATCGCAAGGCGATCGGCGCGCTGAATGTCGGGCGTTTGCTCGAAGCCGTCGAGAGCCTTCATGCCGCGCTGAAACAGGAGGCGACGCACACGGCATCCCGCCAGCTTCTATTCAAGCTGCTGGTCGAGAACAAGCGTCTCGAAGAGGCGGCGCAATTGCTGCAGGATGGCTTGCAGTTGCAGCCGGCGCAAATTTCGTGGGCGATGAGTCTGGCTCGTTTGCAGGTTGATCGGGCCGATCTGCCGGGTGCCTGGCAAACCCTGCAGCGCTCGTTGCCGTTTGCGGCGAGCAGTGCAGAATTTCAGGGGTTTGCAGCGCACGTGCTGCAACGCCTCGGGCGGAGCAAGGAGGCTGCCGCGTATTATCAGGCAGCGACCCGTCTGGCGCCGGCCGAGAGCCGCTGGTGGCTGGGGCTCGGCCTGGCGCTTGAAAGTGACGGGCGCGCGGCGGAGGCGCACGAGGCCTTCTTGCGCGCGAAAGCCGGCGCAACGCTCAGCAGTGAATTGGCGACACTCGTCGAACAGAAATTGCGCTAGCGGCCCTTGCGTATGCCGGGCCGGCTCACGCCGAACCGGGCAGCGCCCGCGCAACGACCAGCAAAGTTACCCGTGCCGCACCGTGCAGCTTGAGCGTTCGCGCACATTCGTCGAGCGAGGCGCCGGTCGTCATTACGTCGTCGACCAGCACAATGCGTTTACCGGACAGATCGCCGGCGCAGTGAAAAGCGCCACGGATGTTCTTCACCCGTTCGCGCCAGGGCAGCTCGGCCTGGGCCGGCGTATGCCGGATGCGCGAACAGGTCTGCGCGTCGATCGGCCAGCCGTGCGCCGCGCTGACCGGGCGGGCAAGTTCCAGCGCCTGATTGAAGCCGCGTTCGCGCAGGCGCAACGGGTGCAGCGGCAGCGGAACGATCAGGTCGGCGGCACAATCTGCCGCAGCTGCCGCGAGCTGCTTGCCGAACCAGGCGCCGAGCGCCAGGCGGTGGGCGTACTTGAATGATTGAACCAGTTTGTCCGCGGGAAAGTCGTAGGTGAAGCAGGCAATCGTTGCGTCGTAGTGCGGCGGTTTTGTCAGGCAGCGTCCGCAGCGTTCGCCGTGCGGCGTCGGCAGCGCGCATTGCGGGCAGTGTTCGGCGGGCAGGCGTGGCAGATCGTTGATGCAGGCGGCGCACAGCAGTGATTCTCCGCTCGTTGCCCCGCATAGCAGGCAGTCCTGTTCGAGCAGCTTGCCGGTGCTGCGGCGAATGAATTCCGTGCTTTGGGTTAAAATTGACATCCCGACACCGTTCGTTAATAATTCATAATTACGGACAATACGCTACAGTAGGTTTAACCAATGAACGCAATCCTCCAAGCCGCTTCCAGTCAAGCTCCAGCTTCCGCCGATAATGCGCCCGTCAAAGCCACACCGTGGAGTGTCGCAGAAGTCGAGGCGCTTTACGATCTGCCGCTGATGGACCTGATTTACCGTGCGCAGCAGGTGCATCGGGAGAATTTCGATGCCAACGAGATTCAGCGCTCGACGCTGATTTCGGTCAAGACCGGCGGCTGTTCCGAGGATTGCGGCTACTGTTCGCAGTCGGCGCGCAACAAGACCGAGCTTGAGCGCGAGCAGTTGATGCCGGTGGCCGACGTAGTTGCCGCCGCGCAGGCCGCCAAGGACAAGGGGGCCTCGCGCTTCTGCATGGGCGCCGCGTGGCGTGGTCCGAAGGAAAAGGATCTGGAGCCGGTGCTCGAAATGATCCGCGAGGTCAAGGCGCTCGGTCTGCAGACCTGCGTGACGCTCGGCATGCTGAAGGACGGTCAGGCCGAAAAGCTGGCCGACGCCGGCCTCGATTACTACAACCACAATCTCGATACCGCCGCCGAGTTCTACCCGCAGGTGATCACCACGCACACCCAGCAGGATCGCTTCGACACCATCGGCGAAGTGCGCAAGGCCGGCATGAAAGTGTGCTCGGGCGGCATCATCGGCATGGGCGAGTCGCGCCGCAACCGCGCTGCGCTGATTGTGCAACTGGCGAACATGACGCCGGCACCCGAATCGGTGCCGATCAACAACCTGGTGGCGATTGCCGGTACGCCGATGGCTGAAACGCGTGGCGTCGACAACTTCGAATTCGTGCGCACCATCGCCGCGGCGCGGATCACCATGCCGACGAGTTTTGTCCGCCTGTCGGCCGGTCGTGACGCGATGAGCGAGGAGATGCAGACCCTGTGTTTCCTGGCCGGCGCCAACTCGATGTTCTATGGCGACAAGTTGCTGACCACCGGCAACCCCGACGTCGATCGCGACGAAGCGCTGTTCGCCAAACTCGGCTTGCGTCCGATCTGATTTTTCGATGACTGCGCCGGCGCAATTCGTCGACCGGCGCCAGGTACGGCGCAACTTTGCGCGCGCCGCCGCCAGCTACGACCGTGCCGCCGTATTGCAGCGCGAAATCGGCAGCCGCATGCTTGAGCGGCTTGACTATATCCGGATCGAACCGCAGCGCGTGCTCGATCTTGGCTGCGGCACCGGCGCCAGCCTGGCCGCCCTGCACGAACGTTACCCGAAGGCGCAACTGATCGGTGCCGACCTCAGCGAAGCCATGCTGCAGGCCGGTCGTGGCCAGCGCTCACGGCTGCGCTGGCTGCTCCCTTTCTTGCGCGGCAGCAAGACCCCGCTGATCGCTGCCGACGCGGCCGCTCTGCCATTCAAATCGGCGTCGACCAGCATGCTCTGGTCGAACCTGATGCTGCACTGGCTCGACGATCCCCTGCCGGCGTTTCGCGAAATGCATCGCGTGCTTGAAGTGGGCGGTCTGCTGATGTTCTCGACCTTCGGCCCGGATACGCTGAAAGAGCTACGTGGCAGTTTCGGCGACGGTTATATCCATACGCAGCGCTTTGGCGACCTGCACGATTTCGGTGACATGCTGATCGAATGCGGCTTCGCCGACCCGGTGATGGACATGGAGGTGCTGACCATGACCTACGGCAGTCCCGATGACCTCTTTCGTGACTTGCGCCAGAGCGGCGCGGCCTGCGCCATGCAGGCGCGCCGTCGTGGCCTGATGGGGCGTGCCGCCTGGCAGGAAATGCGGGCGGCTTACGAGAGGCTGGCGCAGGACGGCCGCTTGCCGGCGACCTTTGAGGTGATCTATGGCCACGCCTGGAAAATGCAGCCGAAGAAGACGCAGGATGGCCGCTCGATTGTCCGTCTTGATCTGAAAC
>Ga0207952_1001179_pt1 | contig 12375 bp, 13 predicted proteins | sample SubbioR12Aug_8Ca_FD_184831 | JGI IMG/M metagenome (GOLD analysis project Ga0207952, IMG submission 184831) | Serpentinite rock and fluid subsurface biosphere microbial communities from McLaughlin Reserve, California, USA - CR12Aug_8Ca (SPAdes) | ecosystem: Environmental > Terrestrial > Deep...
GCGGGGCATTCTCGCCGTCCAACGAGTAAAAACAAAAAACTCCGCTTTGTGCGAAGTTTTTTGTTTTTAGAGTGCTAATGTGCGAGTCCCGGTGTTGGTGACGCGCTATCTGCCCAGTCGACGCTCGTGTCGGTATCAACCGTGAGTACTGTTCGATAGAGCGAGTGACCCGGCACCACATCCACAGCTCCTGCGCCAGAAATGAATCCGTCGGTGTTCTCACCCCAGGAAAGCGAATCAATCGTTGATGTGGCCGCATTGCGCAAGAACAACGTCTCGTCGGAATTGTTAAGTCCACTGCCGAGCGCGCTTTCAAAGGCAATTACCTGCACACCCCCTGGAATACTCCAGAAACTTGGCGTGGTCGACGCATTCGTCAGAATGAGAAACCCACCAGCAGGAATACTGGTTCCTTGTGGGATCACATCAAAGTTGGTCGTCGCATCTTTGATGCTCCAGAACGAGAGATCAACAGCTGCATTTGTCGGATTATAGAGCTCGATCCATTCGTTCGCGGTGTCCGTACCATGCGATGCGTCAGGCTGATCGTACACTTCACTGATGATCACATGATCCAATTGCGTCGCAGAAGTGGACGCAACAAAATTCACTGTTGTCGTAGCCTGCACGCTGCCTCCGAGCCCCATGCAATCCAACACATAGGTTGTCGTTGCAGTCGGTTCAAAGGTTTCCGAACCGTCAAGTGCTTTTGATCCACTCCAACCTCCCGACGCGATGCATGTATTTGCATTTGAGGAGTTCCACGTGAGCGTGGTCGTAGCTTGCGACGTACTGCTACCGTGAACGGTTGTCGGGTTCGCGGTAAACGTAAGCGTCGGCGCAGACGGCGTTGATGTTGACGTCGTCGCAAAATTCACGACTGCATCGTCGCTGCCAAGACCACCTGGTCCGGTGCAGTCGAGTTGGTACGTGGTTGTGGCAGTCGGCGTAACCACTTCAACACCGGTTGTTGCTTTCGCGCCATTCCATCCAAGAAACGCCGTACACGATGTCGCGTTTGTCGTCGTCCACGTGAGAGTCGTCGTGCCACCACTCAGTACGAACGTAGGATTTGCGGTCAGCATGACCGTTGGCTGAGGGAATGGCGTTACGTTAACGATTACCGAAGAGGTCGCTGTTCCGCCGGCGCCGATACACGCTAGTGTATACGTCGTTGTGGCGCTTGGACTCACCTCTTGCGATCCATCAAGCGCTTTGGCACCGGACCATCCGCCCGATGCAGTACAGCCTGTCGCGTTTGCGGAATCCCACGTCAGTGTCGTGGTTGCTCCCTGTGTAATTGTTGAGGTGGAAACGGTAAATGAGAGTGTCGGAGCAAGTGGTGACGGAACAACATTCACCGTGACACTTTGTGTTGTTGTCCCGCCGGCGCCAACGCACGTGAGACCGTAGGTTGTTGTTGCGGTTGGTGCAACCGACTCCGTCCCGTCCAGCGCTTTTGATCCGGACCACCCATTTGATGCAGTACAACTACTTGCATTCGTTGAATCCCACGTCAGTGTTGAAGACGCTCCTTGCGTAATTGATGCAGGATCTGCTGTGAACGAGAGCATCGGTGCCTGCGGCTGCTGAGCAGGATTTACTGCAACTGTTACCGATGTACTGACAGTGCCCCCTGCACCAGTACAGCTGAGTGTATACGTAGTTGTCGCACTTGGTGTTACCGCTTGGGAGCCGCTAGTCCCCTTTGCACCATTCCATCCATTAGACGCGATGCAGCTGCTTGCATTTTGAGCTGACCACACAAGTGTCGACGTAGCGCCGGCAGTAATTGCCGGTGGTGTCGCCGTAAATGTGAGCGTCGGCGCCGCTGGTTGTTCCCCACCACATTTTGCAGGATCAATAAGCGGACGCGAAAGGCGCCACCCGACTTTGTCTTGTCGGTCGCACAAACGTTTTGTCATCTGCGCGCTCATAGAGCCCGCAAACGCATAGGTTGCGCTCGCTAACACGACCACAAGCAGTAGACTGACTCCTCCGATAATCTGACGAACTGGCGCTCCGTTTCCCATAAGAGTTCAGGATATGTAAGTACGCGCACTATTGGCGCGGACTGATAATGCATATCAGTATACTCGCTCAGATGAACGAATAATGAACGCTTCCGCTGTCGCTGTGTATATCTTGCTAGTTGAACGTATTCATCGCGACTTCTCGCCCGTCCGCAATGACACACTCAATCGCCTCACTAACGCGCTTGAAAATCTTTTTGAGCGTAGCGAGTTCGTCATGTTTGAATTCGCCAAGAATGAACTTCTCGACATCTGTATCCCCCGATGGCTTTCGCATCGCACCAGAGGGAGTTGTCGGCGAAATGCCGATACGGATTCGTGCAAAGCGCTTTGTTTTAACCGCACGCAAAACAGAGTCAACACCTTTGTGACCACCGCTTCCGCGATCAAACGAGATTTTAATCGTCCCGAGCGGCAAATCGAGTTCGTCGTACACAACAAGCAGGCGCTCGGCGGCAGCCATGCTTTTGACGAATGTTGAAACTGCCGCACCAGACTTGTTCATGTAGGTATTTGGCAACACAAAGACGGTTGCCGCTTTGCCAACGAGTCCACGAGCAACAAACGAACGAGCCTTGCGATCATCTTTCCATTCTTCAATTCCTTTTGAGCGCGCAAACAACTCAACAGCCATGCGTCCCGCATTGTGCCGCGTACGTACGTGTTCTTCGTCCGGATTTCCGAGACCCACGACAACCCATGTCATATATGAACAGTATATGGTACGTCGCGGCGTGCACAACGACAGCGCGTCAAGAAAAATGTGTGACAAAAACAATTTTCCACATGCAACATGCGAAATTCTTTGTGTCAACGCATCCTATGCCGTATACTTTCGCGCAATGACTGATCCAACGATGACAGAGAGCACATCAATGGATCCTCGTCCTGAAGTTTCTTCTCCCCCATCGCGATCATTCGCATGGTATGCACTCGTCGCACTTGCGCTAGCGCTCATCATTCGCTTTTTCGTCGCGGCACCGTACGTTGTATCCGGCGCTTCAATGGAGCCAACGTTCGACAATTGGGACTATTTGATCACTGACCGTCTTTCGTACCGCGTCCAATTGCCCGAGCGTGGTGATGTCGTCGTATTTTGTCTCCCAGGCGAGGAAGAATGCTCCATGGCTGAGCGCTTGAAACGGATGACTTGGACAGCACCGCGCACGCTCATAAAGCGCGTTATCGGACTTCCTGGAGAAACCGTGATCGTGAACGGCACGGAGGTGCGCATCATCAACGCGGAAAACCCACAAGGCTTTGTATTGAACGAACCATATTTGTCAACGGAGAATTTGGGTGGTCCGAGCGGCACTAACGTTACGCTTGGTTCCGACGAATACTTTGTAATGGGAGACAACCGTCGCGTGTCGTCGGACTCTCGCGTATGGGGCACGCTTCCAAAAAACGATATCATTGGCCGCGTCATCCTCCGTTTGTTCCCGATCTCGCACGCTGCAGTGCTACCAGGCGACGCAGCGTATTAATGCCGTGATTCAACTGAAGGACACACGCTCACAAAATACTGCAGCACTCATAGCTCGTGCAGTACGCACCGCCGAATACTACGGTTTCCGCCCGTTTGAAGCCTTAATCGCAAAGGGTAAGCAACCGCTCGTTCAGACAAAAAAAGAAGATATTGCCTTCGCGCGTCGCGATGAGCGCCTTTTGATCCCGAGTGCACGCACCATGCTTTCGCTCAAACGGCTTCCCCAAGAAGTACTCCTCTCGTGGCGCGTCATCAAATATCAGGGAGGGTTCCGAACGCCGACGCCATGCATCACGCTGGAACTGCATGTCCTCGGAGCGCAAAGCGCGATTGCAGAGGCATTACTCATTACAGTTACGAATGCAATCGCTGAAGAAGTTGGCGTTGGAGAGAAATCACTCGCCATCAACAGCCTTGGTTCGCATGAATCTTCAAACCGGTTTGTTCGCGACGTCTCCTCATTCTTGCGCAAGCACCTCGATTCGATTTCGCCGACACTTCGTCCACGCGCAGCAACCGACCCGCTCGGCACACTCATCCAACTCTTTGAGAAAGGTCACCCCGCAGTATCCCGCGCACCGCAAAGCGTCGAGTATCTCACCGAAGAAGAGCGCCGGCGTTTTTGGGATCTGTTGGAATATCTCGAAATGTCAGGTATCCCATACGAACTAAACTCGAGCGTCCTCGGTAGCCGCGACTTTTGGTCGCACACACTGTTTGAAATCTCGGCCGCTGATTCTGAAACTGGGTCACGCGTCCCATTTGCAACTGGTGGGCGATATGATCCGATTGCAACGCGCTTCGGCGGTCCCGATTCCTTTGGTGCTGTCGCTACAATTTCCGTCGAAATCCGCGGAAAGAGCACGTATGAGCCGGTAAAACGTCCGACACCCGCGCTCTACTTCGCGCACCTTGGTCCTGAGGCACGGCGACGCGCGCTCAAAGTGATGGAAATGTTGCGCCGCGAAGGTATCTCCGTTGAGCAGTCATTGATGTATGAAAAAATGCACGAACAAATGGAGCGCGCAAAAGGGCTCCGTGTTTCGCACCTTTTGATCATGGGCCACAAAGAAGCGATGGAGGGCACTGTGTTAGTGAGAGAAGTTGCCACAAATTCGCAAGAAGCGATCTTGCTCCCTGACTTGCCGTCGTACCTGCGGCGTCAACGCGTCCGCTTATAGCTTGCTGTCTAACGAGTCTTATGAGATTTCGTGCTCTATACTTGCCCTTTTCTAGCCTCCATGGTATTCTCTGTCCCACATGATTAATGCAGAAGTACAGAAGAGCGGCTCAGAAAGCGCCCTTTCCGTCATTCGAAAATTCTCCCGCCGCGTCCAGGGAACGGGGCTCATTAAGAACGCCCGTGACCGCCGTTATTTTGCACGTGCTACCTCGAAAACGGTCCAGAAGAAGCGTGCACTCAAGCGCTTGAAGCGCCGCGAAACGTACCACGAACTGGTCAAAGAAGGAAAAGTTATTGAACCCGCACCACGCCGCGGAGGTCGCCCACATTCAAATATTGGAACTGCTGCACAGGGTTCAGGGCAAACGCAGCCGTCACAAACTGGTCGCTCGTCGGGCCTTGGTGAGTCCACTCCTATCGCGAGGTAATAATCAATATCTAATACGCAATCATCAAACAATATCCAATATTTGATTATTAATAATTAAATATTGCCTGGATATTGGCTATTGATTATTTTCTTTGTTCAGATGATTGATATCCGCTACACAGTCCGCGACAGAGTACGATTGCCCTTTGGTGCGATAGCGCAAGATGTGCTGCCGCGCAATTATCAACTCTCGCTCGTAATTTGTGGCGACACACTCGCGCGCCGCATGAACACCGAGTATCGGAAGAAAACATACGCACCGAACGTTCTCTCCTTTCCACTTTCAAAGCATGAAGGAGAAATCTTTTTAAATATCCGCAAGGCCGCGCGCGAAGCGCGCGCGGAAGGGACCACACTCAACAAACGTCTCGCACTATTATTCGTACATGGATGCTTTCACCTCAAAGGCCTCGATCATGGAGCAAAGATGGAAGCTTTGGAGGCCAGAATTTTGAGAAAATTTAAGCTTCAATAATCAATAGCCAATATCCAAACAATGATTAATATTTAATCATTAGTTATTTGCTATTGTTTGATTATTGAGTATTGATTATTTGCCTTATCCCCCATCGACAGAATTGGAATACATCACTCTTACGTTACAATGGCAAGCACGCTCTGTTCGAGGCAGGCTCTTTTTGTGCTTGCTCCTGTGCGGCGTTGTTTTTCATGGCTCAAAAGTTCTACACTGGCATCGACATCGGCACACACCAAGTCAAAGTGGTGATTGCAAGCGCCCCCGAACGCCCTGACATGCCAATGACCGTCCTCGGCACCGCCGCCGTGTCGTCAAAAGGTATGCGGCATGGGTACATAGTTGATAAAAAAGAAACTGCTCGAGCGGTACGCGAAGCGGTAGCCCGCGCTGCACAAGCGACACGGTCTGTCGTAAAAAATGCACGTGTCGCACTCGGCGGCGCGTCTCTTGAAGAGACACGCTCGTCTGCCGAAATTACACTCACTCAATCTGGTGGAGTAATTACTGATCGTGATATTGAACGTGTGTTGCGCGAAAGCGAGTCGCGCGCGTCATCGCGACTTACCAATCGGGTCGTGATTCACGCAATTCCACTCGAATTTCGACTGGATGGCAACCCAATCCAAGGTCGCCCAGCCGGTTTGCAGGGAACAAAACTCGGTGTCGACACCCTCCTCATTCATATGCTCGCGCAGCATCACGATGACATCATCGATGCCGTCGAAGCCGCCGGTGTTGAAGTTGACGGCGTGATGGCCTCCCCACTTGCGGCAAGTCTCGTCACGCTGAACAAGGCACAAAAAACTGCCGGTGTCATTCTCGCAAACATGGGCGCCGAAACGTTGTCCATCGTCGTCTTCGACGAGGACAAACCGATTTCGCTCAAAGTCTTCCCGGTCGGCGCATCAAACATTACCGAAGCTATTGCACTTTCTTTTCAGTTACCACTCGCAGAAGCGGAGCAATTAAAACGCGGAGCCGTTACGGGAAGTTCCATTTCAACAACAAAGCTTGCATCGTCGGTTAACACACGACTTAAGGATATGTTCAAGCTTATTAACGAACATTTGAAACTCATCAAACGCGACCGGTTGCTCCCTGCGGGTATCGTCATTACAGGCGGCGGTGCCGGCATCATGAATATTAGCGAAGTTGCAAAGGCGTCTCTGAAGCTCCCTGCTCAGCTTGGACTTCCGATTATGGCAACACGCGTCACGACCCTCGATGCCACGTGGGCAGTCGCATTTGGGCTCTGTAGATGGGGTTTTGCGGACAACACCGTGGACCGCGCCCACGCACTTACCGACATAACAGAACGAATGCTGGACACTGTGAAGCAGGTATTTCGTTCATTATTACCATAGCGGCTACACAGGTGAAAACTTCGTCCTGAAATCGGCAACCTGTCAAATTGTTTTCGAGGAAAATCTGCTATCATGCCGCAATGGTCAAACAGGTCCGACCCGACGTAGAATCGTTTGCGCGCATTCGCGTCGTCGGCGTTGGCGGCTCCGGAGGTAACACGATCAACCATATGGTCTCGACCCACGTCGTTGGCGTCGACTTCATTGCCATCAACACCGATGCGCAAGATTTGAATAAATCGCGTGCAAAAAAGAAGATTCATATTGGGCGAACGCTCACCCGCGGTCTCGGCTCGGGCATGAATCCAGATTTGGGAAAGCAGGCCGCAGAAGAACAACGCGAAGAAATTCAGGATGCACTCAAAGGCTCTGACATGGTATTTGTCACCTGTGGTATGGGCGGCGGCACAGGCACGGGCGCTGCTCCTGTTATTGCAAAAATCGCACGCGAACTTGGCGCTCTCACTGTCGGTGTTGTCACTAAACCATTTGGCTTTGAAGGAGCGCAGCGACAACGTTTGGCTGAGCAAGGTATTGCCGATTTACGCAAAGGCGTCGATGCGATGGTCATCATCCCGAACGACAAACTGCTCGCAATCGTCTCGCGCGAAACCGGTATCAAGAACGCATTCATGCTCTGCGACGATGTCTTGAAGCAGGCCGTTGAAGGCATCTCAGATCTGATCACAACGACCGGTATCATCAACGTCGACTTTGCTGACGTTCGCGCCATTATGGCAAATGCAGGGAGCGCGCTTATGGGTATCGGCTATGCCGTCGGCGAAAAGCGCGCAGAAATGGCGGCAAAACTCGCAATCAATTCTCCACTCCTCGATGTCGCCATTAACGGCGCAAAGGGCGTACTCTTCTCGATCGCCGGCGGTGAAGATCTCGGTATGCTCGAAGTACAAGAAGCAGCAAATGTCATTACGGAGGCCATCGACCCAGAGGCAAAGGTTATCTTCGGTGCCGTCACTGACGATACGCTCAAGAAAGGGCAGATCAAAGTCACGGTCATCGCGACGGGCTTTCCAGAAACGGGCGTCATGCGCGCCGGTGCATTCGTACCAACTGCAGCGCAGGCAGCACAGCGCCTGTCAAAACGCGAGCCTGAAATGATGCCGCTCAAGGTAGAGAAGAAGCCCGAGCAAGCTACCGTTCCCGTACAGCCTGAAAAGCAGGAAAAGTCGGTTGTCATGCCGAGCGCTCGCAACGAACAGAAGCCAGAACCGCCTGTTCTTGATGATACCGATGACGACGCGTGGGGTTCATTCCCGTCATTCCTTCGGAGAAAGTAAGTCTCTTTTAGGTTTTTTCATGTAGTACAATACGTACCTCTCTATGCACGATCTCATAATCGTTGGCGGCGGCCCTGCAGGTGTCTCGGCCGCCGTGTATGCAGCGCGAAAGCGCATTAAAACTGTTTTAATAACAAACGACTGGGGCGGACAAAGCAACATTTCGCCCGAAATCCAGAACTGGATTGGAGAGATGTCCATTTCAGGTACAGACCTTGGTAAAAAACTGCGAGCTCATGTCGAACAGTACCAAGGAGAGTGGCTCACTATACATTCGCCACATCTTGCAACATCGCTCGCAGCATTTGACGATCATGTCGAAGTAGCAACGAGTGGCAAAGAAACATTTTCTGGACGAGCGCTCCTTGTCGCCTCAGGTTCCAATCGTCGCAAACTCGAAGTTCCCGGTGCTGCTGAATTTGACCAAAAAGGCCTTACCTACTGCGCATCCTGCGACGGCCCGTTGTTTGCAGACATGGATGTTGCGGTGGTTGGCGGCGGGAATGCGGCATTTGAAACTGCGATGCAGCTTTTAGCCTACTGTAAATCAGTGACGCTCCTCGCGCGTTCAGATTTTCGCGCGGATGAACTCACCGTTGAAAAAGTGCTTCAGAATCCAAAGTTCAAGGCCATCAAAAATACGCAGATTACTGCAGTTGAAGGAGAGAAATTTGTAAACGCGCTGCGATACAAGGACGAAAACGGCGCTGAAATTAAGCTTCCTGTCTCTGGCATCTTTGTTGAGATCGGTCTTGTGCCAAACACCGAGTGGCTCGGCAGCGCAGTCACACTCACCGCATACAACCAGGTTGTCGCAGACCCGTATACGCAAAAGACATCACATCCGCGAATCTGGGCTGCCGGCGATTGTACCGACGGAAAATTCCACCAAAACAACATCGCCGCAGGCGACGCCGTAAAAGCGCTTGAGGATATTTACAACTTCTTACACATGAACACATAGCAAACCGCCGCCGGGGATTGAACCCGTGCGGCGGTGATTGGATTTACTGCTTCTTCAAATCGTCAGGCGTCAATATGCCTCACGACGACTGAGGAGTTGGTGCCTCCGAAGCCAAAGCTATTCACGAGGACATTCTTCAGTCTGCGCGAAAGGTGCTCACCCATCACGTGAAGCACGCCGGCACACGCGGCATCAAAGTTTTCGCGTGTCAGGCCATGCGTCGCAAGAACAAGTCGCTCTCTGAGCGAATTGACTGCGATCATGATCGCAATCGCACCAGCGGCACCAAGAAGATGCCCCGTCTGCGCCTTTGTTGCAGAAACTGGTATGTCTGCCGCATCGGCACCAGCCCAACTGAGAATGCCTTCAATCTCTGTCGGGTCACCCTCCAGAGTTCCCGTCCCATGCGTATAGATTGCAGACAGATCAAAGAGTGAGATTCCGGCCTTCCGCATCGCGAGCATGGCAGACCGCGCACCACCCTGTGCCGAAGGAGCGGCGATGAGCCCTTCTTTGACACCGTCTGCAGTTGACGCCCATCCAGTGACTTCTGCAAGGATCGGCGCTCCTCGCTTCATCGCTCTCTCGAGTTCCTCCAACACGATCATGACCGAGCCTTCGCCCATAACGAACCCTTGTCTACCAACTTGGTATGGCAACGACTCATTGGAGAGCGCTTGCTGCGAACAAAACGACGAAATACCGAACTTCGAAATTGCTGCGTCGGTGCCGCCCGTGAGTACCATATCTGCATCATCAAGACGGATAAGATCGGCCGCATGCTGAAGAGCATGGCTCGATGCCGCACATGCTGTGCAGTGGACGAAATTTGGTCCGCGCAGGTTGTGTCGCTGTGTCAGGTATCCCGCAAAGATGTTTGGTAACTCCCTGAGATTTGAGGTCGGCAAGAGTGCCTTGCCCTCGGCGAGCCGCTCGTGCGCAATCGCCTTCTCATGCAGGCCGCCGTCCCCGGTTCCTACGACGCATCCAGCGCGGTTCGGATCGTACGCGCCTTCAACCTTTGCAGCGCTGATTGCTTCTTGCGCTGCAATCATGGCGAACAATTGGTGTCGATCAAACCGTTTGGCCGATTCGTTGATTCTTTCAGCGAGCTGGTCGTTGGTGAGCGATGATCCACACACAGTGGTGATCGCCTCTTTTCGCGTTCGGTACGCCTTTGGGTTTGATGCCGGATCAAAGTAGAGTTCCGGCACGATGGTGTTTCGCTTGGCTTCGCCCGCTTTGAGCGACTGCCAGATTTCGTCGGCAGTAGTTCCGTTCCCGGAAATACCGCCCATACCAGTGATGACGACACGTCTCATCTGTTTTACTCCCTTCTCTATGGCTGGCTTCCCTAAGAAGCAGCCCCCATATGGGGGTCCGCTTCACATTCTGTGGGAAAGAGAGGTTGCAGGCAAGGTGGAATGACTAAATGGTACCGTCTTCAAACACAGCGTCTTGCGGAATCACTTTCGCCTCGCTGTCGGTTTTTGCCTTTACGGCTGGCTGTTTTTGTACTTCTTGTTTCGGCTGGGGCGTCTCAACTTCTTTTTCCGGCGTTGACCAGATATAGTATCCGGCACCGGCAAGACCAATGACTAATAGTGCGATAACGATGTTTTTCATATATTTAGTATAACAATGCACCAACAAAAATCACTCCATTTAATCCCACCCATAATGTATTGTTGTATATCAAGACTCGCTCTTTATGCACAATGCCATACGCGAGCCACGGCAGAGTAAAGAGTGTATAGGCACCCCAGGTGAGTGCAGAAACTCCGGAGGCATTGTGAGCAACATAAATATCCCACACCTGAGGAATCGTAAGAATCGGGCTCATGATGCTCGCGGCATACACGCCCGCATCGACAAACCAAATGCGAACTTTCTTCGATGGATATGGTTCAAGGTTTGCATTCGGTCGCTTACGCGCATGCAGATGCCGATGTTGATGTTGCATGCTCTCTATTCTACCAACAAACTCGTGCGTTGACCGCGAATTGATTACTTTCCTGTCTAGAGGTAGAGTCAAATCAGTCTCGTGGTGAGACAGCCTGTCCGCCGGCGGAGGCGGACGACCTCGAAAGGGTGTGTCATGGGGAACCATGGTGAGTCTAAATTCGGGAATGACCTTGCAATCATGCACGAAGCACTGCTGACTGGCCGAAAAGTCGGCGCAAGGCGAGAATTCTGGTATAACCTTGCGCACAATGAAGAATTCTTTCGCTCGGTTGTCGGAGCATTTGAGAAGACACATGACCTCACTCCGATCGTTCTTCCGCTAATACCTCACGAAAGCATTCGTATTCCCTGTCTTGGGCCACGATGGTCACAAGGCGATGACATGCAAGGCTCGATGGACATGCGGGCCATCGACCTGTCGCGTATCGAACTTGTGGAACCTGACTGGCGTGGACGCGGCGCTCGGTTCGCACACACACATTGGATGCGCCATAAACTCCTCGACCTCCAGTTCAAAAAGGACGAGGTTCGCTTTCTCGACGGCCGCTGTGCAGCAACACTGCTCGAAAATCAGCATCGCATTCCCCACGGATGGTTCCGCAAACTTCAGTCACTACAGCGGCGCCATAGCATCCACCGACTGCACATTTGCTTCGATGGTGAACAGTTTGTGAGGGAAGACAGCTACAATGGAAGTGGAGTTGTGGGGCTGTATGTGGAGGGCAACATTGAATTCGAAAAAGTGAAGTGGTCCTCTTCATTTCTCCCGCTTAACTCGACATCCCCATGCGAACCTTACGACCTGACGGCCGTACTGGTGCCTGACAGACGTTGACCAGTCAATAAAGCTGGTCACAGGCGGTTGGCGAGAAGCTTCTCGCCAACCGGAACTTTTTATATTTTCGGAGGCGGGGAGATTCGGTCACAGATAATTTCTTCGCCGTCGCTCGGAAATTTCCGCGACCCCGACTCGGCGACATGCAAGCTTGCATGTAGACCGCCTCCGTCTTTCGAATCTCCCCCTCCCCTGCAAAAATATAGTCGGCCGACACAATGTGTCGGCCTCGTTATTTTTGCGGAGAGGGGGAGATTCGAACTCCCGATGCCTTTCGACATGGCGGTTTTCGAAACCGCTCGTTTCAACCACTCACGCACCTCTCCAGGTCGGGTA
>Ga0207952_1001180_pt1 | contig 12351 bp, 9 predicted proteins | sample SubbioR12Aug_8Ca_FD_184831 | JGI IMG/M metagenome (GOLD analysis project Ga0207952, IMG submission 184831) | Serpentinite rock and fluid subsurface biosphere microbial communities from McLaughlin Reserve, California, USA - CR12Aug_8Ca (SPAdes) | ecosystem: Environmental > Terrestrial > Deep...
GGCCTACCACGCCAAGCGACCACTTAAGCACTGGCGCGGTGAGCGTTGACCCCGGCGGCCGAACACGATCTTTGATTCCTGAATGGTTCAATCCCTAACATCAACTGCTGACCGTGACTCCCTGTTTGCTGGATGGCAGCGTGAGGCGAGGTTCGGATCTCGAATCGATGAGCGACGAGATCTCTCCTGCGGCCGTGCTCGTGCGAGCAACATGCTGCTACTCCGACAGTCGAGGGATGTGCCCCGAAGGCATAGCCGAGTGATTCCGCTCGGCGGCGACAGCACGTTTCTGCCTCGCTCATCGGAGGTATCCCTATGGACAACCGTCCACAGTCCCACCATGTCCGTTGTGTCGCTGCGCTCGTAGCCACCCGCGATCGAATCGATCTGCTCCGCCAGCGGTCGATCCCCTCAATCCTTGCGCAATCACGTCTGCCCGATCGGCTCGTGATTGTTGTGGATCAGTCGAAAGAAGAGCTTTCTGACTCTGCACTCAAGGCGATTGCGGACACGCTCCAGGCCGATTGTGGAGGCCGTCTTCCGGTGACGGTGCTGCGGAATCGGCGCACACAGCAGCGAGCGTCCGGCGCGTGGAACACCGGCATCGACCAACTGCATCGCGATGGGCTGATCATGCGACAGCCGGACCTTTGGTTCGTCGCAATCCTCGACGATGACGATGCATGGGAGCCCGAACATATCGACGCGTGCCTCGAAGAGGCAGTCGCCGCAGATCTGAACATGGTGGTCTCGGGTCTCATTCGACACGAAGTCCTCGATGAGGCGGGGCGTCGTCAGACAATCCCGCAAACACTCGAACCCAGACAGCAGTTCATCAGCGGGCAGCACATCCAGGGATCCAACCTGTTCGTCAGGCTCGATGTTCTCCTTCAGGTGGGAGGCTTCGACGAGCACCTCCCTAGTTGCACGGACCGGGATCTGTGCATTCGCTTGAGCGCTCTGCCGCTCTTGCGCTTTGGCTTCACGTCGCGCCACACCGTGCACCACTTCGCGGACGCTCGCCAAGACCGTCTGTCGGCACCCTCATCCTCCGCCAAACTCGATGGCCTAACTCGCTTCTGGCTCAAGCACGCGGATCGGTTCGACGAGGCGGCCAGGACCGAGGCCGCCGAGCGAGCGCTGAGGCTCTTTGGCTGGCGGCTTCCCACCATAGTCTGCGAGTTGGGACACCTGCCCCCGCTGGTCCGGGATGGACGACAGCTGAGCCTGATTGCTGGGTTCGTAACAGATGCCAAGCCACCGTCCCACGTCGATGGCCTGCTTGAGGACCTTCTGGCACTGGCGTCGCAGCCAGACATTGAGCGTCTCTTGGTCGTGATTGTCGAGAACGGGCCAACATCGAGCGATGGAACGCGTCCACTCCATGATCTCGTTTGCGCGTATCGCGAGCGAGGACTCGCGGTCGAACTGGTGAGCATCGAGCAGCAACGTGCGGATTGGGAACAAGGCAAGCTGATCGATACTCCTGACCCGACACGACAGCGCCTGCGGATTGCGGTGACCCGCACAGTTCTTAACACCTACGTCGCGAGGATCGCCGCCAACCAGCCTGGGGCGGCGGCATGGATCCTCGACGACGACAAACGCCTCACGGTTCGCGTCGATACAGGCGGCCAGCAGTTCTACCGCCCAACGCCCGACGTGAGTGCGATCCTGGCGCTACGCGATGCTGGCGTCGACATTGTGATCGGGCCCGATACGGATGCGGCACCACTGCCATTCACGGCAACGCTCAGGGTCCAGCTGATTGATCTCGAACGCCAGCTCGCCCTGTTGGCAGCGTCCTCGCCCAGTGCCGCGTGGGAAGACCGAAGTGGCGCGAACGCTGTCATACGCGACGCGATGCCCGATTCCTACTACGACCTCTCGAAGCACACCGAGCACCTCGAGACTCCGTTCTCACTGAAGCCAAGCGGAGAGGAGGCGACCTTGGCGGACGCCCTTCAATCAGTGGCATCGCGGGTTGATCGCCTGCTCGCCGGCGAAGCGATATTCAGGCCATTGGCGGTCAACGTCGGCTCGTTGGCCGTAGATGCCGCGATCGACTCAGTGCAGCGGGGTGGCTCGACGATCTTCTTCAGGCCCGAGCACCTATTGGAGTATCCGCAGAATATGGCCCGCTTCGGCGACCGCTTTGTGCGACGATCCGACATGCTTGTCACGCAGTTGATGCGGGACCAGATGGGTCTGAAGATCGTGATGCACGCTTCCGCCGGGGTCCGACACGACCGCACGTTTACCAAGCGGTCACAACTGGACGATGTGACCCTGTGGGAAGACGTGCTGGGATACGCCCTGTATCGAGCCGCGAACGAACTAATGCAGGCGAGGTCGCCAGAACGGCGTCGCGAGCCGCTGCTGGCATGGACCGCGGACGATCTCAAGAGCGGAACTCGCCGCGTCAGGAAGTACATCAACGAGCGGTTGGCCGCGTTCACGCTGAACGCGTGGCGAATCTTGGGGCTCGCAGACAGCATCCGGCATGCTGCTCGTCGCATGATGGATGGTTCTTCTGAGTGGTCAGTGGGCACAGCTCGGGAGCAACTGGTTCGTATCGCCAAAGAGATGGACCGTATCTACAGCCAGTTCAAACCGACCGCTGTGGCAATGTTCGCGGAGAAGATCCGGAAGAGCGTCTCTGACGCCGACATCCGCAACACCTTCGGATCGATGGACGGGCTCATCAGCGAGTATCGATCCACTCGCAGCACGCCCGGTGCTACGGACGCGGCGGTTGCCGCGGCTCGCGAAGGTCGTGCCCGGGCGCTGCTCAAGCGGGCCTTCGGTGCTGCACATCTCCGCCTGTTGGGTGCTGGAGGCGAGGGCATTGTGTTCACCGATGAAGTTCGGGTGTTCAAGGTTCTTGACCTGCTTAAGCGCCGCCCGAATCACGACACCCTGGAGACGTTGAAGACCCTCAGCAATCGCTTGGACCAGCCGAAGCACCTGTATTCGCTCTCGCGCGTCGAGGTTCGCGACGAGACGCTCTTGGTTGTGTACCCGTTCGAGGCGAGTGAGCCCTATGCAGGCGGCTGCGGGGCTGAGATGCTCGGATTACTGCGTGAGTGCAAGTCCAATGGCGTCGTGTTCAGGAACATCCATCCAAAGAACCTGCGTGTGTCTGCGACAGGACTGAAGCTCATCGATTACGGCTCGGATATCCGGCCTTACTCGGAAGATGGGTACCGCTCGATGGCCGAACGGGCGTGGCTGACGTGGCGATGGCCACATCGCGCCGACCTCGATGAGCTGATGCGTCGAGCCTTGGTAGACAAGTCCATGCCTGAGCTGGACGGATTCGAGCGATTCTGGCGGGCATTGAACGACGAACGACCATCCGCCACAAGGATCGTGTCTGGAATCGTCGACCCGATCGTTCTCGAGTCTGGCGCGAAGAGCGTGCTGGACTACGGCTGCGGTAAGAAAGCACGCAGTGCTCGACGCCTGGCTGAGGCCGGACTTCGGAGCGTCGGATACGACCCCGGAGCTGAAATGCCTGCCAAGTGGCAGACGCTTGGGTCACTCCCCTCAGGTCTGCTGCTCACCACCGAGCGAGACGCCGCCCTGGAGACCGGTCCATTCGACGCTGTCGTGTCTTCACTCGTGCTCTGCGAACTGGGTGAAGGCTCCGAGTACGAGCAACTGCTTAGAGATCTCCGCGCCGCCGTGAGGCCTGGGGGTTTAGTCGTAGTCAGCTTCTGCAACCCCATCGGCACGTTCGGCGGACCGACCAATCTCCACCGGCGACGTGACGTTCCCGCCGGAGCGAACTATGAAAGCTCGTTCTGGTATGTCGAAAATGCTGAGACGGGCAAAGGCCGGAGGGAGTTTCACCGCCCGTTGGCGCTAATCGAACGGGATCTCCTGAGGCACGGTCTACGCGTCGACCGGCGCGTTGCGAGTGAGACAGTCGATACCGATCGGTTCGAACCCGCCTCTGATTTCCTCACGCTGATCTGCCGACCGGTGGAGACACCGACATCTTCCCCACGGGTCTCGCTGCTCATCAAGACCTGCGCGATGGAGTCCGCCACCATCGAGAGACAAGTCACCCATCTTGTGAGCCAACTTGAAGGGCCGCGGATGTTCTGCGAGCGAGTGCTCGTCATCGACTCCCTGCGCGAGGGCTTTGTCCGCCAGCATGCTGTCGCGGACATGGATGCACTCATTTGCGCCGCTGAACGGCTCCGCGCGATTGGGGTCGTTGACCGGGTTCTGTGCGCCCCCTCGGCCGGCGATGATCCCCGCCGTGTAATGCGAGACTGGTTCGCCATCGACTGCGAACACACTCACAGCGCAGCCGGCGCACCGCTCGTCGCCCCGTGGTGGGCAATGGAGAAGTGCCTGGGAGAGTACATTCTGCAGGTCGACTCCGATGTCCTCATCCACCGTGTCTCTCACACCTACGACTATCTCGGGGACATGATCTCTGCCATTGAAGAAATGCCCGAGGCGATCACCGCGTCGCTGAGTGTGCCGCAGATCACGGAGGAGTCGTTCACCCCCGCTCATGGCGGCGTGCCGTGGCGTGTTGAGGTGCGTGGCAGTCTTTTCCACAGAGACAGGCTTCTTAGCGCACGCCCGTTCTCAAATCAGCTGGCCGAAGGATGGCCTGTGCTGTCCTGGCATCGCTCGCTAGACCTGGCGGCGAAGGAGGGCAGGATCGATTCGCTGCGGTGTGCATCAACGCAGTTGGCATTCGTCCACCCGGCAAACGATCTCAAGCGTGCGGTTGCCGATTGGATGCTCCTGATGGATTTGGTTGAGAAGTACCCTGTTCCTGCCGGTCAGATCGGGAAGGTTGACTTGGTCGGCGGACCACTTCTGTGGGCTCCAACCAACCGGGCGGAGCCATTCATCTTTGTCGTAACCGGTCGGAACGTGCCGGCAGGGCGCATCGCACGGTGCCTGGAGTCGATGACCCTTCAACGACGCGGTGACTGGGGTGCCGTAATCGTCGACGATGGTTCTTGTGCGTTATCGCAGGAATCGCTACGCATGGCGATCGCGCCTTGGAAGGACCGGATCACACTCATCCAGCCGCGGGAACGCCGCGGCCAACTCGCAAACATGACACTGGCTATTCGCCACGTGTGCACGAACCCAGAGAGCGTTATCGTGACGCTGGACCTTGATGACGCGCTCATCGGGTCTTCTGTGCTTGATCGGATCGAGCAGGAGTACTCCAGCGGGGCCGACGTGACGATCGGCTCGATGCTGCGTACCGACAAGCACGTCGAGTTTCCGGTCGTGCTCGACGCGCCGCGGCGGGCGCGGGGCGGCAACGTCTGGCAACACCTCCGAACGTTTCGCAAGCGCCTGTTCGACGCCATTCCCGACCACGACCTGAGAGTCGGCGACAAGTACGTTGATATCGCCGTGGACTGGAGCTTCATGCTCCCGATCGTGGAGATGGCCCATCGCCCCGTCTGGATCCGGGAGGCCCTCTATTTGTACGAACCGTCGGGTCTAGGGAAAGGACTGGATCGATCGGCTCGGGAAACGCAAATCGGGGCGATCGTGGCGAAGCCGCCGCGTCGGCCCCGAGCAGTCGGGGACGCCACCGCTGCGTTGCTCCCTATGCATGTGTCGGAGTCGGTGTGGGGCGACACAGGCGGCATCCTGTTCGTTCGACATGGGGAACGGCCGTCGTTCGCTGGTCTCAACGCGGAACAGAAGGATGCCGTGCATCTGACTGAGAACGGGCACAGTGAGGCCTCTTCGCTGGGACAACGACTCGGCCAGGGCATTCGTGTCGTCTCCAGCCCGGTACTTCGGGCGGGTCAAACCGCTGCGGCGATCGCAACGGCCGTTGGCATCCCGAGCTCCGAGGCGAGCACGCTCGACAGCCTCGTGAAGTTTCGCATCGCGGACACACAAACCTACGGCATTGTCAAGTCTCGACTTGGCTGGGATGGCCTGATGTCTGCCTGGATGGACGGTTCACTCCCCGACGGAGTCTTGATCCCATGTCATGTCGTAGCGCTCAACGCCATCCGTGACGTACTCGCCGTCGCCGGCGACTCATGCCAGCCCCGAATTGTCGCGGTGACGCACGATTTCGTGATCATGGCTCTGCTTGCCTCGCTTCGGGGCGTGCGAACGACTGCAGTGCCATACCTTGGTGGGGTCTTTGTCAACCGCGATGACGCTCGTGCCTTGGGCGCGATGGAGTGCAACCAATGAGTACAAATCCAGCCATCCAGCGTTCTGCGCGTCGTCCTTTAATCGCGGTCATCGGCGACGCCAAGTTGGAGCCGGGTTCCATGAAGGACAAACTGGCGGAGGACGTTGGCCGCGAACTGATCGACGCCGGTTATCGCGTCTTGACCGGAGGGCTTGGCGGGGTGATGGAGTCTGCCTGCCGTGGAGCCCGGTTGTCGCCGAAGTACCACTCAGGCGACACCGTTGGCGTTCTTCCTGGGCACGACCCCGGAGATGCCAACGAGTCAGTAGACATCGTCATCGCATCCGGACTTGACCACGTCCGCAACTCCATCGTGGCTCACGCTGACGCTGTCATCGCCATCGGCGGTGGCGCGGGCACGATGTCCGAGATCTGCTTCGCTTGGATCTACAAGCGGCTGGTCATCGGCATGCGTGTCGATGGTTGGAGCGGCCGCATGGCAGACCAGCGGATCGACGATCGAGTGCGATATCCAAACGAGCCGGATGACCGGGTGTTTGGGGCGGACTCGGCCCCGGACGTGATTCGGTTGCTGGCTGAACGGCTGGCACGCTTCTCGAAGAACCACCACGGCGTTCGACGTCGGGAGTAGCGATTGGAGCCATTTCCCAAGCTCGCGCGAGTGCCTGTTAACCCGCCCAACACGGTCAACCAGAGAACGCGAGAGCGAGAGAGGTTTTTGACGCACCGATCCCGAGACGCATGGTGTCCGGACTTCAACCCTCTGAAACGGCCTCGAACCGAGAGCGCAGCCGCCCGGGGGCCAAATCGCCAAACCGCCCGGATTCTGCGGGGTTTCTGGCCACCCCGCCGCGACGGGCAAAACGGGCCGCCTGTAAACCAAACGACCCCGCCGTGAGGCGGGGTCGTTGGAAAGCTCCGTATCCACAACTCACCCGAACCGTTTCTCTCAGGTGAATATGGCCAATTGGCCTGAAATGGCCGGTTGACACGCGACGAGCGGGTGTTAGTGGACGAGCCAAGGGAGCAGATTGGGATGAAATGGGGCGGGCAGAACCCTGTTTCTGAGCCGCCAGCGGGGTACAAATACTTCAGACCAGCCCAAGCGCGTCGCCCCGGCGGCGGCGGCGCAGCCGTTGGCACCGGACGATACGGGCAATGCCGAACCTCCGCCGCGCACTCGATGTTCTGACGCCCGAGGCCATCGCTCTGGTGTTTGCTGTCGGCGAGTCGCAGGCGGATGAAGCCGTGAGACCCGGACAAGGCTTGCAGCAGTTCGGGATCGCCGGTTTCGGGGCCAAGTCTCAGAGTCTCGCGTTTCGGCGTTCTCCGCGCCGGTGGCGTGGCCGACCGCCTCAGACGATACCCTTCATGCATGAAGACCCTCGCCGCCGCGTCATCCTTGATCATCCTGGCTCCTGTTTGGATGGCAGGCGCAACCGCTTTCGGCAACGCGAGTTCCGAACCTCCCGTTCAGACCCAACCCGCGGCAGACCTGGCACCTTGGACCCCCGCCACGACCGGCGACGGAAGCCCGCTGGCCTCCTGGTCATTGAGGTCCGAGCCAGGTGCGCCGGACGGTGCCCGCGTTCTGGCGCTCACGGCAACCAATCACACCTCATCGTCCGCGTTCAACCTCGCCCTGAACCAGGCACAGCGCTTCAAGGACGGCACGTTCACTCTCCAGTTCCGCGCCGACGCGGGTTCCGACGATCAAGGCGGTGGGCCGATCTGGCGGGTGCAGGACTCGAACAACTACTACGTCTGCCGGGCCAACCCGCTTGAGAACAACTTCCGCCTGTACGTCGTGACCGGGGGCAACCGCAAGCAACTCGCCAGTGTCGAAGCCAAGCATTCCACAGGCATGTGGCACACGATCGAAGTCACGCAGACTGGCGACAAGATTCACTGCACACTCGACGGGCGGGCAAGCGTTGACGCTACCGACGCGACAATCACTGCTGAGGGCGGTGTGGGCGTGTGGACGAAGGCCGACGCGAGGACGAGCTTCGTTCTGCCGGCGGCATGGCGAGGAAATCCTGAGGCCAAGGGTCCGGAGCTTGACACCGCGGCGATCGACTCGATCACCGGCCTCAAAGGCACGCTCGCCAAAGACAACAGCGGCGTAGACGTGTTCAAGGTGACACAGGGCCGGACGGATGTGCCGATCACGGTTGAGGGCCGGAAGATGGAGCCGTTCATGGGCTTCACCTCGTGGGCGGCGTTTCAGGCCGGGACCTCCAAGCCCGCGATGATGGCAGGCGATTTGGTTGTCTTCCAGGACGAAGTGAATCCTGCGATGGATGGCTTTTTCGCGCATGGCTGCACGGTCACCGCGCTCCACAACCATTTCTTCTACGAAGAGCCCAAGACGTACTTCATGCACTTCGGCGGTGAAGGCAGCACCGCCGATCTGGCAAAGGGCTTCAGGGCCGCTCTCGACGCAGTGAAGGCCGTGCGAACAAAGAGCGCCGTCCCTGCGACCAAGTTCGACGACACGCAGCCCCCCGTCCCGACCACCAACGCGATCACGGCCGCAAAGCTCGACGCGATCTTCTTCGGTGATGGCAAGAGCAAGGGCGCGGTGAAGGACGGCATGTACAAGGCGACGGTTGGCCGCACGGTCGAAATGGCCTGCGGCTGCCCGATCGGCAGCGCCATGGGCGTCAACACCTGGGCGGGATTCTGCGGGAGCGATGATTCTGCGGCGGTCGCCGGCGACTTCATCACGTTCAAGGGCGAGTTGCAGCCAGTGCTCCACGCCCTGCGGAAGGCCGGGATCAACGTCGTCACCATCCACAACCACATGGAAGACGAGACTCCGCCGAGCATCTTCCTGCACTACTACGGCAAGGGCCGGGCGGAGGACCTCGCTCGCGGCGTGAAGGCGGCGCTGGATGCGCAGGCGCAAGCCGGGAAGTAGGTCCCCCCCGCCCCCGCCGCCTGACAGTTCAGTTGTCGCGTCTGCCGGTTCACTTGTCGCGTTTGACGACTCGCCTGTCGCACGCGACGGATGATCTGTCGCGTCCGCCGATTCGCTTGTCGCACGCGATTTCTCGCTTGTCGCGTCCGCCGACTGAAGTGTCGCGGTTGACGGGCCGATGATCGCGTCTGACGACCGGCTCATCGCGTCGCGCGTACGGCGCAAGGAGGCCAGAGTGTTCACCACAGAGACACAGAGAACACAGAGGAAGGCAAGGGGGAGTTGGATTAGGTCTTGTTGCGTGCGCCCGGCTCGAACTCGTCCTTGAGCCAGCGCACGAAGTTTTCGGAATGGAGGATGTAGGTCTTGGCCGCGCTCGGTTTCAGCGTGCCAGCCTGTTCGAGTTCGGCGAGCAGTTCCCGGTACTGCTCCAACGCCCGCTCAACCTCGTCCAACGCCTCTCGTTTGATTCTGATCTGGCTCATGCACGAATCGTATCCGGTCCTGTCTTTCTCTGTGTCCTCTGTGTCTCTGTGGTGAACCTGTCTTTGTCTTTTGTTTGGAGACCTGCCCATGGCCCGCTCAGGCGAACACTACATGCCCCGGCCCGATGGCGATTTTGCAGCGTGGGCGCAGCACTACTACGACGCCGTGGAGAAGTGGTGGTCCACGCAGGGGTTCGACAAGGACGAACTGACCAACCTCAAGAAGGCCCTCGACACGTGGCAATCGCTCTACCCCGCCCACATCGCGGCCCAGCAGCGGGCCGAAGGGGCGCGGCAGGCCAAGAACGCGGCCCGCGCGGCGCTGGAGAAGGAAGTCCGGCCCGTGACCAACTTCGTGCAGGGGTACCCCAAGACCACCAACGCCGACCGCGCCGAGATGGGGATCACCGTGCGCGACACGTCGCCATCGCCAGCGCCCGCGCCGTCGTCGCGCCCGCTCGCGCTGGTTGAGAGCGGGCAGCGGCTCACGCACCAACTGCGGCTGGTGGATGAATCCACGCCGACCCGCCGCGCCCGGCCCGCGGGCGTGCTCGGGGCCGAGGTGTGGGTCAAACTGGTTGACGCCGACCAGCCCGCGCCGACCGACCCCGCCGCGCTCACATTCCTAACCATGACCACGAAACCGAGTTTCCGCGCCGAGTTCAAGGCGGGCGAGGGCGGCAAAACCGCCGTCTACATGGCCCGCTGGGTCAACACACGCGGCGAAAAGGGGCCGTGGTCGGAGGTCGCGGCGGCGACGGTGGCGGCGTAGAACAAGCGGGTGCAGCCAAACGTAGAATGGCCTATGACAAGCCCCAGCCGCCCGCTCGCGTGGATTGCCGTTTCGACACTTGGGCTGCTCGCGGGCTGCGCGATGCGGCCCGCCGACACCGCGAGGAATGCCACGATGAGCGCCGCCCAACCACAGATCGAGCTCCTCGGCTTCCCCGGCTGTCCCAACACGCCGACGATGAGGACCAACCTCAAGGCCGCGCTCGCATCCATCGGCAAGGGGTGGACCTTCACGGACACCAACCAGGAGAAACTGCCCGAGGGCGACATCCGCCGCGGCTACCCGACGCCGACGATCCTCGTGAACGACCGCGACCTCTACGGCCTGCCCGTCCCCACCGCGCCGAGCATGGGCTGCCGCGTGTACCCGGGCGGCGTGCCGGATACCAAAGACATCGCGGGCAAGATCAAGGCGACGATGACCCGGTAGCGCGAACGCGGCGACCTGTCGCGTAACCTGCAACCCGAGTTACCCGCCGGCGAAGCGGGGCAAGATCGGGGGGGCGGCGTACTACGCCCTGCGGTGGGTGAGCACGCGCGGGGAAAAGGGGCCGTGGTCGGAGGTGACGAGCGCGACGGTGGCGGCGTGACGGAGGCGGATCGCCCGTCACGGCGTGGCGCTGCGCGGCCAGTACATCATGACCGCTACTCCCAGCAACGCAACAGAGGCCCCGACCACGTCGGGCCGATCGGGGCGGTTCCCGTCCACGCGCCAACCCCACAGCAGCGCGAGCACGATGAAGACGCCGCCGTAGACCGCGTAGATGCGGCCGAAGTGGGCCTTCTGGAGCGTGGGGATCACGCCGTAGAGGACGATAATCGCCGCGCCCAGCAGGCCCCACCACAGGGGCTTGTGGTCACGGAGCCACTTCCACATGAGCCAGCCCCCCGCGATCTCGCACAGACCGGCGGCCAGGAAGAGCAGGATGGACTTCAGGAGTGGGAGCATGGTCGCGGATCGTACGCGAACCCGCAGCCCTCACCACGCCCCACCCCGCATCCATGCGGCCATCACGCATCACAGCGCATCGAGCATTTCGCGCGTGCCCGGCGGGCCGGTGACATCGAAGGTGATCGGGCCGTTGGAGGGCGCGACCGTCAGGTTGAACGCGAGGAACCGGCAGCAGCCGCGCTCCTGCTCGATGATGCCCGCGATCTCGGCCAGTAGGCCCGGCTTGGGCGTGAAGGTCATGCGGTAGCCGCTCGGGAGCGCGGTGCGCTTGTCGGCGCGCTTCAGCAGGCCCGGCAGCAGCCCCTCGCGCGTGGCGCTCAGTTGCTCGGGCGTCAGCGTGCAGACCATCGGTGCTTCGCCCGTGTCGCTCATGGCGGCGGCTCCTTTGGATGAGGTTCGATCGGCCGTGCCGCACGCGGACAGCAGAGTAAGCGGCAAGGCCGCGAGGATCAGTGTTCGTCCGTGGTTCATGAGAAAGAGTAGAACGATGGACGCGGGGAGCGCCGAAGCGGGCAAGTCGGCGTACTACGCCCTGCGGTGGGTGAGCACGCGCGGGGAAAAGGGGCCGTGGTCGGAGGTTGCTGCGGCAACGGTGGCGGCGTGATTCGCCGGGCGGGCGGTCTTAGACCTCGTTTCACAACCCATGACCAACTGCTTTCCTGAGACAGACGATCGCGGCGGCGAGGGTGAGCAGGGCCTGGTGGATGTCGCTGCGTCGCTCCCATCTGATCCGCAGCCTTCGGAACTGGTGCAGCCAGCTCAGCGTGCGTTCGACGACCCAGCGGATCTTGCCCAGCCCCTTGATGTCCGGCTCGCCACGCTTGGGCAGCATCGCCCTGATGCCGCGGATGCCCAGCGACACGACACGCTCGCGCGAGTGGTACGCCTTGTCGGCCGTCAACGCACGCGGGCGGCGCCGCGGCGCGCCGACTCGCCCCCGGATCGGCGGGATCTTGTCGACCAGCGGGATCAGCCGCGAGCCGTCGTTCACGTTCGCGGCCGTGGTCTCGACGACGACGGGCACGCCGTT
>Ga0207952_1001181_pt1 | contig 12344 bp, 9 predicted proteins | sample SubbioR12Aug_8Ca_FD_184831 | JGI IMG/M metagenome (GOLD analysis project Ga0207952, IMG submission 184831) | Serpentinite rock and fluid subsurface biosphere microbial communities from McLaughlin Reserve, California, USA - CR12Aug_8Ca (SPAdes) | ecosystem: Environmental > Terrestrial > Deep...
AGACACGCGTGACCCCCGCCGCCTGCAACTGTTGCACGGCCTTGGCGCTGCGCATGCCGGTGCGACAGGCGAGCACCAGGTCGCGGTCGCGCGGCAACTCGGCGATGTGATCGGCGAGTTGGCCGAGCGGGATCGCCGTCACCTGTGGGTACTTCGCGATCTGCAGTTCGTGCGGTTCGCGCACGTCCACGATGTCGATCTCGCCCTTGTCGAACTTGGCCTTTGCCTCGAGCGGCGTGATCTCAGGAACCTGGAATGACACTTTCGGGTCTCCTCCCACATGCGGCGAGCCGCAGAACTGTTCGTAGTCAATCAATTGGGTGATTTCGCGCGTGCCGCAGGCGGGGCAGGCGGGGTCTTTCCGCAATTTTACGCTGCGGAAGTTCGCGCCGAGGGTGTCGATCAGCAGCAATCGGCCGCTGAGCGACTCGCCGACGCCAAGGATGAGCTTGATCGTTTCTGTTGCCTGAATCGTGCCCACCAGCCCGGGGAGTACTCCGAGGACTCCGCCCTCCGCACAGCTTGGCACCATTCCCGGCGGCGGTGGCGCGGGATAGAGGCAGCGGTAGCAGGGGCCATCCTTCGTCGCAAAGACCGACGCCTGACCCTCGAACCGATAGATGCTGCCGTACACATTTGGCTTGCCGAGGAGCACGCAGGCGTCGTTCACCAGATAGCGCGTCGGGAAGTTGTCGGTGCCATCCACGACGATGTCGAAGTCCTTGAAGATCTCGAGGGCATTTGCTGATGTGAGCGGTTCCTCGAACGTCTTCACGATCACGAACGGATTCACCTCGGCGATACGCTTGCGGGCTGAGACGAGCTTGCTCGTGCCCACGTCGCTGGTGCCGTGGAGCACCTGTCGCTGGAGGTTGGTGACATCGACAACATCGAAGTCCACGATGCCGATGGTGCCTACGCCCGCCGCACTCAGGTAGAGGGCGAGCGGCGAGCCGAGTCCGCCGGCGCCAATGAGCAGCACGCGCGCAGCCTTGAGTTTGCGTTGTCCCTCAACGCCCACATCCGGCAGGATGAGGTGCCGGCTGTAGCGGAGAATCTCTTCGTGGGAGAGAGTCGGGAGTTCGGGCACAGGGCTCTTTACGGCGGTGTCGGCGATAGCCAGGGCAGCGTTGTTGGTCGCTGCCGAAACATACGGTCCGGCGGCGGGGCCGCGCTTTGTCGCTGTTGTAGCCATTGCTCAACCCCCCGCGATCGCCGGGACGACCGTCACTTCGTCGCCGGATTGCACCGTGGCGGCGAATCCACCCTTGAAGCGGATGTCTTCATCGTTGAGGTAGAAGGTCACGAAGGGATAGGGCTGGCCGTTGGAGTCGCGAAGGCGTTGGCCGAGGGCAGGAAAGCGCACGGCGACGTCGGCGACAACTTCACCGACCGTGTTGCCGTCGGATTCGAGGGCCTTGGCATCGGCGAGCTTGGCGAGGATTGCTGGGAGAAAGAGTATGGCAGGCATTGGAGGAATGAGAGAGGGAGTTGGGATATGTAAGATCAGGCGATCGCGAGCTGCTGCTCCACGTCGCGTTGATAGCAGTGCTGCGGGGCGGGAAAGACACCGCCGCGAACGTCGGATGCGTATTGCGCGAACGCGTTGGTTACGACTGCATCGACGTTGGCCAGGCGCGAAACGAATCGTGGCCTCACGCTGCCGACAAAGTTGCCGAGCAGGTCGTGCGAGATGACGAGTTGGCCATCCACTCCCGGGCCTGCGCCTATTCCGTAGACAGGGATCGACACATTCTCGCGAATGAACGCTGCGCTGTCTGGTGGCAAGGCTTCGAGGAGGATCGCGAATGCGCCAGCGTCTTCCAGCGCACGGGCATCCTCGAGAATCTGGTCCGTGGCTGCGACCGTCTTGCCCTGCACCCGATAACCACCGAGCTGACCGAGCGATTGCGGCGTGAGGCCGAGGTGGCCCATGACCGCGATGCCGGCGTTGGCGATGGCTCGCACGCGTCGTGCAACGCGCGCGCCGCCTTCGAGCTTCACCGCGTCGCACCCGGCTCCGATGAATGCGCCGGCGTTCCGCACGGCTTCACCGTCGGACACTTGATACGACAGAAATGGGAGATCGCCGACCACGAAGGCGCGCGCGGCGCCGCGCACAACGGCTTTCGTGAAGACGAGCATTTCGTCCATCCCGATGCCCAGCGTGTTGGGGAGCCCGAGCACGGTCATCGCTGCCGAGTCGCCAACCAGAATCCAGTCCACACCTGCGCGGTCTGCAAAAACGGCGGTTGGATAGTCATAGGCCGTGACCGCGACTGCCTTCTCGCCGCGCGCCTTGAGATTGCGCAGCGACACCACCGTCACCTTCCGTACTTCGGACATCGATCCCCCAAACGAAAAAAGGCCATCCCACACGTGGGATAGCCGCCTGTATAAAACAAAATCGCCGGGGCAGAATACGACGCCGCCCGGCGGTCGCGTTTTAGCTCTTCTTTTACGTGGCAGCAATAGGCGGCAAATGACCACGACTTCAGTTGTGAGCGAATGCTAGTGCGCTGATCTGGTTCGTGTCAAGGATGGATCCGCGTCCCCGCAGCAGAACTACTTTGCGAGCGCGGCGCCGATGGCGCGGGCCAAGGTGTCGGCGGTGAACGGCTTCTGCAGGAACGAGTGCCTCGCTGCGCTGTCCGGGAGCAAGTCCATGGTCCCGGGAAACCCGCTCATACGCACCACGCGAATGTCCGGACGCAGTTGCGCCACCAGGTCGGCGAGCCGAGTGCCCGGCATTTCCGGGAGCATGATGTCGGTGAGCAGTACGTCGATCGGGCCGTCGTGCGAGCGCGCCAGCGCAAGCGCGTCAGTCGGCGTCTCGGCGTCAAGCACCACGTAGTTGAGGCGCTCGAGTATCGCGCGCGTGGATGAGCGAACCGCCGCATCATCTTCGACGACCAGGATGGTCTGGCCCGTTGGGAAATCGTCCACCTGGGTTTCCGGCTCAGCACGGGGAGCGGGGTCCACCGCAGGCAGGAAGATGCGCATCGTGGTGCCTTCGCCCTCGGCGCTTTCTACCGTGAGGAATCCGCCACTTTGCTTCACGATCCCGTATGAGGTCGCGAGGCCCATTCCCGTGCTGGTGCCGCGCGGCTTGGTGGTGAAGAACGGCTCAAAGAGGCGTGACTGTGTCTCCGCGTCCATCCCGATCCCCGTGTCCTTCACGACCAGGCGAACGTATCGGCCTGACTCGACCGCGCCCAACTGATGCGCCCCGATATCGGCCACACTGGTTTCGATGTCGAGAAGGCCGCCGTGCGGCATTGCATCCCGCGCGTTGGCCACGAGGTTCACCACAACTTGTTCGAGCTGGGCGCGATCGGCGCGCACGTTCGCCGGCTCGTGCGAGAGCGTCAGGCGCATGGTGACATCGCCGCCCGTGAGGGGACGCAGCACGCCCTCCATGTCACGCAACACGGCATTGAGGTCGAGCGGTACCGGGTTGAGCACCTGTCGGCGACCAAAGGCCAGCAGCTGTCGCGTGAGTCGTGCGCCGCGCTCGGCGGACGCGAGCAATGCGCGGACGTCCTCCTGCTGCGGCGCGTCTTCCGGCAAGTCCATTCGAATCAGCTCGGCGTAGCCCGTGATCGCCATGAGCAAGTTGTTGAAATCGTGCGCCACGCCGCCGGCCAGCCGGCCGACGCTTTCGAGGCGCTGGGCATGGCGAACCTGGGTGGCGATGCGCTTCTGTTGCGTGATGTCGCGGAGGATCGCCGCGACACCCATGACCGTGGTACCGTCGGCATCGAAGATTGGGGACGCGCTGATGGCCACGTCCACCAGAGAGCCGTCGCGACGAAGCCGGACGCTTTCGTAGGTGTCCTTGGGCTTGCCCTGCATGATGAGCTCGAAACACTCCTGCATTTCGTGTTCGCGATCCGTCGGCGTGAACGTCGACGCTGGGCGGCCGATGATTTCGGATGCCTTCCAGCCGAAGACGCGTTCCGCAGCCGGGTTCCACGTCGTGATCACGCCGTCGAGCGCAGCGGACACGATTGCGTCGTGCGAATTCTCCACGATTTGCGCCAGCAGCCGCGCACCGGTATCGGTGCCTTTCAGTGCCGCCTCAATCCGGCGCCGGTCAGTGACGTCAAGTGCGGTGCCCACGAACCGTACCGGCGCGCCGGATGCATCGCGTTCGACCACGGCTCGTTCCTCGACTTTCCGAATGGAGCCGTCGGGCCTCACCACCCGATGTTCGATGTGGAAGTCCCCGTCTCCGCCGATGGCCCGTGCGACTGCCTCGCCAATCATGGCGTGTTCGTCCGGCGGAATCTGGGCGAAAAACCGTTCCGTGGTGGGCTCGAACGAACGGGGTTCGTGGCCAAAGATGCGGTATGTCTCGTCCGACCAGATGGTGGTGTTCTGGTTCAGGTCGGCCGTGGAATTAATGTGCGTCTGCCACCAACCGAGATGGGCAAGCTCGACGACGCGGCGAAGGAGCGCGTCGGAGTTCCGCCTGCCGCTGGATCGGCGCGGAGTGGTAGGATCGGTGGGGAAATCGCTCACAGCAGTATTAGGTTAGCGCAAATATGCGCATACGGCCAGCAGACCGGTTACTCGGACGCCGTGCGAAGGACTGTGCCTGGCGACCTCGGTCAGGCGTCCGTCCAGCTGCGCCCCTGTCCCTCGCGGCCCCGTGCGGTGACCGGCGCGGCGCTCACGACGCGCCCGCCGCGCACGAGAAGCGCCTCGTCGAAGTTGTTCACGGTGGGGCAAATGTGCCGTGGCAGCAGCAACAGCAGCGTGCCTATCGGGGGAAGCGGCGTACCGCCCGGAATGTCCACTGGAAGGTGTTCTTCGCTGGGACGCGCGGGGGACCAGTCCGGGTGTCCCACCACGACGCATGTCGGCACGCCGGCATCTGCTGAGACGGATTTGTGTCCTGCGTCACAGGTGAATCGCGTTGGTGTAGGATGGCTGACGACAGTGGCCAGGACGTGCACCGCCGCGGTAAGCCCCCACGAGGCAGGAAGCTGCCCCAGGCTCGTCGTGTCGTTGTACACGACCGTGCCCGGCGACACCTGAACGTCGGTTGGCCAATCCGCGAATCGCTGGTACCGCACCGCCGAGGTCGTCGCAGGAGTGCCGGCGACGATCACCTCCGGGACTGGCACGCCGGCGCGGGTGAGCGCGCGCACCAGTTCCGCGAGCTGCTCGTATCCCTCGTGCGCGGCGCGATCACGCGCGGCGAGGTCGTCGAACGAGTGCATATGGCCGTCGTACCAGTGCAGCCCACCAAGCGTGCAGCCGGCCGCGCCGATGGCGCGCGCGAGTGACTCGACCCGAGCGAGGTCAGGCGTTCCACCGGTGCGATTCATGCCGGAGTTGAGATCGAGAAACAGCGCGAGTCCGCTCCCCGTCCACGCGGCAAGGTGCGCATCCGTTTCGATCAACGCCGCGACGCGAGCCGCGGGATGTGCCGCCGCGAGCTCGCGAATGCGCGCCGCATTGGCTCCGACGTGCGGAAACGAGACGAGCACATCCTGCGCGCCGGCGTCGAGCAACGCCTTCAGTTCAAGCGTCGTCGCGCATTTGAATCGCGTGAGGCCGCCGGCGAGCATCAGGCGCATCACGGCGCCGAGTTTGGCAGTCTTGATATGGGGGCGCCAGCGCCTCGGGTCTCCCTGCAACTGCGCCACGATAGCGCGGACGTTTGCCGTCACGCGGTCGGGGTCCACGAGGAGTGCCGGTGTGCGAACGCCAGCGAACGCGGAAAGGTCGGCGGCGCTCACGCGAGGGGTTCGATGACGACGGCAGTGCCGTAGGCCAGCACTTCCGTGGCGCGCGTTCCGTGGCTACCGAGGTCCGAAGCATCGTAGTGCATCCCGATGATCGCGTTGGCGCCGCGCTCAGCGGCATGCTGCACGAGGAGGTCGAATGCCTCGGCCCGCGCGTCCTCGCACATCTCGGTAAACGAGCCGATGTTGCCGCCGACGATGGACTTGAGCCCGCCAAAAATTCCCTGCGTGATCGTGGGTGCGCGCACGACGATGCCGCGTACGATTCCCTTGTACTCCCTGACGCGGTATCCCTCAAACGCGAGGGTGGTGGTCACGTACATCGATCGCTCCGGTGAGGTTCGCCCGAACCCTCACGGGTTTCCGGCTTGAACGCAAGCGCAGAACGTCACATATACCCGGTGCAGGCCGTCTCCCTCTCCCAGCCCAATCATGCGATTCACGACCCTCGCCATCGCCGGAACGTTCGTAGCGGCGCTACCGATTGCCGAACCGCTGCGCCAAGGGGCGCAACAGCGCATCGTGCCTGACTACGCCCGGGCCGAGAGCCTCCCGCGACGCACCGACGGCCTCGTCGTGAACGCGGCCGAACCCGCCAACTGGATCGGCAACACACCGCGGTTCTGGTACCGGAAGGCAGTGCAGGGAGGCAACAGCTTCGTGCTCGTCAACGCAAACACACTCGAGCAGAAGCCGGCGTTCGATCATGATCGAATCGCCGCCACCATCTCGCAGGCGTTGGGACGCAGTTATACGGGGGTCACGCTGCCGTTCGCGGCGCCGTCCTTCACTGCCGACGCCAGCGGATTCGAGTTCAACGGTCCCGACACGGCGCGCTGGACGTGCACGATCGCCACGTCGGCGTGCACCCGCGTGCCGGTGAACCTTGCCGGGCGCGGAGGTGGTGCCGGGGGTGGTGGCCGGATTGGTGGCGGCCTGTACGGGGATCCGCCGGTCCCGAATCCGGCACCGCGCGCATCGCCCGACGGCCGCTGGGAAGCCTCGATTCGCAATTACAACGTGTTCACCCGCGCGCGCGGCGCCGCAGCGGCACCGTGGATGCCGCTGAGCACCGACGGATCCGAAGCCAATGCGTATGTGATTCAGTCAATTGCATGGTCGCCAGACTCCCGGAAGCTCGCGGCCTATCGCGTGAAACCGGGATTCAAGCGCGAGGTGCACTACGTCACCTCGAGCCCTGAAGACCAGATCCAGCCCAAACACTGGTCGCGACTCTACAACAAGCCGGGCGACGTGCTCGAGACAGCCCAGCCGGTGGTCTTCGACCTCACGACACGCGCCGCGACCGAGGTGTCAAACGCCCTCTTCCCCAACGCGTACACCGTATCGGCGCTGCAGTGGCGGCGCGACAGTCGCGCGCTGACCTTCGAGTACAACCAGCGCGGTCATCAGGCCTTTCGCGTCATCGAGGTCAACGCCGCAACCGGTGCTGCGCGCGCGGTGATCAACGAGGAAACTCCCACGTTCTTCGAGTACTCGGCGAAGCTCTATCGCTATGAGATTGGCGATGGCGCCGAAGTGCTCTGGATGTCTGAGCGCGACGGATGGAATCACCTGTACCTGTACGACGGCGCCACGGGCCGCGTGAAGAACCAGATCACGAAGGGTGACTGGGTGCTGCGCGGAGTGGAGCGCGTGGATACGCTGGCCCGCCAGGTGTATTTCCGCGCGAGCGGGATGTACCCGGGCAAGAACCCGTACTTCATCCACTATTATCGCGTCAACTTCGACGGCACCGGCCTCGTCACGTACACAACGGCCGATGCCAACCATACGGTGCGGTTTGCGCCCGGCGGCGAATGGTACGTGGACACGTATTCGCGTGTGGACTTGCCCCCCGTGTCGGAGCTGCGCCGCACCAGCGATCAGTCACTGCTGCAGGTGCTCGAGAAGGCCGACGCGTCGGCGCTGCTCGCCACGGGATGGAAGGCGCCGGAGTCGTTCGTCGCCAAGGGACGCGACGGCACGACAGACATCTATGGCATCATCCTGAGGCCCACCAACTTCGACCCGCGCCGGAAGTATCCCGTCGTCGAGAACATTTACGCGGGGCCGCACGATTCGTTCGTGCCGCAGGTCTGGGGCCTCCAGACCGCGATGCGGCAGCAGGCCGAACTCGGGTTCATCGTCGTGCAGATCGACGGGATGGGGACCTCGAACCGGTCGAAGAAATTCCACGACGTCGCCTGGCGCAACATTGGCGACGCGGGCTTCTCCGATCGCATTCTCTGGCACAAGGCGGCCGCCGCGAAGTATCCCGCCAACTACGACATCGCCAACGTGGGGATCTACGGCGGTTCAGCGGGCGGCCAGAACTCCATGGGCGCGCTCCTGCGACATCCGGATTTCTACAAGGTCGCCGTGAGCTACGCCGGCTGCCACGACAACCGCATGGACAAGATCTGGTGGAATGAGCAGTGGATGGGCTGGCCCATCGGCGCCTGGTACGATTCTTCGTCCAACGTCGTCAATGCGAAAAAACTGCAGGGCAAGCTGCTGCTCGTCGTGGGTGAGCTCGACACCAATGTCGACCCCGCGTCCACGCTGCAGGTGGCCGATGCGTTGATCAAGGCGAACAAGACCTTCGACCTGCTCGTGATTCCCGGCGAGGATCACAACGCCGGGCGCGGTGGCATCACGGGTCAATACGGCCAGCGTAAGCAGTGGGATTTCTTCGTGCACCACCTGCTGGGTGCCGAGCCACCCGACCGAAATCGCGCGGCTACTTCGCCCTGATCTTGATGTAGTTGGACTCAATCTTCTTCACATAGCCGAGCGTTTCGCGGTAGCGCCAGCGCGGGATGTCCGGCGCCACGGCCTCGATGCTCGACCAGACTGACGGTTCGAGCTGGCGCGCTCGCGCGGCCGCGGCCGCGCGCGTGATGGGCCCCTCGCCGGCGTTGTAGCTGCCGAACATGAAGTGCACCCGCTCCGAGTCCGACGCCGCGGTGGTCCACTTCTTCCAGAGGTAGCGGTTGTGCATGATGCCGGCCGCGATGTTCCACTCGGGATCGTTGATGTCGCCAAAGTCAGGTCGCGCGCTCTGAATGGCCGCATAGGTGGACGGCATCAACTGCATCAGGCCGCGTGCACCGACAAAACTGACGGCGGCGGTATCGAGATTGCTCTCGGCCATGGCCTGCGCCTTGAAGCGTTGCCAATCGAATGCCACGCCGAAGTACCGCTTGGAGTACTTCTTGAACGTGGGATCGAACCGTTCCGTGTGCCTGCCGTTCGCGCGGGCCTGTGCAGCGCGCGCCAGTGCCGCTGTGGAGCGCTCCTGCGCGCCGGCGAGCGAGGCACCCACGATGACCAGCAGCGCAATCCGTCGCAACACCCTCTGCTCCGGTCGCGCTAGTTCAGCGCGCTGCCGACGATCAGCGCAATCGAGATGAAGAGTGCGCCGATGAAAATCGCGACGGCAATGTTGCCCTTCTTGAGTTCTTCGGCAAAGTCCACTTTCGATGTCAGTGCGTCAAACACGCGGTAACTCACCCACATCAACACGACGCCGAGCACTGCGTAGCCGAAGTTCAGGCCAATGATGGACAGGTCCATGCGGCGGGACTCCGTAGAGGGGTGGGGCGGTCAGCGCCGCATCGACCGCAATGTGTACTTCGCCATTCCGAAAGCCAACTCTCGCTCGCCCAGGAAGGCGCGGCCTACCTTCATCCGGGCAAAGACCGCCAGCTCTTCTTCGTTGTGCGTGCGCACCACGGTGTCGATCGTCGGATTCACCTTGCGGGCCATCTCAATCACCATACGGGCGTGCAGGGCGTCCGGTGTCGAGAGCACCAACAGGCGCGCGCTGGCGACCGAGGCCTGGACCAGGAGGCCTGGTCTGGCGGCATCGCCGAAAAGCGCCTGTACTCCGCTGGCGCGCGCGCTTTCCACCGTCGCGTGATCGCGTTCGATCACGACGAACGGCACATTCTCGCCCTTGAGCACTTCACCGATCGTCCCGCCGACTCGTCCGTACCCCACGATGATGACGTGATTGTGATAAAGGTCGCTGTGCGGTGCCTCGGCATTCGCACCCGCACCCTTGGCGAACCGTTCCAGTGTGTCGAGAATCCTGGGGTGGGCGGCCAGCCAACGTTCCGTCGGTTCAATCATTGCGAAGAGCAACGGATTGAGCGTGATCGACAGCACCGCGCCTGCGAGAATCAAGGACTGCGCGTCGGTCCCCAACACACCGAGTGAAACGCCGAGAGCAGCCAGGATGAAGGAGAACTCGCCAATCTGCCCAACGCTGGCCCCGAGCGTGAGGGCAGTGCGGAGCGGTCTCCCGAGGAGAATGGCAATGCTCGTGGCGGCCAGGGACTGGCCGATGACGATGACGCCGAGCACCGCCGCCAGGCGCAGCGGCTCGCGGACGATCACCATCGGATCCATGAGCATGCCGACCGAGACAAAAAAGAGCACGGCGAATGCGTCTTGCAGCGGCAGGGCGTCTGCGGCGGCCCGATGCGAAAGGTCCGACTCGCCAATCACGATACCGGCGAAGAACGCACCGAGGGCAAACGAAACACCGAAGAGTTGAGCGGCGCCGAGCGCGATGCCGAGCGCAAGGGCGAGGATCGCGAGTGTGAAGAGTTCGCGCGAGCCAGTACGTGCGACGCGTTCAAGGAGGCCGGGCACAGCACGCCGGCCGGCGTACAGCATCAGGGTGATGAAGGCGCCGACCTTGAGCAGCGTGACGCCGAGCGAGCGCCAGATGTGGGTGTTGGCTGGATCGGCTCCGGCTGCCGGAGCCGCAAGAGCCGGGAGCAGGACAAGCGCGATTACCATCGCGATGTCTTCGACCACCAGCCATCCAACCGTCAGCCGGCCATCCGCGGAGTCAAGCAGGCCGCGTGACTCCAGGGCGCGTAGAACGACGGCTGTTGATGCGATTGACAGGGACAGGCCGAAAACAATTCCGGACGCCCAGCTCCAACCCCAGAGGCGGCCCAGTCCTGCGCCGACCAGCGTGGCGACCAGCATCTGCAACACGGCGCCGAGGATGATCACCCCGCGCGCGGCCATCAGATCCCGCGGCGCGAAGTGAATGCCGACCCCGAACATCAACAGAATGACGCCGATCTCGGCGAGCTGCTGGGCGAGCGGCAGGTCTGCGGTAATTCCGGGCGTGAACGGTCCGAGCATCACGCCGGCGACGAGATAGCCGACCACCGGCGGCAACTTCAGTCGGCTCGCGAGGAAGCCGAAGATGAAGGCCAGTACGAAGCCCGCGGCCAGCGTGACGATCAGGCCGGTTTCATGCGGCATCAGCGCGTCCTACTGGACAATGAGCGGCTTCATCTGTGAGTAAAGGATCCCGTTGAAGAGGAACTTGAACGTACCGTGCGGCTGCGCGCGCTGCAGAATCTCGGGACCAAAGAGCAACACATGCCCCTTGCCGACTCTGGCACTGAGTGCCGATGCGCCCTGATCGAGCACCTCCTGGCCCCAGGCCCAGCCACTGCGCAACGGCGCCTTTCCGTCGTACCAGGCGACCTTCTTCACTCCCGTCGCGGCTGCGTTCGGTCCGAGCTTCCACACCGGTGCCTCGTCAAAGAAGACATCGGTGAGTTCGTTCATGCCGAAAGCGAGCGGATCGCTCACGTCAACCTTGGTGCGCATGACCGAGCCCGGGACGTAGAACTTCGTGCTCGGCAGCGGCTGGCCGTTCTCCGTGAGCTGGCTCTCGACCGGAAGCTGGAGGAATGCCGCCAGGTTCGCCGCACTCGACCCGATTGCGATGGCAGTGCCCCCACCTTCAATGAACGCCTTGATTTTCGGCAGCGTGGTCGCGGCCGTCATCGCTCCGAAGTGGTCCCTGAATTCTTCCGGAAGGTCCGACGGCGCTGCAGCCGGAGCACCGCCGCGTCCGCCGCGCCCTCCAGCGCCCGCGCCGGGAATTCCTCCCGACACAAAGATCAACACGTCGTACTTCGCGTTGAGATTTCCTGCGTCGAGCTGCGGGGCAAACACGCGCTCGAAGGAATACTCAAAGTTCTCCATGATCCAACGCGTCCAGCCGCTGGGCATTGAGCCGCCGAAGCTGTCCCAAAGGCCGATGCGCGGTGCCTTGAGCCTGGATGCCGTCGCGGGGGCCGCGGCCCGCGTACCCTCAAACGAGACGCCAAGGTCGGCCGATGCCTTCTCGATGATCGCGCGCGTCGTTGCCTTGCCGCGCACATAGAACGAGCCGGGTGGAAAGACGGTCGTCCCGACCGTCGTTGGAGCGGACGTGCGGGAGACGTCTTCGCCCGCCTTGAGGAGACGGTTGACTGCCGTAAACGCATTGTTCGTGCGGCCGCTCAGCAGGAAGCCGCTGGTGCCGGCCGCGGTGGCAACGGCGCCCTTGGGATATGACACATTCCAGTCGGTCACGCGCTCGAATGGGCCGGTAAAGCCGTCGAGAATACGATCGAACTCGATGCCCATCTGGTACGCGAGCGTCCATCCAGCGATGTCGTATGGCGGCGTCGGCGGCCCACCGGGAATCGGGAACACATCCGGATGCGCCTGCGGCTCAAACATGTCGATCACGTGCGGACGAAACGATTGATCGGTCTTGAT
>Ga0207952_1001182_pt1 | contig 12331 bp, 14 predicted proteins | sample SubbioR12Aug_8Ca_FD_184831 | JGI IMG/M metagenome (GOLD analysis project Ga0207952, IMG submission 184831) | Serpentinite rock and fluid subsurface biosphere microbial communities from McLaughlin Reserve, California, USA - CR12Aug_8Ca (SPAdes) | ecosystem: Environmental > Terrestrial > Deep...
GGTCTGGTTAAACACAAGCCGCTGTGACAATTCGGAGCCGCGAATGAAACAACATCTGGTTATTTTCGACACCACACTGCGTGATGGTGAGCAAAGTCCCGGCGCTTCGATGACCAGGGAGGAGAAGGTTAGGGTTGCCCGGCAACTGGAGAAGATGCGCGTTGATGTCATTGAGGCAGGGTTTGCGGCCGCTTCCCCCGGTGACTTTGATGCTATTTTTTCCATTGCCCAGACAATCAAGGATTCGACGATTTGTTCCCTGGCGCGTGCCAACGAGAACGATATTCGTCGTTCCGGTGAAGCAATCAAACCCGCCATATCAGGTCGCATCCATACGTTTATTGCCACTTCGCCCATTCACATGGAAAAGAAGTTGCGTATGACTCCGGATCAGGTGGTCGAACAGGCAGTCAAGTCGATTGCCTGGGCACGTGAATATACCGATGACGTCGAGTTTTCGGCCGAGGATGCCGGCCGTTCGGAGATTGATTTTCTCTGCCGTATTTTCGATGAAGTTATCAAGGCTGGTGCAACGACAATCAACGTGCCGGATACGGTTGGCTACAACATTCCCAGCCAGTACGCTGAAACGCTTCGCCAGCTTATTGAGCGGGTACCGAATTCTGACAAGGTGGTGTGGTCTGTGCACTGCCATAACGATCTTGGCTTGGCAGTCGCCAACTCGCTGGCTGCGGTGCTGGTAGGGGCGCGGCAGGTCGAATGTACTGTTAATGGCCTTGGTGAGCGTGCCGGGAATGCCGCGCTGGAAGAGATTGTAATGGCGGTGCGTACGCGTAGTGACGTATTTCCGATTGAAACCAGGATTGATGCGACGCAGATTGTGCCAGCCTCCAAGCTTGTCTCACAGATTACCGGCTACCCGGTGCAGCCGAACAAGGCTGTGGTTGGTGCCAATGCCTTTGCGCACGAATCGGGCATCCATCAGGATGGTGTGCTGAAGCACCGTGAAACCTACGAGATCATGCGCGCCCAGGATGTCGGCTGGACGCAGAACAAATTGGTACTCGGCAAGCACTCCGGGCGCAATGCGTTCAAAAGCCGTCTGCAGCAATTGGGGATAGAACTCGCCAGTGATGAAGTAGTGAATGCCGCTTTCGCCCGTTTCAAGGAGTTGGCAGACCGCAAGCACGAGATTTTCGACGAAGATCTGCATGCCCTGGTTTCTGATGAGGTGGTGACGCCCGAACAGGAGCATTACAAACTGGTTTATTCGAATGTTTGTTCCGAAACCGGTGAAATGCCTTACGCCAAAGTTATCCTCAGTGTCGGTGGTATCGAACGAAAAGGCGAGGCAGGCGGCGGTGGCCCGGTCGATGCTACTTATAAGGCCATCGAGAGCATTGTCGGCAGTGGTGCGGAGCTCATGCTCTATTCGGTCAATGCCATTACGACGGGGACGGATGCGCAAGGGGAGGTGACGACCCGCCTGACCAAGGCTGGTCGTGTCGTTAATGGCAACGGTGCCGATACCGACATCGTGATTGCCTCGGCACGCGCCTATCTCAATGCGCTTAACAAGCTCCACTCGACGCTCGACAAGGTGCGGGCACAGGGCGACATCTGACCGCCCGGCTCGCCGCCGAAAGGCCGCTTCAGCTTGGCTGGGCGGCCTTTTCTTCTTGTGGTGCGCGGGTTGCGCGGATGTAGAGTACGGTCGCCACGAAGATAACGGCTGCCAGTACAGTTTCACCCACGGCCAGCCATTTTGACAGCCCGATATCGCTGGTAGCGCGCAGCGCACCTTCCAGCAGATAAAACTGGATGAAAAGCGATAGCCATTTGTAGGTGTAACGCTTGCCGCGCAGGATGCCGAATAGTGGAAGCAACAGAAATACGGCTTTCAGTATCAGCCAGGAGCCACCGGGACGTAACGGTGCCAGCCAGCCTTCCCAAACGAGGCAGAGAAAAATCAGGGCGACGAGACTGATACTGGTGGTCAGTTGATAACGGGAAGCGGTGACCGTCACGGTCGACCCAGTTTTTGCACGAAATTTGCTAGACGTTGGCCGTGGGTGAAGGCGAGCCGACTTTCAATGTCCGAAAGGACGGGGTGGCCATTGGCACCCGAAATATGGCTAGGCCCGTAAGGCGTACCTCCGGTGGTTGTGGTCGACAACTCGGGCTCCGTGTAGGGCAGGCCGATGACCAGCATGCCGTGGTGAAGTAATGGCAGCATCATGGAAAGAAGGGTTGTTTCGTTGCCGCCATGCTGGTTGCTGCTGGCGGTGAAAACGCAGGCCGGTTTGCCAACCAGCGTGCCGTTCTGCCAGGCAGCGATGGTGTTGTCCCAGAAGTATTTCATCGGGGCCGCCATATTGCCGAAGCGGGCCGAGCTGCTGAGTGCGAGGCCGGCACATTCTTCGAGATCTATTGCCTCGACATAGGGTGCGCCATTGTTTGGTACACAAGCCTCGCTGGCCTCGCAAATCGTCGAAACTCTGGGCACGGTACGTAGCCTTGCTTGCATGCCGGGTACGGATTCAATACCGCGCGCAATGCGTTCGGCAATGGCGCGAACGGATCCGCGGTGACTATAGTAAAGAATAAGTATCTCTTGCATGGTCGGCTATTATACGGCCCCATGCAAACGCGCTCCCGGAATCCTCGAACTCGTGACAAAAGGCACGGGAAGGCCAATATCTTCCGGCGCTTCGCGAGCGAGAACATGATGCAGACCAGTTCTGCATTGGCGTTTACGACGCTAATGGCGTTGGTGCCTCTGGTCACACTCGTATTGTCAGTGGCGGGCTTGGTGCCTTATCTGGATTTGCCGATCACGCGCCTGGATTTTTTGGTCAGGGATAGTCTGTTGCCGACTGGTGCGGCCGGTACTATTGCCGGCAGTATCAGCCGCTTTTCACACAAGGCGCAACAGTTAACCGTAGTGGGCATCGCCATTCTCAGCGTAACGGCTTTTTTGTTGATGAATACCATCGAGCGGGCGTTTAACCACTTATGGCAAGTCAAACCGCGCCCCTTGCTGGCTCGTTTGCGTCTTTATGCTTTCGCGATGGTGGTATGGCCTTTTATTCTGGGGGCGCTGGCTGCTGCGATGTCGTTGGCGGTGAGTGTTTCACTGGGGTTGTTTGATGAGCCGGCCTGGTTTCGCCAGGGTGTGCTGAAAGCGGTTTCGATGGTCTTGCTGGCGCTATTTTTCTCTTTTCTCTACTACGCCGTTCCTAATGCTGAGGTTCCACGCCGTGCCGCAATAGTGGGTGGTGTTTTTGCCACATTGGTTTTTTCGGCGATGCAGAAAATCTTTGAGCTCTATTTGGTGAGTTCGGCAATGTTGAAAAGTATCTACGGCGCATTCGCCGCCTTTCCGGTTTTTTTGGTCTGGTTGCACCTGTCCTGGGCTGTTGTACTGTTTGGCGGTTTGATTGTAGCTAGGTTGAATCGTCCCGCTGGACACTGAATATCTCGACTGTACTGGTCTGCTCGTCCAGATGGGTGGCATGAATTTGCCGGATTTCAAGGTTGTCTTTCTCCACCAGCACGATGATCTGCCGGGTGTTTTCCTTCAATATCCCCGTGGGAAGAATCAGCGACTCAGTCATGCGTAAAGGCGGGGTTTCCGGGAGGATCAGTGCCGCGACACTGCCCGAGGCCAGTTCGATGGGGTGCGCGATTTCGGCGGCAACGGCACCGGGGGCCAGTAATTCCAGTCCCAGTTCGACGTGTTCCGGATTTTCCGAGATAGCCCAGCGGATGATGCAGACGTGCCAGACCGGAACGGTTTCGGCATATTCACCCATTGGCTGTAGCGCAATGATATCGCCAACGCGCAAATCCTCGGTTTGCCCTGAAATGTGCATCAGTGCATAGCCATCCGGACTCTCGTTAGTGATCATCCACTCGCTGAGATCAATTTTCGAGGTGGGCGACTTGATCAGTTGCCAGAGTTTGCTCAGTCCGATGCAGAGGTGAGCGCGATAGGATTGCCGGCGCCGGGGAAATTTCCGTTTGCTGGGATGTCCCCAAAGTGAGATCAGGCGCCGTAAAACCGTTTTGCCCGTGCGTGTGTCGGCGAACGCCGGCAGGCCGAGGACAGCGGCAGGGATTCCTTTTTCTAATTGGGATTGGTGCTGAGTAACTGTCTTGGCGATTGCATCGCAGGAAAAATAAAGGATGTCGATATGGGCAGCTGGCATTCGCCGAATGAGGGCGTGAGCCGGAAAATCCTTGTTGAGGTCTATCCAGAAAACCCCGGTGCTGTCGAGTGGTGGTGTCTGTTCCAGTTCGATAGAGCAGCCGATTCGTTCGATATAGTCGCTGATGAACTCGAGTTCGGCCGATGGGAATGCGGTGGGCTGGGCAATCGCAGCCAGCAAAATATTAGTGTAGATGCGTTGGATGCTTTGCTCTTCTCCCGGCCCCGGAACTCTCTCCAGTCCCAGGCGACGGGTGGTACGGAAGGCGGCGTGCAGTTGCTGCCATAAGCCTATACCCGGCGGTGATGCGAGCAAATGATTGATCCGGATCTGCCAGGCGACTGTTTCCACTGCCCGACGTAGGGAAAGATGAAGGGAGCGCGGCGTGTTCTGGCTTTCAGGGTCGAACAATTCGGCCAATGTGTTGAAATATTCTTGGGTCAGGATGGCCAGCAGATCAAGCACCAGTTTCATGCGCTGACGAAGTTTGCGTGAGGCCGGTAAGGAAATTTCGTGGAGTGTTCGTAACTCGACAATGACGACACGCTCTGTCTGGCCATACAAAAGATCCAGAAGCTTGATGCGCTGTGCTGTTGGAACGGGCGCCTGGCGCAACTGCAACAGTTGCTGGTGAAGCTGGTTTGCATCCTCCGAGCCAGTACGGCCATGCGCCAGAGCCAGCCATTCGAGCAGGTTCTTGATGATGGCTTCGGGGGCGGGTAGCGAGGGCGTTGCCTGGAAGGTATTCATTTGCTTTTGAGAGTAACAAAAATAACAAAATTTTTCATCTTCGCTGGTGTCACCCGAGCGGCGACGTGTTTTTCATCAGAATTGGCACTTGATGATGAGCGCTATTCTTTGACTTCTAAGTGGCTTGTTTTTCCTTGGGAAAGCGCTATAATCTCGGGTCTTTTTTCCAGCTAACGAAAGAGTTCCCATGGTTGTTATCCGTCTTGCCCGTGGTGGCGCCAAGAAGCGTCCCTTCTACAACATGGTTGTTACCGACTCGCGCAATCGTCGTGATGGTCGTTTCGTTGAGCGTATCGGCTTTTACAATCCGGTAGCCTCCGGCAATGCAGAAAGCCTGCGTATTGCAACAGATCGTCTGTCCTACTGGCAGGGCCAGGGCGCCCAGTTGTCCCCGACCGTTGCCCGTCTGGTCAAGCAACACGCTGCCCAGCAGGTCGCTTAAGTAGCTCCCGTTTTGGCTGGCAACGATATTGTCGTACTGGGTCGGCTGGCCGACCCTTACGGAATGCAAGGCTGGCTCCGGTTGCATGCATTTGGTGATGATCCGCTGGCATGGGCAGAAATGCCTGTCTGGTGGGTCAGTAGTGATGGTCAGTCGTGGTGTGAATGCAAGCTGAAACGCTTGAAGTCTCACGCCAACGGGCTGATTGTGCTGCTTGATGGGGTTGTGGACCGGACAGCGGCGGAGGCCATGAAAGGTTTTCTGGTTGGCGCACCGCGTGAGGCCTTGCCGACGACCGACGAAGACGAGTTTTATTGGTCCGATCTGATCGGGCTGGATGTCATCAATACCGCTGACGAGCCTCTGGGTAAAGTGGCCGGCTTGATCGAAACAGGCGCCAGTTCGGTTTTGCGGGTGGTAGCAGATGATAATGCCGAACGGCTGTTGCCTTTTGTTTCAGCAGTGGTGTTGTCGGTAGAGAAAGAAGCGCGGCTTATTCGTGTGGAGTGGGGCAGCGACTGGTGATTCGCTTCGACTGCGTTACCATTTTTCCGGAAATGTTTGTCGCCGTCACGCAAAGCGGAATTACCCGCCGGGCGCTGGAAGAGCAGCGCTGGGTGTGGCAAGGCTGGAATCCGCGTGATTTCGCTGACAACACCTGGCGGCGGGTCGATGATCGCCCCTTCGGTGGGGGGCCGGGCATGCTGATGCAGCCGGGGCCGCTCGAGAAGGCGATTGCTGCAGCCAAGGCGCAACAGCGTGCAGCGGGATTGACGAAGAGCCGGGTGATTTATCTCTCGCCGCAGGGTGAGACGCTCACTCATGAACGGGTGATGCAGTTGGCGACAGGCGAAGAGGGGCTGATCCTGCTTTGTGGTCGCTATGAAGGGATTGATGAGCGTTTGATCGAGCGCTGTGTCGATGAAGAAATTTCGATCGGAGATTTTGTGCTTTCCGGTGGCGAGTTGCCGGCGATGGTGTTGATTGATGCCGTTGTCCGCCAATTGCCGGGAGTGCTTGGCGATGCTGCTTCGGCGGTGGAAGATTCGTTTGTCACGGGTTTGCTGGATTGTCCGCACTACACGCGGCCCGAAGATTATGCTGGTCAGAGAGTGCCGGATGTTTTGTTGTCCGGTGACCATAAGAGAATTCGTCGCTGGCGACTGAAACAGTCGCTGGTCCGAACCCGGAAGCGCCGGCCGGATTTACTGGCGCACCGCGTGTTGAGCGCGGAGGAAATGCAACTCCTCACGGAAATCGTCGGAGAGGAGCAATGCGGTGAGTAAGTGTTTATAAAATTTAAGGATCTCACATGAACCTGATTGAACAACTGGAACAAGAAGAAATTGCCCGCCTGGGCAAGACCCTTCCCGATTTTGCGCCGGGCGACACCATCGTCGTTCAGGTCAAGGTCAAGGAAGGTACCCGCGAGCGTCTGCAGGCTTACGAAGGCGTCGTTATCGCCAAGCGTAACCGCGGTCTGAACTCTGCTTTTACCGTCCGCAAGATTTCTTCCGGTGAAGGCGTCGAGCGTACTTTCCAGACACATTCCCCGCTGGTTGCTTCGGTTGAAGTCAAGCGTCGCGGTGATGTCCGTCGCGCCAAGCTGTACTACCTGCGCGAGCGTTCAGGCAAGTCCGCACGTATCAAGGAAAAGCTGACCCGCAAGGTTGTCGCTGCGGCTTAAGCGATTTCTTCGGATGCAAAAAAAGGCGCTTCGGCGCCTTTTTTTATGTTCCGGTTTTGGCCAAAATCGGGCGTCGACCGTAGCAATCGCTATCAGGCTTGGGTTTTGTCCTTTTCGATCAGCGCGTAGGCCGAGTGATTGTGGATGGACTCGAAATTTTCGGATTCAACAATGTAAGAATCAACGCGGCTTTCGGCATTCAAACGGGCCGCAACGTCGCGAACCATGTCTTCGACGAACTTCGGGTTGTCGTAGGCGCGTTCGGTGACGTATTTCTCGTCCGGCCGCTTGAGCAGGCCAAACAACTCGCAGGAAGCTTCCTGTTCAACCAGTTGAACGATTTCCTCGATCCACATGAAATCATTGGTGCGGGCCGTTACCGTGACGTGTGAGCGCTGGTTGTGGGCGCCGTACTCGGAAATTTTCTTGGAACAGGGGCAGAGGCTGGTGACCGGGACCACGACCTTGACCGAGGTGGCGATTTCGCCATGGGAAATGTCGCCAATGAAGGTGACGTCGTAATCCATCAGGCTCTGCACGCCGGAGATCGGGGCAGTCTTGTTGATGAAATAGGGGAAGTTCATCTCGATGTGACCGGTTTCGGCTTCGAGTTTGACTAGCATGTCGCGCAACATGACGGGAAAGTTTTCGACCGAAATTTCACGTTCGTGGCTGTTGAGAATCTCCACGAAACGCGACATGTGGGTGCCCTTGAAGTTGTGCGGCAGGCCGACGTACATGTTGAAAACGGCGATCGTGTGCTGCACGCCGGTCGATTTGTCCTGCACTTTGATCGGGTGACGGATCGCCTTGATGCCGACCTTGTTGATCGCCAGCTGACGGGTGTCGGTAGAGTTCTGAACGTCGGGGATGTTGGGGTTTGGGGGGGTCATGTACTGTTCTTTGATGATTATTGTGTCTTGGTTCGGGCGCGCATCTTATGTACGGCACCCACGATGCCATTTTTGTCGAGACCGAGTTCGGCGAGTAGCAGGTTTTGCTCGCCGTGATCGATGAAGCGGTCGGGCAGGCCGAGGCGCAGCAGCGGCACCTTCAGCCCGCGTTCGGCAAGTACACGCTCGATTTCCGAGCCGGCGCCACCGATCACGGCATTTTCTTCGATGCTGACCAGCAGGGAATGGTTCCCGGCCAGTTCGACAATCAGCTCGACGTCGAGCGGTTTGATGAAGCGCATGTTGACGACGGTGGCGTCCAGATCTTCGCCGGCCGCCAGCGCGGCGGGTACCAGACTGCCGAAGGCGAGCAGGGCGATGTCCTGGCCGGCGCGACGGATTTCACCCTTGCCGACGGGCAGAGTATCGAGATTCATCTCCGGTACCGTGCCGGTACCGCCACCGCGCGGGTAACGCACCATGCTCGGGTTATCCAGCGTGTAGGCGGTGGACAGCATGCGGCGGCATTCGGCTTCGTCGGCCGGCGCCATGACCACCATATTGGGGATGCAGGTGACGAAGGAAAGATCGAAGGTGCCGTGGTGGGTCGGGCCGTCGGCACCGACCAGACCGCCGCGGTCAACTGCGAAAATGACGGGTAAATTCTGCAGGGCGACGTCGTGGATCAGTTGGTCGTAGGCGCGTTGCAGAAAGGTCGAGTAAATGGCGACGACCGGCTTCAGCCCCTCGCAGGCGAGGCCGGCGGCGAAGGTAACGGCGTGCTGCTCGGCAATGCCGACATCGAAATAACGATCCGGGTGCTCGACGGAAAAGCGCAGCAGGCCGGAGCCTTCGCGCATGGCCGGAGTGATGCCGACCAGCCGGGAATCGGCCTTGGCCATGTCGCATAGCCAGTCGCCAAATACTTGGGTGTAGGTCAGCTTGCCACCCTTGCTGGCCTTGATGCCAACGCCCGGCTCAAACTTGGCGACGCCGTGGTAAAGAATGGGATCGGCTTCGGCCAGTTTGTAGCCTTGGCCTTTTTTGGTGATGACGTGCAGGAACTTCGGGCCTTTGAGCCGGCGCAGGTTTTCCAGTGTCGGAATCAGGGCGTCGAGATCGTGGCCGTCGATCGGGCCGTAGTAATGGAAGCCGAATTCCTCAAAGAGCGTTCCCGGCGCGATCATGCCCTTGACGTGCTCTTCGGCGCGGCGGGCGAGTTCGAGCAGTGGCGGGGCGAAGCCGAGCATGTTGCGGGCGCCCTGGCGAGCGGCGTTAAAGGTCTTGCCGGACATCAAGCGGGTCAGGATGTTGTTGAGCGCACCGACCGGCGGCGAGATCGACATTTCGTTGTCGTTGAGGATGACCAGCATGTCGGCATCGGCGACACCGGCATTGTTCATGGCTTCGAATGCCATGCCGGCGGACATTGCGCCGTCGCCGATGATGGCGATGGCTTTGCGGTCCTCGCCTTTATGCTTGGCAGCCAGGGCCATGCCGAGGGCGGCGGAGATCGAGGTCGAGGAGTGACCGACCCCAAAGGTGTCGTAGGGACTTTCAGTGCGTTTGGGGAAGCCGGAAACGCCGCCGTGCATGCGCAGGCCGCTCATGCCGTTGCGGCGGCCGGTCAGTACCTTGTGGGCATAGCATTGATGACCAACGTCCCAGACCAGGCGGTCTTCCGGGGTGTCGAAGACGGCATGCAGGGCGATGGTCAGCTCAATGGTGCCGAGGTTGGAGGAGAGATGACCGCCGGTTTGCGACACGGAATCGATCAGAAAGGCGCGCAGCTCGGTCGCCAGTTGCGGCAATTGCTTGCGATCCAGGCGGCGCAGGTCGGCCGGGCTGTTGATGGTTTCAAGCAAGGGGAAGGCGCTCATTTCAGAATTGTCGGTGGCAGATGAAGTCGGCCAGTTGCGTCAGGCGGGTGGCGCGCTTCCCGAAAACTGTCAAGGCGTCGAGTGCATCGGTCCGTAATTCGTCGGCGTAGCTCCGGGCAGCGTCGAGGCCGAGCAGGCTGACATAGGTTGGCTTGGCCGCCGCTTCGTCCTTGCCGGCGGTTTTGCCGAGGGTGGCGGTGCTGGCGGTGCAGTCGAGAATGTCATCGACGACCTGGAAGAGCAGGCCGGCGCGCTTGGCAAAGCGGTCGAGGCTTTGGCGTTCATTGCTGGATAGCGGCTCGCCGGTCAGCGCGCCGAGCAATACGGCGGCGCGGATCAGGGCGCCGGTTTTCAGCGCGTGCATCAGTTCCAGTTCGGGCTGGTCGAGCGCCTTGCCGACCGAAGCCAGGTCGATGGCCTGGCCGCCGGCCATGCCGCGTGAGCCGCTGGCATGGGCGAGCAGACTCAGCATTTCCAGCTGGCGGGCCGGTTCGGTAATTGGCTGGCTGGCGAGGAGTTCAAAAGCCAGCGTTTGCAGGCTGTCGCCGACCAGCAGTGCGGTTGGTTCGTCGAATTCGATGTGGCAGGTTGGTCGGCCGCGGCGCAGGTCGTCGTTGTCCATGCACGGCAGGTCGTCGTGCACCAGCGAATAGGCGTGGATCATCTCGACGGCGCAGGCGACAGTCTCGAGTTTTTCCGGCGTGGCGTTGCTCAGTTCGCCGGCGGCGAAGGCCAGTAGTGGGCGAACACGCTTGCCGCCGCCCAGTGTGGCGTAGCGCATGGCTTCATGCAGGCGGGCCGGGATGCAATCGTGGCCGGGCAGGTGATGGCTGAGAGCGATTTCAACGCGGTTTTGCGTCGCTGCCATCCATTCGGCAAACGGGTTTGCGTTCACTGGGCCTCCAATGTGCTGCGGTCGACATCTTTATATTGGCCGTTTTCAAGAATGCGGATCTGCTCTTCTGCATGGGTCAGTCGCCCCTGGCAGTGCTTCATGAGTTCCATGCCACGGCGGTAGGCGGCGATTGAGGCTTCGAGTTCAAGCTTGCCACCTTCCATGCTGGAGACGATGCTTTCGAGTTCGGCGAGTGCTGTCTCGAATTTCATATCGTCGATGGGGGATTGATCCATGTCAACGGGCTTCAGGCTTCAGGGAAACAGGCGAAAATACTCCATCAAGGGGTTTCAGGTCAAATCGTGGGGAGGTTAAAATGCTCCCTTTTAACCCGCTGAAGGCACGGCATGTCCAACGTGGCGACTTTGTCCCGTTTGGCCCCCGCAGTTTCGCAACTGCCGGTGGACTGGTATTTCGATGAAAAGATTTTCGAGCTGGAGAAAAAGCTCATCTTCGATGCCGGTCCGGGCTATGTAGGCCACCAGTTGATGGTGCCGGAGGCTGGCGATTTCCGTTCACTGGAATGGAAGGATCACGGCCAGATGCTGCTGAACGGCGGCAGTGAAGGCGCCAATGCCGGCAACTGGCAGATGTCCAATGTCTGCCGGCATCGGCAGGCGATCATGCTGCAAGGGTCCGGCAAGGTGCCGGGCAATATCGTCTGCCCGATTCACCGCTGGACTTACGATACCGGCGGTGAGTTGATCGGCGCGCCGCATTTTCCCCAGAATCCCTGCCTGAATCTGAACAAGGCCAAGCTGGAGAACTGGCACGGCCTGCTCTTCAAGGGGCCGCGCTCGGCCAATGCCGACCTGGCCGGGATGAATGTCGGTAGCGGACTCGATTTCACCGGCTACAAGCTCGATCACGTCGAGATGCACGAGTGCAACTACAACTGGAAGACCTTCATCGAGGTCTATCTGGAGGATTACCACGTTGCGCCCTATCACCCCGGCCTCGGCAATTTCGTCACCTGCGAGGACCTGACCTGGCAGTTTGGTGACTGGTATTCGGTACAGCGCGTCGGCATCACCTCACTGAAGAAAGCCGGCTCCAAGGCTTACGAGCGCTGGCAGAAGGCGGTGCTTGACATTTACGGCACCGAGGGCAAGACGCCGGAACATGGCGCCATCTGGCTGACCTACTTTCCGAACATCATGGTCGAGTGGTATCCGCACGTGCTGGTCGTGTCGACGCTGATTCCGCAGGCGGTGAACAAGACGCTGAATGTGGTCGAGTTCTACTATCCGGAAGAAATTGTCGATTTCGAGCGCGACTTCATCGAAGCCGAACGCGCCGCCTATATGGAAACGGCGATCGAGGACGACGATATCGGCGAGCGCATGGATCGTGGCCGCTATGCGCTGATGAAGGAAGGGCGCAATGAAGTCGGCCCCTACCAGAGTCCGATGGAGGACGGCATGCAGCACTTCCATGAGTTCTATCGCCGGATCATGCAGTCGCACATTTAAGCGGCGCCTGCACCAGTCAGGGCGGCGGGGTAAAATCCGCCGCCTTTTTCTTTTTGAGTTTTCTGCCCATGCAATCCCTCTGGATGCTGCTAGCCAGCCTGCTGTTTGCCTGCATGGGGGTGTGCGTCAAATTTGTTGCT
>Ga0207952_1001183_pt1 | contig 12323 bp, 8 predicted proteins | sample SubbioR12Aug_8Ca_FD_184831 | JGI IMG/M metagenome (GOLD analysis project Ga0207952, IMG submission 184831) | Serpentinite rock and fluid subsurface biosphere microbial communities from McLaughlin Reserve, California, USA - CR12Aug_8Ca (SPAdes) | ecosystem: Environmental > Terrestrial > Deep...
GCTGCTGGAGCGGCTATTGGAGCTTCTGCAGGAGTAGTAGCTGTAATGATTCCAGATTTAACTGCAGGATGTTCAACTTTCAAAGTCATCACAATCTTTTCTGGCTTTGCTTCTTGTTTTACTTCAGCAATTGGTTTTGCAAATGGATCTTTGTGTTCAAAACCAGTAGCCACTAAAGTAATTCCAATTTTCTTATCCAAAGATTGTTCATACCCCATTCCTACAATAACATCTGCATCTTCCCCTGCTTGTAAGCGTAAATGATTATTGATGATTTCTAATTCATCCATAGTACACTCATGCTCACCCTCTGCACTATTAATATTAATCAAAATCCACTTAGCTCCTCTAATATCACTATCGTTTAACAACGGAGAAGACAATGCTTCTTCAATGGCAATTTGTGCTCTATTCTCTCCTTCTACTTCTGCTTTACCTAAAATTGCAACACCACCATTCTTCATAACAGTGCATACATCGGCAAAGTCTACAATAATATGTCCACGACTATTAATAACATCGGTAATACATTTTGCAGCAGTAGCCAATACATTATCTGCCTTTGAAAATGCTTCTTTCATTTTCAAGTTGCCGTACTGCATGCGTAATTTGTCGTTGCTGATTACTAATAAGGTATCCACATAAGGCTTTAAAGCTTTAATACCTTCTTCTGCCTGTAACTGTCTGCGCGGACCTTCAAAACCAAAAGGAGTGGTTACAATCCCAACAGTTAGAATGCCTAAATCTTTACAAATTTGAGCAATAATAGGTGCACCACCAGTACCCGTACCGCCTCCCATACCTACAGTAATGAATGCCATTTTGGTATTCACTTCCAAAATACGTTTGATTTCTTCAAGTGACTCTTCAGTTGCACGCTTACCCACTTCTGGGTTTGCACCTGCACCCAATCCTTGAGTTAAGTGTGGTCCTAGTTGAATTTTATTGGGAACTTTACTTTGTTCAATTGCTTTAGCATCGGTATTGCAGATAATAAAGTCAACACCCTCAATGTTTTGTTCAAACATAAAGTTAACAGCGTTGCTTCCACCTCCGCCAACACCCAATACTTTAATAATGGATGATTTCTGTTTAGGAAGATCAAAATGAATCATAGTGGACGGTTTGGGTTAGTAGGGATTAAATGGGTAGTAGGGTTTTTATCTTATTACTTGGTCTTCTTCTTCTTTGAACAATTCAATTAAGTTATTCTTGAATTTGTCCCAGAATTTAATTCTTGGAGTTACATCTACTGTAGCTTTTTCTACTGGTGCAGTTGGCGTAATTGGTGCCGCTGCAACAGGTGCTTCAGCTGTAGTAACAGGGTTCTTTTTTAAGGCAGACGGAACTTCCATCTTTACAAATTTCTCTGTAAACTCTTTGTATTGATGATCGTAGTCGTTGTAACCTTTCAATATTAAACCAATACATGTTGCATACATTGGCTTTTTCAATTCATCAATATGATTAGCAGCTAAATGTTCATTAGGCAAACCAATACGAGCATTTAAACCGGTAGTATATTCAGTTAATTGAATTAAGTGTTTTAATTGAGATCCTCCACCTGTTAAAATGATACCCCCGTTTAAAGCGCGATGGTCTAGACCTACTTGCTTTAAATGATAAGTAACAAAATCAAGGATTTCACCCATTCTTGCTTGAATAATCTGTGCTAAACTTTTAACACTGATTTCTTTAGCAGGCATTCCTTTTAAACCAGGAATAGTAATATAAGCATTGGCTTTAGCTTCATCAGCTAATGCAGAACCAAACTGCACTTTCATTGCTTCGGCTTGGGTTTTTAACACACCCAACCCTAAACGAATATCGTTGGTGATATTTTCTCCACCGAAAGGTATAACAGCTGTATGCTTTAAAATACCTTCATAAAAAACGGCTAAGTCAGAAGTACCGCCACCAATATCAAGAATTGCAACACCCGCTTCCATATCAATCTCACTCATTACTGCACTTGCAGAAGCTAAAGGTTGTAATACAAGGTCTTTGGTTTGTAAACCACTTCTGGTTACCGCACGATTAATATTACGGATAGCATTTCTATCTCCGGTTATGATATGAAAGTTTGCACCAACTTTTACACCATTGTAACCAATAGGGTCTTTAATATTTTGATTGCTGTCTACGTGAAAGTCTTGCGCAATCACATCAATAATTTGATCACCAGCAGGAATAAAAGTTTTACGTTGATTGTTAACCAACTGTTCTACTTCTGCCCTGCTAATTTCTATATCAGCATCTTGGCGTACAATATCTCCACGAGTTTGTAAGCTTTTGATATGATGACCAGCAATACCTACATACACTTCATTAATTTCTAAATCGGGATTGCTAAGCGCACAATTTTCTAGAGCAGCTTGAATGGCTTTAATAGTTTGGTCTATGTTCAGCACCTGGCCATGAGATACACCATTGCTGTTGGCGCGTCCAAATCCAAGAATTTCTAATTTACCATATTCGTTTTTACGGCCAGCAATTGCGGCAATCTTGGTGGTACCAATGTCGAGTCCAACAATGATAGGTGCGTCATTGTGATTCATAGAGTATTTCTTTTACTTGTTAACGGAATTTGAATTGGAATATTGTTTTCAGGGGGTACATTTTTTATTACATCTTTTACTCCTACCACCTGACCCTTATATTCTAAGCTGATTATTTTATAGGTATTCATTCCATGTTGTAACCATGCGGCTTGGTAAAAGGCTTTTAAACGTTTTAGCTTATCAGCAGCATCGGAAGCATCCCCAAACACAATTAAGTGATCGCCAATTACAGGAATCATTTCAAATTGATGCTGTTGAACAATATCAATCTGCGCAATTTGAGCAGTTAAAAAAGAATCTGCATTTATTAAAGTAGATAATTGAATAACCGATTGCATTAAGGAAGTATCTATTTTCTTAGTAGCAGGGAATCCAGTAAATACAGGTATTCTAGCAGTCAATTTGGTACTTAATGGCATTTTATTCATAGCCGTATCTATATAATAAGATTGGCCATTGGTTTCAAATATTCTAGCAATAGGCTCCCTTTCTAGAATGCTTACTTGCAAATGATATTGATTATCAAAAAACATTTCAGCATTATTGACCCAAGGATTTTTTTTCACTAGTTCTTCTAGCTTACGAAGTTTAACACCACGCATGGGTCGGCCAGTAACAGGAGCAGGGTCGTTTACAATTTGCAAAACGTCTTGCTCATCAATGAACATATGTTTTTCGGCACCTTTTATTTCAACCACTACCCCTTTAATTTTTTTATTGCTTTTCTGGCGGATGGAAGCACCCAATAATACCAATACCCCTACCAGGCTTAACACCCAAGCAGTATTGATCAATATTTTTTTCCAGTTCAACTTTTTCATTGTCAATTATAAAAGAGGATGATTCATTAATAATGCTGCTGCAGGATTCACTAGGGTATCAATATCTCCTGCACCAGCCATTACTAATAAAGAAGGTCGATTGGTTTTAACCCAGTCTAATAATGCTGTTTTACTCAACACTTGTTTATTGGTCAGTCTCATATTATTCAATAACATTTCACTGTTTACCCCTTCCATGGGTAATTCTCTTGCCGGATAAATGGGCAATAAAATCACTTCATCTGCTAAATCAAGGGTAGCAGAAAAACCAGCAGCCTGGTCTTTGGTTCTACTGAACAAATGTGGTTGAAAAACCAAGGTGAGTTTTCGATCAGGGAAAATACTTCTTACACCAGATAACAACGCTTTCAATTCATCTGGATGGTGTGCATAATCATCTATTAAAACATGTTCCGTTGTTTTCAACGCATATTCAAATCTTCTTCTTACACCTTTGTAATCGGCAACAGCAGCAACGATTTTATCATTGTCAATACCCAATTGCTTAGCCACGGTTATGGCCGCAATCATATTGTCTATATTGTGCAAGCCACCCATATGCAAAACCAAATTAGGAATGGACCAGTCAGGGCCTTGTACCGTAAAATGATAAGAACCTTCAATTACTTGAAGCGATTTCACATGAATATCCGCCGCCTCATTTTGATGATCGTAAGTAAGCAAGTGATCTGCCCGTAATTCGGCGGCTCTGCTCAACCCATATTTGGCAACAATGGTTCCACCGGGTTTTAACTTTTGCGAAAATTGCACAAAAGCATTTTCAACTTCTTCGGCCGTACCATAAATATCTAAATGGTCGGGATCCATAGAAGTGATGACTTCAATATTAGGAGAGAGCTTTAAAAAACTTCTATCGTATTCATCGGCTTCAACCACTACCACATTGCGTTCATGACTCCAAAAATTGGTATGATAGTTCGCAGAGATACCGCCCAAGAAAGCATTACAACCATAATTAGAATGACGCAACAAATGCGCTACCATTGAAGTAACCGTTGTTTTTCCGTGAGTACCAGCAATACAAATATTAAAAGCGTTTTCAGTGATCCATTGTAAAATATCACTGCGCTTCATCACCCTAAAACCGTTATTGATATAATGATTCAGTTCTTGATGGTCTTTCGGAATCGCAGGAGTATACACTACTACATCAGGCTGCTGTGGCGCCAAAGTTATATCATCGGTATAGTGAATGGTTATTCCTTCCTTCTCTAGTTGATTCGTAAGCACCGTAGGCGTTTTATCGTAACCAGCCACAATGGCGCCCTTCGACAAAAAATACCTCGCAATGGCACTCATACCAATTCCGCCAACGCCAATGAAATAAATATTGTTAATGGTAGTTAATTTGCTCATGATAAAGATTCTAAAATTTGATTTGCTACAAAATCAGCTGCTTTACGCAAAGCCATTTTTCTAATTTGCCCCTTCATGTTTTCTTGCTCCATTGGGTTATTGGCTAATTGAACAACAGCGTTCACTAATTGCTCTTTTGCATCAGCGTCTTTCACCAATTTTGCTGCACCATTATTAACTAATTGCATGGCATTGGCCGTTTGGTGATCTTCAGCTGCAAAAGGAAAAGGAACCAAAATAGCGGCTTTACCCAACACAGCAATTTCTGTTACAGCCATTGCACCCGCTCTACTAATTACAATATCAGCAGCAGCATAACCATATTCCATTTGGGTGATGAATTCACCTACCCATACATTTTTATAATTCGCGGCAGCCTTTTGAAAAAGATCGGCATTGGTTTTACCCGTTTGCCAAATAAGTTGTAAATCATTTTTTGCTAACTCTTCTAAATGCGCCATCAAAGCATTGTTAATACTGGCCGCACCTAGGCTACCACCCACAGCAAGAATGGTCGTTTTAGATTCATCTAAATTAAAATGAGCCAACGCATCTTTACGAGTGAGATAATTATTTTCAATGCTAGCTCTAACTGGATTGCCAGAGACCAACAAATTTTCTTTAGGGAAAAAACGTTCCATTCCTTCGGAGGCAACAAATATTTTAGTAGCTTTTTTACCTAATAAAATATTACTCTTTCCAGCAAATGAATTGGCTTCATGAATAAAAGTAGGAATGCCCTTGCTTTGCGCATAACGTAAAACAGGAAAAGTAGAATACCCTCCCACTCCAATAACAGCAGTGGGTTTAAACTGGGCAAATATGGTTCTTACCTGGATAAAACTTTTAATCAGCTTCCAAGGCAAGGAAATATTTTTTAGTAAAGAAGATCGATTAAATCCAGCAATATCTAATCCTTTTATTTCATAGCCCGCTTGCGGTACTTTTTCCATTTCCATTTTACCCAGTGCCCCAATAAATAAAATTTCTGCAGTAGGCACTCTGTTTTTTAACGAATTGGCAATGGCAATGGCTGGAAAAATATGACCACCTGTTCCACCACCAGCAATGATAAATCGATTATGCATTGGGGCGCAAATTTTCAGGTGAAGAAAAAGGATTTGCTGTTGCGGCCGCCGAAGACAAATTACCGACGCCGGTAGCATTCGCGTCCGCGGCCGCAACCGGATTCACCCCCGTTTCTAAAGGTGCTTTACCTTCTAACTGCTCCACATTGCGCGCCACACTTAATACAATACCAATGGCTGCACAAGTAAATAAGAAAGAAGATCCACCCATACTTACTAGTGGAAGTGTAACCCCAGTAACCGGAACAAGATTAACATTCACGGCCATATTAGCAACAGCCTGAATGACTAAAGTAAAACTAAGCCCGAGTGCCAAGAATGCGCCGAATGCATAGGGGCATCGCCGGAAAATACTGATGCACCTATATAAAAACACTAGGTAAATAAATATCATGAACGCACCACCCAAGAGTCCGTACTCTTCTATGATGATGGAATAAATAAAGTCGTTATAAGCTTGTGGTAAAAAATTTCTTTGTTGACTGTTGCCAGGACCTAAGCCAATTAACATGCCTCCATTCGAAATAGCAATTTTTGCTTGCTGCACCTGATAAGGCACTTCACTGTCTTTGGCGTACATAAAATCTTGTACCCGCTTTACCCAAGTACCAAAGCGACCCACCGATTTCATTTTCTCTGCTGCAATGGGCTTGGCAATATCTTCTGTTTTTTTACCATCATAAGTTAATACTGCAACAGAAACAATAAAAGCTACCGGAATCATTGCGATCACAATGGTGAGAAAAATATGTTTAAAGCTTATCCTCCCAATGAACATCAATAACAAAGAAGTAGCACCGGTTAATAATGCATTCGATAAGTTGGCTGGCATAATTAATGCACAAATAATTACCACAGGCGTTACAACCGGAATAAATCCTTTTTTAAAATCTTTAATGACTTCCTGTTTTTTACTCAACATTTTAGAGATATACATAAACAGTGCCAGCTTAGCAAAGTCGCTGGTTTGAATGGTTAGATTAATGATGGGTAATTTTATCCATCTGCTTCCTTCATTAATTCTTGCACCAAAAAACAAGGTGTACAACAATAAAGGAATCGAAATCAAGAATAAGAAAGTAGCCACTTTAGAAAATACCGTATAGTTAACCCTATGCAAGAAGTACATAATGATTAACCCTAAAATGGTAAAAGACATTTGTTTGAATAAATAGATATTGGTATTGCCCTTGTACATTTTATACGCCAATGAACCAGTGGCACTGTACACTACCAAAATAGAAATCAACGACAATAATAATACAATACCCCATATATATTTATCCCCTCGAGTACGGGTAAGGAGTTGCTTTCGCACACCATCCACCGAAGGTATTTGAGAAAATAGGGTATCTTTTATTTCAGACATTATAATTCCTTAACGGCTTCTTTAAACTGGGTTCCTCTGTCTTCGTAATTTTTAAATAAGTCGAAGCTGGCACATGCTGGGCTAAGCAATACCACATCTTCTTTAGCAGCCGCTCTAAATGCAGCGTTCACTGCTTTTTTAGCACTATCCGTTTCTATGATCATTGGCACGATGTCTTTGAATGCCGCAATGATTTTGCTATTGTCTGTTCCCATGCAAACAATGGCTTTCACTTTCTCTTTTACCAAATCGGTAATTAATGAGTAATCATTTCCTTTGTCTACCCCACCTAATATTAACACAGTAGGCTTATTCATGCTCTCTAAAGCATACCAAGTACTGTTTACATTAGTGGCTTTACTGTCGTTAATAAATTCAACGCCACGAACCATCGCAATAAATTCCATGCGGTGCTCTAGACTATGAAAGTTCTTCACTGCATCACGAATTTTTTCCTTTCGAATGCCAATGGTAGATGCTGCAATACCCGCTGCCATGGTGTTGTAATTGTTGTGTTTCCCTTTAAGGGCAAAATCGTAGATACTCATGCTTACTCTTTCTTCTTGGATGCGCAGCATCATCTGGTCGCCCTTGATGTAGCCGCCTTTTTTTACTTCTTGTTTCATAGAGAATGGTAGTGGGTTAGTATGGATAGTTAGTAATGGGAATTTTTGCATGATCGTTTCGTCGTCTAAACAATAGATGAAATAATCATCTATCGTTTGGTTTTCGATGATCCTGAATTTGCTATTGATATAGTTTTCAAATTTGTAATCATAACGATCTAAATGATCTTCAGTAATATTCAAGAGAATACTCACATTCGGTCTAAAGGTTTTGATATCATCTAATTGAAAAGAACTCACTTCAATAATGTATAAAGGCTTTGGATCTTCAGCAACTTGACGTGCAAAAGAGTAACCAATATTGCCTACCATCGCACAATCCAGTTTCGCAGTTTTACAGATATGATACATCAATGCAGTAGTAGTACTTTTTCCATTGCTACCAGTGATGGCAACAATGGTGCTATCGCCCTTGTATCTGTAAGCAAATTCAATTTCACTGATTACCGGAATTCCTTTTGCACGAATGGCTTTCACCATTTCGTTTTTCTCTGGAATACCCGGGCTCTTTACTACTTCATCTGCTGCTAAAATTCGTTCAACACTATGACCACCTTCTTCAAATTCAATTCCATTGGCGGTCAACTCTGCTTTATAAATATCTTTCAGTTTACCACCGTCGGATAAGAATACGGGATGGCCCTTGTGCTTTGCAAGCACCGCAGCGCCTACACCGCTTTCTCCTCCACCTAATATGATGATATTGCTACTCACTTCTTATCGTATTTTTAATGATACCACACTCATTACTACAAGCATGATGGTGATGATCCAAAATCTTACTGCAATCTTACTTTCATGAAACCCTTTTTTCTGATAGTGATGATGTAAGGGACTCATTAAGAAAACCCTTCTCCCTTCTCCGTATTTTTTCTTGGTGTACTTAAAGTATCCTACCTGAATCATCACACTTAAATTTTCTACCAAGAACACGCCGCAGAAAATAGGAATCAACCATTCTTTACGCACGATAATGGCCAAAGAAGCAATGATACCTCCTAAGGCAAGGCTACCCGTATCGCCCATGAAAACCTGCGCTGGGTATGCGTTGTACCATAAGAATCCAATACAAGCTCCTACAAAAGCACCTACAAAAATGGTGAGCTCTCCTAGGTTAGGGATGTACATGATGTTTAAGTAATCAGCAAAAACGTAGTTAGAACTCACATAAATAAATACGAGCAAACCTGCACCAATAATGGCACTCACCCCAGCAGCCAATCCATCTAATCCGTCGGTTAAGTTGGCACCATTACTAACTGCAGTAATAATAAGTGTAACAATTAGGATGTACACAATCCAAGTATATTTCTCCGCACCATCCCCCATCCAACTAATTAATTTACTGTAGTTGAACTCATGGTTTTTTACAAAAGGAATGGTAGTGATGGGTGTTTTTACTTTTACAAACTTTCTTTCAATGCCATTCATTTGGCGAACAATAATGGTAGAGTCTTTTGCAAAACGATCTCCTTCTTGAAGCACAGATATTTTTCTATCAGACCCAATAATTTCGCGCTCTACTGTAACGGCGTTGCTAAAATAAAGGGTTGTACCAATGATGATCCCTAATCCTACCTGACCAATAATTTTTGAAATACCCGCCAAGCCATCTGAATCTTTTTTCTTGTATTTTTCGCCTTTTTGTAATGCTGCTTTTCTTGCACGAATTTTAAATAAGTCATCTAAGAACCCAATCACACCCAACCAAACCGTACATAAAATCATCAGACGCACATACACTTTGTCTAAATTGGCAAATAACAAAGTAGGAATCAATATGCTTAATAAGATAATAATACCACCCATCGTAGGGGTACCTTTCTTTTGTTCTTGACCAGCTAATCCTAGATCTCTAACCGATTCACCAATTTGTTTTTTCTGTAAAAATAAAATGATGCGCTTACCATAAACCGTCGCAATTACTAGGCTCAATACAATTGCCATGGCAATCCTAAAAGTCAGGAACTGAAATAGTCCTGCCCCGGGGATATCGAAGCTTTGTTTTAGCCAGTTAAATAATTGATATAACATACAGTTGGTTTAAGGGGTAACTAGGGTAAATGCGTTTTGTAAAATTTGTTTATCGTCAAAAGGATATTTCACTCCATTGATGTCTTGGTATTTTTCATGGCCCTTTCCTGCCACTAAAATGATGTCTTCAGGCTTTGCTATTTTAACTGCTTCTTCAATGGCCAACTTTCGATCTACGATGGTGATGTATTTTCTTTTCGCTGAACTAGACAATCCTGTTTCCATATCTCTTAGAATAGCTTCAGGATCTTCTGTGCGGGGATTATCACTGGTTAAAATAACTCGGTCACTCAAATCGCAAGCAGCTTGCGCCATGATAGGACGTTTGGTTTTATCTCTATCACCTCCGCAGCCCACTACCGTAATAATTTGCTCATACCCCTTGCGTAATTTTTTAATAGTGGCCAATACATTTTCTAATGCATCAGGGGTATGCGCATAATCTACTATGCCAATAATATTGTTGGCACTGATGATATAATCGAAGCGACCCTCTGCACCAGTAAGCATACTGAGCGCAGTAAGCACTTCCTGACTTTCTTTACCCAAACAAATAGCCGCACCATAAACAGCCAATAAGTTATAAGCATTAAAAGTTCCAATTAGGCGAAAATGCACTTCCTGGTCGTTAATGGTCATCACTAAGCCGGTCAATGCATTTTCTAATATTTTTCCCTTGAAAGCAGCCATTTTTTTAAGGCTGTACAAGTATTTAGTAGCAACAGTATTTTGTAACATTACCTCCCCACGCTTATCGTCTGCATTAGAAATAGCAAATGCAGTAGCAGGTAAATCGTCAAAGAATTTTTTCTTAACGCGAATGTATTCGTCAAATGTTTTATGGTAGTCTAAATGGTCATGGGTGACATTGCTGAATAGCGCTCCATCAAATTGCAAACCAGTGATGCGATGTTGGTGTATGGCGTGGCTGCTGCATTCCATGAATACATAACTGCAACCTTCATTTACCATTTGCTGCAACAATGCATTTAAATTAATGGCATCGGGCGTAGTATGTGTTGCAGGAATAATGGCATCATCAATTTGATTTTGCACCGTACTGATTAACCCACATTTATATCCGAGCTGACGAAATAATTTAAACAATAAAGTAGCAATAGTGGTTTTACCATTCGTTCCAGTAACGCCTACTAATTTCACTTGAGTAGAGGGATGATTGTAGAACTCAACCGCCATACGAGCCGTTGCTTCTTGCGTATTGGCAACTTTTACATAAGTAATACCTGCTACTAATTCAGCAGGCATGGTTTCACATATAATGGCAACCGCACCTAACTCAATGGCTTTATGAATAAATGCATGACCGTCACTTTGCACACCGGTGATGGCAATAAACGCAGAACCTACTTTCACTTTTCTTGAATCAATTTCAATAGCACCAATACCCAATTCAAGCGAACCTGCAACTTGCAGAGGCTTTAGTTGAACGAGTAATTGCTGAAGTGTTTTCATGGTATGCGTACTAGTTTAAGTTGATTTGAATTAATTGACCTTTTGCAATGGGCTGACCAGGAAGTATAGATTGATCTAACACCCTGCCTCTTCCTTTTACTTGCACCATCAATCCCATTTCTTCGCAGAGGTAGAGGGCATCTTTTAATCCCAAGCCCTTTAATGGAGGCATGGCATTTTTGTTGATAGGCATTTTCTGCATTACTGCAGCAGCCGTATTTTTATTTAAGCTCGTCCACTCATCTGCTCTACCAGTTGAATCAGAAATTTTCAATTGTAATTGCTCCGACAAATAAGCCAGGTCTGCTTTGTATCCATTGTATTTAAAATAAGTACTGTCTTTTTTATTCGTTCCAGCAATCAAGGTTTTATTGGTCTTAATATAAGTACCATACAAACGATCTGCAATTTCTTTAAACACCGGACCCGCAACAGATGCACCATAAAAATTAGCAGCGAAAGGCTTGTTCTTAATCACTACAACACAAGTGTATTGCGGATTGTCTGCCGGGAAATAACCTGCAAAAGAACTTTGGTAAATTTTATTCGCATACCCTCTATTACCATCAGCTACTAATGCAGTTCCAGTTTTACCTGCTACTTTATAAGGGGTACCAGCAAATAAGGATTTTGCAGTACCAGCTATACAAACTCCTTCTAAACTTGCTTTCAACATCGCTAGTGTTGCAGGGCTACATATTTGTGTATCTAAAATAACAGGCGGAATTTCTTTCAACAACACGCCTTCTTCTTTAATACTACTTACTAAATAAGGACGCATCATGGTACCATTATTCGCAATGGCATTGTACAACATAGCAGTATGCAATGGGCTAATAGCTAAGTTGTATCCAAAGCTCATCCAAGGAATAGTGGTAGGGCCATAAAGTTTAGAACCAGGACGATGAATGACTGGCTTGCGCTCTCCTACTAAATCAATACCAGTGATGGTATCCATTCTCATTTTGCGCAAA
>Ga0207952_1001184_pt1 | contig 12288 bp, 12 predicted proteins | sample SubbioR12Aug_8Ca_FD_184831 | JGI IMG/M metagenome (GOLD analysis project Ga0207952, IMG submission 184831) | Serpentinite rock and fluid subsurface biosphere microbial communities from McLaughlin Reserve, California, USA - CR12Aug_8Ca (SPAdes) | ecosystem: Environmental > Terrestrial > Deep...
GAGCTGGCCGATCTCTCTAGGCAAGCTTTGGAGCTGGTTGCTGTTGACATCGAGTGTAGTGAGCTGCCCTAGCTGGCCGATCCATGCCGGCAAGCTTTGGAGCCGGTTGCTGTTGACATTGAGTGTAGTGAGCTGCACGAGCTGGCCAATCTCTCTAGGCAAGCTTTGGAGCTGGTTGCTGTTGACATAGAGTGTAGTGAGCTGCCCCAGCTGGCCGATCTCTGCCGGCAAGCTTTGGAGCTGGTTGCTAAAGACAACGAGTCTAGTGAGCTGCACGAGCTGGCCTATAGATTTTGGGAGAGAAGTCAAGCTTAACCATTTCAAATCCAACTCTTTCTTTCCTTCTCTATAGCACCTACGGATCTTATCTGCAGCTTTAAGCCTTCCTCGATGCTCTGCAGTGCCCTGTTTTCTATGGCACCAACTGCTTAAATCGGCCTCAAAAGCTAGAACTTGTTCCCGTTGTTGTATCAGTACCTCAAGCGATGGTTTTGTCTCATCCCCTGCTATTCTTGGTATTTCTAATAGAGCCCTTACTCTAGCTTCCATGGAGACTTGTTCTTTTTCTAAATCTTTCCTACGTTTATCTAGTTGTTGATATTTTTCTAAACTCCCTTTCCCAGTTTTATACGCTTGATAGGTTCTGTGTAAAAGAGAGCTCTTATCTCCGTGACCTTTACCGCAAAGAGTGGCTAGTTCTGTTTGGATTTCGTAGAGTCTTTGACGAGGCTGAGCTATTTTTATCGCTTGCCTGATCTCTTCTAATTCTTTTGCAAGGTGGGTAGCTTCGGCTTGTAGATCCTCAAAGTGTTGTCTGTGCGAGGGGTCTTTCTTAGCTTTTTTAGATGCCTGATCCAAGAGAGAGGTAGGGTCTTTATAGTGGTTTCCTTTGAGTTCCACGAAGCGTGCTTTGATCTCTTCTTTGATTTGAACAAGTTCTTTGTCGGTCTTGCTGCGTACTTCAGAAGTAGTTGCGCTCGCGATTTCTTGCTGGAGTTGTTTTCTTAAGGAATCGATTTTCTTATCGATCGGATGCAAAGCCTTTACAGGGGGCTGCTCTGGGGGTCTTGAAGCTGAACTTGTGGATTTAGTTACTTTATGGATTGTAGGCATGTGTTATTAAATAAAATTAAGTTTTATTAATATATTATATACAGCATCACATTAAATTCACATGTAAATGTAAAAAATGGAAATAGTTTTTATAAAAAGAAGCGGGTTTGATAAAAAAATATTTATTTCAAAAAAAAATTAAGGTTGGCACACTGTCGAAAAACCGCAAAAGAATTCTCTCTTTCAGAGAGCCTCATGACCAAAAAAAAATTACTCTGCACGACGGATCAATTTCAACAGCTGCTTTGTTTGATTAAAAACGATGCATACAAGCTGTTAGGTCCAACCATTCGCAATGAAGTGATCATTTACGATGAAATTCAGTCAGCGCAAGATTTGCCTATAGGTTGGATGGATGAACAAGATCCAGGTCGTTATCGGCTCAAGCGTCGTTCAGATCAAGCCTATTTTGGATATAATCTTGGACCTCACAGCTGGAAGAAATATCTATTTCCTCCTAGTGAAAAGTTGTTTTCGGCGCGTAAGCAGGAAAATGGCATGGTCGTTTTTCAAGAAACGGTTCCCCCTGTTGAGAAAATGGCGTTTATTGGAGTGCGCTCTTGTGAGATGCAGGCGATCTTTATCCAAGACAAGGTGTTTAACCATAAACTGGCTGTCTATAAGCAGTATCAACAGCGTAGAGATAATCTCTTTCTTGTGGCTGTCAATTGCACTAGGTCAGTGAATACCTGCTTTTGTGTTTCTATGGAAAGTGGACCAGAGGTGAAAGAGGGGTATGATCTTTCTTTAACGGAAATCATCAATGACAAAGAGCATTATTTCGTCATTGTTGTTGGATCTGCTAAAGGAGAGTTCTTTTGTGATCAATTAGACTTACAGCCTGCAGAACAAACACATACTCAATTAGCCAATCAGCTCATTAGGAACAATGAAGAGCAGATGGTACGTCAAGTGGACAATGGTCGTGTGCATGCCATGCTAGAAAAGAGTTGGAATGCCAAACGGTGGGATACTGTGGCTAAGCGTTGTATCAACTGTGCAAATTGTACAATGGTATGTCCTACTTGTTTTTGTTCGGAAACGGAGGATAAGGTGAGCTTGGATGGAACGCATGTCGATCGTTGGCAGCAATGGGACTCCTGTTTTAATTTATCTCATTCCTTTGTCCATGGTGGCAGCATACGAGAATCTGCAAAATCCCGATATCGTCAATGGCTAACGCATAAGTTTGGAACATGGTGGGACCAATTTGGTACTTCAGGGTGTGTAGGCTGTGGTAGGTGTATTGCCTGGTGTCCTGTTGGAATCGATGTAACAGAAGAACTCAGAGAATTACAAATCGAGTGTAATGAAAACAATAGCTGATATCTTACGTGAGCATTCTTTTTTCGATGGATTGTCTCCAGAAGATCTAACCTTTGTTGCAGGGTGTGGAAAAAATGTGCACTTTTTAGAGGGCGAAGTTATTGCAAGCCCTGGAGATCCTGCTAATGAGTTTTATCTAATTCGCGAAGGACATGTTGCTATTTCCTTAAACAACCCATCCAGAAAACCTTTTATACTTCAAACTCTTGGCGTTAACGAAATCTTAGGGTTGTCATGGTTGATTCCCCCTTACCAATGGACTGTTTCGGTACGAGCTCAGTGCTCTATAAGAGCCATTGCCATCGATGGCGCTTGTTTGCGACAAAAGTGTGAAAAGGATCCTTGTTTGGGGTTTAAACTGATGAAACATCTAGTGCAGGTCATGGCAATGCGAGAAGATGCTATTTGGCTGCACCTGTTTGACGTCTATGGAAATGGCAAATAGAGAGTCTAATGTTGTTGCCAAAGAGATATCAAGTAGAGTCGGTCATGCAAGAGACGCATGATGTGTTTAGTTTAAGCTTATCTGCGCAAAGCGAAAGAATCCCCTCTTTTTTGCCTGGACAGTTCAATATGCTTTATCTCTTTGGATTTGGCGAAGTGCCCATTTCGATCAGTGGTGATCCTTCCAAACAAGAAGAGCTTGTTCATACGATACGAGCTGTTGGCGCTGTGACAAAAGCCATGCAGAAACTCAAAAAAGGAGATGAAGTAGGCGTTCGCGGTCCTTTTGGCACGCATTGGCCACTGTCTAAAAAAGATTGCGATGTTTTAGTGATTGCTGGAGGGGTAGGCTTAGCTCCTCTACGCCCTGCTTTATTGTATCTGGCAACTCACCGTAAAGACTATAAAACGATCACGCTTTTATATGGGGCAAGATCTCCAGACGATCTTTTCTATAAACAAGAGATTCAGGAGTGGGAAGAACTAGGATTTACTGTGAAGATCAGTGTAGATCGAGCTGATGTAAGCTGGCGCGGGTCTGTAGGTGTCATTACTACATTGATTAATAAACACCTTCCTTGCCCTCAAAATACTCTTGTCTTACTCTGCGGTCCGGAGATCATGATCAAATTTGCTCTCCATGAGCTCATGCGTACGAAGATCGACCCACGTGAGATCTACATATCGATGGAAAGAAACATGCAATGTGCTGTGGGTTTTTGTGGGCATTGCCAATATGGCCCCTATTTTTTATGCAAAGATGGTCCCGTATTTTCCTATGAACAATTACAAACTTGGCTAACGATTGAGCAGCTCTAAGTGAATAAATTAGCCCTAGTCAAATCGCCGCTTCCCAAGCTTGCCGTCTGGAAATTTGCCTCCTGTGACGGATGTCAGCTCTCTTTTCTCGATTGTGAAGACGAGCTCTTGGCGATCACAGAAATCGTGCAAATTGCCAATTTTCCAGAAGCCTCTAAAACTAACATTCCCGGTCCCTATGATATTTCCCTAGTAGAGGGGTCGATCACTACAGAACACGATAAAGAAAAAATCCAAGATGTGCGTAAACAATCTAAGGCGCTGATCACAATTGGAGCTTGTGCGACAGCCGGGGGCATTCAAGCGCTGCGCAATTTTGCCAATATCGATGACTATAAGAACATTGTCTATGCGCGTCCGGAGTACATTCATACACTGGCTTCTTCTACACCTATTTCCCACCACGTGAAGGTCGATTTTGAACTACAAGGTTGTCCGATCAATAAGCATCAATTATTGGAAGTGATCACAAGTTTTGTTACCGGTAAAAAACCTGCAATCTCTAGCAGCAGTGTCTGCACAGAGTGTAAAAAGAAAGGGAATATATGTGTGACAGTGGCCTATGGAATGCCCTGTTTAGGTCCTGTGACTCATGCAGGATGTGGCGCTGTATGCCCTTCTTATCGACGTGGATGTTATGGCTGCTATGGGCCCAAAGAAACAGCAAATCCCTTAGCACTGACCCACTGGTGGGAAAAAGAGCTCAATGCAGAGGCTCATACGATTCAAGGGCTTTTGCGCAACTTCAATTGCGCAGCGGATACATTTAGAGAGGCAAGTGAACAGTATGAGCAATGAATCCTCTGATAAAGAATTTAAAGTTAAGGTGGGGGCAAAATCACGAACTATCCATGTCGATTATCTTGCTAGGGTAGAAGGTGAAGGAGCATTGTATATTAGAGCCAAAGACAATCGGGTAGAAGAGGTAAAACTTAAGATTTTTGAACCACCACGGTTTTTTGAAGCTCTTTTACAAGGCAGAGACCTCTTTGATGCTCCCGACATCACCTCTCGTATCTGCGGTATCTGTCCAGTTGCCTACCAAATGAGTGCAGTATATGCCATGGAAAATGCATTAGGAACGGATATTCCTGAATACATCCATCAACTGCGTCGCCTGATGTATTGTGGGGAATGGATAGAAAGCCACACCTTGCATCTCTATATGCTCCATGCACCCGATTTCTTAGGATATGTAGATGCAGTCCAAATGGCCAAAGACTATCAAGAGATCATTAAAAGAGGACTGCGCCTTAAAAAAGCTGGCAATGAGATCATTCGTTGTATGGGAGGCAGGGAAATTCATCCTATCAATGTCAAAGTGGGTGGGTTTTACCAACTACCGCAAAAGACACAATTGCTTACCTTAGCAGGTATTTTGCGACAGGCTCGTGATGATGCACAAGAAACTGTCAGCTGGGTAAGCCAGTTTCGCTTTCCCGTCTTAGAAAAATCTTATGAATGCGTCGCTTTGTCTCACGAAAGTGAGTATCCCATGGCAAGAGGTCGGATCATCTCTACTTCTGGGCTCGATATACAGATAGAAGAGTACAATCGCCATTTTGAAGAAATTCAAGTTCCCCATAGCACTGCTCTGCATGCAACGATGAAAAACAAAGGGTCTTATCTAGTTGGCCCTATGGCCAGATACAATCTAAATCAAGACAAACTATCCCCTATCGTCAAAGAGATGATAAAAACCATTGGCTTTGAGAAGCAATGCTATAACCCATTTCGCAGTATCATCATTCGAGCGTTAGAAATTCTTTATGCATGCGATGAAGCTCTACGCATTATTGAAGCGTATGATGCAGAAAAACAGCCCGCATCTGTACCTATTAACAAACGATCTTCCATAGGATACGGAGCTACTGAAGCTCCACGTGGGTTATTATACCATTGCTATCATCTCGGCGAGCAAGGCCTCATCAAAGAGGCTAAAATCATCCCACCCACGTCGCAAAATCAAAAGATCATTGAAGAAGACTTGTTTGATTACGTAAGTGATCACCTCTCTATGCCAGATGAGGAATTACGCTGGAATTGCGAGCAAGCTATACGTAATTATGATCCGTGCATCTCCTGCTCCACCCATTTTCTTAAGCTCGAGCGCGTGAATGGATAATCTCCTTGTGATTGGCATAGGCAATCCATTTCGTGGTGATGATGGTATTGGATGGGCTGTCGTTGCTGCTCTAATGGGGAAAGTTCCCGCAGAGATACAGCTACGCAAGTCACGAGGAGATATCGCTGAGCTCATAGAACTCTTTTCTATGTACCGTGCCGTGTATTTAATCGATGCTTGTCGTATGGATGCAGCTCCTGGAGTTTGGCAACGGATCGATGCTCACCTACAACCACTACTCCTGGATAATACGCAAACATCAACACATGGTATAAGTATCAGTCAAGCAATCGCCCTTGCCAAAACCCTACATCAACTCCCCTCCACGCTGATCGTTTATGCAATTAATGGGGATCGTTACAATATAAGTACGACGTTATCGCCCCCTGTAGCTCAGGTGATCGACACGGTAGCAGAGCACATTCTCAAAGAAAAAGGTATTCTAGAATGCATGAAAAAAGCGTAATGGACCATTTGATGAATAAAATCCTTAGCTTGGCTAAGGAAGAACAGACGACTAAAGTGACCAAAATCTCCGTAAAACTAGGCGCTTTATCGCATATGTCTGCACAACATTTTAAGGAGCATTTTGACATAGCTGCCAAGGGAACCATTGCTCAAGATGCTGAAATCGAAGCAGAAGAATCTCAAGATATTCATGATCCTAATGCCACAAGAGTGGTCCTAAAAAGTATTGATGTTGCAAGTTAGCAAACGACTGATCATTTCGATTTTTGGGTGTGTACAAGGTGTGGGGTTTAGGCCCTTTGTCTATCGTCTAGCCAAGCAATACCCTCTTGCCGGTCATATAAGAAATACCAATATGGGTGTAGACATCGATGTGCAAGGAAATGTTCATGCTCTTGCTGATTTCCAATATAGACTCCTCAAAGAAAAACCGGAAAGGGCATCGATCTCTGCCATCCAGATAGCAGAAGCTTCTTTACATGGGGCTACACATTTTGAAATTGAAGCTAGTAAAAGCTCTTCAGACACCACTTTAGCTCTTCTTCCAGATAGCGCTATGTGCTTTGAATGTTTGCAAGAATTATCTGATCCAAAAAATCGTCGCTACCATTACCCCTTTTTACATTGCATGACTTGTGGTCCGCGATTTAGCTTATTTTTACGTATGCCTTTTGATCGTGGCAACACCACAATGACAGAGTTTCCCATGTGCTCTCTGTGTCAAAAAGAATACGACGATCCATCAGACCGCCGTTTTTATTCGCAAACCAATTGCTGTCCACGGTGTGGACCTAAATTGAGATTACTCGATCACGAGCAAAACCTACTGGCAAATCACGAAGAAGCGATTGATGGTGCCGTGGAGTCTTTACGTCAAGGTGGCATCGTAGCTGTAAAAAATACCGGAGGGTTTTTACTCTTAGTCGATGCGACGAATGCAGATGCAGTGCACCGTTTGCGCTTACGCAAACAGCGGGCAAAAAAACCGTTTGCTCTACTCGTGCCAGATCTTTCCTATGCCAAGCAGATCGCCTTGATCGATCCTGTAGCTGAGCAAACTTTAATGTCTCCAGCAGCGCCCATTGTCTTGTTAAAAAAACTTTTAAGCGATCCTGAGATCGTCCCTTCTGTGGCTTTTGAGAGTCCATATTATGGAATCATGCTAGCTCACAATGCCATACAATATTTGCTATTAAACGCCTTAAAACGTCCTCTGGTTGCTACAAGTGGCAATATCTCAGGTAAACTGCTCTGTGCGACGGAAGAAGAAGCCTTTTCACAGCTCTCTTCAGTAGCCGATCTGTTTTTAGTGCATAATCGTCGTATCATGCACAGACTCGATGATTCTATTGTTCAAATTATAGACAATCGTCCCATGGTTCTTCGGCGGGCTAGAGGATATATTCCTTATGTAACGACTCTCCCAGAGCAGCTCTCTTCTGAAACATGTATATTAGCTTCTGGGGGCCATCTAAAAAACAGCTTTGCACTAGCTAAAGATCGCCAGATCTATCTAAGCCAACATATTGGAGATTTAGAATCTATCGATGCATGTCAAATGTATGATCAGGAAGTCAAAAGCTGGGAGGCTTTATTACATATGATTCCCTCTATGGGAATTTCTGATCAACATCCTGACTATTATAGCAGTCGCTATTTAGAAAAACGCAATCTTCCAGTACACGTTATCCAACATCATCAAGCGCATATCTATTCTGGGATGTTGGATAACCAGCTCTCCCCTCCTTTAATCGGATTTTCATGGGATGGGACGGGGCTCGGCGATGATCATACTCTATGGGGCGGTGAAACCTTTATTGTCTCGGAAAGGGGCATTAAACGTTATGCAAGCTTATACCCCTTTAGATTACCAGGTTCAGAAAAAGCGATCAGAGAGCCTCGCCGCTCAGCTTTGGGGATCTTACATGCACTCTTTGCAAAAGATATCCCTTCCCAATATATGCCTTGGATAACTGAAGCCTTCAGAGATGAAGAATTCTTCGTATTATCAACGACACTCTCCAAAGGCATCCAAGCCCCAGTATGCAGCAGCATAGGTCGTCTTTTTGATGCTATTAGCGCCTTACTACACTGTTGTTTTATTAGCTCTTTTGAAGGGCAAGCAGCACTTGCCTTAGAAGCTCTTGCTTGCAAGGCAATAAATGGCCTACCGCGCTACACTATCCAATTAATCCAAGAAAAAGAGATCTGGTTGATGGATTGGCGGGGCATGGTGCGACAGATACTCGAAGACAAAATCGACGGTGTTGCTATAGAAGAGATTGCATTATCCTTTCATCTTGCATTAGCCCAAGCTATAGTAGCTCTTGCCAGTAAAGCCTCTATAAACAATGTGCTACTCAGCGGTGGTGTCATGCAAAACAAACTCCTAGCTGAAAACACGATTGCTCAGTTAAGACGCTCTGGATTTACACCTTTTTGGCATGAGCATATTCCACCGAATGATGGTGGGCTAGCCGCAGGACAGGTGATGGGAAGCTTGTTCACAAGACCACGGGAAAAACCATGTGTTTAGCATTGCCAGGTAAACTTCTTGCGATTAGCTACGAGGATCAACTACCTATGGGGGAGGTCGATTTCTCAGGTGTAAAGAAGCGAGTGTGTTTAGCATTCACTCCTGAGGCCAAAGTGGGAGATTATGTGATTGTTCATGTGGGCTTTGCTATCACTATTTTAAATGAGCAAGGAGCGCAAGACATGTTAGATGTATTAGAAGGAAAGATGTCGTGAAATACGTAGATGAATACCGACAGCCTCATCTAGTGCGAACATTATCCGATGCTTTGCATAAAATCACAACAAAACCATGGACCATTATGGAGGTTTGTGGAGGACAAACGCACTCTATAGCAAAGTTTGGCCTACATGCCCTGCTGCCAAAAAGCCTTCGCCTTATTCATGGACCTGGCTGTCCTGTATGCGTTACTCCCATTCACCTAATCGATCACGCCCTGCATATTGCAGCTCAACCCAATACGATTTTGTGTTCTTTTGGAGATATGTTGCGCGTCCCAGGCAGCCATACGAACCTTTTATCCATGAAAGCAAAAGGCTCTGACATACGCATCGTGCACTCCCCTTTAGAGTCAGTCCATATCGCAAAACACAATCCTCATAAACAAGTGATCCTTTTTGCTGTAGGATTTGAAACCACGGCTCCCGCCAATGCCATGGCCGTGTATCAAGCAAAACAACTGGAGTTGAAAAATTTTTTTCTATTGGCATCTCATGTGCTCGTTCCCCCAGCCATGCAATGTATCCTTGATTCCCCGGATAATGAAGTGCAAGCTTTCCTAGCGGCGGGCCATGTGTGCACGATCACAGGATACCGCGATTACCACGCCTTGGCTAAGACCTATAAAACTCCCATTGTAGTAACAGGGTTTGAGCCGGTAGATATCTTGCAGGGATTATATCTGTGTGTCCAACAACTAGAAAACAATGCGTGCTATGTTGAAAATCAATACCAACGCAGTGTGCAAGAGCAAGGAAACCTACATACACAGAGCCTATTGAATACAGTATTCAAAATCGTGGACAGGCAATGGCGAGGTATCGGTAGGATTTCTTCTAGCGGACTTGGTCTGCAAGATCCTTATGCAGATTATGATGCTGCTATCCAATTCCCTATTGAGACACCTCTTACATGCAGAGATAACGGGTGTATTAGCGGACTTATTCTTCAGGGAAAAAAAAGGCCCAATGAATGTCCTTTGTTTGGTAAACAATGCACTCCTGAAAATCCTTTAGGTGCGCCCATGGTGTCTACAGAAGGGGCTTGTTCTGCGTACTATCAATATTCTACCTTGAGAGCACCCTACCATGGAGAATAGTTCGTGCCCTCTTATATTCGATGACCAACAAATCATCACACTAGCCCATGGAAGTGGCGGCAAACATACGAGTAGGCTCCTTGAGCAAATTTTTCTTCCTGCTTTTAGCAATACATATTTAGACCTTCTGCATGATGGTGCGCTCTTAAACATTCCCAAAAATCAAATCGTGTTCTCCACAGATTCTTATGTCGTACAACCTGTATTCTTCCCAGGAGGCGATATTGGAAAATTGGCAGTCACTGGCACCTTGAATGATTTGGCAATGTGTGGGGCTAAGCCCTATTATTTAAGCTGTGGTTTCATTATCGAAGAGGGTTTTTTACAAGCAGACTTAAAGCGCATAGTAGACTCTATGAAGTATGAGGCGAATGCAAACTCTGTGCACATTGTTACTGGGGATACAAAAGTCATCGAAAGGCAAACAGGCGCTAATATTTTTATTAATACAAGTGGGATTGGCATTAGCATGGTGGATTACCCAATCCATCCACGTCAAATCAAACCTGGTGATGCAATCCTATTAAGTGGCGATATAGGTCGTCATGGAATGGCTGTCATGGCTAAACGAGAAAGCTTAGAATTCTCCTCCCCTCTTATCAGCGATTGCGCCTCTTTAGTCCCACTTGTAGCCGCCTTGTTAAACCAAGGGATTACCGTGCATTGTCTTCGAGATTTAACTCGAGGAGGATTGGCCACAGCTATTGTAGAATTATCAGAAACCGCAAACATGGATTTTTTCATAGAAGAAGAAACCATTTCTGTCGGTGAGGCTGTAAACAGCGCATGTGAAATTTTAGGATTTGATCCCTTGTATGTCGCAAATGAGGGCCGTTTTATAGCATTTGTTCCGCAACATCAGGCATCTGAGGCTCTAAAAATCTTACAGAACTACCCTGAAGGAGCCCAAGCTAACATCATTGGGCATGTCATCGGCGCGTCTTCTTCTCCAAGTGCAGCATTAAAAAATTCTTTTGGTACAGAACGGTATCTCTATAAACTCGTCGGTGATCAACTACCGCGCATTTGCTAAAAAAAGGAAAGAATTATGAACGCAGAGAGCTCATGGCAATGGATGATTCTCATGGCATTGACCTTAGGAATTAGACACGGCTTTGACTTGGATCACCTGGCTACGATTGATGCGATCACTAGAACTACTAGAGACAATCGAACCTTGTCAAAAATGGTGGGGTGCTTATTTTCTCTAGGACACGGTGCTGTAGTGATCTTGATTAGCCTGGTCATCGGTGGAGGGCTGATGAGATCTCACATCCCACTATGGCTAGAAGGGTGTGGAAACTGGATATCGATTTTTTTTTTAGTGATTTTTGGTGCATTAAACCTATGGAATGTCTTTCAAAATACCCCCTCCTCTACTCTGCCTGTTGGGATAAAGAGCTTTTTAGCAAAAAAAATCACAGCTACAAAAACAACTCCTCTTTGGATCATGGCAATAGGAGCTCTGTTTGCCATATCCTTTGATACCTTTAGTCAAATTGCTCTATTTTCCATCTCTGCCTCTCTAGTATCTGGATGGATGTTTTCAGGGATATTAGCCCTCTTCTTTATGCTCGGCATGATGATAGCAGATGGCCTGAATGGCTTGTTTGTTTCGACACTCATTCAACGCGCAGATAGAACATCGCTTCTCTTGTCACGTAGCTTAGGAGTAACTATTGCGATATTTAGCCTCGTTATAGGTTTTAGCAGTCTGCTAAACATGTTCTAAGAAGCAGTCCTAAACCTGAGCTTTTGTCGATTTTTAGGTTCTTTTTAAGCCGCTTTTCGACTCCAATTCATGGGGGCATATACTTCTGTCGATATTGCTCTCATGAATTTGGATCGAAAGTCGGCCAAAATAATCCAAAAAGCGACGAAGCCTCAGGTTTGGGACTGCTTCTAATTGGATTTGCTGCAAACAACTCGTTGCACTATAAGAAAGTTTATAACTCACCTTACGCACATAGAGGGGCTTATACCAAACGCAATAAATAACTTCACATTTGAGCCGCGTGAAAGCTGTCGACAAATTGACGATCATAAACAGCATAGTATTAATGCAATACAATGCCGTTTACGATCGCCGATTTTCGGCGCTTTGACGCGGCTCAAATGTGAAGTTATTTGTTGCGTTTG
>Ga0207952_1001185_pt1 | contig 12236 bp, 14 predicted proteins | sample SubbioR12Aug_8Ca_FD_184831 | JGI IMG/M metagenome (GOLD analysis project Ga0207952, IMG submission 184831) | Serpentinite rock and fluid subsurface biosphere microbial communities from McLaughlin Reserve, California, USA - CR12Aug_8Ca (SPAdes) | ecosystem: Environmental > Terrestrial > Deep...
ATTACCCAGCTCGTGCAGTACACCCTCTCCTGCGACGACGCTGACCCTGATACGACGGAAGATGACTTTACGGACCGCGTGACGGTGGTGCGGATTCCGAGTTGGCTTGAACTGTAGTTTCGCGTAGTGGTTACGATATACTGCATTCATGCATGAGCGCGAAGTCACGGTGCGCGGCGAGTACTTACTTCGGTTAGAGCGAGGCGACGACGTCTTCCCTTCGATCGCAGACTTTTGCAAACGAAAAGGGATTTTGAGCGCGTCGTTCCGCGCGATCGGCGCCGTCGAGCAATCGAAAATCGGCTACTACGACCTTGCTTCGAAATCGTACGGCCGAAAAGACTATGTAGATGCTATGGAAGTCGCCTCGATGACAGGGAACGTCGCGCAGGTAGACCCCATTAGAGAGCCTGCAGCCTCTAACGGGGCAGGCTCTGCACCGTTCGTGCACTGCCACGCGGTCCTTTCGGGCATCGCGCCGGGCACCGAAAACCAACCTGTCGGCGGCCACGTTTTTGAAGCAAAAGTCGCGGTGACGCTCGAAGTACACCTCGTCGCGTTCAACGAATCCATCAAACGCGAACTCGATGACGACATCGGCCTCAAACTTTTGGATATATAATTTGCCCATGCGGACCTTTTTAGTCCTTGGGGTTTTCGTCATCCCGATCTTCGCGCTCGCGCAAGGAATAGGCACCCCCATCAATCCGGGTAACATCCCGTCGCCCGAAGCAATTGAGCAGTGCCTTAAAGACAGCGGTGTTGCTGGCGTGGCAACACCGGAACAGTTCCAAAGCTGTTTTTCATCTTTCGGCGGGGCGAATTTTGCACCTGGCGGGGACGTGAATGACAACGCGCCCGTTACGGCGCCGAAGCATATTGCAACGCCGAACGGTTTGTCTGGTGCCTCGTCCTGCCCAAATCTCACCCGCACTCTTTCGCGCGGCGCAAAAGGAAACGACGTCACGCAACTCCAGGACTTCCTCATCTCACAAGGAGACCTTGCAGGAGGCAACAACACGGGCTTTTTTGGCGCACTCACGGAAGCGGCCGTGAAGAAATTCCAGTGCCGAAGCAATGTTGTCTGTTCAGGCACTCCCGTATCAACCGGTTACGGCACTGTCGGAGCTAAGACGCGTGCGGCAATTATGCGTTCCTGTTCAAATACTACCACCTCGACCAATTCGTACTCGCAGGGGTCGTATGGGACAAATTATTTCCAGGGCATTTATTACAGCCAAGGTTCGTACGCGGATCCGTTATACACGCAGGCGTCATATTATTCACAGGGCAGCTATACGACAAACACTACAAATACCTATTCACAGGCTAGTTATTACAGCCAAGGATCGTACACACCGACGTCAAATAAGATACAGCTCGTATCGAACGCACAAACAGTCAATGGCGTGACGCGCCCAGCATATTCGACCCCTGCGGGACTTGTATCGTATGTATTGAACGGTGCAAGCATTACTGCGTACCAGGGAAATACAGAACTGTGGAGTACGACAGGTCCGGGCGGCGCCACGATTAGCGGACTTTCCGGTGGGCTTGATGTACAGCAGGATAACTATCCCGAGATCATAGTCACAGAAACCGCCCTTGGACCGAACGACACATGTGCAGGGACGTCAGTCGACCAGTCGCAAGTTTCCATCCTCAATGGAAAAACTGGCGCGCTCATGTATGGCGCGAAATTGCCCAATTGCGGCACAAGCACCGGAACCACTTTCCCGGTAAAACAGTTTTATGTCGGGTCAGTGCTTTTCGGAAGCGGCTCGAGCGCATATGTCGCACGGCAGTATGAGACGCAAGGTTGGGCCCTCCAGTTTTCCAGTAACTCCGCACAGACTCTCGGCACGTCGATTTTCCCCGTATCCGGTGGCCATGCAGCAAATGGCTTGATCGCAGGAAACAAATTAATATTCTTCACATCAGGTCTCGTTGCGCAATACGCGATGCAAAAAACGACAGATTCAATTCTTACCAAGGTTTCGAGTGCCGTCCACGCAAGCCACCAATCTGCGACGGATAGCTACGACGATGGGGGTGCTGCGCAATGCTTCGACGGTTGCCGCAACTACGGCCTTGTAGCGCGAGCGGTCGTGGGGGGTGTCGAGAAAGTTATCCTCATAAGCGGCGCGGTCGCCGATACGCTCGCGCAAGATTCGCGTTCCGGCACCCGCGGCAACGACATCCATGGCGGCATCGCGCGCCATTTCGATATTTACGATACCGGGAGCGGGGCGGTGCAATATTCTCGCTATTACTCGTATTCCCACGATCCATCGAACACGGATGCGCATCAATACGGCGGCCGCGTCACATTTCCGGCGCACGCGCTACTGCAGACAGGAGGAGCGACATACGTTTTTTTCAATGTCTATAACGAAGTGACGGGACGCAGCGATACGACGATCGATGACCGCTGGTATGTATCTCTCAATCAGATCGGTGCGAAGGGCAATGTTTCCGAGGTCAAAATATATAATTACTATCTTTGGGACATCGTGCGTAGTACAAACGGCGCGTATTACTATGTTGTTTCGAAAACAAACGGCTACTGGCCGGAGAAGAAGACATCGCTTGCAAGCTTTAACGGTACTACCTTTACTCCCATCGAAACTTTCAACGGTATACCTGTATCCGCCACTACTTTCCGGATGCCGGATCTTTCGAGTTCAAGCGGTTACCTTACCCCCGTTCTGGTCAATAACGGTTCGCTCGTACTGCAGTAGCAGTTCATTTCTCCTCTACAAAGCGATGGTATGATTACGTGATGGCGCTGACCGACTCCGAGATCCGCGAGCTTGAAGTGAAGGCAGAAAAAGTCCGCGAGACGATCATTGAGATGCTCGTCGCGGCCGGGTCAGGGCACACGGCGGGGCCGCTTGGTATGGCGGATATTTTTACTGCGCTCTATTTCCACGTCCTCCATCACGACCCCAAAAATCCCGAGTGGGCGGACAGGGATCGACTCTTTCTCTCGAACGGCCACATCACCCCGGTGCGGTACTCGGCAATGGCACATGCCGGTTATTTTCCGGTCGAAGAATGCCTCACTCTGCGCAAATTCGGGTCGCGGCTGCAGGGTCACCCGGAGCGAGAGAAATTGCCAGGAGTCGAATCCACGTCTGGCCCACTAGGGAGCGGCCTCTCGCAAGCATCCGGTTATGCGTACGCCACGCGCATGGACAAGAAGCGTTTCCACGTCTACTGCGCGCTCTCGGACGGAGAGCACAACGAAGGCAATCTTTGGGAGGCAATGCTCTTTGCAGGGAAGAACAAACTCTCGAATCTCACCGCCATCGTCGACCGCAATAACATCCAGATCGACGGCAATACCGAAGACATCATGCCGCTCGAACCCTTGCGTGATAAATACGAAGCGTTTAATTGGCACGTCTTGGAAATTGACGGCCACAACATCCCGCAATTCATCGCCGCGTGCGACGAGGCAAAAGCGATCTACGAAAAACCGACGGTCATCATTGCCCACACGATTGCCGGGAAAGGTGTGAAAGAAATTGAAGGTGATTTCCGTTATCACGGCTACGCAGTCAAGGGCAAAGACGAAGAGAAGAAATTCCTCGACGAACTTCGCACGCTCGGGGGAAAGATTTCGAGCGAGCATCAATAATATGATCAACGCAGACGCAAAACTAGCAAGCAATATTTTCGACAAGCCCGAGATGGCGCCGACGCGCGATGGATTTGGAAAGGGCGCTGTTGAGGCGGGGAAGGCAGATGAGCGCGTTGTCGTTTTGAGCGCCGACTTGGAAGAATCGACGCGCGCAGAATGGTTCCACAAGGAATTTCCCGCGCGATACGTCGAAATGGGCGTCGCGGAGCAGAATATGGCAACCGTCGCCGCCGGCATGGCGAACTACGGCAAGATCCCGTTCATTACTTCGTACGCCGCATTTTCACCCGGGCGAAATTGGGAACAGATCCGCACGACAATCGCACTTAATAACGTCCCTGTCATCGTCTGCGGCATGCATGCGGGCGTCAGCGTCGGTCCTGATGGCGCGACGCACCAGATGCTCGAAGATATGGCGCTCATGCGTGCGATGCCGAACATGATCGTCATTTCACCGTGTGATGCGGAGGAGGGACGCAAAGCCACGGTTGCCGCTGCAAAATGCGGAAAGCCTGTCTATCAGAGATTCGGGCGTGAGAAGACGCCGGTCATGACGACTGCAGACACACCGTTTGAAATCGGGAAAGTACAGGTATTTTGGAAATCAGATTCCCCTCTCGTTGCGATTTTTGCGACCGGGCCGCTTCTGCACAATGCATTGCTTGCGGCGCAGGAATTGGAGAAAGAGAATATTGCGGTCACCGTGACGAATGTCGCGACGATAAAGCCGCTTGATCTGCAGATTGTGGAAATCGCGAAGCAAGCGGGGGCAGTCGTATCTGTCGAAGAGCACCAAGTGAATGGGGGACTCGGAAGTGCGGTGGCGGAGATGCTCGCAAAGAACGCGCCAATGCAGCAGGAGTTCGTCGGCGTGCAAGACACATTTGGCCAATCAGGAAATCCGGCGGAGTTAATCGAATTTTACGGGATGGGGGTTAAAAGTATCATGGACGCAGTCAAAAAAGTTGCCGCGAGGAAGCATTGACAAACACGTGAAACGCGTGGTATAGATTTGAAAGAGAATTAAGTCAGCAACCTGGAGGATTCGCAATGGCGAACCAGCAAGATCCACGTAGAGGTACAGCTAAAGAGATTGCCAAGCTTGGGAGGATGGTGGCGATACTCTTGAGTATTCTTGCCATCGTCACGCCAGTACTATGGTTTCTCATACTCACGCAGCGCGGAATCGAAGTTGGAGGCAAAAGTCTCGAAGAGCTCGATAAGCAAAGGCGCACGATCGGCGGATATGAGCATATTCCCGATCCATCGCTAAGTTTAAAGCAGCGAAGGGTTCGTGCGATAACTGCTGGCGTTTGTATCGATATCGAAGGCGAGACACCGGCGTGTCGTGAAGATGCAGAAGACTGGCTTATTGACACGTACATTCGGTTGAACGGCAAGTACAGCCGGACTTCTCCCGAGGACATCACGACAAAATCGTATGCCTGGCTTCCGGACGATTGGGAATATCCAATCTATTGGCGTGACCGTCCGCTCGAAACGATCGAGAAGGGGCGCGAGGCATGCAATGCGCGGATAAAACCAAGAGTTGAGCAGCGCATTGAACACGGTGTCTCTGAAGGGTGCTCGGACAAAGTTGAGCGGCCGGGGTTCCATCTCGGCGGCAAGATTGGCGGCGAAGGCAGTGCTCGTCAGCGCGTGACGAGATATCGCGAGGATACTGCGTGGCTGAAGAAGCAAGGGGAAAGGAAGTGCAAGATCAAATTTCGATGTGCGCCTCCACTCCAACGGCAATAGGTTCGTTCCTGCCCGGGGTCGCTAGGTTCCCGGGCAATTTCTATGCATCAAATTTAATCCGAATTTCCCACTTGATGACGTGCATCATTGCCTGCGATGTGCCGAGGAGGAAGAAGAGCCAAAAGACAAGAGGATGGACCGAAACAGCAAAAAGTTCCGGATGTGCGATCGCATACCCTGCGGCCGTGGCGATCGTACCGCCGCTGAAAATCGCGAGGCTATCAAGTACCCACGCGAAGCGCGACCGGTATACTGCCGGCCGACCGTGCTTCGAGCGGTACATCGCGTAATAGACGACAAACTCGGCCGCGAGGACTGCAGCGAACCTTACGATGATGGCAATTATGGCAGGCATTGGGTGAGGATAGCATATTCGTAACCTCCATTGCGCTCCTTATACGATGCGATATCGTTGGGCAAGGACAACAAACAACAGGGGAATAGCCATGTTGCTGCGCATCGTGATCTTGCTTTTGACTGCCGCTGCACCGCTCACCCTCGCCTATGGGCAGGCAAAGCAGACGCCGGTTGTCCCAGAAAAGGGACACAAATTTATCGTCTACAGCGTCTTTTGCGAGACACAAGAACAAATCGAACGGTTCATCGTACTAAGGTCAGCAGGATACCAGCGCGATGATGCGGTCGCCCGTGTGAACGTTGAATTCGTATCCCCAAAGCCGCCGTGCGAGTACCAGTGGCGGGCGGTTTGGAAACCGGTGTTCCTCGAAAAGTCGGAAACGCACTCCCATGCTGTGCTCGTCTATGCGGTGAGTACGTATGCCGGCCTGCGCTTCACGCTTTTGGAGCGACAGATCGTCAAAGCCTGAAAGTTGGCCCATCGCACGATGGGCCTTGTCTTTAAATCTTCGTCGCAACGAAATCCGCCGGGCGTTTGTCGTACCACGCTTGGAGTTCGTCTTCGTGGAGAAGGCCTTTCTGCGCGCCGATGTGCTGGACGACGGATGCGGCGTTAATGGTGCCGCGCATGAGGGCTTCGCGCGGTGTCATGCCTTTGATGATGAATGACACGGTCGTTGAGGCCGTTGCGTCCCCTGCGCCGGTGCGGTTTTGGGGCGGTGCCGGGTCGGGATACATCGGCACATGGTAGACAGAGCCATCCACTTCCATGACGTACGAACCTTTCGGGCCATCGGTGATGACGGGAAGCTTTGGGCCGAGTGCCTTTACGTCTGCGAGGAGTTTTTTGATGTCTTGCTCGTCGGGCGTGCCCAGGATTTGCTGTGACTCTTCCTTATTGCAGAAAAAGATGTCGGAGGCTTCGTAGAGTTCTTTCAATTTTTCCTTGCCGAGCTTGATTTGGAAGGTTCCCGGCTGGAAGGCGAGCTTCGTGCCGTTTGCTTTCGCATACTTTGCGATTTCAATCTGGTAGTCAACGGTGTGTTCCGGAAGCGAGGTGAGGTAGAACCACTGCGGCGGCTCGGCGAAGGCGGGAAGCTTGTACGGGAATTTTTCGTGCTTCACGAGGATCGTGCGTTCTGGCCCGTACATGAGGACGTAGTGGTAGTTCGTCTTGATGCCCGGATGCGAGAGGATGTATTCGGTCTTCATGCCTTCGCTCTCCATCTGCTTCACGCAGTCGGCGCCGTTGCGGTCATCACCCACATTACAGACGACTGTGGACTGGAGGCCGAGGCGTGCCGCGGCCGTTGCGGCATTGGGGCCGTTGCCGACCGCGAAGACCTCTTCGACGCTCTCGAAGGGGATCTTCTGGCCGAATTTCACGCACAGCTCGCAGTCAGTGTTGTTGATCTTGCAGGTGACGTGCGCGTCCTTGAGGCGGATAAAGGCGTCAATCACTATGTCCCCGAAAGCTACGAAGTCGTATTTCATCCCGTTAGAAATAGGACGCGGACGAGTGTCCGGGGAGCCCTATTTGATTAATTTTCGTTAAGTAAGTTATCCAATGAAATCTCGTTTTTCGGAACCGAGTCCGCTATTTCTAACGGGATTCATGGGGGGAGTATACCACCAATTTTATTGCATTTTGGGTGGTTTTCTGTATAGTACTCGCCATGTTAGAGCTTGAAATCAAGCCACGAGGTTCCGCCTCGAACGACGACCTCCGTGCCGGGGGTTCAATGCCTGCGGTCCTCTACGGGCCAAAGGAGGATGCAACCCCGATCGCGGTTGACCAGCGTACGTTTGAACGCCTTTTCAAGACGGCCGGAGAAACGACCCTCGTCAAATTGAAGGGCATCGGCGACGATAAGGACACCCTCATCCACGACGTCCAGTTCCATCCGGTCACCGATAAGCCCTTGCACGCAGACTTCCTCGTCCTCGAAAAGGGCAAGAAAGTGACGCTCAATATCCCGATTGAATTCGTGGGTGCTGCGCCAGCCGAAAAGGCAGGGCACATCGTGACGAAAGTCTTGCACGAAATCGAGATCGAGGTCGCCGCTGCGGAGATCCCTCAGCATCTCGAAGTTGATATCTCGAAACTCGAAAATGTCGGCGACCATGTGACGGCGAAGGAGATCAAGCTCCCGGTGTCAGCAGAACTCAAGACCGATCCGGACGAAATCCTCGTTTCTATTACGGCGTTCGTGGAAGAGAAGCCGCTCGAAACCGAAGTGAAGCTCGCGGAAGTCGGCGAACCGGCAGCGGAAGGCGAAGCTGCTGCAGAAGGCGCGGCTCTTGCGGAAGGGGAAAAGAAAGAATAATTCCGAAATTTAAAAGACGGCGAGCCTTCGGGTTCGCCGGCTTTTTGCCTTCACACTTCGTGCGATATACTGTCCCTATGCGAATTGCTATCGGCGTGACGACCGGTATTTTCATTCTGTGCCTTCCCTTCCTTGCACTTGCCGCGCTCACGCCGGAGGAGCGCGCGCAGCTCGAGGGCCAGCTTGCCGACCTCGAACGGCAGATCAACACCAACAAGCAGGAACTCGAAAAGAAACAGGGCGAGCGGCAGTCGCTCGAACGCGACGTGGCCATCCTTGACGCGCAGATCAAGGATTCGCAGCTGGCGATCAAGCAGCGCGAGCTCACGATCCGGAAACTGACCGACGGCATCAGGGACAAGGAGGCGGCGATAGCGATGCTCGACGGCAAGATCCTGAAAGGCCAGGAGAGTATCGCGCAGATGATCCGCCGGACGCGCGAGATCGATGACACGACGATCGTCGAACTTACTTTGGGCGGCAGCCTCTCCGACATTTTCACGGAAATAGACGAGTTCGAGGCAGTGCAAAATGCGCTCGACACGGCATTCGAAGAAATGAATACCGCAAAAGCAGACCTCGGCGCGCGCAAGGAGGCGCTTTCACAGCAGCAGGAGGAAGAAGAAGAAATGAAGCAGCTGCAGCTTTACCAAAAGCGTTCGCTCGAGGAGAAAGAGGATGAGAAGGAAGGTTTGGTTGCCGCGGCGAAGGGCGAGGAGAAGGTCTACCAATCGGTGATCGCGGCGCAGACACGGACCGCGCAAGAAATCCGTGCGCGGCTCTTCGAGCTGCGCGACTCAGGCGCGATCCCGTTTGGGACCGCGTATGAATATGCAAAAGAAGCGTCGGCGAAAACATCGGTCCGTGCCGCGGTGATCCTTGGCATCCTCGCGCAGGAGAGCAACCTGGGAGAAAACGTCGGTACCGGCAATTGGAACGACGACATGCATCCCACGCGTGACCGGCCGGTGTTCGAGAAGCTCATGGCGGAGCTTGGCCTTGATCCGAACGCGCAGAAAGTCTCGAAGAAGCCATGGTATGGCTGGGGCGGCGCGATGGGCCCGTCCCAATTCATCCCGTCGACATGGGCCATGTACAAGGGGCGTATCGCAGAATATTCCGGCGAAAGCCCGCCCAACCCGTGGAACCCGCGTACGGCGATATTCGCGACCGCACTCCTCATGATGGACAACGGTGCGGATGACGGCACGCGCGCGGCAGAGCGCAAGGCGGCGCTACGGTACTTTGCCGGTGGCAATTGGAGCAAGCCTGCCTATGCCTTCTATGGAGACGGCGTCATGGAGCTTGCCGACAAGTTCCAAAAGGAGATTGATGTGCTTGAGGGCCTCTAAGCTTGCCAAGACGCCCATTTTTCGGTAGGATACGCCGACATGAAAAAAGACCTGCATCCCGACCAATACCGCCTTGTGATCTTCGAGGATACCTCCTCGGGGGCGCGTTTTTTGCTTGGTTCGACGGTCCATACGGAGAAGACCGACAAATTTGACGACGGCAAGGAATACCCGGTCTTCCAGGTTGAAATCTCCAGCGCCTCGCACCCGTTTTATACCGGCCAAAGCAAGACGATTGACACTGCCGGCCGTGTCGAGAAGTTCAAGGCGCGCGCTTCCAAGAAGAAATAACGACCCTGGCCAATGAAGCCCCGCAGTGCGGGGCTTTGTGGCATATACTTACGCTATGTCCGAACCAATCCTCAATCCGGAAGACTACGCCGACGACCATCGGGTCGCCTTTTTGGTCACGGAATGGAAACGCCTCCTCCAGGCGGAAAAAGATGCGCAGGAACTCCTGGAAGTGGATCCGGGCATGAAAGAACTTGCCGAAAAAGAAATCGAGGAGATCGAGCAACAGAAAGACCGGCTGCTTGCGCAGATGGTGCAGATCGTGGGTGATCCGAACGAGCGTGAGTGGCCGAACGAGATCATCCTTGAAATCCGCGCGGGCGTCGGCGGCGACGAAGCGGCGCTCTTCGCCGAGGAGCTCGCACAGATGTACGTGAAGTACGCGCAGACGAAGGGGTGGAAAGCGAAAAACATCGAGGAATCGCGCTCCGAACTTGGCGGCATCAAGGACGTGCAGATCGAAGTTAAGGGAGAAAACGCGTACCGCTCCATGCGGTATGAGACCGGCGTGCACCGCGTGCAGCGCATCCCGGCGACGGAGAAACAGGGGCGCATTCACACCTCTACCGCTAGCGTCGCTATCATGCCGATCTACAAGCGCACGAAAGTGGAGCTGAATCCGTCAGATTTGGAAATCGAGACTTCGCGCTCGGGCGGCGCGGGCGGGCAAAACGTGAACAAGGTGGAAACGGCCGTGCGCATCATCCACAAGCCGACCGGGCTTGATGTGCGTTGTACGTCAGAGCGTTCGCAAGCCGCCAACAAAGAGCGCGCGATGAAATTGCTCACGTCAAAAATCCAACAGCTGCAAGACGAGGCAGACGACCGCAAGCGCGCGGCTGACCGGAAAGGGCAGGTTGGGACCGGCGACAGAAGCGAAAAAATCCGCACCTACAATTTCCCGCAAGACCGCATCACCGACCACCGCATCAAGGAAAACTGGTCGAATATCGAGAAAATAATGGGCGGCGCCATCGGTCCGATTTTGGAGGCTCTTGCGGCTGCTGGGGGTGGGGAAGCGCCAGAGGAGGAATAAAAAAGACAGGGGCACCGAAGCGCCCCTGCCAGCCCGCGCGTGCGGGGTCAACTCTTTCGTCGGCCGATGCGGGGATATTTGACCAGAAGCAATATGCATCCCACCATGATCCCGAGGTACAGCCACCCCGGAATATAGCCGCCGTTCAGGTAGAAGACCTCGTAGAAAGTCATAGCCGATATGATTGCGGCTACGATCCACCACGTATTCATGGTCACTCCTTCTTCGTAGTTGACATCGATATTATACTATAGATAAACATTGAGTCAAGTGCACCTTGCCCAAAAATGGCTTTCCTGCTAGTATCCTCGCTACATGTCAAATACCGCAACCGCAGATATCAAGACCCTTTTCGACGCAGGAGCGCACGTCGGCTATGCCCGCACGCGCCGCCACCCGACCTCCCAGCCGTTCCTCTACGCCACGAAAGACCGCACGGACATCTTCAACCTCGAAGAGACCGCAAAGCGCCTCGAAAAGGCGACTGAATTCGCGACGTCGCTCGCCGCGGCAGGCAAGCAGATCGTCTTTGTCGGCGGGAAGCACGAGGCGCAGGAGAGCGTGAAGGCAGCTGCGGAGCGTGCTGGCCTCCCGTTTGTCGCAGGCCGCTGGATCGGTGGAACCCTCACGAACTTCAAAATCATCCGCAAGCGCATTGACCGCCTCGAAAAATTGATGGCGGAACGCGAAGCTGGAGAGCTGGCGAAGTACACGAAGAAGGAACGCCTCATGATCGACCGCGAAATTGACGAACTTCTCGCGCGCTTCGGCGGTATCGTCTCCATGAAAGAACTTCCGGCGGCGCTCTTCGTCGTGGATACGCGCCATGAACACACGGCAGTACAGGAAGCGAACCAGCTCAAGATCCCGGTCATCGGCCTTTCGTCTTCGGACGGCGACTTCTCGCTCAACCAGTACCCCATCCCGGCGAATGATACGAGCGTTAAAACGGTACGGTTGGTTGTCGGGGAAATTGCGGATGCGTATATGAAAGGTAAAAAAGCGCCGATCGCAAAGTAAGTTATAATAACCAATATCCAATACTCAATAATCAGACAATATCCAATAATTAATGATTAAATATTAATTATTGTTTGGATATTGGTTACTGATTATTGAATATTAATTTTGTATGGCTACGACTGACGAAATCAAACAACTCCGCGACACTACAGGGGTATCGGTCATGCAGTGCAAGAAAGCCCTTGAGGAAGCGGGCGGGGACATGGAAAAAGCGATTGTGATTTTGCGCAAGATCGCGGCGGCCGGCGCTGGCAAGAAGAGCGACCGCGCGCTCGGCGCAGGGATCGCGGCCGCATACACGCACGCAGGCGGCCAGGTGGTCGCTGCCGTCGTCCTTGGTTGCGAGACCGACTTCGTCGCGCGTAATCCGGAATTTGGCCAAATGGCATACGACATCGCGATGCACGTCGCGGCGATGCAGCCGGAATTCATTTCGAAAGAGCAGG
>Ga0207952_1001186_pt1 | contig 12229 bp, 15 predicted proteins | sample SubbioR12Aug_8Ca_FD_184831 | JGI IMG/M metagenome (GOLD analysis project Ga0207952, IMG submission 184831) | Serpentinite rock and fluid subsurface biosphere microbial communities from McLaughlin Reserve, California, USA - CR12Aug_8Ca (SPAdes) | ecosystem: Environmental > Terrestrial > Deep...
TCTAAATCTTACACAGTAAACAAATCAAAATTGGTTGCTGTGAACAATATTAGTTTTGAAGTACCTGCTGGAACTTTATTCGGGCTAATTGGCCCGGATGGAGCAGGTAAAACAACCCTATTTAGAATGTTGACTACGCTGTTATTGCCAGATACTGGGAATATTTGGGTTGATGGATTAAATGCGGTAGCAGATTATAAAGCCCTTAGAAAGAAAATCGGGTACATGCCTGGCAAGTTTTCTTTATACACAGACTTAACCATACAAGAAAACATCCATTTTTTTGCTAGTTTATTTGAAACCAGTTTCGACAAAAATTACGATTTAATCAAGGAGATCTATGAACAAATTGCTCCTTTCAAAGATAGGAGGGCTGGTCAATTGTCCGGTGGAATGAAGCAAAAACTAGCATTATGTTGTGCGCTGATTCATAGACCGAGTATACTGTTTTTAGATGAGCCTACAACAGGTGTAGATGCTGTTTCTCGAAAGGAATTTTGGGAAATTTTGCAGAGGTTGAAAACAGAAGGTATTACTATTTTGGTTTCAACTCCTTATATGGATGAAGCCAGTTTATGTGATCGTGTTGCATTAATTCAAGATGGGAAAATTATGCAGATTGATACGCCTCAACATATTGTAGATCATTTTGATAAACCGCTTTATGCGGTAAAGTCTCCGAAAATGTTGCCCTTATTAAAAATGTTGGAAAATGATGCTGCTGTATTAGATATTTACCCTTTTGGTGAAGTACATCATATGGTTCTTAAAAGTAAAGATAGTAAGGTAAACTTACCTGAGGATGCTACTATACAGGTCATAAAACCCAATATCGAAGATTTATTTATCTACCTAATGAGAAACCATGAATAAAACAGCCATTATAGTAGAAAATTTGAGTAAACAATTTGGCCATTTTAAAGCAGTAGATCAGATTAGTTTTGAAGTTGCTCAAGGTGAGATTTTTGGATTTTTAGGAGCCAATGGTGCCGGTAAAACTACTGCAATGAAAATGCTATGTGGGTTGTCTATTCCCACATCAGGAAAAGCCACTGTAGCTGGATTTGATGTGTATGCTGAAAATGAGTCTATTAAAAAAAGCATAGGTTACATGAGTCAGAAATTCTCTCTTTATGAAGATTTGACTGTAAAGGAGAATATTAAGTTTTATGCAGGAATTTACGGAATAAGTCCTAAACAAATTATACAAAAGACCGACTTGCTTTTACGACAGTTAAGTCTCGAAAAAGAAGCCAATGTTTTAGTTGGTCAACTACCATTGGGATGGAAACAAAAATTAGCTTTTTCCGTTGCAATTTTTCATGATCCTCAAATTGTTTTTCTAGATGAGCCAACTGGTGGCGTAGATCCAATTACCCGAAGGGAATTCTGGAATTTAATTTATGAAGCAGCCGAAAAGGGGATAACTGTATTTGTAACCACACACTATATGGATGAAGCTGAATATTGTAATCGAGTATCTATCATGGTAGATGGGAAAATTGAAGCATTGGATACTCCTTCTAATTTAAAATCCAATTTCAATGCAGCTTCAATGGATGAAGTATTTATTCAATTGGCTCGTAAAGCAAAAAGAAGCGAATAATATGAAACAATTTTATCAATTCATTGTAAAAGAGTTCTATCATATTTTTCGAGATAGAAAAACCTTGTTTATCCTTTTGGGTATGCCCATGGTGCAAATCATTATTTTTGGTTTTGCGCTTACGAATGAAGTCAAAAATGCGCGTATTGCGATTGTTAATCAGTCTTCGGATAAAATTTCTACGAAATTAATTCAGCAAATAGATGCAAGTAGGTATTTTGAACTCTATGCTGAAACAAAAGATCCCAAATCTATAGAGGCATTGTTTAAAAAAGGGAGTGTAAAAATAGCTTTAGTCATTCCTCCCGATTTTGAAACTTCATTAGCTAATCAAAATAAAGGTTCCTTACAAATTATTGCAGATGCAAGTGATCCTAATGTTGCAACAACATTAACTAATTATTTATCTGTAATTGTACAAAATTTTAGAGAAGATTTATATCCTAATCAAGCTATCCCGTATACAATTAACGTTGATACTAGAATGATGTATAATCCTCAATTAAAGGGTGCTTATAACTTCGTTCCTGGGGTGATGGCAATGGTTTTATTATTGGTATGCACTATGATGACTGCGCTAACCGTAGTTCGTGAAAAGGAGTTGGGAAATATGGAAATATTATTAGTATCACCCATTAATCCCATCAAAATTATTTTAGCCAAAGCGGTTCCTTACTTATTACTTTCTATCATAAATATCACTACTATTTTAGTATTAAGTTATTATGTTTTAGAAGTGCCAATCAATGGGAGTTTAATACTATTATATGCAGAGAGTATTTTATTTATTCTTGTTTCATTGGGGCTTGGCTTATTAATTTCTGCCGCCACAGACTCTCAGCAATCTGCTATGTTTATTTCGTTGATTGTAATGTTTCTTCCAACTGTAATGTTTAGCGGATTTATTTTTCCTATAGAAAATATGCCATTGCCTCTGCAAGTTGTATCAAATATCATCCCGGCAAAATGGTTTTTTATCATTGTTAAGTCGGTTATGATTAAGGGGGGAGGTATTATGTTGGTTTGGAAAGAGACCCTGGTTTTGATTGTAATGATGACTTTGTTCTTTGGATTAGCGATTAAAAAATTTAAAATCAGATTGGCATGAGTCCTTTAAAATATATACTAGAGAAGGAATTTAAGCAGATTTTCAGAAATCCAGCTATCCTTAAAACTATTTTTATTTTACCAGTAATTCAATTGATCATGTTGCCTATGGCAGCTGATTATGAAATAAAAAATATCAATATTGCTGTGGTAAATAATGACCATGGAACATTATCTACTGAATTGGTTCAACAAATTACTGCTTCTAATTATTTTAAGTTGGTCAGTTATACAAATGGATTCAATACTGCAATGGGAAGTCTAGAGTCAGATAAAGCAGACTTGATTTTAGAAATACCCAACCATTTTGAAACAAGTTTATTTAAAGAAAAGGAAGCTAACTTATTCTTGGCTGTTAATGCCATAAATGGCGTAAAAGGTAGTCTTGGTGCAGCATATTTAAATAGTATTATTCAAACTTTCAATCAATCCTTTAGAAACAATGAATTGGTTCCTGGACGTTTTAATGAAATACCTCAAATACAAATTAGCTCAAGCAATTGGTATAATCCTAAAATGAATTATCGCATCTTTATGGTGCCTGGTATTTTGGTTTTGTTGGTTACTATTGTTGGAATGAATCTTTCTTCAATCAATATTGTACGGGAGAAAGAAATGGGTACCATTGAACAAATTAATGTTACGCCTATTCAGAAATTTCATTTTATACTTGGTAAACTAATTCCTTTTTGGGTAATTGGTTTAATTGTAATGAGTGTTGGTTTTATTGTTGCTTGGTTGGTATATGGTATTATTCCATTGGGCTCTTATTTTACATTGTATTTTTTTGCTGCAATTTATTTATTGGTCATTCTAGGAATTGGGTTGTTAATTTCTTCTTATTCCGAAAATCAACAACAAGCAATGCTGGTAACATTTTTCATCTTGATGATTTTTGTTTTAATGGGTGGGCTTTATACCAGTATAGACAGTATGCCAGAGTGGGCTAAATGGTTTACTAAGTTCAATCCAATATCTTATTTCATTGAAGTTATGCGGATGGTAGTCTTAAAAGGAAGTAGCGTCAAAGATATATTGCCTCAAGTTCTAGCAATGCTGGGTTATGCAGTAGTCATTAATATTTGGGCTGTTTTAAGTTACCATAAGAGATCATAGGCGCGCCATTAGCTTAATTTAATAGGATTCATTTGCGTTTGGGAATTTTTTGGTTTTTACATCTTTAATGTATAGTTGTACTGCTTCTAGAATAGATGCATTTAACTTTAAATAATTTCTTACAAATTTTGGCTTAAATGATTCATCCAATCCTAGTAAATCATTAATTACCAATACCTGCCCATCACAATCACTACCAGCTCCAATGCCAATAACAGGAATGGTTAAGGAAGATGTAATTTCAGTTGCTAAATCAGCAGGGATTTTTTCTAAAACAATGGCAAAACAACCAGCGCGTTCTAATGCAATTGCATCTTCCTTTAGTTGATCTTTTGCTTCTTGAGAAGTAGCTTGTAATTCGTAAGAGCCCAATTGATGAATACTTTGAGGGGTTAAACCTAAATGCCCCATAACAGGTATGCCCGATTGAACAATCTTAGTAATTGTATTTGAAATTTCTTGACCGCCTTCTAATTTAACTGCTTGTGCATTTGTATTTTTTAAGAGCTGTATGGCATTTTTTAATGCTTCGGAATCATTTACTTGGTAAGTGCCAAATGGTAAATCAATCACTACAAATGCTTGTTTCACTGCTTTCATTACCGCTTTCCCATGATAGATCATTTCTTCTAAAGTAACAGGTAAAGTTGTTTCGTTTCCTTGAAATACGTTTGATAAACTATCACCCACTAGAATAATATCAATTGCTGCGGCGTCTAGTATTCTTGCGAATGTATAATCATATGCAGTTAGCATACTGATTGGTTGACCATCCTGTTTCATTTGAAACAGTGTTTTAATTGTTTTTTTATTTGCAGTCATTTTATTAAATCTTTATATTGTCAATTAGCCTTACTCCTTCAATGGTGGCAGCTGTTAAGATGGTTAGTGGTTGATTGTTATTTAATGTTGAGTGTATGAATTCAAAATTTTCATTTACAAATGCAAAATAATCAACAGAGTCAAAACCGTTTTCTAATATTTTTTTGGTTGATTCTTGTCCTAATAGGGTTAAGTCTTTTTCTTCTGTTGTAGCAAGTATTCTTTCTTTAGCTTGATTTAAAATTTTATTTAATGCAGTTGCTTTATTTAGTCCATTCATACTTAATCGTTTATTTCTACTACTCAATGCTAATCCGTCTTCATTCCTAATGGTTTCACAAAATTTGATTGCAACTCTTTTATCTAATGATGTTAAATGAGTCATTTTTTCAATCACTTTACATTGTTGATAGTCTTTTAAACCAAGGTAAAGTTGGTGAGGTTGAACAATATCTAATAATCGATGCACCGCATTACATACACCTTGAAAATGACCTGGTCTGTATAATCCTTCCAAAACATGTTCAATATTTCCTAAGTTATATGCTTTTAAAGCATATTCTTCAGGGTAAATAGTTTGTTGGTCGGGTACAAATAAACAGTTGCATCCAATACTTTCTAATAGTTGTATGTCTTCTTCTAGCGTTCTTGGATATTTGGCAAAGTCTTCTTCAAAAGTGAATTGTATTTTGTTAACAAAAATGCTACATACAGTAAGATCGTTCTCCTGAATTGATTTTTCTACTAATGCTAAATGCCCCTCGTGTAATGCGCCCATGGTTGGAACAAAACCAACGGATTTGTTTTGATTCTGTTCATTTAAATAGGCTTTTAGCAAATCAATTTGTTCAAATATTTTCATTTTTTAATTGCTTAGTTTATCCCGAACTTTTCAAAAACAATAACTAATTTTAAAGTATGGTAAAAGATTTTAAAATTTTGATTGGCATTACTGGTAGTGTGTCTGCTTACAAAATGTATACCGTAATTAGACAGTTAAAGCAAAGTAAGGTTGAAATTCGAGTTATTATTACACCAACTGCCAAAAATTTTATTTCTCCTACACTTTTGACTACTTTTTCTGAGAATAAGGTTTATTGTGATTTTGTAGAAAATGATCAATGGCAAAATCATGTGCTTTTAGGGCGATGGGCCAATTTGTTTTTAATTGCACCTGCAAGTTGTAACACAATTGCCAAAATGGCAAATGGTATTACTGATAATTTTTTACTCGCCACTTATTTGAGTTGTAACTCTTCGGTTTTAGTTATACCGGCTATGGATGAAGATATGTGGCTTCATCCAAGTACTCAGCATAATATTAAAGTATTGCAAAATTACGGCAATCAAATTTTAGAGCCCAATGAAGGATTATTGGCCAGTGGTTTAACAGGGAAAGGTAGATTACCCGAGCCGGATGAAATTGTTACTTATATTAAAGATAATTATTTAAGATCCATAGAATTAAAAGGGAGAACTGTATTAGTAACAGCAGGTCCTACTGAAGAACCAATAGATCCTGTGAGGGTACTTACCAATCGTTCTTCGGGTAAAATGGGCTATGCAATAGCAGAAGCACTCTATTTGGCTGGAGCAAAAGTTATATTAATTTCTGGTCCCGTTTCAATTACTCCAAAATATGCGGGGATTCAACTGATTAAAGTGACAACTGCAGCAGAAATGCTCGACGTATGCATGCAATATCAACAAAGTTATGATTTTGGTGTTTTTTCTGCTGCTGTTGCAGATTATACTGTGTCCACCCCTAGTGTACAAAAAATAAAAAAGGAAAACGAAAATTTAGAATTGGCCCTTGTTAAAACGGTTGATATTATTGGGTTAATGGGTGCTCATAAAGCACAACACCAGAAAATTATTGGCTTTGCACTTGAAACCGAGAACGAGTATGACAATGCAAAAACCAAATTAAAGAAGAAGAATGCAGACCTAATTATTTTAAACAAGTTAGATAAAGACAATACTTGTTTTAATCAGGATAATATGTCGGTCTCTTTTGTAGATCTGGAAATGATTCATCCAACCATTTCGATGACTAAAGAATTGATAGCTCAGCAATTATTATCTTATATAATTAAAAACTGGAATTAGTGAGTTGGGATTTAAAAAATAAAACAGCTATTGTTACAGGGGGTACAAAAGGAATAGGTTGGGCTATTGTAAACGAGTTTTTGCATTTAGGGGCCAATGTTATTGTGATTGCACGTAATGAAGAAGATATGGCAAGCAGTATTGCAGAATGGTATGCTAAAGGGTTTAATGTTAAGGGCATTATAGCAGATATAACCGCATATGATACCTATGAATCAATATTGAATCAAATTGATTTACCTGCCATTGATATTCTAGTAAATAATGTGGGAGGTAATTTTCCAAAGAAATTTCTAGAATATACACAGAAAGATATTGAGTCAATCTTCAATTTGAATTTATTTAGTAATATCAGGTTTACGCAATGTCTTTTTAGTAAACTAAAAGCAGCAAACGGATCTGTAATAATTAATATAAGTTCTATAGCTGGATTCGAAGATGTTGGAACTGGTAGTTTGTATGCAGTTTGCAAAGCGGCTATCATTCAACTAACTAAAAGTTTAGCTATTGAATGGGCACCATATTTGATAAGGGTTAATTCGGTTGCACCATGGTTTACTGCTACTGATCGAATAAATAATTTGTTACAAGACCAGTCCCTGAAAGATTTTGTAATTACCAATACGCCTTTAAAAACAATTGCAAGTCCTGATCAAATAGCCCATGCAGTTAGTTTTTTGGCAATGGAATCGGCTAATTATATAACGGGTGAAACAATTGTAGTAGATGGCGGCTTTTCAACACAAAGGAAAGTTTAAATTCCAAGCAACATAAATAGTCAGGGTAAATTACTTTCTTAGCTGCTTAATTAGTTGAATGATTGCAATGACTAAAAAAGTAAATCCAATCATTCCATTTACTAAGTACGCTTTGTTTTGCAAAAATGTAGTTAGTTCAGTTCCTAAAGTTGCATATAAACAAAATGCCAGTCCCGTTCCTAATGCTATGGCAAATAAATAATTGATTTGATCAATTAGTTGGGAGGTTAATAGACCTTTTGATTTTAAAATAGAGGACCAAGCCATCCAAAATGGTAAATGTAGCGGATTTAAGAAACTAAGTAAGGCTCCCCATAAAATAGGATATTCCAATTTAATAGAACCCGTTGAATTGCTTGTTGTTGCTTTAAACGCAGCGGAAATAAAAAAAATTGATAGTGTTACAAGTACAACTATTGAAACCCAATTCAATTTTTTTATCAATGGTTTATATTTCTCTAATTGCACAATTGCGGTATAGGAAAGCCTTACCATAAGGACTTCTACAAGAATGGCCCCGATTGCAAAATTTAATGCGCTGTAATAGCCAATTTGTAAACTAATATTGGTAATTGTTAAATTCAAACTACCCAATGGGAGTGATCCTAAAAAGCTAATTGTAAAAGCAGATAGAAAAAGTTTAGTGAGTTGCTTCAATATTTTGAAATTTAAGTTAAACGGGCAACTTGTTCTTTATTCTCTCGGAGCATTTTCATACCCTCTCTTGTTGTCATGAATTCCAATCCCCTTATTTTTTTATTTGTTATACTGATTTTATATAAAATTTTGCAATGTATTTTTATTTCCTTCCAAGCATAAAAAATGCTGTGTTTAGGATCATATATATGAGTTGGTTCACTACCTGCACCATTGACTTCAATAATTGAAAAATTTTTCCCATTTTTCAAGTCTTCCCAATCTTTAAACTTAATGTCTAATCGGCCATAATAAAAGTCTGGAATTGATAGACAAATTAAATTGATTGTTGAAGATAATTGCTCGTCAATTAAATTGCTTAAATCTATGAATTTAGATCCTCTACTGTGATTTCCATAGGGAACCAATGTGTATTTTTCATTAAGTGGTAGTATTTTTTTTAAAGTATTGCCGTAAATAATGCGGAGATTATTTAATTGTAATAAATAACGGTTATTTTTTTTTACAAGCGTTTCTATGGTTGATATGCCATCCCCTATAATGGTTAAAAATTCTTTACCTACTATACCCGTAATAATACCTGATTTTTCGTCTGGATATCTAATATAAAAAATTCCTACTTCATTTTCATATGCAATATATTCTTGAATTAGATAACTGAATGTTGCATTAGAATGATAGTTATATAAATCTTCGAATGTATTCAGCAGTTTTACTTTTAATCCACGCATTCCTGTATCAGGTTTTACAATACATGGTAGTCGTATTTCTTTTGCCTTTAATTGTTGAGTTATAAGATTGATGTCTTCATTTGTGGTTATAAAAATGGTTCTTGGGTACAAATGTTTTGGCATTGTTTCATATATATCGTACTTGCTTTCCATTAAAAATCCAGCATTTTTAATGGCAGGATTACTTGTGCTGAAAAAGAAAAATGATCTGCACTTAATAGATAAATAGAGCCAGTATATAAATATTGGAATATAAACAATATTGAATGGCCAAAATTCCCAATTCGTGATTTTTATATATTGTATTCTTGCAATCAGCTGAAACTTTTTGATCAAACTCATAATTATTCTGAATCTAAGATTGCATTAATCATTGCAGTCTTGTTACTGCTTGATAGTTTATTCTCCAATTCCTCGTTTTTGAAGTCATTAGTGCTTTTCAGAATTTGTTTATTCTGAGAAACAAAAAATCTGCATAAATAACATACAGCCATATGTTGTATTAGCTGATATTTTTCTGACCACGATATTTTTCCTTCCTCTTTCTTAGAAACCAATTCTGTTGCTTTTTTACATGATATACTCATAAAAATATTTTTTATTGATTATTCCAGTTCTTTTCTAAATAGGCTCTTAATTGAATTTTTGCTCTATGGATGATAACCCAATAATTAGCGGTTGTTAGATTTAGTATTTTGCAAATTTCATTACTGTTCATGTCGTCTATGTATTTCATCGTAAATACTGTAGCTTGAATATTTTTCAACTCTTTTAATCCGTTTTTTAAAATCTCATAAAATTCTTTTGACTCTAGATTTATTTTTTCCCACTTTAAAGGGTATGCCGATTTTACCCAATGACCGTTTACGTCAAAATATTCTTCTGTATCGTCTTTTATAAGTTCATCTGTTAAATTCGTTGCTGCTTTCCGGTAATAATCAATTAGCTTGTTTTTAAGAATGGCGAATAACCAAGTTTTTACAGAAATCTGATTATTGTAATTTTCTATATTTCGCCATGCTGATAAAAATGTTTCTTGAACTAAATCTTTGGCATTTTCCTCGTTATTTGTTCTTTTAAGTGCAAATCCATACAGCATATCCGAATATAGATTAACCCAAGAAGTTACATTCTGCTGATTCTTAATTAAAGTCATGAATTAATTGTCTAATTGTAATCTTTACTTTTGATTCTACATTATTTCTAAGGTCAATATAATCTACTATAGCTTTTTTAGTTTTTTGAAGTTCAATAAAGGAATAACTTAAAGTGCTTATTTCATTATCTCTTTTAATAAGAAAACCATTTAAATGGTCTGTTGTTTCTCTAAAAAATTGGAACAGAGAATATTTGGTGAAAATTGGTTCAGTTTGTAGCCACTGGTTAAAAAGATTTTCTCTATACTTTGCTGCTTGTCTATCGTATAAAGTAGCGGATGACCATATATAGGAACTATTCTTATCTAGTTTGAATTTTTTCTTCTCATTTCCATCCCATACTAATTGGTATAATTGGTCATTTGAATAGAATATTAAAGTATGTGGTGCAAGATTATCCATATCCTTATTATGCCAAAATTCAATTGGATTATTTGAAGTTAGCATTGATATTACAATAGTTCCTCTACTTTCTGAATAGTTTTCTTTTGGAATATGATTGATAAAACCACCGTTTAATAAAACAATGGTTGTGCCATTTTCATTTATTCCAATCCAAGAACCGGCGGCTAATCCATCCTTAGGTGCTATAAATTTTATCTCGTTTTGTTTATAGGTAAATGGGGGTAATGCTTCGGCTCTATTAATATTTTCATCTCTTAAGGATGCTATAAAGATTTTTGTTTTTGTTGGATAGTAAACTACTGTACACATTTCAATTAAGTTATACCATTAACAATTTATGTTCTCTTTATACAATAATGTAGAATGAGCTATTCCAAATGACTCTTCTACTAAATTTAAATTCAATTCTATTAATGCTACCTTAAGTAAAGCTAGATGGTGAATAATATGTTCCTCATTATACACTATTTCGCGATAATAGGTGGTTGAAATAAGATTTTCGTCAAATGGGGTTTTCATTTGTAACACTTTGTCTTCTAAATGAATATTTTTGATCAGTTCGGCAATCGCCTCTATGGCTAAGGATGGTTCCTGTTCTAATAATAAATCCCTTGTTCTATTAATGTAATCTACTTGATTTATTTTGTATCCATTAACTGTGCATTGTAACAATTCTACAATATGCCTTGTATGAGCACCTATAGTTCCATTTGATAAGTGTTTAATTTTTTGTGTGTATTGACTTTGGGAGAGCTGATGTAACAATTTTGTTAGACTGTTCAGTTGTTGAATTATGCTTGAAATAATCATTTCAAAAAGTTATTTTTTATTGATTGAATATAAGAGCTGATGAAGTAAACTGATCCCTTTTGTTTTATGTAAAAACAATAAACTAACCGAACATATCAAAACAACTATTGCAAGTAAAAAAAGTAATCCACCATCTCCATTTGACGATATTCCTAAAACAAATACATGTGATAAGATGGCACCTAGCATTATTCCTGTTCCCAAAAACGCCCCAATAAAAACAGTTTTTGGAATTAGTAAAGCAATTCCCGTAATTAATTCAATAATTCCAATTCCGATACGTCCAACCGGTTCTACACCTAATTTAGTGAAAAGCTCAATAGATTCGGCTGCTCCTGTAAATTTAAAGTATAGGGTTTGTAATAATATAATTGCAGCTAGAATTCGTAAAATCCATGAAATAAACAATTCTTTTTTCATTCTTTATCCTTTAATGTTATCCAATGGTATTCTGCTCGTTTTATCAAACTGTCTTGATTGCTGATCCATTTTTGTTTAACTGATTGGCTATAGTTAAAATAAAGTTTATTATTAATTATCGTCCAAGTTTCAGTTAGTGTTGGCGCCTTGTGATTTCCAGCAGTACCATATGCGCAATATCCCCCAAATTGAGGTGCATATATTTCTGGATTTGTTTTAAACTGGTTTAAATTATTTTCAGTCGAAAAGTTCCAAGTTGCACCATTCCATTCAAATGTCAAGGAGTCTTTTCCTTTTACTGGTTTAGATTCAGTGAAAAATGCTACTGGGTCATAACCTCTAATGGCTTTGCCATTCAATATGAAAACTGGCGACTTTTGTGCGTTTAACGTATAGAAGAAATTGATAAGTAATACTAGTATTAGTGTTTTTTTCATAAAATTATTTTTGACCAATTAATGTCTGCTTTCATTTTTAAACTTGCTTCGTCTTTATTCCATTTTGTTAAAGTATTATTTGTCCATGAATGAT
>Ga0207952_1001188_pt1 | contig 12213 bp, 13 predicted proteins | sample SubbioR12Aug_8Ca_FD_184831 | JGI IMG/M metagenome (GOLD analysis project Ga0207952, IMG submission 184831) | Serpentinite rock and fluid subsurface biosphere microbial communities from McLaughlin Reserve, California, USA - CR12Aug_8Ca (SPAdes) | ecosystem: Environmental > Terrestrial > Deep...
GTCCACCCCACCCTTGAGTTGATAATCAACTATTTTTTCGAGCGCTGATAAATCCAACTCTCCATTTTTCTTAAATGGAGTGACGATTGCTGGTATTGATCCAAAAAATTTAATCATAGAATCTCTTCAAAGGTGAATATACCTTTTTTATTTTTAATCATCTTTGCTGCCTTCAAAGCACCCTTTGCAAATCCTACTCTATTATACGCCTGATGAGAAAAGGTTATTTTGTCAGCCGAACTATCAAAAACAACTTCATGAAAACCAGGGTTGCTACCAGCACGCACTGAATTAAAGTGTAAATTTTTAATTTTATCTGTAATTTTTAAGGCAGTACCTGATGGGCTATCGAGCTTCGCTTTATGGTGGACTTCGAGTCCATAAACATCATACTCTGGGAACTTGGCAAAAAGTTTGGCAGCCGTATCCATCATCTTAAAAAAGATATTAACTCCAATAGAAAAATTGGGACTATATATCAGGCCAATTTTATTTTTCTCGACTATTTTTTTAACTATATCTAATTTATCAGACCAACCAGTAGTGCCGACAACTAAATTAACGCCAAGCTTGGCGACTTCTTCAATATTTTTTATTACTACATCCTTTGAGGTAAAGTCGATGGCCACATCTGCAAGAGCTATCCCCTTCAAATCGAGCTGGTCGTTTCCTGCCTGCGCAGACAGGTTATTTTTAAAACTAATAGAAACAACTTCGAAAGTTTTTGAGTCCTTACAGAGAACGTCTATCTCTTTACCCATCTTGCCGTAACCGATTAAGGCAATTTTTATCTTATTACCCATATATTAGAGATTAACAAATAGAAAAGAAAAAAGCACTAATCTCTAAACAATCCTTTTGAAGCTAGGCTCCAAGAGTAACAAATTATTAGAGGATAGCACCAGCAACTAATTAAAGCGCCAGAACGTCCTATGCAAACTCGTATAACCGATGGCTGATTGCTTAGAGATTAATACCTTCTTGTCCCGCACATTGCGGTAGCTTACTAAAATCTCTGAACTACATTGTACTATATGGAAAGTATAACAAGTGCTATAATGTGTATAGCCATGTGCATACCGTGTTGATAAAGGTACTACTTTTACCTTATTTGAACAGTATAGCATAATGCTAACCCAATGTCAAGCACCAAACCAAAGGAAAAAGCTGAGGATATCGTCCTAGACCAGACCCTGCGCCCTACCCGCTGGGATGAATATATTGGCCAAAAACACATAAAAGACAACGTTAAAATCCTCTTAAAGGCTGCCGAGGAGCGTGGACACATCCCAGAACACATCCTTTTCTATGGCCCACCAGGATTGGGAAAAACAACTCTTGCACACCTTATCGCAAAGGAAACAGGCAGACAAATGAAGATAACTTCCGGTCCTGCTATTGAAAAAGTGGGTGATTTGGCCTCTATTTTGACTAATTTAGCCGCGGGAGACATCCTTTTTATAGACGAAATACACAGATTGAACAAAATGGTAGAAGAGATACTCTACCCTGCTATGGAGTCTGGTGTTCTAGACATCATCATCGGTAAAGGACCTTCCGCTCGTACTATTCAACTAGACTTGCCACCCTTTACATTAATTGCAGCTACCACCCGTGTCGCGCTTATTTCCTCTCCCCTTCGCTCACGATTCTCTGGTGGAGTATTTCGATTGGAATTTTATTCAAATGAAGAAATAGCAAAGATAATAGACAGATCGGGAAAACTTCTCGACATCACTTTAGAACCTGAAGCGCTCTCAGAGATAGCAAAGAGAAGTAGGTTTACTCCTCGTACTGCAAATTACTTTTTAAAAAGAGCAAGGGATTTTGCCCAAGTCAGTTCCGAAGGAAAGCAAGCTTCCTACGCGGCAGGCAAGAAAGTCATTGATAAAAAAACAACTGTGGCAGCACTAAACATGCTCGCAATAGATGAAATAGGCTTAAATGCTTCAGATAGAAAATTTTTAGAAATACTTATTGAAAAATTTGGTGGTGGACCAGTCGGACTTAAGACAATGGCTGCAGCTATGGCCGAAGAGGAAGCGACAGTGGAAGAGGTCATTGAACCATACTTGCTCCAACTCGGACTCCTCGAACGCACTGCTCGTGGACGCGTGGCGACAAAGAAAGCTTACAACCATTTAGATTTCGATTTTAAAGAAAAACAAGAAAAATTATTATAAATTTTATAAAATTGGCAAAAAGAAAAGCACCGGCCCTTCTTGTTAGAAAGTCGCGGTGCGACTTTGATTGTTGCTGGGAGGGGGTATGCCCCTCCTCCCAGCAACGAATTGAAACTAGCTTGTTATCACCTCCCTTCTTTCTCTGCTTACCGCAGGAAATGGAGGGGTGGGCAAAGGAGGATGCTGCATCCTCCATTACCCACCCCGTTAACCTCCGTTTAGTGTTCTGTCCCTTACAGGTAGAACACTCTCGCCTCCTTGATGCATGGCGTTGCCGACAACTCATCCGCTTGAACTTTCATCTTTAATCGTATTCCTATATAAGTACGAGGTCAATAAAATTGCTGTGGATAACTAAAGGCCAAAAATGCTAAACTGGGTTCATGCGCATTTTGGGAATAGACCCCGGATTTGAAAGGCTGGGAGTAGCTATATTAGAGAAAAATAAAAATGACAAGCGTGAGAAAGTAATTTTTTCTGAATGTTTTAAAACTTCTGCGAAGTTGGAATTTTCTGAACGATTAAACTTAATTGGTGAAGAGGTTAAAAGAATAATAAAAGAATATAAACCCGAAGTTCTAGCGATTGAGACTTTATTTTTGACTACCAATCAAAAAACAGTCATGCATGTGGCTGAAGCACGCGGAGTGGTGGTCTACGAATGCACAAAAGCAGGACTAAATATATTTGAGGCTTCCCCACCCCAGATAAAGATAGCCACCACAGGTTACGGTAGAGCTAACAAAGAACAAATGATCAAAATGGTAAAAATATTAGTGGAAATAGATAATTCCAAAAAATCAGACGACGAATTGGACGCTATAGCTATAGCCCTTACTGGTTTTGCTTATATTAGACCATAGACTTATCCACATCAGAAGACTCTATGCTATTGCGAAGCTTTTTAGATTTTGGTACAAAGTATAAAATCCAGTTTTGACTGGTCCGCACAAAGCGGAAAATAATAAAATTATTAATTAGTTACTATAAAAACAATTCGTATGAGTCACGATGAAGAGGAAGAAGTAGAAGATGGGTTTAAAATGGAGGGATCTGATGGTGATGAGCCATTAGACGTCATGGATGACATGCCTGATTTCGATCTAGATGATGAAGATCCAGATAAAGACAAATAAATAACTAAAATAACCCCGCGCTACGGGGTTATTTTATTATAATTTTTATAAACTTTTTCTTACCTATTTTAAGGATCAGATTCTCTGATATTTTTGTGTCTACATCGACAATAGTCACATTTTTAGATAAATCATGAATCGCATTCCCGAGAACCAACCTTCGCCATTCGCTCTTTGAGAGAATAATTTTGTTTTTCACCAGCACTTCACTTAACAACTCCCCTACTTTAGCTTCCATTTCTTCTATTTCTTCTGGAATTTCTTTCTTTTGGAAAGTACTAGCAAAACTCTCCTCAGCTGATTTAGCGGAAGCTTCATCATGAAGCTGAGTAATAATTAAAGCAGCAACACGCTTTTTCAAACTCATCGCGTCTTTTTTTAGATCAAATTCATTTATTTCCTCTACCGGAACATCGGTAAGTAAAGTAAACATTGGGATGATAGCATCATCACCAAGAGACATAATTTTACCAAACAAATCATTCGGCGCATCCGTTAACCCTATGACATTTCCTTCACTTTTGCCTATCTTTACTCCTTTTGAATCAGAGAGAAGTGGCGTGGTCATGACAAATTTTTCTTTATTCTTCATTCCCCTCATTAGGGTGCGTCCAGCTAGCATATTAAAAGTTTGATCTGATCCACCCAACTCTAGATCCACATCCATAGCGACAGAATCATAGCCTTGCAAGAGAGGATACAAAAATTCACGGAGGTTTATTGACTCCTTTGCTTTTAATCTTTCCTGAAACATATCTCTTTCGATAAGCTGCTGAACAGAAAAATGTTGAGCAATATTTAATATATCTACTAGGGTTAATTTATTGAGCCAGTCTCCATTGTAAAGTATTTTAATTGGATTTGGTCCATCAAAACTAACAATTTTTGAAGCCTGTGATAAATATCCTTTTGCATTCTCCCTTAGCTCCTCCTGAGTAAAAAATTTTTCCCTAGTTTTCTTTTTACCACTAGGATCTCCGGCTTGTCCGGTACCATCTCCAATCAAAAAAATAACCTCATGCCCTAGATCTTGCCATTGTCGATGCTTTCGAAAACCAACCATGTGACCGAGATGTAGTTTGGTTCCCGTAGGGTCAAAACCTTGATAGAGTCGCAGCTTTTTACCAGAACGCAGAGCTTCTTCGAGACCGTCTTTGGACGGATAAATTTTATCTACACCTCTTGTTAGCAACTCTGTAATTTTATCTTCAGATTTGGCAACTTTCATACTCGGATTCTAGCATATTTACTGGTATAATTGAAAGAATGAAAAAATTACACCGAAATCGTAGATTTTGGAAAAATCTAATATTATTTACTGCTGGCAGTATGGCTCTAATTGTTGGAATAGTTATTATTTGGCTTTCTTCTTTAAGAATTCCAGATTTTCACTCATTTGAAGGTAGGATAGTCAGTAATTCAACAAAGATCTATGACAAAACTGGAGAAATTTTACTTTATGACATACACCAAGACACTAAAAGAACAGATATATCGTTTGCGGAAATGGGAACAAATATAAAAAATGCCACGGTGGCGATCGAAGACTCAGAATTTTATAACCATGGAGGCATAAGACTCACTTCTATTGTGCGAGCTGTACTTTCAAACTTTTTTGGTAGTAGTCGAACACAAGGAGGGTCGACGATCACGCAACAATTAGTAAAAAACACACTTTTAACTCAAGAAAGATCTTATACAAGAAAAATAAAAGAGTGGGTACTCGCCACCAAGATAGATAATTCAATGCCAAAAGAAAAAATCTTGGAATATTACTTAAATGAGAACCCTTATGGTGGAAATGTATACGGTATCGAGCAAGCCAGTAAAACTTATTTCAATAAAAATGCATTAGATTTAACGCTTGCTGAGGCAGCATACCTGGCTGCCATACCTCAATCCCCCACCACGTTGTCACCTTATGGAAAAAATAAAGAAAAGTTGGAAGCTAGAAAAAATCTAGTGCTTTCTCGAATGCTAGAACTTAAATTCATAACGGATGCAGAATATGATAAAGCAAAGAAGGAAATTGTTACCTTTGTCCCGCAAACAAACACGGGTATCAAAGCACCACATTTCGTCTTTTTCATAAAAGACTATCTAGAACAAAAATACGGTAGCGATTTAGTAGAAAAAGGAGGACTGAAAGTCACTACGACACTAGATTACGACCTACAACAAAAGGGAGAGGAAATAGTAAAAGAGGGAGCATTAAAAAATGAGAAGGATTGGGAAGGAAAAAATGCTAGTTTGGTAGCAATAGACCCAAAGACAGGACAAATAATCACAATGGTAGGCTCTCGGGACTATTTCGACAAAGAAATAGATGGGAATTTTAATGTTGCAACTGCGGTGAGACAACCAGGATCCTCCTTTAAGCCTTTTATTTACGCCACGGCCTTCAACAAGGGGTTTACACCGGACACAGTACTCTTTGACCTACCTACTGAATTTCAAAGCACTTGTGACGCCCTAGGCAAGGCCCTTCCTGGTAAAAACCAGAAGGATTGTTATATGCCTGACAATTATGACGGAAAATTCCGTGGGCCAATATCATTAAGGGATGCACTTGCACAATCAATAAACGTTCCAGCAATAAAACTCTTTTATTTGGCTGGACTACCTGATTCATTAAAAACCGCCGAGGATTTGGGAATAACAACTCTCGGTGAAACCAATCAATATGGTCTAACTTTAGTAATCGGGGGTGGAGAAGTCTCTTTGCTTGATATGACCTCCGCATACGGAGTATTAGCAAATACTGGGGCAAGGAATCCATATACTGGAATTTTAAAGGTTGAAGATGCAAATGGTAAGGTTTTAGAAGAATTTAGACAAAACAGTCAAACTGTATTGCCAAAAAATACCGCTCTAACTGTAACCGACATTTTATCTGATGAGAAAGCACGCCAACCGACTTTTGGTATACGTTCAGTGCTTTATATACCAGGGCGTGATGTAGCTGTAAAAACAGGAACCACAAACAGCAACAAAGATGCTTGGACTGTGGGATATTCCCCGAATGTTGTTGTGGGTGTTTGGGCTGGTAACAACGAAAATACACCAATGAAAAAAGGTGGAGCAGCTGTAGCAGGACCAATCTGGAATAAATTTATAAATGAAGCATTAAAAGTATTACCAGATGAAAAGTTTGAGAAACCAAACTTAGAAATAGATGCAAAAACAGTAAAGCCAGTACTTCGAGGACTTTGGCAAGGTAATGAAAACTTTTTTATTGATAGAATTTCAGGAAAGTTGGCAACAGAACGAACCCCAAAAGAAACAACTATGGAGAAAGTTATAACTAATGTGCATTCTATACTTTATTGGGTAGATAAAAAGAATATAACGGGACCAGCACCAATAAATCCGGCAGAGGATTCTCAATTTAATCATTGGGAAATACCAATACAAAACTGGTGGGCACAAAATAGTGGAAAATACCCAATAACTACAGCAAACGATAGACCCACAGCACTAGATGATGTACACACAGACCTAACAAAACCAAATATTTCAATAGTGGAACCAAATTCCAACATAATTTATTCAACCAACCAAAAAATAAACATCCGTGTATCCAGTTCTGGATTTTACCCGTTAAATAAAATAGATATTTTTGTGAACGAGAACTACCTAGGAACAACTCAAGCACCTTTTAATTTTTCATTTATCCCTAGAGAATTGGACGGCATAAAAAAGGAGAACGAATTAAAAATAGTGGCTTATGATACAGCGTTTAATAAGAATGAGGCGAGTGTTTTGTTTACTGTAAAATAAACTCTAGCGATTCATCGGCATAATTAGATAAATAAAAGAAGTATCGGAAACTGGGGATATAACAAGTGGGCTAAGTGGGCCAGAAAGCTTTATAGAAACACTATCAGTGGTAATAGACTGGAAGCAGTCCAAGAAATATTTGTAGTTAAACCCAAGTTCTATGGACTCCCCTGTCATGGCAGCGTCTACATATGTTTTATTTTCACCAATATCATTGTGCGCTGAAGATAACTCGAAGGTTTTTTCTTTTGGAGAAATTTTTAAATTAACTTGATTAAATTTATCGGAAAAAATATTAGATATTTTTAAAGCGTTTAAGAGATCTTGTTTAAGTAAAACAGCTGTCGTGATAGAGTTTTTTGGTATTATTTGACGATAATCAGGAAAAACTCCATCTATAACACGAGAAGTAAGGTAAATATTCTCAGAAGAAAAAGATATCTGATTTTTATTAAAGCAGACTGTTACTATTGATGGAGATTCACCAAAAACTCGCAATATTTCTCCAACATTTTTAAATGGTATAAGTATTCCAGAAATTTCTGGTAAACCTTTAACTTTAATCCTTTTTTCAGCAAGCCTAAATGAATCTGTAGATACAAAAACTAGATTGTCTTCATCTGTATACATAAAAACAGAAGATATTTCAGGTTTTATATCAGAAACTGAAGAACTATAAAAAACTGACTTAATACCATCAATTAACTTCTTTGAATCTATTTCAAAACTAACCCCACTAACCTTTGGAATTGTTGGAAAATCATCAGAAGGTTGTCCTTTCAATTTAATTTTACTTTTCTTTGTTTGAATAGATAAATTACCATCAACACTTTCTAGGTGTATATTTTCATTCTGAAAAACATTAGAAAATATACCACTTAAAACACTCCCAGAAATAGCTACTAGTCCTTCTTTTTCAATCTTAGTTGGAATTTCAACCTCAATACCTAGACTTAAGTTTGTAGCTCTCAATTTTAATGATTTACTAGAAGCAATCAAAAGAATAGAACTTAAAACTGGAAGAGTTAAATTCTTACCTGTAATCTTTTCCACTTGGGATATTTTCTTTTTGATTTCCTCAGTCTTACATTCCAGTTTCATATGTTTATATTTTTTTATATTTTATTTATTAATATTACTAAGTGTGTTGATAAGTGTATAACTTTTCTAATCCTTAATTGGTAATGTTATTTTGTATTTTTAAATATAATTTAAGTCTAATAACTTCTAACTATTTGAACATAATTCGTATTTGTTCCAATTCTTGTAAAAGTTGTGGGTCGTTTTTTAGATCGTTTTTAATCTTTAAACAAGAATGTATGACTGTTGTATGATCTTTTCCACCTAATTTTTGGCCAATAAGTGGATAAGAAACATTAAAGTCTTCTCGAAGTAGGTACATAACCACCTGTCTAGCCCTCACAATCTCTTTTTTGCGAGTTTTTTCATAAACAGATGCCTCTTCTAGTTTATAATGTTCACTTACTATCTTTACAACATCTTTAATTGCGATATTTTTCTTTGGTCGCATGTTGTTTTTAAGTAAGTTCTTAACTTCTGCTAAACTTAGAGGTTTGTTTTTTAGGCGGTATTGGCAAACTACTATGTTTAAACTCCCCTCTAACTCACGAATATTACCATCCACCGCAGAAGCGATATATTCTACAACCTCTTTGTCTAGGTCTATATTAAGCTCTTGGAGTTTTACTTTGAGTATGGCTAATCTGGACTCATATTCAGGTTGGGAGATGTCCACTATCATTCCTGCTGCAAAGCGAGACTTTAGGCGATCTGCTAATTCTGGGATGTAATTTGGGTGTTTATCAGAAGAAAAAATAATTTGTTTATTGTTTTCATGGAAAGTGTTAAATGTGTGGAAAAGTTCTTCTTGAATCTTCTCCATTTTTCCGATGAATTGGATGTCGTCAATAATTAAAAGGTCGTATTTTCGGTACTTTTCTTTGAAAGAGTTGGCTTTGTTGCTTTGTAGGGAGCTTATAAAGTCTGTCGCAAACTTCTCCAGGGTCATGTAGTGAGTTTTTTTGTTTGGATACTTCTCTTTAATAGAGTTGCCTACTGCTTGTATTAGGTGTGTTTTTCCTAAACCTGTTCCTCCATAGATAAAGAAAGGATTGTATTTAGTTCCAGGGTTTTCTATTATGGCCTGAGAGGCCGCGTAAGCTAATTCATTAAATCCTCCGACAATAAAAGAGTTAAAACGGTATTTTGGATTAAGATTGTCCTCTGGGCTTATATATAAGTCTTTTAAAGGTAATTCCTTGTTTACTTGAGTGTCATTTTTAACTGGAGTCTCTTCCCTTTCTGTTTCAAGGTTATTTTCTACCTTCGATATGGTGTATTCGACTGCTCGCATATTTTCGTAGGCACTCGCTATGGTCTTGGTAATGAGTTTATGGTACTTGTTTATCAACCAATCACGCACAAATTCGTTTGGAACACCAATATATATAATACCCGTATCTTCTTTAATAATGGCTGTATTTTTAAACCAAGTGCTGAAATTCGCTTTTGACATTCCTGCCTCAATCTCTACAAGACAATTTTTCCAAAGTTGTTTCAGATTCATTGCTCCATATTATACTATTTACCTTTTAAATAAAACTTGTGGAAACTTATTAACTATGTTGATAAGCTGTGCAAAACTTTTGCATCAACTCATGGACGCTACGTATTTGATTTATTCTCATTTATATTATAGACTATCTCTATATGTCATTTACATATAAACCTAAAAAAAGAAAAAGAGCTCGAAGCCATGGTTTTTTGGTTCGATCTCGTATTAAGACTGGTAAAAAGGTCCTCAAACGAAGACGCCAAAAAGGTAGAAAAAAGCTCAGTGTTTAGTCATTTCTAGACTACCTTTTTTTGGGATAAGTTATGTTACCTAAAAAGAATAGAGCAGTTACCAAAGATGTAGAGAAAGTCTTTAAAGACGGCATTTTTTTAAATTCCTCTAATTTATCTTTTCGTTATATTAAGAAAGGTAATTCTGTTCCAAGAATATCGTTTTTGGCGCCCAAAAGTGTTGCAAAGACAGCCGTTAGGAGGAATTTTCTTAGAAGACTTGGTTATAAATTACTAAAGGAACACTTCCCCTTATCCCCTGTTGGAGTTGTTGGTGTTTTTGTTTTTAAAAAATATCAAGAAGATGCTCTAATCCTTACCAATGAAATTAAAAACATACTTAGTAAAATTAATTAGTTTTTACCAGAAATATATTTCAGTACTTACAAAACCAAGCTGCGTCTTTTATCCCAGCTGTTCAGAATATACAAAGCAGGCTGTCGAAAAGTATGGAAGCCTTAAAGGCTTATATTTAGGTTTTTTGCGTATATGGCGTTGTCATCCATGGCAAAAGAACCATATTGATCCCATCCCATAAGAAAGGAAAAAACATATAAATTTACCATTCCTGCGCCCTTCTCAGAGTACTGGTTAGGACCCTCGGAAGTGTTAAATTTATATGTTTTTTCCTTTCTAGCCTTTTTGTGCATTTTCATATAGAATTGGACTATGATTCATGATATTTGGAATGTTCTTTTATATAAGCCACTAATCAATGCATTGGCTTTTTTAGTTTCAGTCATACCTGGCGGCGATATTGGTCTTGCAGTTATTATACTAACCATTTTAGTTAAACTACTTCTCTTCCCTTTCTCTCAAAAATCAATAAAAAATCAGGCCGCAATGACAATGCTGGCTCCTGAGTTAGAAAAAATTAAAAAAAGTGGTGTGAGTAAGGAGGAACAAGCTAAATTAACATTCGAGCTTTATAAAAAACACAAAACCAACCCTTTTTCTGGGTGTTTAATGGTTTTAATCCAGATCCCCATAATTTTCGCTCTCTATTACGTATTTTTTGAAGGGATTAATTTTGATAGTACTCTGCTTTATTCTTTTGTGCATGTTCCTGAACAACACAATATGATCTTCTTAGGTTTTATTGATCTTGGGGCCAAAAGTCTGCTGCTAGCTCTTTTGGCTGGAGTTTCTCAGTATTTACAGGCGCACTATATGCCGAAACCAGCTCTTTCTTCTGGTGGCGAAGGTTCTTTCCAGGAGAGTTTTGCAAAAAGTATGCAAATGCAGATGAAGTACTTTTTCCCAATACTTATTACATGGATTGCCTATAGCATCTCTGGGGCAGTTGCATTATATTGGATAACTAGTAATATTTTCTCTGTAGCCCAACAGATTTATGTTAACAAGACTGAGAAGAATGTTTTAGATAAAGAAGTTGAGGTTTTAATTGCCAAAAAGTAGTATGGATAAGCAAAAAATACAGAATTTAATAAAAGGGATTATTGAAAAAACTGGGGTTACAGTTATAGATATAGCAGTTACCCCAGACGGCGCAGAAAGCGTCTGGTTCTCAGTTGAAGTGAATGAGCCACATTTCTTTATTGGACATGATGGTGAGGCTCTGTATGCTTTGAATCACCTGATTCGCAGGATGCTTGAGGTTGGCACAGACCCCAAAGAGTATGATAAAGATGCAGCTTCTCTAAATATTTTAATTGACATTAACGGTTTCCAAAAAAAGCGAGTTGAAAACATACGTGCAGTAGCTCATATGATGGGAGAAAGAGCTCGATACTTTAAATCAAGCATTGAAGTAGACCCAATGTCTGCTTTTGAGCGTAGAATCGTACATGAATTTTTGTCTAATGCAAAAGACCTCAAAACCGAATCAACTGGTATGGGTCCTTCTAGAAGAGTAGTTATTAAATATGTTGGTGGTGTCTAGTCATAAATAAAGAAATCAAACTTTTGGCGGCTGAAGGAAGTGTGGACATGGAAAATCTTGTTACTCGAATGAAAACACAATCCAAGTATGACTATTGTTTAACAAATTTGAAAAATCTTGAGGACATAAAAGGGGGAGTTGAATATGCGCGTAAAGCTTGCGAGTTATCCCAGGTGAGGGCAAGGCTTTTCACAAAACATTCCTTTTTGAAAGAATTGTCTTTTGATGAGTATAAATATTTGTTGTTTTCTGACACACAAATTTCCATAAATCCGAATGATTTAATAATTAAGCAAAAACAAAACAATGAAAAGTAAATCTATTTTCTTTAGTGTCTTTTTTTTAC
>Ga0207952_1001189_pt1 | contig 12169 bp, 10 predicted proteins | sample SubbioR12Aug_8Ca_FD_184831 | JGI IMG/M metagenome (GOLD analysis project Ga0207952, IMG submission 184831) | Serpentinite rock and fluid subsurface biosphere microbial communities from McLaughlin Reserve, California, USA - CR12Aug_8Ca (SPAdes) | ecosystem: Environmental > Terrestrial > Deep...
CAAGACGCTCGTCACGATTCACGACGCGAAGCCGGAAGATTTGGGTTAACTCGGGCCAGCGCCGGCTGATCGCCGGAGCTGCGTTCAGGGGTCGATGTCGAAGAGTCGCGCCGCTTCGGCGCGATACATCTCCACCTGACGCATGCATTCAGCGGCATCCCATCCCATGTGACGTGCGACGGTAGCAGCGACGCGAGCCGCCTGTGGGATGCCGTGATCGCGTGATGCGAACGCGACCTTGGTTCGCCGCACCAGAATGTCGGTGAGAGTGCAGGCCATCTCGTGTTCCACGGCGTTGGTGGCGTCGCTCAGCGTCCACTGCTGGCCCTCGAGGATTGGCTCAAACAGGACGCCGAACACCGGCTGACGGCGAGCGCCCGGCAGGGCTCGTTCTGCCGTGGTGCATCGCGCCACGCTTTTTCCCACGCGCCGCGCAACAAGGTCGGTAATCTGTTCGGCAATCTCGCGGTATGTGGTGAGCTTGCCGCCGGAGATGGCCACCACGCCCTTGGGTCCGGTGGTGATCTCGTGCTCGCGAGAGGCCGACGCGGGATCGCCGCTGTTGCCGCGCGAGACGAGCGGGCGAATTCCCGCCCATGCAGCAATGACATCGCGCGGGCCGAGCGCGGCACCGGGGAAGAAACCGTTGACGGAATCGAGGAGGTACTGCACGTCGCCGCGGTCGGCACGGACCTGTTCGGGACGTGCGTTGGTCGCAGTGTCCGTGGTGCCGACGATGGTCTGCTCGCCGGCGGGAAGGCAAAACATCACGCGGCCGTCCACCGGCGAGAGCATCGTGACGGCCGCCCGGTTGCCCACCCGCTGTGCGGGAACCGCGATGTGTACGCCCTTCGTGCCGAGGACTGCCGGGGCGGAGAGAGGATCCTCCATCCGGCGAATGGAGTCGGTCCACGGACCCGTCGCGTTGACCACCACGTGTGCGCGCACGGTCACGTTGCGCTGGGTAATGCCATCGCGAACGACTGCGCCCGTGATGCGCAGGTCGGACTCCGTCAGCCGCTCGACGGCGGCGTGGTTGAGCGCGACGGCCCCCGCCTCGCGCGCATCGAGCACATTGGCGAGTGTGAGTGCCGAGTCGTCGGTGGCCGCGTCCCAATAGGAAGCGCCGCCGAGCAGGCCGTCGGTCTTGAGCGCGGGTTCGGCGTCGAGGACTCCAGCGCGCGAGAGGCCCGAGTGGCGCCCCACGTTGCGGAACAGCGCGAGTGTGTCGTAGAGGGCGAGTCCGGCGCGGACCTTCCAGCGCGGGATCCGCGCGCCGTGGTACACGGGCCAGGTGAACCGGAGCGGGCGAACAAGGTGCGGCGCGTTCCGGAGCAGCGCGCGACGCTCGCGGCTCGCTTCGAACACCAGTTTCAGATAACCGTGCTCGAGATACCGCACCCCGCCGTGGATGAGGCGCGACGATCGGCTGGAGGTGCCGGCGGCAAAGTCGTCCTGCTCAATGAGTGCCACGGTCAGCCCGCGGAGGGCCGCATCCCTGGCGATCCCGGCGCCGGTGATCCCGCCGCCGATGATCAGCACGTCGAAGACGTCCGTGCCGAGTCGCGCGAGCGCGGTGTCGCGCCAGGAAATGGCGGGCAATGCGGCTGAGGTCACGGTCGGTTTCGGGGTGGTACTGGCTGACGCGACGGGAGAAGAGGCAGTGCGAATGATGGCAACCCGGCTGTCCGGGGGGCAAATTCAATGAATGACTGCTCCCGCCTACCCGCGTCGCGTTGCCATCATCGGTGGCGTCCGAACTCCGTTTGCCAGGGCGGGGACGGTACTCAAGGATGTGAGCGCCATTGAGCTCGGAAAAGTCGCCGTGCGAGAGCTGATACATCGCACAGGGGTTGATCCGAGGTCCGTGGACTTGCTGGCGTTTGGCACCGTGATTCCCTCCGTGCTGGCGCCGAACATCGCGCGCGAAGTGGCGCTGATGCCGCTGCTGCCGAAGGGTGTGCAGGCGTGGAGCGTGGGGCGTGCCTGCGCGTCGGCAAACCAGGCGATCACGGACGCGGCCGATCAGATCGCGATTGGCCACGCGGATGTGGCGATCGCCGGAGGTGCCGAGGCGCTCTCGAATGTGCCCATCCTGCACTCGCGCGGGTTTTCCGACGCGCTGGTGGCTGCCTCCAAGGCCAAGACGCTGGGCAAACGGCTGGCGGCACTCGCGGCCATTCGGCCGCGCGACCTGATTCCGATCACGCCGGCAATCGCGGAACCGACGACGGGCGAGTCGATGGGGCAGTCGGCGGACAAGATGGCGAAGATCAACGGGATTGCCCGCGCGGATCAGGACGCGCTGGCGCTTGCCTCGCACAAGAACGCGGCGGCGGGCACGGCAGACGGCCGGCTAACGGCCGAGATCGTGCCGATGAACACAGGCCGGAACTTTGAGCAGGTGATTGCGAGTGACAACGGCGTGAGGTCTGACACGTCGTTGGAGCAGCTCGCCGCGTTGCGCCCCGTATTTGATCGCAAGTACGGCACGGTGACTGCGGGAAACGCCTCGCCACTGACGGATGGCGGAGCCGCCGTGTTGCTGATGAGCGAGGAGCGGGCCAAGGCACTGGGGTTCACGCCGCTGGCGTACATCCGGAGTTACGCCTACGCGGCGTTGGATCCGGGCGAGCAGTTGCTGCAGGCGCCGGTGCTGGCCGCTCCCATCGCGCTCAAGCGCGCCGGGCTTTCGCTCAAGGACATCGATCTCGTGGAAATGCACGAGGCCTTCGCCGCGCAGGTGCTCTCGAATCTTCGCGGGTTCGAGTCGAAGGAGTGGGCCGCGCGCGGAGGGTTCAGTGCGCCGGTGGGCGAGGTGGACCGCAGCAAGTTGAATGTGATGGGCGGATCGGTGGCCATTGGCCATCCCTTTGGCGCGACGGGCGCGCGCCTCACGACCACACTCGTGAATGAACTCGCGCGGCGTGGTGGACAGTTTGGGCTGATGACCGTGTGCGCGGCCGGCGGGCTCGGCTTTGCGATGGTCGTGGAGCGCGCATGAGCGACATCTTTCGGATGGATCGTGATGGCGGGGTGGTGATCGCCACGATTGACCTGCCGGGAGAACCGGTGAACAAATTTTCCCGCGCTGTGATCGCCGAGTTCGATGCGATGCTCAACGAGGTCACGTCGGACGTGCTTGGCGGCCGCACCGGGGCATTGGTCCTCATCAGCGGAAAGCCCGATTCATTCATTGCGGGTGCCGACATCGAGGAGTTCCTCGAGTTCACTACCGCTGAGGCGGCTACTGCGGCGAGCGCCGAAGGCCAGCGCCGCTTCGCCCGCCTCGCGAGCCTGCGGTTCCCGGTCGTCGCGGCGATTCACGGCGCCTGCATGGGCGGCGGACTCGAAATGGCCCTGGCGTGCAACTACCGCGTGGCAAGCGACCATCCAAAGACGCTGCTTGCCCTTCCGGAAACACAGCTGGGGCTGATTCCGGGTCTGGGCGGGACGCAGCGACTGCCGCACCAGGTGGGTCTGCGCGCAGCACTCGACATGATCCTCACGGGAAAGACCATCCGGGCCAGGAAGGCCGTGCAGATGGGCCTCGTCGAGGAGTTGGTGCATCCCTCAATCCTGCGCAGCGTGGCCATCGAGAGAGCGCGCGCACTGGGCACCGGCGCGCTGCGCGAACCCGCTCGGCGTCGTGGCATTGTCGACGTGTTGCTGGAGGATAATCCGCTGGGTCGCGCGCTGGTGTTCAGTCAGGCGCGGAAGGCGACGGCGGCCAGGACGCGCGGCAACTATCCGGCGCTGCCGGCTGCCATCACCGCGATTGCCGCCGGGTACGGCCGCTCGCTGGGCGACTATGACTTCGAGTCGCAGCTCTTCGGCGACATGGCAATGACGCCGGTGTCGAAGCAGCTGGTGCAGATCTTCTTCGCGACGACGGCGATGAAGAAGGACACAGGCGTGGAAGGCGGCGGCCCGCCGCCGCTCGACATCTCGCGCATTGCGGTGCTGGGCACGGGTTTTATGGGCGCGGGCATCGCGACGATCGCTGCCCAGGCCGGCGTGTCCGTGCGGTTCAAGGACGTGAAGGCCGACCAGGTGGGGCGGGGTCTCTCCGCGGTGCGCGATGTGTTGCGCGAGCGGCTCAAGCGCAAGCAAGTGACGCGCCAGCAGTTTGAAGATCAGATGTCGCTCGTGGCGGGCACCACCGAGTATACGGGCTTTGGCGGCGTGCCAATCGTGGTGGAGGCGGTGTACGAGGAGATCGGCGTCAAGCACGCGGTGCTGCGCGAGGTGGAGCCGTTGCTCAAGCCCAACGCGATCTTCGCGACGAATACGAGCACGATTCCCATCACGAAAGTGGCGGAGGCCGCGACGCGGCCAGAGCGCGTGATTGGCATGCATTTCTTCTCGCCCGTGCACAAGATGCCGCTGCTGGAAGTCATCGTTACGCCGAAGACAGCACCCGACGTCATCACGACTGTGGTGGCGCTCGGCAAGAAGCTCGGCAAAACGGTGATCGTGGTGAACGACAGTCCGGGCTTCTTCGTGAACCGAATCCTCGGCCCGTATCTCAACGAAGCGGGCCGGATGGTGGACGAGGGCGTGGCGATTGATGCGATCGACCGCGCGATGCTCGACTGGGGATTCCCGGTGGGGCCCATCACGTTGCTCGACGAAGTGGGTCTGGACATCGCGGGCAAGTCGGGGCCAATCCTCGCCGCTGCCTTCGGAGAGCGGCTCAAGTCACCTGAGTCCATGGCGCGGGTGATTGCGTCGGGGCGCCTCGGACGGAAGAACAAGAAGGGCTTCTATCTCTACGATGAAAAAGGAAAGAAGGGCGGCGTCGATCCGTCGGTGTATGCCCTACTCGGCGCCGGTACGACGCGAAAGTCGGTGAGCGCGGCAGAGATTCAGGAGCGGCTGTCACTGGCGATGATCAACGAGGCGATGCGCTGCCTGGAAGAAGGGGTGATCCGCATGCCGCGTGACGGCGACATTGGTTCGATTTTCGGGATCGGCTTTCCACCCTTCCGTGGTGGACCGTTCCGCTGCGTGGATGCGATGGGTGCGGCAGAGGTGGTGAAGCGGCTGGAAGCACTCGATGCGATGCATCCCGGACGATTCGTGCCAAGCGAGCGGCTGCGACAGATCGTTGTGAGCGGAGGTAAGCTGTATGACCGGTAACCAACCAACGACGATGACCATGCGGACCACTCTCTCAGTATTTGCGCTGGTGTGCGCGGCAGCCGCGCCGGCTGTGGCCCAGCAGACCCGTGCCGAGCGCACGAAATACACAGAGACGTCCACGCACGCAGATGTGGTGGCGTTCGTCGATTCGCTGCAGGCGCGTGGCGCCAGGGTGCGCGTGGGGATCACGGGGCGCAGCGGTCAGGGCCGCGAGATGCCGTATGTGATTGCGTCGCGGCCACTCGTGGCCACGCCACTCGAGGCCAAGCGATTGGGCAAGCCGATTGTCTACATCCAGGGCAACATCCACGCCGGTGAGGTGGAAGGCAAAGAGGCGCTGCAGGCGGTGTTGCGCGATCTGGTGATGGATCCCCGGCCGAATGTGCTCGATTCGCTCGTGCTCATTGCCGTGCCCATCTATAACGCGGATGGCAACGAGAACTTTCGCCCGCAGGCGCAGCAGCGCGGCGCGCAGAACGGACCGGAGATGGTGGGGCAGCGGCCCAACGCCGCCGGCCTCGATCTCAATCGAGACTATATGAAGGCGGAGGCCCCAGAGACGCGGGCGTCGCTGGCGATGTACAACGCCTGGGACCCCGACCTCTTCGTGGACCTGCATACCACGAACGGCAGCTTCCACGGCTACGCGCTGACCTATTCGCCCGGGCTGCATCCGGCCGGGGAGATTGTGGGCGGTACGTTTGGCAGCGCCTTTGTGCGCGACTCGATGCTGCCAGTGATCCGTCAACGCATGCGCACGCGGCACAAGTTCGAAGTGTTCGACTACGGCAACTTCTCGGGTGACGAAGGCCCGTCGGCGCAGGGCGAGGCGCGAAGTTGGTCGAGCTACGAGCATTTGCCGAGGTACGGCACCAACTATTACGGCGTGCGTGGCCGGCTTTCGATTCTGAGCGAAGCGTATTCGCACGATCCGTTCGAGCGGCGGGTCAAGAGCACCGAAGCGTTCATTCGCGAGGTGCTCTCAATGACGGCGCAGAAGTCACGCTCGGTGTTGGCCATCACACGCGGAGCTGATGCGGCGTTGATGGCAGGGACCATCAAGTCGGTGCCGATCCGCGCGGCGCTCACGAAGAATGCCAAGGTGATGGCGGTGATCGAGGAGCCCCTCGACACCATACCTGAGGCCAAGGGGCAGCTGCAGGCCGGGCGTGGGGGTCGCGGTGGTGGTCGTGGCGCGCAGCCGTGCCCCTGGCCGCTGAGCGAACCGGGTGTACGCTGCGGCTTCCGGCGCAGCGGGCGGTTCATCACCAGGCAAATGCCGGTGAAGGTGACCTTCGATGCCACGCTCGCCGTGAGCGTGCCGGTGGCCTACGCGTTTCGGAAGCTCGACGGTCGCGATTCCGTGGTGCACCGGCTGCGCCTCCATGGGGTGCAGGTGGAAGTGGCGAAGGCAGTGACGTTCGAGGGCATGCAGCGGTTCATGATCGACTCGATCGTGAAGCGCGGCCAGCCCTTCCAGGGCCACACCGAAGTGCGCCTCGAGGGGAAATGGGTGGATGAGGCACAGCGTGCGTATGTCGCCGGTGGTACCGACTCCGTCTATGTGGTGCGCACCGCGCAGCCGCTCGGCATCCTCGCGATGCAGCTGCTCGAGGCGCAGGCCGACGATGGGCTGGTCACCTGGAACTTCTGGGATTGGGTGCTCGACGAGTACGCGAAGACGCCCGGGGTGAAGCCTTTCCCGGTGGTTCGCGTCATGAAGCCGATCGCGTTTCCGACTCGCATCATTCAGTAGATGAAGCACGGCGGCCAGTATCTCCCACCGGACCCGTCGAAAGGCGACGAGACCACGGTGGGAGGATACGCGGCCGTGCATGGACGCCCCGCAGCGCTCGAGGGGCGCGACGGATTCTCCTACTCACTGGAAATCCTCAGCGACGACACGGGCGACGCCGAGCGCCCGTTTGGCGCGTACCTGATGTTCGTGCAGTGGTCGCGATTGGGCGCGCAAAAAGTGGAAGGGCACGTGGAATCACCCTTCCTCACCTTCGGACCTGCCGCGGCCGACGCCGAAGCGCTGCTGCGCACGATGACATTGACCGCGGCGCAGGCTGTGCTCGACGGTCTGCTCCGCGAACGCGATGCGGCGAGTGCCGCCAGTGGACGCCGCTGGTGGACGATGACGGAAGCGCCTGACGATCCGGGAGTTGCGTGAGCGAGGGCGATCCAGCCGAGGCGGTGGTGCTGAGCGGCACCGGTGGCATCTGGGTGGTGCGGCTCGCGACGGGTGAGCAACACGAGGCCGCGATGCGCGGGCGGTTGAAGCAGGACGGACGCGACAAGCTCGCTGTCGGCGATCGCGTGACGGTGGACCGCGGCGCGAGCGCCGAGGGCGCCGACGCCTGGGCGATCACCGCGATTCTTCCGCGCACATCCAAGTTGGCGAGGCGTGCCCCGGGTGGTGCGCGCGGTGAACGAATCGTGGCGGCGAATGTCGATCAGGTGATTGTGGTGTTCGCGATGGCGAAGCCGGAGCCGCATGTGGGAATGCTCGACCGGTTTCTGGTGATCGCCGAAGGCAACGACATCGCCGCGCGGATAGTGATCAACAAGGTGGAGCTCGCCGACGCGGCCGCCGTCGACACGCTCGTTGCGCCGTACGAGCAGGCGGGGTACGCGCTGCATCGGACGAGCGTGAAGGCGAATGTCGGCCTTGAAAGCGTGCGCGCGACGCTCGCCGGAAAGACGTCGGCGTTTACCGGGCCCTCGGGTGTGGGCAAGTCGTCGCTCCTGAATGCGCTGTACCCGGGGCTGCAGCTGCGTACGGGCGAGATCAGTGAATCGGTGAACAAAGGGCGGCACACGACGGTCGGCGCGGTACTTATTCCGCTGGCGGACGAGCGCGGTGGATACGTGGTGGACACACCCGGCCTCCGCGAGGTCGGTTTGTGGGGGCTGCCACCCGAGCATCTCGACTATTGCTTCCCCGAATTCAGGCCGTATCTGGGGAACTGCAAGTTTCAGGACTGCTCGCACGAGCACGAGCCAAGCTGTGCCGTGCGATCGGCGGTCAAATCGGGGAACGTTTCCACTGCGCGGTATGAGAGCTACCTCAAACTTCGCAGCGATCTCCCCGACCCTGGAAAGCATTGGGAATGAGCCGACCCGCCATCGCGGCGCTGAAACTTCGCCGCGCAACCTAGGGCGACAACCGACCGATCGTCCACCCGGCATCCCCTCGGGTGTACACGATGCGGTCGTGCAGCCGGCTGGGCCGGCCCTGCCAGAACTCGATCTTCGTGGGCGCGAGGCGGTATCCGCCCCAGTGGTGCGGCAGCGGCACATCGGTCCCTTCCGGATACTTTTTGAGGAAGTTCGCGACCTCCCGCTCGAGCATATCACGCGCCACCAGCACGCTGCTCTGGAACGACGCCCAGGCGCCCACCTGGCTGCCGTAGGGGCGGGTGCTGAAATACTTCAGCGATTCCGCGGTGGTCACGCGCGTGACCGTGCCCTCGATGCGCACCTGCCGCTGCAGCACATCCCACCACATACAGAGCGCGACGCGAGGATTCGCCTCGATCTCTTCGCCCTTGCGGCTCCGGTAGTCGGTGAAAAACACGAATCCGCGTTCATCGGCACCCTTGAGGAGCACCATCCGCACCGAGGGCGCGCCGTCAGGAGTGGCCGTGGCGAGCGCCATCGCGTTGGGCTCCACGAGGCCGGCGTTCTTCGCCTGTGCGAACCATTTGTCGAACTGGTGGAACGGGTTCGCGTCCACATCTCGCTCGGAGAGCGATTCGCGGGCGTATTCCTGGCGCAGGTGACCGAGGTCGGCGGTTGACACAATGGGAATATCTCCGCTTGAACTGCCCCGCGCGAGCATTCACGTTTGGGACATGAGCGAAAGCACTGCGAATCACCGAGCCGAGGCCGACCAGCGCGCTGCGGTCCGCTGCGCCCTGATCACCGTGAGCAACACGCGTACGCTGGAGACCGATGAGTCCGGCCCGCTGATGCGGCGTCTGGTGGAGGAGGCTGGGCACCGTGCAGTGCTGCACGGCCTGCTCAAGAACGACGAGAACGAGGTGCGGGAGTACGTCCGTGCCATCGTGCTCCGCGACGACGTGGACGCCGTGCTGATCAGTGGCGGCACGGGGCTGGGCAGTCTCGACCTGACGGTGGAAGCGGTGCGCCCGCTCTTCGAGAAGGAACTGCCGGGGTTCGGCGAGATCTTCCGGATGATCTCCTTTCAGGAACAGATCGGCACAGCGGCGATTCTCTCGCGCGCAGTCGCCGGCGGCGTAACCGGCAAGTTGGTGGTGTCTATGCCGGGGTCGAAGGCCGCTGTGGAGCTCGCGCTTACCCGGGTTCTGCTTCCAGAGCTACGGCACGTGATCCGCGAGCTGAAGCGGTAAGGTCCAGGGACCAGGTCACCGGCATCTCGGGGTCGAGCGAATCCCGCACGGTGCAGTACTTGGTGACGGAGAGTTCAATGGCGCGCATCGCGCGCTCCTCGACAATCCCATCTCCGGCAATCGTGAAATGCAGGTGGGCCTTGGTGATGCGGCGCGGCACACCCTCGGCACGCTCGGCCGTGACATCGCAGGAGAGCGCTGCCGCCGGCATCTGCATCTTCTTGAGGATCAACACCACGTCGATGGCCACGCAGCCCGCGAGCGCCTCGAGGAGCATCTGCGGTGGACTTGGAGCGACTTTTGTGTCGCCGTCCAGCGTGTGTGGCGCCATGCCAGCTGGTCCCGCATCAAAGACGAGGTCGTGCTTCCACTTGAGGCCGACGCGCAGGTGGGGAGTCAGCGCGGGCGTGGGGTCTGGCTTGTCGTTCTTCATCCGATCCGGGTTCCGTTGTCGACGGTATGGTCTGGCTTGAGGAGCACGACTTCAGTTGCCGAGGGCATCGCACCAAGGACAAGGCACTGGCTCAGGAAGCCGGCAATACGGCGCTCGCCGATGTTCACCACGGCCACCACCTGGCGGCCGACGAGGCTTTCCGGTGTGTAGTGCGTAGTGACCTGCGCGCTCGAGCGGCGCACGCCAAGCTCGGCGCCAAAGTCGATTTCCATCTTGATCGATGGCTTTCGCGCTTCGGGAAATGGCTCAGCGCGGATCACCGTGCCGACGCGGATGTCGATGGCAAAGAAGTCGTCGGGGGTTGGCAAGAGACAGTTGAGGGTTTGGAGATGAGGGTTCAGGGTTTCCGTTTAGCGTTGCGAGTTGAGCGCCGGAGTTGACTTCCAACTCTCAACTCTCAGCCCTCAACGGAAACTCTGAACCCTGAACCCTGGACTGTCAACATACTAGTTATGGCACCACGCGCTGTCCCGTCTCCGGCAGCAGCGTGAAGATCATCATCTGTTCGCGGCGCAGATACAGCCGTGCGGCGTCGCGCAGCTGCTCACGAGTCACCTGTGCGGTGAGCGCCGGGCCACGAAGCCAGTCGCGCTGGTCGCGACCGTCTTCATCGGCATCCTGCATGGCGCCAATCCAGGCGCCGTTTTCCTTGAGCGCCGTCTCGTGGGCGCGCACCGCCATCTCGCGGATCTTGACGAGGTTGGAGTCCGAGAAGGCGCCGGCCTTGATGGAGTCGATCACCGACCACATGGCCTTCACGAGTTCATCACGGCGTTCGGGTGCGCTGCCGAATGAGATGGTCACCCGGTAACGCTCATAGGGGATATTGTTGCACGACGCGCCCACGCCCACGCCGTAGGTGCCGCCTTTGTCCTCGCGGAGCACTTCGCGGAGCCGGATGTCGAGCAGTTGCTGGAGGGCGTCCAGCACCACGCGGTTCTCGTAGCTGTACGAGCAGGTGCCGTGAAAGACGAACTGGTTGGAGGCTTTTGGCTCCACGCCTTTGCGAACGGTCTTCTCGACAACGCCGGCGGGCATCCGCACGTTGAGGTCGCGCGCCTTTTCCTTGCGGCCCGCGCTCGGCAGTGACGCGAGGTAGCGCTCGGTGAACATCCGCGCGGAGTCCACGTTGAAGCTGCCGACGAGGAAGAAGGTGAAATCGTCCGCGCCGGCAAAGCGGTCTTTATAGACCGCCAAGGCATGCGCAATGTTCACCGAATCAAATGACGCCGCGCGGAAGAGCCGCTGTCGCGGATGGTGCTGCGACATGGTCATCGTGATGGTGTCGCTGAAGACTGACTCGGGATCATTGTCAGCGTTCTCTTGCGCCGCGCGCACGCGGTTGACGAACGCCCGGAATGCGCTGGTATCCACGCGCGGCTGCGTGAATCGCAGATAGGCCAGCTGGAACATCGTCTCCAGGTCTCGGCGCGAGGCGCCGCCACTCAACACTTCGCTCCACAGCGACACCGAAGCCGAGACCGACGCGCGCTTTCCGGTGAGTCGCTTGCCGAGGGTGGTCTGGTTGAACGACCCGAGCCCGCCGTTCATTACGGCGTAGGCGCCGACGGTGGCGTCGAGGTCGTCCTTGTCCGCCACGAGGGACGAGCCGCCGGGGCTCTGGCCGGCGAAGATGACTTCATCGGCCTTGAAGTCGGTGGGCTTGAGCAGCATGCGGGCGCCATTGGAGAGCGTCCACTCGATGATCCCCGTTTCGGGAAGCATCTTCTCACCGACGATGCGCCCGGGGGCCGGCATCGCCGGAATGAGCGGCGCATCGCTGGTGGAATCCACGTAGGCTGCAACCGTCGCGCTGCGGGCCTTGGCAAAGACGCCAAGCATTTCTGCGGCGGTGGGCAGCTTGGTGTCGGCCTGGTCGGGGCCGGCGACGAGGATCACGCGATTGGAATCGCCCAGCGTGGCGCGGGCCACTGCGTTCACTTCGGCCAGCGTGATCGTCGGCGCGAGTTGAGTGCCGAGTTCCACCGATCGGGCGATGCTGAGCACGGGCTCGTTCATCAGCGCTGCATTTACGTACGCGTCGGCGAATGCGGCCGATTCGGTCTTGTCGCGCTCGGCGAATGCCTGTTCAAGCGACCGCAGATAGTTGGTGCGCAAGCGGTCGAGCTCAGTGGCGGTGAATCCGAATCGACGGGCGCGCTCGGTTTCGGCGAGGAGGGCTTCGGCGGCC
>Ga0207952_1001190_pt1 | contig 12167 bp, 9 predicted proteins | sample SubbioR12Aug_8Ca_FD_184831 | JGI IMG/M metagenome (GOLD analysis project Ga0207952, IMG submission 184831) | Serpentinite rock and fluid subsurface biosphere microbial communities from McLaughlin Reserve, California, USA - CR12Aug_8Ca (SPAdes) | ecosystem: Environmental > Terrestrial > Deep...
GGCCTGGTCAACCTCCTCACGCTGGCCCAGTCGCGCACCGAGCGCCCGACCTTCCTCATCCCCGAGGATCAGGACAAGGTCACGTATTGGGCACGGGCCGGCTTCTTCAAGTTCGCCACGGAACTGTACGACGTGCAGGGAACGATCCCGCGGCCGCGCGGCTCAGGCGACAGCGACGTGCTCCTCGACCTCACCCAGATCACGAAGAGCGACGACGTGCACGATGTCGTGGAGCGCGTGAAGGACAAGGTCACGCAGATCATCATCAACAAGCTGCACCTCGCCGCCCGCGCCACCATGGGCATCACCATGGCGCTCTCGGAATCGTGCCAGAACATCATCGAGCATGCGGGCCGCGGCGGCTGGGTCATGGCCCAGACGTACCAGTATCGGAAGCGGCTGGGCGGTCGTCATGCAATTGTCATCGCCGTGAGCGATGCCGGCGTGGGCTTTCGCCGGTCCCTGGAGTCCAGCCCGCGCAGGCCGATGACCGACCGCTGGAGCGACGGGTTCGCCCTCGAGACCGCATTTGTGAGCGGTGTCAGCCGATTCCCGGAGCCGGGCCGTGGGCAGGGGCTCAAGGGGATCAGGGGGTACGTGAACCGATGGGACGGCAAGTTCACCGTGCGAAGCGGAACAGCGCGCATCGGCATGATCCCGACCTGGGACGACGACGTCCCGCGCGCCGACGGCCTGGCGCCCTTTCCTGGCGCCCAGTTGCAGATCACCATCCCCGAGAAGGCGGCAGCGTGATGCGCATCGACGTGGGCTCCGTGCTGCGTCACTCGGCCAACCTTCCGTATGGCGACCTCGTGACGCGCTCCACGGGGGCGGCCGTTCGTCGATGCATCGAAGCTGAACTCGCCGGCCTGGGCGAGGACGACGTCGCGACGCTCGACTTCACGCACATCGGGATGATGGACTATTCCTGCGCGGACGAGGTGGTCGCCAAGCTGCTGCTCGACCTCGCGCGGCGCGGCGCCCGCCCGTCTTCGCTCGTGTTCCACGGCATCACCGATGCGCACCTCGAGGCCATCGAGGATGTGCTCCTGCATCACGGTCTCGCACTGGTCGTGCACTTCGCGGATGGCGCGGCGCGGCTGGTGGGCGCGGTGAGTGAAGAGGAGCGCATTGTGTGGCAACTGGTCCACACCCGCGGCGGCGTCCAGGCGGAAGAGTTGGCCGTCGAGAGGGAACGGGCCACCGACGAAGTGCTCCTCGTACTCGAAGCCCTCTACGACCGGCGCTTGCTGCGGCGCGACGGATTCACCTTCGCCCCGATTGGCGTGGTGTCGTGATGGCGAAGCTGTACAACCCACCGCTGCAGGTTGTCCACTTCGTCAGCTCGAAGGCCGGGGATGCGAGCCGCGGACCGGAGATTCGGCTCAACACATATGAAGCGCAGGTCCGGACTGTGCACGAGGCCGAACTGGTCTGGGTGTACGGGCCTCGCCGGCACGAACTCGCGACCGTCCGCATCGATGATACGATCCCCCGCGGCGGCATCGTTGCCCAGGACATCGTCGGACTCGCGCCAAGCGAGATCGTGCGCCTCGTGAAGATCAACACCGACCGCCCCATTATCACTCCATCACACGCCTGAGGCGACGCTGATGAGCCGCAAGAAGCCCGCGCCGGCCACGATCGCCATTCACGGTGGTGCCGGCCAGCACCATGCGGGAGACCCGGTTGCCCCACCGCTCGTGCAGTCCGTCAACTTCGTTCAGGAGGTGGGAACGGAGGCCGGACTGCTCTACACACGGTACGGCAACACGCCGAACCTTGAGCGGGTACAAAAACGGCTTGCCATGCTCGAGGGCGCGGAGGCTGCGCTTCTCCTCTCCAGCGGCATGGGCGCGACGGCCTGCGCGATGCTCGCGCTCCTCCGCCCCGGCGATCACCTGCTGGCGGCCACATCCATATACGGCGGCACGCTCCGGCTCCTGACCGAGGAATTCACCCGGCACGGCGTGGACGTGACGCTGGTCGATCCGCACGAACCCCGTGCCTGGCGTAAACGGCTCCGCAAGGAAACCCGGGCGGTGTTTGTCGAAACACCCGTGAATCCGAGCTGCCGCGTGCTCGACCTGCGGCCCATCTCTTACCTCACCAAGGAAGTGGGCCTCGCGCTGGTGGTGGACTCCACGTTCGCAAGCCCGGTGAACCTCCGGCCCATCGAACACGGCGCCGATGTCGTGATCCACTCGGGCACCAAGTACCTCAACGGCCATCACGACGCGATGCTCGGCGTCGTGGCCGGCACAGAACCATTCATTCAGGAAGTGCTGCAGAAAATGATGGTCTGGGGCCAGGCGCCTGACCCATTCGCCGCCTGGCTGCTCGAACGCGGCCTGAAGACACTCGATGTGCGCGTGCGGCGGCAGAACGACAACGCCATGCGCATCGCCAACTGGTGCGCCGACCGGAAGGAAATTCGAAAGGTCCACTACCCCGGTCTCCTCGATCACCCCGACCACGAAATCGCGCGCGCACTGATGGACGGCTACGGCGGCATGCTCGCGATCGAATTGACGGCCGGAGCCAAGGGCACCGAGCGGTTTCTTCGCCGGCTCAAGCTCTTCCAGCACGCAGCGAGTCTCGGCGGCGTGGATTCGCTCGTCAGTGAGCCACGGTATACCTCGCACGCCCGCCTCTCCAGTGAAGAGCGTGCGCGCGCCGGGGTGCCGGACGGTTTCCTGCGCCTTTCGATCGGGCTCGAGGATGCCGATGACCTTATCGCGGACCTTGAGCAGGCGCTCAAGTAGGTGACACCGGAGCCCGCCACCGGCACGTCACCCGGCGGTCTGTCCGGCCACACGGGCACGCACAGCGCCGCCACGGTCATACGGTTCACGCGCGTGCGCAAGGAGTATGCGCGCACCGGACTGGCCCTCAAGGACGTCTCGTTTGCGGTGAACAAGGGTGAGTTCGTCTTTCTCACCGGACCGTCGGGCGCAGGCAAGAGCACAATCCTCAAGCTGATCTTCGCCGAGGAACGGCCGACGGCCGGCGAGGTCAAGATCGCCACGCTCAGCTCGGCGACGATGCGGCATCGCGACATCGCCAAGCTGCGCCGGAAACTGGGCATCGTGTTTCAGGATTTTCGCCTCCTCGAGGACCGCACGGTTGAACAAAACATCGCGTTCGCCCTTGAAGTGACCGGCGCGCCCCGCGCCGGCATGAGCGGGCGAATCGGTCGGCTCCTCACGCAGGTGGGCCTGGCCTCCAAGGCCCAGGCGCTCCCGCGCGAACTGTCAGGCGGAGAGCAACAACGCGTCGCCATTGCCCGCGCGCTCGTGAACGACCCTCTGGTGCTGCTCGCGGACGAACCCACGGGGAACCTCGACGAGCGAGCGACCCGCGGCATCTTCCAGCTCCTCCGTGAGATCAACGCCACCGGCACGGCGGTGATGATGGCAACACACGACCTCGATCTCGTGAAGCGCTCCGATTGCCGGACGCTCGAGATCAACCACGGCCAACTGGTGCTCGACTCCGCTGAACCCGTCCCCGGCGCGTCGCCGCCAGCCCGATGACGCTGGCCTGGCGGGAGGCGCTGCTTGCGTTCCGGCGCTCGCCGATGTTGAGCGCACTTTCGGTCACGACCATCGCCTTTTCGCTCTTTGCGTTCGGGTTGTTTGGCCTCGTCGCGCTGAACATTCGTGAAGCCCTCACCCGGCTCGAAGACCGGGTCGAGATTCGCGCCTTCGTGGCCGACCGCACGCCGGCCGAGGCCGCTGCCACGGCACTCGGCGATGTTCAGGCATTCCCCGAGGTCGCGACCGCAGCTCTGATCACGCCAGCGCAGGCACTCGAGCGGGCTCGACGTGAGCTCGGAGAGTTCAGCGACGTGTTCGACGCGGGAATCCTCCCGGCATCCATCGACATCAAGCTGAAGCCCGGGTTCCGCGATCCGGCCACGGTGCGCGCCGTCGCCGCGCGACTTCGCACCTACGATTTCATTGAAGACGTTCGCTATGGCGAAGAGTGGGTGGAGAAGCTGCAGGAGATTCGCAATGTCGCGACGCTGGCCGGCACCGGACTCGGCCTGACGTTTGCGATCGTTGCGGTGATCATCATCGGCTCGACGATTCGGATGGCCGTGCTCGCCCGCGCTCGGGAAATCGCGATCATGCGCGTGGTTGGCGCCACCGACGGATTTGTGCGCGCCCCCTTCCTCATCGAAGGGGCGCTCAAGGGTACCCTGGGCGGCATACTCGCGCTCGTGATGACCTGGACGGCAAGCGAGCTCATTGGCCGATACGTGTTCGCCGCTGAGTTTTTCGACGTCCGGCTCGCCATTGTCGGCATCTTTGCCGGCACCGTGATTGGGCTCGCCGGCAGCGCGTTCAGCGTCGGGCGGCACCTCAAGGCGGTCTGATGCGGCGTCCGACCCGCAGGACATGGAGCGCCCTCGCCGTCATCGCCACGCTGCTGGCCGGCGCAGTCACCGTGGTCGCGGCGCAGGCACCGCCCTCCAGTGCGGAACGGGCGCGCCAGCAGCGCGAAGAACTCGACCGGATCCGCAACGAGCGCGCAGCACTCGAGGCCCGCATGCGCGAGCTCCGCTCCACGGTTCACGACCTGGCGGAAGAACGCAACAACCTCGACCGGCAGGCAGATGCCACCGCCCGCGTCGTACGGTCACTGGATACGCAAATCCTGTCGCTGGTGGACGAGGAAGCCGATGCCACGGCGCAGCTCGTGATCTCGCAGGATGAACTCGCCCTGAAGGAAGCGATCCTGCGCTACCGTGTGCGCGAGATCTACAAACGCGGCGGACTGTTCACGCTCGAGGCGATGCTTTCCGCGCGATCATTCGGCGAGCTGGTGGCACGATACAAATACCTCCACCTCGTCGCGTTGCGCGATCGCGCCCTGGTGCAGCGCGTCGCTGCGCTGGGCGACCAGATTGCCAGCACGCGCACCTCGCTGGTCAAACTGCGCAATGACGCTGAGGCGTCTCGTCAGGAGCGCACCGCCGAAGAGCGCACGTTGCGCGCCCTCGAACAACAGCGTGGCCGCAGTCTCGCGCAGGCCGAAGCACAGCAGCGGCAGGTTGAGCAACGCCTGGCGCAGGTGCAGCGCGACGAAGCACGGATTGCGACCCTCCTGGCCGCGCTCGACGAAGCGCGCCGTCGCGAGGACTCTCGCACCGGGGCCACGGCCCCGGCGGCCAGCACCCTGCGCACCTCAGATCTCGGACGCCTCGATTGGCCGGTCGAGGGCAGCGTGCTCTACCGCTTCGGGCGTCAGGTTAACCCGAACAACACGACAATCCGCTGGAACGGCATGGGCATCGCCGCGGCGAAGGGAACCCCCGTCAAGGCGATCAGCGCCGGCACCGTGGACTTTGCTGCCCGGTTCGGCACCTATGGGCTCCTCGTGATCGTCAACCACGGCGGTGGGGACTACTCGATGTACGGCTCGCTCGACAAGGCCTCAGTGGACAAAGGCGTGCGCGTGACCAAGGGCCAGCAGGTTGGGACAGTCGGTGTGTCCGACCCGGATATGCAGCCGCACCTCCATCTCGAGATCCGGCCCAAGGGTCAGCCAGTCGACCCCTTCGACTGGCTCCGCGGCGTCCGGTGACCGCGTGATGATCGTCAAGCGCTGCGGCACCTGCGGGCGCTTCCGCGAATACCAGGAAGAGGACGGGTTCTGCATCGGCTGCGGACACGATTCGCTCGAAGCGGCGTGCAGCTGCGGCCGGTCCTACGGCTACGCCTTGGACGAACTTGGGGATGAACTGCACTGCCCGCGCTGCGGGCGCCGGCTCCGTGGCCGCGCGACGGCCGTGGAGTGACTGCAGCCAATAAAGAAGGCGGGGCGCCGCCGTCACGACGACGCCCCGCCACGGCCTGATGGCAGGCTAGAATAGAACCTTGTAGACCAGCGCGATGTTGCGGCCGGGGTTTGGGGCGAAGTCCTTGATGCGGCTGGTTGCATCGAAGTATTTCGTATCGCCCACGTTGTCCACACGCAGCGTGACACTGTGCACTCTACCGCCGGCAACGACGTTCATCCCGGCACTGGCGTTCAGCAGCGTGTAACTCGCCGTGCGTATGTCGGATCCCCCCGTGACACGGTCCTGCTCGAACCCGTGGCGCAGTTCAATGCCGATATTTCGGCGACCGTCGTCCCAGCGGGCGGATCCACCCACGCGAGCGGGTGGCATGAACGGCAGCGCCGTGCCGTCGTCGCTGAACGAGCCCTTCACGTAGTCTCCCATCGCCCCAAGCACGAGTCGCTCGGTGGCACGAATCTCGACGGAGCCCTCGAAACCGCTGAGGCGAGCGTCTCCCTGAGCGTAGATCGCCAACGGCATCGCCTCGCCGTCCACAATCGTGTCGCGCCTCACGTCGGGAAAGACGTAGCTGCTGATGTTGTTTACGTAGGCCGAGGCCGACCCGGACACCGTCGCCGTGCCCACGCGCAGCACCGCTTCAAACCCGCGGCTCTGCTCGGCCCCCAGGGACGGATTGCCAAGATCGTAGCTGCCGTTTGCCTCGTGCACGCCGTTCGAAAACAGTTCCTCGACCGTTGGCGCGCGAAATGCCAGCGCGGCGCTGCCGCTCAGTGTTGCGACGGCACCGAGCGGAATGCTCAGGCCAATCGAGCCAGACGGACTCGAGACATCGACCGTACGCGCGGTCCCGAACTTCGGATCGCCGGACTTGGACGCGATCTCATACATATCGAAACGACCACCAAAACTCAGCGTCGGGACCAGCTCAGACGCACCGTCGCCCCGCAGCGGAAGCTCTTGATAGAAAAAGGCACCAAACCCCGTGCTGTTCGCCGCTGGAGTCAGGGCCTCGTCGCCCGTCGCCGCGTACTGCTTGCCGAGCAGCTGGGCACCCACGGATCCGCGAGCGCGACCCAGATGCGTCTTCGCCGAGGCGTTCAGCGTTTGCGTCTTCAGCTTGAACGCGGTGCCCACTTCGCCTTCTGCGGAGAGTTCGTCGTGATGATAGTCCTGCGCGCCGGCATCGACTTTCACCAGTGGAATCGCATGGCGTCGCGTGTTGACCGTGGCCCGAAATGCGGCCGAGAGCCGGTTGCCCGCGATATGGATCACTTCATCGTCACCCGGGGGATGCGGCAATCCGTAGTTGAACGTGTAGTTCGACACGGAGCCACCAACCGTAGCGCGCTGGCCGACGTAGCCGAGCCCGGCGTTACCGGTAATGTTGCGCGACTGTGTATTACTGAGCGTCGTACCACCACCCACCCGAATCGGCGAAGCACTCTGCAGCCCACCGCGCAGGTTCAGCGCCCATGCGTCACTGAGCCGGTTCGCCACCGAGACGGTCGTCGCTCCGCCGGGCGCCCCGGTGGATCCGATGGCACCAAAGTATCCCTCGAGGTGCGTGGGCACGGATGTCGGGATGTCGTTGCTGATCACGTTCACCACGCCGCCGAGCGCATTATTGCCGTACAGCAGCGACGCGGGACCGCGCACGACCTCAATCCGGCTCGCCGAAAGCGGGTCGACCGTGCTGGCATGGTCGGCGGAGGCGGAACTCAGGTCGGCGGTGCGCGCACCGTCTTGCAGCACCAGGATGCGGTCTCCGGTCAGGCCGCGAATGACGGGCATCGTGGCTGGTCCGTCAAACCGCACAGACACTCCGGGTTCTTGCCCGAGCGTCTGGGCAATGCTGCTCGCCATCGCCCGTTGGAGGGCGAGCCCCGACACTTCAACGGTCGCCTGGGCGACACGCTCGGGGTCGGCCCCCGTCGGCGACGCCGTGACGCTGACTGCCTGCAGTCGCAGCGGGCTGGCCGTCATGACGATCGAAATGTTGAGGTCCGCTCCTTCCTCCGGCACCGTGACAATCGCGTGGCCTGGGCGGAAGCCAATGAGCAACGTCGTGAGATGGTACTCACCACGCGCGAGTCCACGAATTACAAACCGGCCGGCGGCATCCGTTGTCGCGGACCTGCCCGCCTCGGCAACGACGACTTGGACATTGGGAAGCGGGGCGCCGGCGGAATCGCGAACCATTCCTAGCACCGAGGGGCCTGCCCGGAAATTGCCTGTCGGCGTTGTCTCGCCCGCTGCGGCAGATGTTACAAGAATTGCGGCCATTACGGCTGCCCTGACCATCACACGAAACATATCGGCTCCTGAACCAGACGTCGGCGCACCTCGGAAACACGCCACGAGTTGGCGCGCGAAGGTGACGCTTGCGGTATGAGGCCGGAGAAGGCGCCTGCGGCACGCAACAGCGCACGCGGGGCCAACCGGCTGGTTCAGGCGACCGGCGGGGCCCGAGAGGGGTGTTGCCGTAGGTGAGGTGCTACCGGGATCGTAACGCGGACAGTTCCCGGTGCGCGGACGACGGCATCAGTCGTCCAGCTGACATCCTGGGCGTCAGGGGTGGGCGCTGATGTGGACAGCGCGCGGCAAACGGTACAGTCGTCCGAATGGACCGGGACGCAGGATCGGCGCGTCTGGTCCTCGATGTGCTCCACCGCAGACGCCGTCGGACCCTGCGACGCGTCGGCGAATGCAAGCACGGACGGCATCCCTGCCTGGCCAACGGCCATCGCAAGGACAAGACTGCGCGCCAGCACACCCCAGCTTCGCATGATGCAGAATATATGCTGAATTCGGCATCTCGTTCCGCACCGAAGATATGCCGAATCCGCGTCGGCGGGGAGTTCGGCCGTCGGTTAAGTTTGTTTGTCTATGAGACGTGAAGACGCGCTGGACTACCACGCGCGCGGCCGCCCGGGCAAAATCGCTGTCGTTCCCACCAAGCCGCTAGGAAACCAGCGAGACCTCTCGCTTGCGTACTCCCCCGGGGTCGCAGAACCCTGCCTGGAGATAAAGGCCAATCCGGAGGACGTGTACAAGTACACGGCCAAGGGAAACCTCGTCGCCGTGGTCAGCAACGGCACCGCCGTCCTCGGCCTGGGCAACATCGGAGCGGCCGCGGGCAAGCCGGTGATGGAAGGCAAGGGCAATCTCTTCAAGCAATTCGCCGACCTCGACGTCTTCGATCTCGAAGTCGGCTCCGAAATCCCCGACGACGTCGTGAAGTTCTGCCAGCTCCTTGAACCAACAGTCGGCGGAATCAACCTGGAGGACATCCGCGCGCCCGACTGCTTCTACGTCGAGGAGACCCTCCGCAAAACGCTGAAAATTCCCGTCTTCCACGACGACCAGCATGGCACGGCAATCATTTCCGGAGCCGCGCTGCTCAATGCGCTCGATGTGGTCGGCAAGAAGATCGAAGACATCAAGGTCGTCTTCTCCGGTGCGGGCGCGGCGGCAATTTCCACCGCCGAACACTATGTACGGCTGGGCGTGAAGCGCGAGCACATCGCCATGTGCGATCGGTCGGGCGTCATCTACGACGGACGCACTGAGCACATGGACCCGTACAAAGCGCGGTTTGCGCTGCAGACCGCGGATCGTACGCTCGACGACGCGATCCGCGGCGCCGACGTGTTCGTGGGCCTGTCGGCCGCAGGTGCCATGTCGCAGGACATGGTGAAAGCGATGGCGAAGGACCCCATCATCTTCGCGCTCGCGAATCCGAACCCGGAAATCACGCCTCCCGAAGTACATGCGGTGCGGACGGATGCGATTGTCGCGACGGGACGGAGCGACTATCCGAACCAGGTCAACAACGTCCTCTGCTTCCCATTCATTTTCCGCGGCGCCCTCGATGTGCGCGCCACGGAGATCAATGAGGAAATGAAGATGGCCGCGACGCGCGCACTCGCCGCGCTTGCGCGCGAGGACGTGCCCGACAGCGTGTCACAGCTCTACGGCCTCGACAATGTCAAGTTCGGCCGCGACTACCTCATTCCCTTCCCGTTCGACCCACGCGTCCTGCTCTGGGTGGCGCCGGCCGTAGCCTGGGCCGCCGTGGCCTCCGGCGTCGCGCGCGAGATGATTGACCTCGAGGGGTACCGCGATTCGCTCGAACTCCGGCTGGGCAAGGCCCGCGGACTGATGCGCGGCATCATCAATCGCGCCCAGCAGGACCCGAAGTCCGTCGTCTTCCCCGAGGGCGAAGAACTCCGGATCCTGCGCGCGGCGCAGATCCTGGTGGACGAGGGCATTGCGCATCCGATCCTGCTCGGTCGCGAGTCGCGCATTCGCGGCACGGCCAAGGAGTATGGCGTCTCGCTCGAGGGAATCCAGATCGAGGATCCTTCCACCTCGGAAAATCGCGATCGCTATGCCCAGTTCCTGTTTGAGCGGCGCCAGCGCAAGGGGCTTTCGCTCTCCGAAGCACAGCAGCGCATCCAGAAAGGCGCGTACTACGGCACGGTGAAGGTCGCGATGGGCGACGCCGCGGCGATTGTCGGCGGCATCGGCAAGCACTACCCGGAGACGGTGCGGCCCGCGCTGGAAGTGATTGGGGCCCACCACGTGACCAAGCTCGCAAGCGGGCTCTACATGCTGGTCTTCGACAATCGCGTTGTGTTTTGTGGCGACACGACCGTGAACATTGACCCCACCGCCGAACAGGTGGCCCAGATCGCCATTTCGGCGGCCGGGCTTGTCGCCAACTTCGGCCAGGTGCCGAAGATCGCGATGCTCTCGTTCTCGAATTTCGGATCGGTCTCGCACCCCGATTCGGCGAAGATGGCCCGGGCCGTTCAAATCGTGCGCGAGCAGCGTCCAGCACTGATGGTGGACGGCGAAATGCAGGCCGACACCGCCTTCGACATGGACGAGATCGCGAAGCGCTATCCGTTCAGCAAGCTGACGGAAGCCGCCAACGTGCTGATCTTCCCGAACCTCAGTGCTGGCAACATCGCCTACAAGCTCCTCACGAAGCTTGGGGGCGCAACGGCGGTAGGCCCGATCCTCGTCGGCATGGCACACCCCGTCCATGTGCTCGAACTCACGGCCGACGTGCAGGACGTCGTGAACATGGCGGCCGTCGCCGTCATTGATGCGCAGTGGCGCGTGCGCACCACCAGTGGATCTTACGTTCCCGTGGGCACCACCGGTGAAATGAGCGCCACGACAGGGCCGGCTGCGAACAGCAATGGCCACCCGGTCGCCCCCCATCCGGCGTCAACCGCGACGGAGGGCCAGCGCGCCCCCGCCGCCGTCAGGCGCTGATCTCCGCGTTTCCTCCGACTTCACTTCTTCCAATGCCTGCCGCTTCTCCACTCACGCGCGAAAGCTCGAATGGACTCTCTGCCCAGGGGCTTTCCCCCAAGGGCACCCTGCAATGGAACCTCGTCGCCCCCGAGCTCGTGCAGGCAGCGATTCGCAAGGGCGAGGGTCAGCTCGCCGACATGGGCCCGTTCTGCGCGGTGACCTCGCCGCACACGGGCCGCTCACCCAAGGACAAGTTCGTCGTCGAGGACGCCGCATCGGCGGCCGACGTGGATTGGGGGGCAGTCAACCAAAAAATCAGCGAAGCGCACTACGAAACCCTGCTCGCGGACGTGCGCGGCTACCTGAACGGGCTGGACGAACTCTTCGTGCAGGATCTGTACTGCGGCGCCGACCCGAAGTACCGGCTCTCCTGCCGTTACGTGACGCCCAATGCGTGGCACGCCTCGTTCGTGCGCAACATGTTCATTCGGCCCGACGTGAGCGAACTGGCGGGCTTCGCGCCGAACTTCAGCATCCTGCACGCTCCGGAATTTCCGGCCGACCCCGCGCGGCACGGCACCCGGACGACCACGGCCATTGTGCTGAACCTGGCCAAACGAACTATCATCATTGCCGGCACGCGCTACGCCGGCGAGCTCAAGAAATCGATGTTCACGGTGATGAACTACCTGCTCCCCAAGCAGGGCGTGCTCTCGATGCACTGCTCGGCGAACATCGGCAAGGACGGTGACACCGCATTGTTCTTCGGCCTCTCGGGCACCGGCAAGACCACGCTCTCCGCCGATCCGGAGCGAGGCCTCATCGGCGACGACGAACACGGCTGGTCGGACGACGGCGTCTTCAACTTCGAGGGCGGCTGCTACGCCAAGGTGATCAACCTGTCGGCCGAAGCCGAGCCCGACATCTACGCAACGACGCAGATGTTTGGCACGATCCTCGAAAATGTCGAGCTCGACGCGGGCACCAGGAAGGTGATTTTCGAGAGCCAGAAAATCACTGAGAACACGCGTGCGAGCTATCCGCTGCACTACATCAGGAACCACGTGCCCAGCGGCCGTGGTGGCCATCC
>Ga0207952_1001191_pt1 | contig 12136 bp, 9 predicted proteins | sample SubbioR12Aug_8Ca_FD_184831 | JGI IMG/M metagenome (GOLD analysis project Ga0207952, IMG submission 184831) | Serpentinite rock and fluid subsurface biosphere microbial communities from McLaughlin Reserve, California, USA - CR12Aug_8Ca (SPAdes) | ecosystem: Environmental > Terrestrial > Deep...
GGTCAGGCTCATGAAGAAACCCGGCGAGAGGAACTGCCCGAGCAGCAGGCCGCCGGCGATCACGCGCAGGCCGCTGACCCACGCCGCAGTCGCCCAGCCGTAGCGCGCCAGGACGATCAGCGTGACGATGTTCGCCAGCCCCGGCTTGACGCCGGGCAGCGGCAAGGGGATCGCCGCATCGATCAGCGCCAGAGCGATCGCCGCCGCCGCGAGCTGGGCGATGCGGTGGTCTTCGGGCGTGGTGACAAGTTTGATGACCGAACGCGTCATGCCTGCGCCATCTGCGTCAAGCGCATGGAAAGATCCGCCGGTGCGACAAATACGAAAGCTTTGCCGTGCTTTTCCTTGAGCAGCAGGCCCAGTTCCTCAAGCCCCAGCAAATCGGCGCGCGCCGTCTGGTAGACCACGCCGTGCGTTCTTTGGTGGCTATCGACGCGATACTCGTCGCCGGGATGCTTCAAGGCGTGTGTGAGCAACACCTTCTGCCGATGGTTAAGGGACGTCCGCAAAGCGGTGGAAGCGGATAGCAGGCGTTCCGTTTGCTGCTGCTCTGCAGTCGCGCGATTGAGATAGTCATGCAGTGCGGTAATGGCTCGCCGGATGGTGCCCGTTTGATGCAGGACAAAATACGTACTGTCGTTGTCGTCGCTTTCCGTGTGCAGATAGGCGCGAACGTACTGGCTTGGCGCTTTGCGCAAAAATTGCGAGATCGAGATGAATTCGATCAACCAGTAGCCGCTACGCGCCATCGCCCAGTAGAAGAGCGCGCGTGCTGTCCGTCCGTTGCCATCGGCAAAGGGATGGTCGTAGCCGATCATGAAGTGCAGGAGGATTGCCCGCGCGACCGGATGCACGAAAGGCGCATCGCCCTCGCTCATGTTGGCGAAGGCACACAACCGCTCCAGACGTTCGGGCAGTTCTCCCCAGGCCGGTGGCTGATGCAATACGGTATGGTCGCGGCGATCATGCACGACGACGTCGTCGGATGTCCGCAAACGCCCTGCCTCTTCCGGATTTTCAAAAGTGTCTTCGGTCAGAAGGCGATGCAGATCGAGAATGCGTTGCGGCGTAATCGGTTCGTTGCGGATGTCGCGGATCATTTCCATGGCGCGCAGATTGTTGAAAATCATCCGTTCGCTGAGATCACGTGGAACACGCCCTTCACGCAACATTTTCTCCGCCACGCGGCGCGTGGTTGCCGCACCTTCGAGCTGGCTGGAAGTGATTGCTTCTTCGATCATTGAGTGAAACAAGAAGCGATTGCGCTGCTCACCCGTCACTTCGCCCGGCACGGCAATCTTGCCGGCGGCATCACGGTCGATATGATGCAGATCGATCAGCAGCAATTCCGGTGACGCCAGGACAAACGGCACGCCGTACTTGTCGAGCAGCGGCAGGTGTTTGTATTGCCCTTGCCGGGCGAGCTTGAGACGCAGCCAGCATTGTTCATGGTCGAAGCCATCCAGCGGCGGGCGTCTGCGCAATTCATCCCAATGAAAATATCGTTCGCCGGCACCTTTGCCAACGCTGGCAAACTCACGGAAGACTGCGCCAAGCTGCTCGGGCTGCAGCTTGGCGAAGATCGATTCCAGTGAAGGCGGATTGGTGGGCAGGCGCATCTAATTACTAATTTAGTAGACGATTGGTAGGTTTTAGGAGCTTATCGGCAAGTTGAAGCGCAGTCTACTAATTCATCAACGTATTAGTATTCAATAGTAGATAGCCCTGAATCGCCGCGCACGCACCCTCGGTAACACCTCAGTAACTGAGCGAGTCATACGCCTCCTTGCCGCCCTGCACCTGCACGCTGACCTGATTCGGCGCGCAGATGGCGATTTCGCCGGGGCGCGCCAGCCAGCCTTGACGCACGCAGTACTGGCGCGGCCCGGGGTCGGAGACGACGCGCACGCGCCGCTTGTCGACGGTGACGGTGGTGATGCCGAGCGGGCCGGGCACTTCGAGCGAACGGTTGCGCGACAGGTCGAGTTCGGCGAAAAGCTCGCCGCCGCGTTTGACCACCGCCTTTTCGGCGACCCCGGCTTGCCAGGCGAGCGGGAAGGATACGACGCAAAAAGCCAGGCCGAGTCCGGCGACCAGCCAGTCGCCCGGTCGGAACAAGGAAAACCAGGACACTACGCGCCGCCGGGAAGTTCGAGCGGCGGCAGCTGACGATGACGGACGAGCACGCGCGCCCGGTCGCGGAACATGCGGCCCAGCCACTCGGCCAGATACACCGAGCGATGCTGGCCGCCGGTACAGCCGATGGCCACGGTCAGGTAGTTGCGGTTGTCGCGGATGTAGGACGGCAGCCAGGTGGCGACAAAGCGCGCGATGTCGTCGCGCATGTGCACGACTTCGGGTTCGCCTTCGAGGAAAGCCACGACCTGCGCGTCGCAGCCGGTTTGCGGGCGCAGCGTCAGGTCGTAGTGCGGATTGGGCAGACAACGCACGTCGAAGACGAGATCGGCGTCGAGCGGAATGCCGTGCTTGAAGCCGAAAGACTCGAACAGCAGCGTCAGGCCTTGCCCGGGTTCGGTAACGATGAACTGGCGCACCCACTCGCGCAGCGCATTGGGCTTGACGTCGCTGGTATCGATGCGATGGCCGAGGCTGGCCAGCGGATCGAGACGAACGCGCTCCTCGGTGATCGCCTCCATCAGGGTGCGTTGCTCGCTGGCCAGCGGATGCCGGCGGCGCGTTTCGGAGTAGCGCTTGAGCAGGGTCTGGTTCTTTGCGTCGAGGAACAGGAACTGCAGCTCAAGATCGTTGGCGCGCAGCGCGTCGAGCTGCTGCGGCAACATCGCGATACTCTCGCCGCCGCGCATGTCGATGGCCACCGCGACCTTGTTGTAGCCCTGCTGATCGAGCTGGCCGACCAGCTGCGGCAACAATTGCGAAGGCAGGTTGTCGACGCAGTAATAACCGGCGTCCTCGAGGACGTGGAGGGCGATCGATTTGCCTGAGCCGGAGAGGCCGCTGATGAGTACGAGATGCATGTTTCGCAGCATAGCGGATCGCGGCGGCATTTTACAATTTCACGCGCGGGCGGTCGTGACATAGACTGACGCATTGAGTTCCTGAAACCAACACCATGACCATCCTTACCCTCCCCTTCCTCGCCGACCTCGTGGCCATTCGCCGCGACATCCACGCGCACCCCGAGCTGGCCTTCAACGAAACGCGCACCGCCGACATCGTCGCCCGCGAGCTCAAGTCCTACGGCCTCGAAGTACACCGCGGACTGGCCGAAACCGGCGTCGTCGGCATCCTGCGCAAAGGCAGCGGCAGCGCGGCGATCGGCCTGCGCGCCGACATGGACGCGCTGCCGCTGCCGGAAAAGAACGAATTTCCGCACCGTTCGAAGCACGAAGGGCAGATGCACGCCTGCGGCCACGACGGGCATACCACGACGCTGCTCGGCGCGGCGCGCCAGATGGCCGAGCAGCGGGACAAGCTCGATTTCGACGGCACCGTCTATTTCATCTTCCAGCCGGCCGAGGAATCGGAGGGCGGCGCAGCGGTGATGATCGAGGATGGACTGTTCGAAAAATTCCCGATGGACGCGGTGTTCGGCCTGCACAACTGGCCGGGAATTCCGGTCGGCGAAATCGCCATCGTGCCGGGTCCGGTGATGGCCGGCACCTGCGCCTTCGAGATCGCCGTGCGCGGGCACGGCTGCCACGCCGCGATGCCGCATCAGGGCGTCGATACGCTGGTGGTGGCCAGCCAGCTGGTGCTCGCCCTGCAGACGGTGGTCGCGCGCAACCTGCACCCCTGCGAGTCGGCGGTGGTCAGCGTCACGCAGATGCACGGCGGCGAAGCGTGGAACATCATCCCCGACGACGCGCTCCTGCGCGGCACGATCCGCAGCTTCAAACCGGAGGTTCAGGCGCTGATCGAACGCGCCGTCGAGCGCCTGTGCAGCGGCATCGCCAGCGCCTTCGGCGCGCAGATCACGGTCAACTTCGACCACCGCTATCCGCCGACGGTGAACAGCGTTGCCGAGACCGAACTTTGCCGCCGCGTCGCCGGCGAAGTGTTCGGCGCCGACAAGGTACGCCGCGACGAACTGCCGTCGATGGGCGCCGAGGACTTCGCCTACATGCTGCGCGAGAAACCCGGCTGCTACGTGTGGCTCGGCAACGGGCCGGGCACCGGCGGCTGCACGCTGCACAACCCGCACTACGATTTCAACGACGACATCCTGCCAATTGGCGTGAGCTACTGGGTGAAGCTGGTCGAGACGGCGCTGCCCGCCAGCAAAGGACAGCCATGAGCAAACCCGAATTCGGCGCGCCGCAACTGCGGGAAATTCTCGCCGCATCGCGCTTGTTTGACGGTGTCGACCTTGACGTCCTGCAGCAGGAAATTGCCGAGAGCCGCTGCATCGTGGCCGCCCCCGGGCAGGTGCTGCTCAATCCGGTCGTGGCCAATCGCGAGATCTACGTCGTTCTCGCTGGCGAATTGCTCGTCTGCCTCGAACCGAAGGTTGCCAATCCGCTGGTCCGCCTTGGCGTCGGCGACTGTGTCGGCGAACTGTCGATCATCGACACCAGCCCGCCATCGGCCTACGTCGTCTCGGCCGGCGAAAGCACCCTGCTCGCCGTTCCGCAAGACGTCCTCTGGCGAATGCTGTCGCGTCAACACGGCATGGCGGTCAATCTGCTGCACATCCTGACGCGCCGAATCCGCGAAAACAACGCCGTCCTGCTGAGCAGCCTGGAACTGCAGCGCGAGTACCGCAACAAGGCGGAAACCGACACCTTGACCGGCTTGCACAATCGCGCCTGGTTCGAGGAGATTTTTCCAAGGCAACTGGAGTTGTGCGAACGCATTGGCCAGAGCGTATCGCTGCTGATGATCGACATCGACTACTTCAAGAAGGTCAACGACGAACATGGTCACCTTGCGGGCGACGAAGCGCTGCGCCACCTTGGGCAACTGCTCCAGCGCAATCTGCGCTCGACCGATTTATGCGCACGCTACGGCGGTGAGGAAATCGTCATTCTGATGACCGCTACCGAAAGCGCACAAGCCTGCCTGATCGCTGACCGTCTGCGCAGCACCATTGCCGCTACGCCGCTGACCTTGGCGAATGGCAAACAACTGCGCTTGACCGTTTCCGGCGGCATCGCCGAATGGCAGCCCGGGACGGGACTCGAAGCGCTGATCCGGGCCGCCGACCAGGCCCTCTACCTGGCAAAATCCGGCGGCCGCGACCAGATTGTCGCCAGCCCGCTGAGCAGCGGGCTGAAAATGGCGCTGTCCGGCAGCAATGCCTGCGCGCCCGTAGCGTAAGTCGCAGCGCGACGGCGGCGATCGGCGCCGGCACCGAAGCAAAAGCCTCAAGCGCCGACCTTCGTCAGTTTCATGCTGCGTCCCTTGCGCCGGTAGAGAATCAACGGCGCGCAGCGCTGCTCATCGTGGTAGATGCCGACACAGTCGAGACACTGGAAACAATCATCGTAGTTGATTCTGCCGTCGCGTTCGATGGCGTCGTAGGCGCAGCGGTAGCGGCAGGTCTGGCAGGGTTGGCCGCATTCCTTGCGGCGTGGCAGCCAGTCGGGCAGGCGCAGCTTGCCGCCGAGCGTGATCGCCGCACCCAGCGGGCAGACGAAGCGACAGAAAAACTTGTAGTAGAGCGCACTGATCAGCAGCAGGATCACGGCGTAGGCGACGAACGGCCAGCTGCGCTCGAAGCCGACGGTAATCGCCGTCTTGAAGGGTTCGATTTCGACCAGCTGCTCGGCCAAGTGCGGCGCCCACAGCGCGGCGCCGGCGAGTCCGGCAAGGATGACGTAGCGTCCCCGGTCGAGCGCCCTGGCCAGGCCGGACGGCAGGCGGCGAGCGCGCAGGCCGAGGCGGCGTAGGAACAGCGCGACGAACTCCTGCAATGCGCCGAACGGACACAGCCAGCCGCAGAAAGTACCGCGCCCCCAGACGAAGAAAGTGACGACTGTGAAGGCGATCAGCAGCAGCGAGACCGGGTCGTAGAGGAAGCTCGCCAGGCCCTGCCCGGCCTTCAGCATCTTGATGGCGCCGGTGATCTGGACGATCGACAGCTGCCCCTGCGCGTACCAGCCGAGGTAGAGCAGCGTGAAGGACAGGAAAGCGAGGCGGAAAATCTTGAGCCGGCGGGCGTCGCGCGAGATCCAGCGCGGCCGGGCGAGGACGGCGCCGAGCAGCGCGAGCGCCAGGCCGATGAGGCTCAGATCGAGCCAGCGCCCCTGCCAGGCGAGCAGCCATTCCGGCGGAGGTTGCGGCGGGTAGGCGAAAAGCCGCTGTGGCGGCGCATAGGCGAGGCTGACCTGCCGGTGCGTCAGGACCGGCAGGATCATCCCCTTGGCGCGCGTGATCGTCAGCGTCAGGTCGAGCGTACGGACGGGGTCGAGGCCGGCTTCGGCATAGACGCCGAACAGGCGCGAGGCATTGAGCCCGGGCGGCCCGCGGATGCCCTCGGGGTCGAAGCCCTGGTCGCGCAGTTCGAGGAAAAGTCCGTCCTGGGTCATCGCCAGCCGGGAAGACTGGCTGCCGGGAATGAAGTTTTCGTCGGCCAGCGGATAGCGGCCCGCCGAAGCGATCCACCACAGGTGGCGGTTCTCGAAATTGCGCGCCATCGCCGCCTGGTACTGGGCGTCGCCGAGGATCGCGCGGCCGATGCTCGGCGCGTTGAGATAGGCGATGTAGAGATCGACGAAAACGTCGTCTGGACGGGCGAGCGCTGCTTCGTCCACGCCGGCGCCGTCGCTTCCGGCGAACAATTTCTCGACCTCGGCGTTGCTCAGGCGCAGGCGTCCGACCATGCCGTTCTGCAGCATTTCGGCGAAGCTCGGCGGGTCATCCGCATCCGGCAACGCCTGCGCGGCCGGGCCGCGCTTGCCGGGCACGGCGAAGCCAAGTTTGGCGCGCGCCACTTCGAGCGCGGCGCCGAGCACGCTCTGGTTGACGATGCGCACCGAGGCGGTGGCCCTGGACACGCCGTCCAGCGTCGTCTGGCCGCCCCGGCTTTCGGCCGGGCCGCTGCGGTTGCGCGCGGCGCCGAGGGCGATCAGGAACTGCTGCTTCAAGTTGCGCCCGACGTACTGGGCGACGAAATCGCGCAGCGGCGTTTCGCCGAGGCCGCCGAGAAAAACCGGCTCGTGCTGGCGCAGCAGTTCGACGCTCATGAAATTTCCCTTGCGGTCGATGGCCACGAGGAAATTCATCGGCGTTCCCTCGAAGCCGGGAACCGGCGCCAGGTCGATCGATTCGAAGACGTAGCCGACCGGCCCGGCGTCCGGCTCGAGTTCGCTGGTCAGCGGCCAGGCCGGAATCTGCAGCAGTTTCTCCTGGACCTGCAGCGGCGGCGCAAAGCGTCGTTCAATATCGACCTTGCCCAGATCGCCGGCCTGCGCCGCCTGCGAGAAAAGCGCCAGAACGATGCCCGCTGCGGCGAGAATCCGGCCACCGCGCGCCCGCCAGCTCACGCTTCGATCAGCCCCGCGCGCATGGCGATCAGCGCCAGTTCGGCGGCGTTGCCGGCGTTCAGTTTCTGCTTGATGTGATAGAGGTGGGTGCCGACGGTGCTGGCGCTGAGATGGAAAGTCTTGGCCACATCATTCACCGAACATCCCTGCGCCAGTTGCAGGAAAACCGAAAACTCCTTTTCGCTGAGGCTTTCCACCGGATGGGCAGTGCCGGAAAGCTGCGCCAGGGCAATTTCCTGCGCCATCTCCGGGTCGATGTAGCGCTGGTTGCGCGCCACCTGGCGCACGCCGCGGAGAAATTCGTCGGGCGAACAGCGCTTGCACAGGTAGCCGAGCGCCCCGGCCTTCAGCGCACGCACCGGAATCACCGGATCGTGATGCGCCGAGAGCATCAGGACGCGCGCCTGCGGGTGGCGGCTGCGCAGGCGCTCAAGGGCGGCCAGGCCGCCGATCCCCGGCATTGAAACGTCCATCACCACCAGATCGGGTGCCAGTTCGGCATACAGGCGCAGCGCCTGTTCGCCGCTTTCCGCCTCGCCGACCACACAGCCGCCATCGCCTTCGAGGAGCAGGCGAAAACCCAGGCGCACGATGGCGTGATCGTCGGCGAGCAATATTTTCGTGCCGCTCAGGGGCAGGCTCATGATGTTTCCTCCAGAGTGCTTGCAGGGTGTAGCGGCAGACGGACGTGCAGGCGGGTGCCGGCGCCGGCCGTGCTGCCGAAGTGCAGTTCGCCGGACAGCGCGGCAACGCGTTCGCGGATCCCGTTCAGCCCGAGACCGCAGCCGGCGTAGGACGAGCGGGCGCCGAGGCCGCGACCGTTGTCGGCCAGATTGAGTTCCAGCCAGCTTTCGCTGCCGGCGTGCACCCGGCGCAGCAGCACGTCGACGCGGCTGGCCGACGCATGGCGGGCAACGTTGGTCAGCCCTTCCTGGACGATGCGCAACAGCGCCTGGGCGAGATCGTTGCCGACCGGCGCGGCGCCGGCCTGCAGCGTCACGCCGAGGGCGATGTCGGGATAGTGCTGCCGCCAGAGATCGAGATAACGGCGCAGCGTCTCGTCGACGCCGACGGCCTCGACCCCGCTACTCGGCCGCAGATGCTGCAGGATGCTGCGCACGCCGTCCTGCATCTGGCCGGTGACGGCGACGATGCTTTGCGCGTGCCCGTGCAGCGCCGGCTGCTCGCCGGTGCGCTGGGCGATGGCGCCGGCCAGCGCGCGCACGGCGGTGATGCCCTGCGCCAGTTCGTCGTGAAGTTCGCGGGCAATGTTGCGCCGTTCGGCGGCGAGGCGCAGTTGCACGCGCTCGCACAGTTCGTGTTCGCTTTCCAGACGGACGTTTTCATTGACCGCTTCGGCCAGACGGTCGGCCATGCCGTTGAAGGAAGCGGCCAGCCGGCCGAGTTCCGGCACCGGAAAGACCGGCAGACGCGTATCGAAACGGCCGCGCCCGGTGCGTTCGAGCGCGGCCATGACCAGGCCGAGCGGACGCAGCGCGCGGTCGAGCGCCCGGCGCGCGGCGAAGAAGAGCGCGACGAGCAGGGCGGCGGCCCAGCCGGCCATGACACAGAGGTCATCCCAGGCGTCGAGCGTCGCGCGCGAGGCATCGGGATGGAGGATCAGGGTCAGCGCGCCGGCATCGATGCGGCGCGCGGCGAAGCCCGGATCAACCACCGCGGCGAACCAGCCGGGCGTGCTGCGGCCGGCCTTGTAGGTCGGCGGCGGCGAGCGGTAAAGGCGCTGCCCGGCGGCGTCCTGCACTTCGATGACGTTGGCGCGAATCCGTCCGACCGCCTGCAGATGCGCGAGCAGACGTTCGCTGCTCCAGACCGGCGGCCGGGCGCGCGCTTCGCGCGCGGCGACGCTCAGCCACTGCTCGCTGACCCGGCTGGCCGCTTCGACCTCCTCGTGAATGGCTTCCCGGCTCTGTTTCAGCCACAGGCCGGCGAGCGCCAGCAGCAGAACGCCGGCGAGCACGGTCAGGACGAGACTGATCCGGGTATGCAGACTGGGCGTCAGGCGGCGCATGGCGTCTATTTGCCCCAGCGGTAACGCAGGCCGACCCAGAAACTGCGCGGTGCGCCGGGAGCGACAAAGGCTTCGCGACGCCATTGGTCGGAGTCGGCAACGAAAGCGCCGCTGGCATCGAACGCATTTTCGGCGAGCGCACCGCCGGTCGCGTAATGCTTGTCGAAAACGTTGTTGACGCTGCCGAACAGCGACCAGTCGCGCGCCAGCTGGTAGTCGGCCTTCAGATTGAGTACGGCGTAACCGGCCGTTTTGCCCGAATTCTCGAAGGTCCGGCCGCCGACGCTGCCGGCCTGATGCTGGTTGTTTTCGTTGCCACGCAGATACTGGCTGGAAAAGGCCGTGACATCGGCGCCGAGGCGCAAGTCCGATGCGGCACGCCAGCGCAGGCCGAGTTTAAGACTGTGCTGCGGGATGCCCGGCAGGCGATTGCCGGACTTGACGAGGATTTCGTCGTCCTGGCCGCCGGCCGTACATGCCGCCGCCGTGCCCCGGCTGCTGTTGTTCTCGGCGAGCAGGCAGGCGGCATCCTGGAAGGTAGCCTTGATCCAGCCGTAGGCCAGCTGCCAGTCGACACTGCCGGCCTTGCCGTCGAAGGCCAGCTCGAAACCGTCGCGCCGCGTCTTGCCGAAGTTGGTGAAATAGCCCTGACTGGTCGAGGTGCCGACGAACAGGATGTCATCCTTGTTGCTGGTGCGATAGAGCGCCGTGCTCCAGCCGATGTCGCCTTTGAGGCGGCCGCGCGCGCCGACTTCGAGCGTGCGCGCGACGACCTGCTTCAGATACGGATCGGCGGCCATGGCGTTGGGCAGCGAACAGGGATTGGCCGGATCGGCACAGCCCAGTTCGATCGGTGTCGGCGCGCGGTTGCCCTGGTTGAAGCCGCCAAAAACGGTGAGCGCCGGCGCCGCCTGCCAGGTCAGACCGAGCGCCGGATTGAGCTTGCGGTAGGTGTAGTCGGCGTCGAGATTGGGCGCGCTCGCATTGAGCAGGTCGGTATTGTGGATGCGCGTCTGGTTGTAGCGTGCGGCGGCGGTCAGATGCAGCGCCGGGGTCAGCGACCAGGTGTCGGTCGCATAGATGCTGGCGGTGCGCGTGCGGCCGATCAGGCGGTTCTCAAGCTCTTCCGCTTCGCTCGGCACGATGCCGCGCGAGGCGTCGAGAAAACCGATTTCCTCGCTCTGCCGGAAGCGTGCGCGCGCCAGGTCGAGACTGGCGCCGAGCGCGTACTGATGATTGCCGGCCGAATGGCTCCACTGCCCGGCCAGACCCCAGCTTTCCTGCTGCGTGCGCGTGCGGTTGTTGGCACCGCTTTCGGCATTCAGCCCGTCGCCGCCGGCGGCGAGATCGTGCGCACCGTCCTCGAATTCGTCGTTGCCGTCGCCGTTCAGCGTCCGCGTCCGGCTCGTCCGGTAATACACGTTGCCGGCAAGGCGCGACGTGTCGCTGAGCCAGTGGCTGGCCGACAGCGTGAGCTGGGTCTGCTTGTTCCAGGTGGTGTCGGGGTGGGTGAAAATCTGTTCGCGCTTTTGTCTGAGCATCGAGATCGGCAGCAGCCCATTGCCGGTCAGTTGCGCATCGGCGTGGCTGAGCGCCAGATCGAGCTCGGTTTTCGCATCGCGCCACGACAGCTTGCCGAAAAACTGCTGCACGTCCGATTGCGAGTGCTCGCGCCAGCCGTCCTCGCGATACTTGCTGGCGGCGAAGTAGTAGCCGAGGCTGCCGTTGTTGCCGCCGTGCTCGATTTCAAGCGACTGGCGGCCGAAGCTGCCGACCTTGGCTTCGGCGGCGCCGCCGCGGAAGCGGAAGCCGTCCTTGGTGGCGATGGCAATCGCGCCGCCCAGGGTGTTCAGACCGAACAGCGGGTTGGAGCCGGGGATGACGGTGAGGCTGTCGACGGCGACCTGCGGAATCATGTCCCAATTGACGGTATCGCCGAACGGGGTGTTGGCGCGCACGCCGTCGACATAGACCGAGAGGCCCTGCGCGGTACCGAGCAGCGGCGAGGCGGTGAAGCCGCGGTAATTGAGGTCGGCCTGGAAGGGATTGCCCTGCATCTCGTTGAGATTGACGCCGGGCAGTCGGGCGCCAAGCGCGTCGGGCAGCGCGACGTCCTGCACGTCGTCGAGCGCCTGGCCGCCGAGATGGCGGACGTTCGACGGGATCTGTTCGAGCGGGCGCTCGACGCCGGGCAGCGGCGCCGTTCCGACGATGCGCACGACGGCCGTTTCGATGCCGGCGGCCCAGGCGCTGCCGCAGGCCGCCAGCACAACGGCGGCGGACAGTCCTGGCTTCATGTATCGGCTCATCAGCTTCTCTTCAATATGTAGTTAATCGGAATCTCGATCAGGAAATCCGCGCTGGACGCAGGCACGGCTGGCGGCGGCGGCAGCGTCGCGCCTTGCACCAGCTGCACGGCGTGCCGGTCGAGCACGTCGAAACCGCTCGAATGCACAAGATGCACGGCGACGATCGTGCCCTTGCGCGCCACCTGCAGACGCAGCCGGACCTCGCCTTGCCAGCCGCGCGCGGCGGCCAGGCGCGGGTATTGCTGCTGCCCGGCGAACAGTTCGCCGAGCAGCTGGATATAGCGCGCCAGCGCCGCCGCATCGCCGCTTTCGGCGCCCGGCCTGACTGCGGC
>Ga0207952_1001192_pt1 | contig 12129 bp, 11 predicted proteins | sample SubbioR12Aug_8Ca_FD_184831 | JGI IMG/M metagenome (GOLD analysis project Ga0207952, IMG submission 184831) | Serpentinite rock and fluid subsurface biosphere microbial communities from McLaughlin Reserve, California, USA - CR12Aug_8Ca (SPAdes) | ecosystem: Environmental > Terrestrial > Deep...
GTTCCATGGATGCTACGGCGGTGGCCACTTTGATGGTCTCCGGTTATTCGAGAGGGCTGGTGAGCCAGCCGTAGAGTGTGCCGATGAAGAGTGCCGCGCTCAGGATGATCACGCCGATGGCGAATGGCATGCTGATCGCGTGCACGAACACGAGCCCGCCAACCATCATCACCATGAAGAGTGCGGCGAAGAGGGGCTTGATGGTCGGGAAGGGCATTGGAATGCCGAGTTCCTTCGCCGACTTGTACTCCGTCTCCTCGTGCATGGGGACGGCGTGCGAGTCGGTGATGGTCATCTGGTCGGGCCCCGAGTGCGCGATGTCGGCCGTCATCTCCGGGTGCTTCAGGTCCCAGAGCGGATAACGCGACGTCACCACGGGCAGCTGCGCGAAGTTGTAGTCCGGCGGCGGCGAGGGGATGGACCATTCGAGCGTGCCGGCGCCCCACGCGTCATTCGGCGCCTTCTCACCCTTGGTGCGGCTCTTGAAGAAGTTGTACATGAAAATCAACGCGCCGGCGAACTGGAAGATCACGCCGATCGTGGACCACCAGTTGAAGTTCTCCCAGCCCTGGCCGATGTCGTAGGTGTAGATGCGGCGGGGCATGCCGAGCATGCCGGCATAGTGCATCGGGAAAAACGTCAGGTTCATGCCGATGAAGAAGAGCCAGAAGTGCAGCGAACCCAGCTTCTCGCTCAGGTACCGGCCCGTCATCTTCGGGAAGTAGAAGTAGATGCCGCCGAAGATGCCCATGATGGAGCCGCCGACCAGCACGTAGTGGAAGTGCGCCACGATGAAGTACGTGTCGGTCTGCTGCAGGTCCGTCGGCGGCGAGGAGTGCATCACGCCCGAGATGCCGCCGATGGTGAAGAGCGCCACCAGGGCGATGGCGAACTTCATCGCGGTCGTGAAGCGGAGTTGCCCGCCCCACATGGTCGCGATCCAGTTGAAGATCTTCACGCCTGTCGGGATGCCAATGAGCATCGTCGCCATCGCGAAGATCGTGTCGGCCGTCGCGCCCATGCCCACGGCGAACATGTGGTGGGCCCAGACGCCGAAGCCAAGGAAGCCGATCATGATGCCCGAGTAGACCATCACGTTGTAGCCGAAGAGCGGCTTCTTCGAGAAGGTCGGCAGGATCTCCGACGCGAGGCCGAAGGCGGGCAGGATGAGGATGTACACCTCGGGGTGTCCGAAGACCCAGAAGAGGTGCTGCCAGAGCAGCGGATCGGCGCCGGCCGCGATCTCGTAGAACTGCGTGCCGAAGAACCGGTCGAACTGGAGGAAGAAGAGCGCGACCGTGATGGCCGGGAAGGCGAGGATGAGCAGGAACTGCACCACGAACGACATCCACGTGAAAATCGGCATGCGCATCAGGCTCATGCCCGGTGCGCGCATGTTGATGATCGTCGTGATGAAGTTGAACGCCGCCGCGAGCGAGCTGACACCGAGGATCTGGAGGCCCAGCACCCAGAAGTCGATGTTGAGGCCGCCCGAGAACTGCATGGTGGTGAGCGGTGCGTAACCGAACCAGCCGCCGTCGGGGGCGACCTTGAACAGGATCGGCACCGTCATGAAGATGCCGCCGAACAGGTACACCCAGTAGCTGAACGCGTTGAGTCGCGGGAAGGCGACGTCACGCGCGCCGATCTGGAGCGGAATCAGGTAGTTGAAGAAGGCGGCTGAGAGCGGCATGATGACGAGGAAGACCATCGTCGTGCCGTGCATCGTGAAGAGCTGGTTGAACATCTCCGCCGACACGAGCATGCCGTTCGGACCCATCAGCTGGGCGCGCATGATGGCGGCTTCGATGCCGCCCACCAGGAAGAAGAACAGCGCGGTCCAGAGGTAGAGGGTGCCGATACGCTTGTGGTCGACAGTTGCGAGCCAGCTCCAGAGGCCCGTGGCCTCACCCGTCGCGTAGGCGGCGGCGTGGGCTGGGGCGGGGGCTGCGGTGGTAGCCATATAAGTGGGAGTCTCCGGCCGTTACTTGAGAGAGAGCAGGTAGGCGACGATGTCGGCGATCTCTGCATCGGAGAGGCCGGCGGTCACGTTCGCCTTCATCATCGGACTGTACTCGCCCTGCCCGAAGACATTCATGATCGCGCCCGGCTTCATGCTGGGCGCATTCTTGATCCACCGCGCGAGGTTTTCCGGCGTGGTGGGGAACAGGCCGCCGGCGAAGGTGTGCCGCGTGCCCACGTGCGTGAGGTTCGGGCCCTTGGCCACATCGTCGGAGACCAGGGCCTGCTCGCCCTTGATCACATGGCAGGTGAGGCAGGGCGCCTTGCCAAGGTTTGCCATGTTGGTGATCATGTCGCGCCCGCGCTTGGCATCGCCCTGCGCAAGCAGCGCGGTGTTGAACTGGATGCTCGCCGGGATCGGCGTCTGCGGCACCGTATGCGCCGGCATCTTCTCGACCGGGAACACATACCCGCTGGCCGCTGGAGCCGGTGCCGGGATGGGGACCACGGCCGCGCGCTGCGGCGTGCGTCGTGCGGCGCTGTCGGCCGCCGCCTGCGCCGCGAGGGCCGCCGGCGAGCCCGTCGCCGGACCCTTCTGCGCATTCACCCAGCTGTCGAAGTTCTCCTGCGTCGTCGTGTAGACGCGGAAGCGCATGTTGGCATGCGACGCACCGCAGTACTCGGTGCAGAACCCGTTGAACACGCCTTCCGTCAGCTTCGCGTCGGGCGTGTACCACATGTGGTTCGTCTTGTTGGTGATCAGGTCGCGCTTGCCGGAGAGCTGCGGCGTCCAGAACGAGTGGAGCACGTCCACCGTGCGGAGCGTGAAGTTCACCGTCTTGCCGGCCGGCAGGTACAGCTCGTTGGCCGTCACCACTCCGAGCTCAGGGTAGCGGAACTCCCACCACCACTGGTGCCCGTAGACCTCGACCTGCAGGGCACCGGCAGGAGCCGGCGCCTGGGTCTTGAAGATCGTCTTGACCGTCGGCACCGCGATCGGAATCAGGATCAGCACCGGGATCAACGTCCACACGATTTCGAGGGTGTGGTTGCCGTGGATCTGCTTGGGCATCGGCGCGCCGGGTTTGGCCCGGAACTTGACGATCGTGATGATCAGCAGCAGTTCGACGAAGATGAAAACCAGCGTCCCCATGAAGAGGATGCGGTCCCACAACGCGATGATGTCCGTGTTGACTTCGCTGTTGTGGAGGAACGTGGAGTTGGGGAAATCCTTCTGCGCTCCACAGGCAGCGAGCGCCAGCGCGGCGACCGCAATGACAAACGCGGAAGCGAGCCGGCGGTGAGGCGATCGGTTCATTACGGGGTCCTGTCCGTGGGGATGACGGGAGGGGAGTGGCGGGCTGCGCGGCAGCGAAAAACCGCGTCACAAATAACCCGGAAAAACTACGGCCCGGGAGCCACTCTATGGAAGGGCTTTGGCGGAATTTTTCGCCAAAGCGGGTTATTCGGTGTCAGTCGGGCGAGATCTCGATCTCCACGCTGTGGAGTTCCTTGGTTTTGGTGACGGCGAACTCGAGCGACTGCTTGATCATCGCGAGCCCCTCACGCATGGCGCGGATCTTGTTCCCGTCGCCGCCACCGCCGCGCGTCGAATTGAGGATGAATAGCGCCACCTGGTCGGCGATCATGCCGAACTGCCCTTTGAGCTGTCCCTGCAGAGGTACGGCCACGCGTTTGATCTGCAACGGGACGGCCCCGATCGGCTTCTTGTTCTTGACGTCCACGGCCGCTCGCTCGATCAGCGCGTTCATCCGGCTGAGCGTCAGGTAGGCCTCTTCCAGCGTCTTCATTTTCTGCGCGCCTGCGCCGTCCAGCTTGGCTCCAGCCATCAGGAAGTCCCTCCCGTCATCGCGGCCGGGTTGAGGGCGCGGTCGAGCTCCGCCCGCTGCATCCACCCGCGTTCCAGCACCAGGTCGTACACGCCCCGCCCCGACTGCAGCGCGGCCATCGCCACCTCAGCGCATTTCTCATAGCCCAGAATGGGCACGAGCGCCGTGACGATTCCGATCGAATGCTCCACCAACTGGCGCATCCGGTCGGGGTTTGGGGTGATTCCCTCGATGCAACGCTCCCTCAGCACCACGCAGGCGTTGCGCATCGACTGGATGTTACGGAGAAGCCGAAAGGCGATCACCGGTTCAAACACGTTGAGCTGAAGCTGGCCCGCCTCGGCGGCCATCGTCACCGTCACGTCGCCGCCGATCACGTCGAAGCAGACCTGGTTCACCACTTCCGGGATAACCGGATTCACCTTGCCGGGCATGATGCTCGAGCCGGGCTGCATCGGCGGCAGGTTGATTTCGCCAAAACCGGTGCGCGGGCCGCTGGAGAGGAGCCGGAGGTCGTTGCAGATCTTGGAAATCTTCACTGCGCAGCGCTTGAGCACGCCGGAGAGCTGAACGAAGGAGCCGGTGTCGGCCGTGGCTTCAATCAGGTCAGGTGCGGTAATCAACTGCAGGCCGCTGACCTCGCTGAGGATGGTGCAGACCAGTTCGGCGTAGCCCGCCGGCGCGGTGATGCGTGTGCCGATGGCCGTGGCGCCCATGTTCGTTTCGCGAATGAGCGCCTGCGCCTCGGTCAGCCGATCCACGTCCTCGGCAATCGTGTGGCCGAAGGCCGCGAACTCCTGGCCGAGGGTCATGGGCACGGCGTCCTGCAGCTGGGTGCGGCCCATCTTGAGATGGGGCGCGAACTCGTCACCCTTCCTGAGGAAGGCGCCGACCAGGTCGGTCATTGCCAGCTTGAGCGCCACGATCGCGTGGTGCAGGGCCAGCTTCACCGCCGTGGGATAAACGTCGTTCGTGCTTTGCGAGAGGTTGACATGTTCGTTCGGATGCACCTGGGCATAGCTGCCGCGCGGGTGGCCGAGGATCTCGAGCGCGCGATTGGCAATCACCTCGTTGGCATTCATGTTGCTCGAGGTGCCCGCGCCGCCCTGGATCATGTCCACGCGGAAGTGCTCGTGGTGGCGCCCCTGCTGGATCTCGCGCGCGGCGCGAATGATGGCGTTTGCCGTCTCGGGCTCGAGCAGGCCAAGCTGCAGATTGGCGCGCGCGGCCGCCTCCTTCACCTGCGCCAGTGCAACCACCAGCTCCGGAAACTGGCAGAGCAGAACGCCGGTGATCGGGAAGTTTTCCATCGCCCGAAGGGTCTGCACGCCGTAGAGCGCGGCGTCGGGCACCTCACGCTCGCCCAGAAAGTCGTGTTCCTTTCGCGACGGTCCGCCAAATCCGAGCGAGCGTCCGGCGCCGGCAAGCATGGCATCGGCCCCGCGGAGCCGGTCGGCGATGGCGCGGCCAGCCCGCGCCACCAGCGCCGCATGCAAGGCCGGCTGGTCCTTGAGCACGGACGCCAACGCGTCGCTGCGGAACCGCATCAGGCGCGTGGGTCTGGTCGCTCGGGCAGACGACCCGTGCGTTCCACCCTCGAGCACCACGCTTTCGCCAAGGACGCTGCCTGCGCCAAACGTGGCGAGACGAATCGAGACACCGGTCTGCGAGTGATCAGTCCGCTCAATGGCAACGTTGCCATCGAGGATCACGGCGAAAAACTGCCGCTCCGCCCCTTCCTGGAATACGAACTCGTCGGTGCCGAGCGTCAACTCCTCGCCAGCCTTGGCCAGGTGCCAGAGGAGGGTGTCCGGGAGGCCGTTGAAAAACGCCACGCCGCGGAGCTGTTCAGCCGGTCCATTCGAAGGCATGGATTGAAGTTAGACCGGGGTCTGGGCTGCGGGGTAGCGAACCTGCCAAAAGGCGGCTCCCGCGCGATTAGGTTGCCTTACCGTGCCGTCGCTCGCCGATACGCTCTTCCTGACGGACGCCCAGCTTCGGACGTCGACGGTCGACTTGGCGGTAACTGCCTTTCCGCCCCGACTCCGGCCGCGCGCGCGGCTGGGCGTACTCGACATCACCGAGTTTTACGGCGACACCACGGGCGGCGTGCGGACCTACCTTCGCGAAAAGGCCGCGTATGTGGAGGCGCATCCAGACGTCCGGCAGACTCTCGTGCTTCCCGGCGCGGCCGACGCTATCACGAGCTCGGATGGTGTGCGCATTTACCGGTTGCGCGGCCCGCTCGTGCCCACGCAGGAGCAGTATCGGTTCATGCTCGCCACCCGAGCTGACCGGCGAATCATGCTGCACGAACACCCCGACGTGATCGAGGTGGGCAGCCCGGGATTCGTGCCGTGGATTGTGCGCCTCGCCGCGCGCGGGCTCGACATTCCGGTCGTGGCGTTCTACCACAGCAACTTCCCACGGCTCTTCTCGGCGTGGCCGGAACGCGCCGGGGTTTTGCGGCGCAGCGCGCACAACATGGCCTGGCGCTATGCGCGGTTGATCGACCGGCATTTTGCGCACACGATCGTGTGTTCACGGTTCGTGGGTGACGATCTCAGGCGTGCGGGCATTGATCGCGTCTCGCAGGTGCCGCTCGGCGTGGACCTGGAGCGCTACAGTCCCGCGCTCCGCGCGCAGCGGGACGAGGTGCGTCGCCGCCACGGCCTGCCGAGTGGACCGATTGCCGGATTCGTGGGCCGTTTTGGTAAGGAAAAGGAGTTGGACGTGCTGGTGGCGGCCTGGCCGCAGGTTCACCGCAGGACGGGTGCGATGCTCGTGCTCGTGGGCGATGGCCCTCAGCGGGCCGCGCTCGAGGCCCAGGCAGGCGGCGCGAGCTGGCTGCGCTTCCTCCCATTCATGCGCGACCGCGACGCGCTGGCGAGCCTGCTCGCCGCATTCGACATTGTGGTGGCCCCAGGGTCGAGCGAGACATTCGGGTTGGCGCCGCTCGAAGCGATGGCCTGTGGAACGCCGGTGCTTTCGGCCGACCGGGGCGGGATGGCCGAGCAGATTGAGGCGGCCGGCGCCGGAGAACGGTTCGTGTCGGGAAACTCGGGTTCGCTGGCCGAATCCGCGATTCGGCTCCTGGAGTCGGACCTCGCGACGCACGGGCGGCGCGGCCGGGCGCATGCGGAAGCCAACAACGACTGGAATTCCGTCTTCGACCGTATTTTCGCCGTGTACGCGTCGGTCGCCGCCGAGTCGGGCCGGTAGTCAGCCACGTTGAGTCATGCCGTGCGCCTAGCGGCTGACCGAATATTCTTGTATAGTCATATCTGAATATCCTGGAACATTCCCTCCGAGGATTCCGCATGCCAGTGAGTTCTGCCGCGCGAACGCGTTGGGTGTTTGCTGTCGTCGCCGCGGCCGCGGTCGCAGTGGCCTGCGCCGAGCCGCGTGAGGCCACACCGACGCTTGTGGCGTTCGACGAAGCCGCGTGGACGCCGCCGCGCGAAGCCGACATCCCTGCGGACTCGATGGGCGCGAGCATCAAACGTGGCCTCTACCTCCTGCGCTTCACACCGGAGAGCCTGCCGACCTACGCTCCGGGGGGCATGCGCTGCACGAGCTGCCATCAGGAAGACGGTCTCAAGGCGACTGCGGCGCCGCTGACCGGTTCGCACAGCCGATTCCCCAAGTACATGCCGCGGAGCGGAGCGGTCATCACGCTCGCGGACCGCGTCAACTATTGCATCACCCGATCGCTGGCCGGCAGCGTGCTGCCCGTCGGGAGTCGCGAGATGACGGACATCCTGGCCTACTTCGCGTTCATCTCGCGCGATGTGCCGGTGGGCGCCAAGATGGCGGGCGCCAACGGGCTGATAGCCATGAGGGACACGCTGGTTGGCGACGTGGCTCGCGGAAAGGCCAAGTATGAGACGACTTGCGTGGTCTGCCATCAGGTGGACGGCGCCGGCAATGGTGCCATACCGCCGCTCTGGGGACCGCGGTCGTACTCGATCGGCGCCTCGATGTCGCGCGAGGAGCGCGCGGCGAGTTTCATCTCGCACAACATGCCGCAGACGGCGCCCGGCACGCTGACGGCCCAGGAATCGTTCGACCTCGCGGCATACATCAATTCGCACCCGCGTCCCGATTCACCCGGCAAGGAGAACGACTGGCCCATGGGCGGGGCGCCCAAGGACGTGCCGTATGCGACGAAGGGGCACGAACCGTATCGAGCGCCGGCCTCACTGGTGCCGCGCGCGCGCCCGGCCGATGCGATCGTGCCGAACCCGCGCTCGGCGCGCAGTGAAAAGGGCATGAAATAGCGGTCCGCAGTTCGGTGCAGGTCCCGCGACGGCGCCCATGCCTGCGCGAAATGATTTCAGGAGAACCAGATGGCGCACCCGGCAGCACATAGTCCCACGATGACCGCAGCCCCGAGCGCGGGGCTGCCCCCGTGGGCGCGGTACGGCATCATCTTCGGTTTCGTGAGCGCGGCGTCGATCGCGCTCTGGGCCCCGATTGGGGTCTCGGGCACCTACCCGCGAATGATCGGCGCGATTCTCGGTGAGCTCACTCCCGAGTACGCGGCGGCCAACCCCTATCTGGTGAGGATGGGCTCGGTGCTGAAGCCCGAGACGTTCCTGCTGATCGGTCTGCTCATCGGCGGCTTCATCTCGTCTCGGTTTGGCCGCGCGCGCCTGGCGGCACGCCGGGTCGAGATGGTGCACGCAGGGGAGAAGACGGACTTCGCCCGCTACCGTGACGCGTTTCTTGGCGGCTTCCTGATCATCGTCGGCGCGCGCATTGCCGGCGGCTGCACGAGCGGGCACATCATTTCAGGAATGACACAGCTCTCGGTGAGCGCGTTCATCTTCGCGGCGGGCGTTTTCGGTTCCGGCATCGCGACGGCGAAGCTCCTGCAGAAGGGAGGGAAGTAGCCATGGATCGCATGACCGCACTTTTCGTCGGCATCGCCATGGGCGCGCTGATCCAGCGCGTACAGGCATCCAACCCGGGAATGATTGCGCGCAACCTGCGCCTCGAAAACCTCAGCGTCATCAAGTTCATGGCCACGACCATCGCCGTGGGAGCGATGCTCGTCTATGTGATGTCGCTCGTGATGCCAATGAACTTCGACGTCAAACCCACCTACGTTGTCGGCGTGTTGGTCGGCGGCCTGGTGTTCGGCGTGGGCTTTGCGCTGAGCGGATATTGCCCCGGCACCTGCGTGGTGGGCGCCGGTGAGGGGCGCAGGGACGCGGTCTTTGCGTTCCTCGGTGGCGTGGTCGGGGCACTCGCCTTCACGCTCGCCTTCACAACGGTCATTGCGCCGCTCAATGCGCTGGCCGACTACGGCAAGATTACGCTGGCCGATGTGTTGGGCCTGCCCGCCGTGGCCGTTGCACTGGCGCTTGGCGTTGTGTTTCTGGCGGTCGTGAAGTGGCTACCGACCAATCCCGGCCGACCGGCGCTCGGAGAAGAGTCGTGAAGGCAAGCCAGGCTGCACGCCCGCGTCGCGAGCCCAGCCGGGCGTTGTACGAGGCGATCGCCCAGCACTTTCGGGTGTTGGGCGAACCGGCTCGTCTGGATCTCCTACACGTGCTGTCCGAGGGATCGCGGTCGGCGTCGGCGCTGCTCGCGCGCACGGGGATGTCACAAGCCGGCCTCTCCAAGCACATGTCGGCGCTCTGCGCTGCGGGATTTGTCCGTCGCTGGCGCGATGGGGCCTACGTTCACTACGCACTCGCGGATGACCGCGTGCTCGCGCTCTGCGAGCTGATGTGCGACCGGCTGGAATCGGCGGCGGCGAGCACCTTCGAGATCGTCGCCGCGCGCTAGGTTCCGCGCGTGCCCAGCATCCTCGTCACGATCCACGACGTGGCTCCGCCCCTGATGCCGAAGGTGGAGCGGCTCTGGGAAATCTGCGCGAGGCGTAACGTGGTGCCGGGACTGCTGGTCGTTCCCGACTGGCATGGCGCCTGGCCGATTGAGCGCGACGCGCGCTGCGTGGACTGGGTGCGCGCACGGGCCGCAGGCGGGGCCGAAGTGTTCCTGCACGGCGAGCGGCACGATGAAGTGGGTTCGTCGCGCGGCCTCAGGGACACGCTGCGTGCGCTGGGGCGCACCAACCGGGAGGGTGAGTTCCTTACCCTGGGGTACGTCGCGGCGCGCGCGCGGATTGACCGCGGGTTGGCGCGGCTGCGCGCGTTGGGGGTTGAGCCCATCGGGTTTGTGCCGCCCGCGTGGCTGGCGCGCCCCGACACCCACCGCGCAGTGCGCGATGCCGGGCTCGCGGTGAGTGAGGACGACGGGGCGATCTACGCCTTTCGTGCCGGGCGCACGATCGCGTCTCCCGTCGTGCGTTGGAGTTCGCGCGGCGCGCTGCGGGCGTACGGGTCACTCCTGCAGGCGAAACTGCGGTGGGTGTTGCAGCAGGGACACAGCGTGGTGCGCATCGCGTTGCACCCGGCCGACCTCGATCATCCCGCCACAGCGGCCTCGGTAGAGCGCACGCTCGATCTCTGGATTGGAGCGTATGGGCCCAGAGGTTACGCCAGCCTCTGATCGAGCCTCCCGGCGTGGCGCTCACGCCAGCCGCCAGTAGATTCGGTCAGCGCAAGATCGCCCAAGGAGACCCGATGACATCCCACCCGACGAACGGCCCCTCTCGCCGCGACTTCCTCGAAAAGAGCGCGATGCTCGCGGCGCTTGGTTTTGCGCCGCGCGCGATCAGCTTCGAGGAATGGGCGCAGGAGCGCGAACGATCGCGTGTGGCCACGCCGACGAACTTCCGTGGCCGCCCCTGTGTGGTGGGATCGGGGAACGGGTTTCACACCGATCGTCCGTCGGGCATCAAGATCGCGTACGACAAGATCGTGAAGGGCGAAGACACGCTCGATGCGATCATCGCGGGCGTCAACACGCAGGAACTCGACCCCGATGACACGTCGGTGGGCTACGGAGGCCTCCCGAATTCCGAGGGCGTGGTGCAGCTCGATGCGAGTTGCATGCACGGACCCAGCAAGCGCGCGGGCGCCGTGGGGGCGCTGGAAGGCATCGCGACGCCGTCGCTGGTGGCCAAGGCGGTGATGGAGTACACCGACCACATCTTCCTCGTGGGGCGCGACGCCAGGCGTTTTGCCCTCGCGATGGGATTCAAGGAACAGGACCTGCTCACGCCGCGCACGCGCGCTGCGTTTGAGCGATGGAAGGCCGATCCTCGCGCCTACTCCCCGTGGGTCAAGCAGCCGCCGGGGACGTTGCCTCCGGCGCAGGGCGGTTTCGACGACGAGGACTACTACGCTGCGCGCGGCATCGAGTGGACGCACGGCACGATCAACATGAACGCCGTGAATGCCGCGGGCGATCTCAGCTCCTGCACCACAACGAGTGGTATGGCGTGGAAGGTCCCGGGTCGCGTGGGTGACTCGCCGGTGATTGGCGCGGGCGAGTACACGGACAATACGGTTGGCTCCGCGGGATCCACGGGCCGCGGCGAGTCGAACATCATGGTCTGCGGTTCATTTCTGGCCGTGGAGTACATGCGGCAGGGCCTCTCTCCCGAAGCCGCACTCATGAAGGTCTGCGAGCGGGTGATCGAGCACTCGGAGGCGAGGCTGCTCGACGAGCGCGGTCGGCCGCGCTTCGACCTCCAGTTTTACGCACTGGCCAAGGACGGTCGCTACGCCGGCGTGACGGCGTACGAAGGGGCGAAATTTGCCGTGTGCGATGAAAAGGGGCCGCGGCACGAAGAGTGTGCCTACCTGTTCAAGCGATCGGAGCGGCCACGGTAGTGCTGCACAAGTTCCACCCGGCGGCCCGACAGTGAACGCCCCTGACGACCGGGAGTTTGCCGAGATGCGGCGCCGCGTACGCAACGCGGCCCTGCTGCTCACTACGCTCTTCCTGACCGGAATCGTCGGCTACAAGGCCGTCGGCGGGCCTGAGCACACCTGGCTCGACGCGCTGTACATGGCGACGATCACGCTCACGACCACCGGGCTGCGCGACGTCATTCCCACGAATACGCCGTCGGCCGAGATGTTCACGATCGGCTATCTCATTTTTGGCGCGACGGCCGCGCTGTACACGCTCTCGACCATCACGGCGTTCATTGTCGAGGGCGACCTGACCAAGGGGTTTCGGAGGCGCAGGATGCAAGCAACGATCGACAGGATGCAGGGTCACTATGTGGTGTGCGGGGCGGGGCAGACGGGGACGGCGGTGCTGCGCGAGTTGGTGAACACGCAGCGCGCGTGCGTCGTGATCGAGCACAACCACTCACATATCGCGAATGCCGAGCGGGATTTCTCCGGCGTGCCCATCCTCCACGGCGACTGCTCGGACGACGAGACGCTGG
>Ga0207952_1001193_pt1 | contig 12119 bp, 14 predicted proteins | sample SubbioR12Aug_8Ca_FD_184831 | JGI IMG/M metagenome (GOLD analysis project Ga0207952, IMG submission 184831) | Serpentinite rock and fluid subsurface biosphere microbial communities from McLaughlin Reserve, California, USA - CR12Aug_8Ca (SPAdes) | ecosystem: Environmental > Terrestrial > Deep...
CAGCGCTGCACCGGTTTCGACATCGGCTATCAGGTATTTTATTTTCATGCGGTATTCCCACTCCACCAATTCTGCCGCTATCCGAATGCGTTGTCCGAACTTCGCGGGGCGGACAAAGCGCAATTGCAAATCGACGATAGGCCAGACGTAGCCGGTGGACTTCATCACCATATAGTCGTAATTAATCTTATCCAGCATCGCGCAACGGGCGATTTCGAGGTATTTGCAATAATGCCCATGCCAGGCGATGCCCAGCATGTCGACATCATGAAAAGGCACAGTCAACTCCACTTCGGCGCAGATCATAATAAAAACCGCGGTTTGTCCACGAAAAACACGAAAATATTCAACGGGATGCCAAGCCTTAGATTGCTGCCTAAAGGGTGAATGGCTAGGTCAATACAATTGACTGATTTATTTCGTGTCTTTCGTGTTTTTCGTGGACGAAATGATTTTTCTAGGCTCATAGTCGGTTTGCCTCTACTTCAGTCGAAAGGTTCCAATACGGGTAAAAATTGAACCACTGGAACGGCGCGGCGCGGCAATGGGTTTCAAGTTGTTCGGCGTAGCGTCGCGCCAGGGTTTCAAGCATCTGCCGGCGTTGCGGCTCGGAGCGCGGGATGCGAATGGATTCGGCGAAAAGCTCCAGATCGATTTGGAAACGCCCGTCCACGTTAAAGCAAAACAGGGTATACACGGGACAATGAAGGAGCGAAGCGAGCAGATAGGGGCCTTGAGGAAATTCGGCATCCTTACCGAGGAAATCCGCCCGCACTGTGCGACTGCCGTTAACCGGTATTCTGTCGCCAACCATTACCAGGAACTCCCCGCGTTCGATTTTATTTTGCAAGTCTATGGCAATGGCGGGATTCAGCTCGGTGACCTGAATAAGTTGGATAGTGGCACTCCCCCCGCTACCGCCAAGCAGGCGGTTGAACTTCTCGGCATGCTTGGTATGAACCAGGATATTGAGATGGATGTGACCGCGCAGATTGGCTATCGCTTGGCAAATTTCCAAATTACCGATATGTCCGCTGAGCAGGATGGCTCCGCGCTTTTGCTCCAGCAAGTCAAGCAGCAGTTTTCGGTGAGGGAAGTCGACCTGATCCGGTGTTATGCTTCCCGTCCAGACGATGATCTTATCCAGCAGCGTTTCGCCGAAGCTGAGGAAATGGCGGTAACTTTCTCGCCATCCGCCCGACAAGCCTAATTCAGGGTAACTCTGACCCAGGCGGCGCAAATACTCCTGTGAGGCACTGCGGGCGATTCGTCCGCTGAGAAAGTAATAAGTCACAACCGGACGCAAGAACAGCCGGAACACCCAGCGCCCGCAAATCCGGTAAACCCAGATCAAGATGCGTATGCCCAAGATGATACTGGTTTCCTGTAAGGATGCCCAATGGCGGTCTGCGTTTACCGGTTTCATTGGAAATGCCTAGCCAGCAGTTTGGGCAAACGACGCAACATGCCGAAAAACAAGCGGGCATGGGTCAGGCTGAGCCGCAGGTTATCTTCCCATCCCCGGAAATGCGAGACGCCGTCTTGCGGATAAGTAACGCGGGTCGGAATCGACACGACAGGTACGCCCTGCCAGTCAAGCCGAACCAGGATTTCCGTATCGAAGGCCATGCGGTCTTCCAATGCGGTGGTTTGGATCAGCTTCGTGCAAGTCTCGACAGGATAGATCCGGTAGCCGCACATCGAGTCAGGGATACGGAATGACAAGGTGTTGATATGCACCCAGATATGCGTCAGGTAGCGGGCATAATAGCGGAGCTTGGGGATCGAATCGTCGAATATCGCCAGCCCGATGACAGCTGCCTCTGGGGCTAGACGGGAGGCGGCGAGGAATTTTTCCAGATCGTGTAGATCGTGTTGTCCGTCGGCATCGATTTGTAAGGCATGGGAAAAACCTTGTCCTTGGGCCAGCAACAAGCCCGCCTTTATCGCTGCGCCTTTGCCCTGATTGGACTCTAACCGGATAGTCTGCACCCAGGGATATTGGTTGGACAAACTGCGGATTATTCCGGCACAGGATTCCTGGCTGCCATCATCCACCAGAATACAAGGCAGTTTGTAAGGGCCCAACTGTTCCACAATTTTTGGCAGCGGCCCCTCGTGATTGTAGACCGGGATCAGTATGCAGAGATTAAATACGGTCATGTAACTACTCACACTTTATATAAGTCGCAAAGTCGATCCGAAGCGTCCAAAGCTAGCTTTGGACGCCAGAAAGCGTAGATGTCGGAGTTCAAAGCTAGCTTTGAACAATGTGGTTCTAAACGGCATGTTTTATGGCGATCAGCTTACAGTGCATGAGGGTGAGTAGTTACGCAATCACCATGAAAATAGATTCTACCTGAGCTAAATTCGGTGGCTTCAGACTGGTAACTAAAACTTAATTTACGGTCCGCCTCCTGATAACACAAGCTTAGCTTCAGGCGTTGCCCCGGCAATAACAATTCCTTGAATTTAACGACTTCCATGTGGCTGAAGGTACGGTTAAGTGCTAGGTATTGCCGGGCGTAATGTACCGCCCATTGGATTTGCGTGACACCCGGCACAACGGAGACTTCATCGAAATGTCCGGCAAAATAAGCCAAGCCTTCAGGGATGCGCAAAGCCAGAATAATACCCATGGCATCAGGCTTTTCCCCAAGTATTTCAGGAAACAAAATCGGCGGAGGACTGCCAGTCTGTGTGGGTACTGATGTAGCATAAGGTTTATAACTTGTTTTTATTACCATGAAGGACATGAAGATAATGAAGGAAATAGGCAAAGTAATCACAATATCACGCATGAAGTCAATACAGTAATATCTTCAAGTCCTTCATGGTCTTCATGGTAAAAACAAATGACATTTTCTGGGTGAGCATCAATAGCTGGCCTTGACCTTGCGGCGAACGGCCATCTCGGCAACCATCAACAACCCCATCAACACATAAAATAGTCCGCCATTGTATAGGCTCCACAGCCAGGGGTCTCCATACCAGATCGTGACCAGGGAGATGGCTGCATTGACCAGGAAAAACACGCACCACACCTGAGTGACTTTGCGGGTGTAGGCTACGCCCTTGGGCGGCAGATTTGGGTCTTCGAGCCTCGCCAAGCGTTCCACGACGGTGGGCGGATAGACAAGGCTGGAGGCAAAAACGGCAAAAAACACGAGACTGACAAATACCGGATAAGCCAACAGCCAGCGGGTCTCGTTGACCAGCGCGATGACCAGCAGAAACAGGGGACAAGCCGCTAACACCAGCGACCATGAACCGCCCGTTGGCAGACTTGGATGGCGGTAAAGGAGGCGAAGCAGAAAAAGTCCGGCCAGCGCCAAGGCCAAATAACGGGGCTGAAGATAATCCAGCGAAAACCAAACCAAAAAAGGATAACTGACCGTCATTCCCCAAATAATGCCGTTAAGCATAAAGGGATAAGGTAGCTGGTAAAAAATAAGCCCAAAATACAATGGAACGCAGATGACGCAGCTGATTATGATAAACACGGATAACCCATGAAAAATCTGCGTCAATCATAACTATCAGCGTCATCTGCGTTCTATTTTTAGTTGATTTATTGGGTATTTTATTTAATTGCGGGTTGTTTAAGCTTCGTTGATTCGATAAATGACGTCCACCACATCCTGTATGGTACGCGCGTTTTTGAAATCTTCCGGGTTGATACGTTTGCCGATAATGTTCCGCAGCCTGACCATCAAATCCACTGCATCTATGCTGTCGACATCCAAATCCTCGCTCAGGCTTGCATTCAAGCCGATGTCCTCGGGTGCTAGTTCAAACATTTCCGACATTAACTGTCTTAGGGTGGAATATATTTCTTCTTGGGTTTTCATAAGGTATTAAGTTTCTGTTGCGATACGACAAAATTGCTTAAGTTTTTAACCGACGCGAAATAATTCACAAGCTCGGCGGAGTCGGTATCGATGTGGATGTGATATTTTTTCTTCAAGGCCAGCCCTAGTTCCAGCGCATCAATGGAATCAAGGCCTAAGCCGCCGCCAAACAGCGGAGCTTCCGAGTCGATGTCTGAGGGACTTATTCCTTCCAGCTCTAAGGTATCAATAATTAACTGCTTTAATTCGGCTTCAAGGTTTTCCATAGCGCCCCTGCTACTCAATGAAATACTTCTCCAATTGCCGGGTTAACTTCCTCATGACGAGGGAGCGGCTTGCGTTTCCATCAATAGCATCTAGCTCGATATCGTCCCCCCACATACAGGTTTAAAGTAAATTTATTTGGGGTATTTGATACCATTTTCCATGCTTAGTCAATGTCGCCGGGGAGCGACCTATGACGACGTGCAGAATCTTGATCCTGGACTGCAAGGCAATGGCGGCGGCACCGTGTAGGAATTTTATCGGTCTTGCCTGACTTGGTTCGTGTCCTTTCGGGAAGTCCTCGTGCTTCGTCAGGATGCCGATAACACCGGACGATTCATTAAGAAATAGAACCCGGATGATACGGATTAAAAAGCGCAAGACAATCTCAGCCACTCTCTAATTCTACTTTGTCAGATTATACGTAAGCTCGTCATACCCGCCGGGAAGCGGGTATCCAGTGCCATGGATGGTAAGCTTAAATCCATCCATGGAGTCTGGATTTCGGCACAAATCTGTCTGGAACAGATTTGCATTAACCCGAAGGGCGTCAGGCAGGAAAGCCTGCGTGAATCCCTGCCGGAATGACGATCTTGAATTGTGTGTTCATGAAATCTGACAAAGTAGAATTAAGGTATAGGAAAGAAGCTAAGTAATAGGGCGTACCACGCACGCCTTGTTCTCCAGATGGCTATACCAAAAAATACAGCAAAACCAGATTGGTAAAAAGCAGGATTGCCGACAAGCCTTTCCAGAATAATAACGGATTGCGTTGTATCAGAGGGATGGCCTCTTCAGCGCTCAGGAACTTGGGATTGGGTGTGGATAAGTCATACAGGAACTCCGACAAGTCGTCATAGCGAAATTGCGGGGTTATCGAGGTGGCTTTTTTTAATGCGCCGTCAATCCAGATGGGAACCATCGCGTTGTGATGGAAACTGGGCACATAATGAAGTTTTGCCAGATTCATTTTATCGGGGTTTTCAGGCATATCCTGGCCGAAGGGTAAGGCGCTGTTAAGCATCTCATAAGTAATCACGCCCAATGAAAACAGGTCGGATTTTACCGTGCCGCGCTGCCCCAGGTGATACTCAGGCGCCGTGTAATTCAAGGTGCCGAGTACATTCTCCGCTTCGCTGTGATCCAGCGGCGTAATTTCCGTGATCCCGGCGATTTTGACCGAGCCGAAATCGATGATTTTAACGACGCCGTTTTGATCAATCATGATGTTTTCGGGTTTCAAATCCTGATGCAGCATTTCCATGCGATGAAAAGCGCGCAGCCCTTTGGCAATCTGTTCGACTATTTTCCGGGTTTCTTTAATATCAGGTTTGGGATTGGCGGTTATCCATTGTCTGAGCGTCAGGCCTTCGAGAAATTCGGTGACGTAATAGATGCAGCTTTTTTCCCGGTTGGAGCTGATGATTCTCAGCACATTTTCGTGATGAATGCGTTTTCCCGCCCATTCTTCATGCAGGAAATGTTCTATGTAATGGGTATCGTCGTCATAAAGGACAGAAGGAGTCTTCAAAATAACCAGGGTATCGGTTTTGGTATCGAATGCCCGATAAATCTGGGTGCGTTTGCTGGCATGCAACTCCTCTTCAATCCGGTAGCCATCAATCACCATACCCGGTTCCAACGGTGGCGGGAAGGGCAGGTTGGTGTGACGGCGAATAACCTCATCTTCATTGGCTTCAGGTAGTTCATCGACTCTGACCAGTTGGCAAGTCAGATTGTCATCGCTTTTATTATCGCTGGCATGCCGCATGATTTTTTCGGCAGCCAGGGCTAAGTCTGCACCATTTTGGACACAATTCCCGAGCAGTTTTTTCAGGGTTTTTTCATCGACAAAGTCGTGTATCCCGTCAGTCGTCATCAAAAACAGGTCGCCGGTTTCCAAAGGCAGCGACCGGTAATCGACTTCCAGATGCGGCTCTATGCCCATCGCCCGGTTAAGATAATTCTTTTCTTTAACCCAGATGCGGTGATCGCGGGTTATCAGCTCAAAATTACCTTGCCGTAAACGATAAATACGCGAATCGCCGATGTGAAAAATATGCGCAGTGGTCGACTTTAGAATCACAATGCTGAGCGTGCTGACCATGCCCTTGGTCGATTCATAGCGTCTTTGCCCCTGACTGTATAACCAGGAATTGGTAGCGGAAAGAATTTTTTGCCCGGCATGTTTGACCGACCAGGAGTCCGGGGTGCTGTAATAATCGCTTAAAAAGCTGACCACACAGCAGTGACTGGCCTGTTTCCCGGCGTCACTGCCGCTCATGCCGTCAGCAATCGCAGCGGCTATGCCTTTGTGGGTCAGTTGCGGGCCTTCCGGTATTAATGAACCGAAAAAATCTTCATTATCCGGCTTGATCCCTTTATCGCTGGCATAGCCGATGCTGACTTTGAGTGTTGGTTTGGGCATAGTCATATCTGTAGTTATGAGGTGGGCGCGAATTCATTCGCGCTGGTATAGGTAAATACTAAAAGCGCGAATGAATTCGCGCCCACACTGCGGTTGTCTATAACCAAATAGCATCCCATAACGAATAATCGCCGATATGTTCTACCAGTCCAGCTCGTAATGGATTGGCTACGATATAGCGTGCAATGGCTTTAATATCCTCATCATTACGTATACCGTGGTCATAAAACGCGTTTTGCCAAAGCCTGCCTTGCTGCTTTAAGTAACCGTTTACCCGTTGAGCTGAACGGGCTTTAAAATATTTCATCACTTCAGAAAGGCTTTTATTTTCGGTCAATTGGAATAGCCAATGGATATGGTCCGGCATAATCACCCATGCCATTGAATTAACATCGCTCGCTTCATGTAAAACACGCATTTCCTTTAATACCAACCTCGCGCAGTGAAAATCAGCGAAATAACGTTGTTCCCGCTTATTAAGCGTAGTTGTCACAAAGTAAGCACGGTGCGGTTCGGAATGACGACCTATACGCAATTGACTATCTGGCATGTGGTTTCTTCACTATGGACTGGGTTATGTGAGCTGTATGAAGTGGGCGCAAATTTATTCGCGCTGAACACTATAATAGCAAGCGCGAATAAATTCGCGCCCACAATCGCCCACAATATTCAACTCAATTCAACTCAATCATTTCCACCGTACCGTCTTCCTGAACTTCGGCCATGTGGCCTTTGGGCTCATCGATAAACTGTACCGCAATCAGCACCGATAACGCCACCGCCGCTATGACCATAAAAAATACCGCCGGTGTCACAAACGATAACAGGGTCAAAAACAGTACGCCGCCGACATTGCCGTAAGCGCCGACCATACCGGCGATCTGCCCGGTCATGCGCCGTTTGATCAGCGGCACTATCGCATAGACGGCGCCGCAGCCGCCCGATACAAAGCAGGAGCAAGCCATGGTTACCAATACCGCCAACGCAATAGGCCACTCCGAATCAATCAGCGACATGCAGAAATAACCTGCCGACAGACCCAAGACAAAAATGCTTAACGACAATTTACGCCCGAATTTATCGCTGATCCAGCCGCCTGCAGGGCGGGCAACCAGGTTGATGAAGGCAAAACTACCGCCCAGCAAGCCCGCTTCAACCATGGTAACGCCGTGCGATTCATGGAAAGTATCAAAGAAAAACAGCGGCAACATCGAAACAACGGCTAATTCCGAGCCGAAGGTAATGAAATAAGCCAGATCCAGGATGGCAACCTGTTTGAATTTGTATTTATGAATTTCATCTATCGGGTGTCGCAGATGTTCCTCGTTGACGTGGATGATTTTATACACGTTGTAGAGAAATAAAGCCCAAGTGCCGGTATAAATACAGATGGCGGCGACGTTTGATAACAGGTTGACGCCCGCCGGGGATAATTTCCAGGTCAACAGGCTCAAGGTGGCGTACAAAGGAATGCTCATCAGAATATAGAAGAACAAGTCCCAGATGCTGGTGACTTCCATCGCGCCCGCTTTTTTAGGCTTGAAGTAAGTCGAGCCTTTGGGCGTGTCGGACACGCTGAAAAAATAGATGACCGAATAAATCAGTGAAATAGCGCCGGTCGTTGCAATCGCATAGCGCCAGCCTTCATCACCGCCATAGATCAGCGCGAGAGCGGGCAAAGCCCCGGCCGCAGCGGCTGAGCCAAAGTTTCCCCAGCCGCCGTAAATGCCTTCGGCAATACCCACTTGTTTGGCCGGAAACCATTCGCCAACCATGCGTATGCCGATCACAAAACCGGCGCCTATAAAGCCCAACAAGAAACGGGCCAGGGCCAGTTGTTCAAAACTGGTGGCAAAAGCGAACATAAAACAGGGAATACTGCCTGCCGCCAACAGTGTTGAGTAAGTGCGTTTAGGGCCGAATTTATCAACCAGAATACCGATCACAATCCGCGCCGGAATGGTCAACGCGACATTTAAAATCAGGATGGTTTTTATTTCAGAGTTGCTCATGCCCAGGGTTTTAGCAATCACCATCATTAAAGGTGCATGGTTAAACCACACCACAAAACTGATAAAAAAAGCCATCCAGGTCATGTGGAGAATTTTGGTTTTCCCGGAGAAGGAGAGCAGGTTAAGGCGGTGAGCAGACATTTTTCATTCCTAGTTGCTAAGGTTAATAGGCTAGGAAAAAGCACGTTGCATGCCATACCTGTAAAGACGGCTGTAATGCTGAGTTATTATGGTGCGAGGCAGTGCAAAATTGAAATAAAAGGGTGAAAAAGGCAATTCTCAGCCGAAAATACGCACCATAATGATGCGTTAAGAATTATTATGGTGCGATGCAAGTGGCAAGTTTTAGAAGCTTATGTTTCCTTGTAACCGGATTTTTTTGGTATCAGTTGTTCCTCTAAAAGTATTCACATAAAATACAGCTAAACAAAATTACAAACGTTTAAACTTCCGCACATAATCCCCCAGTTGAAAGTTCTCCTTAACCTCATCATGCGGAATTAACAAATACTTCCAAGCCTTGCCACCATTTTTCAACAGATAGTCACCAGCATTCTCACACCATTTAACCGCAGCATCTGCTTTAGCCTGCACCTTTTGATCAGCCATTTCCGCTTGCGACTTGGTTTCCACCATCAATACACAATCTTCGGTTTCAGCAACAAAGTCAGGGACATATTCAGGATGTTCGGCTCCATCTTTGTAGAAGATTTTGAACTGGCCTTTGGCAGGCTTAAACCACTTTTGGGCATCACGTTCTAAAATCACGGCAAAGCGGCGTTCAGTGTCGGAATCAAATTTCTGTACGGGGTATAAACACTTACTGAAACTGCCAAACAGCAACTGTTTGATCTTGCCTTTATCGCTTACGGTATCCCGATAAGGCTGAACAGATTGACCGGCAGCAACGGTATAAGCGCAAGTTTTTAATGGCGTAAAACCACTGCGCACTTCCACTTCGTATGTATCCGCCTGTTCCCAAAAATGTTCCGCCATTTGCGTGTGTATGGTTTTGGCTAACAATTGGCGGTTATTGCCCAACACGTTATTTACTTCGTCTTCTGATAGATACCCCTGCAAATGCTCAACGGCTTGCGTTGCCAGGTCATAGATTAAATCGGCATGGTCATCATAAGAAATATCGTCATAATCGATCAGGGCGTGAACAATATAATTTTCCGGTTTTGCCTCAATTAAACCCACTTGTGCTGCCATCAATTCCTGCTCGTTGGTTTGCAGACTGTGAATAACAATATCCCGCTCTGACGGTTGTAAATTTAATCCGCTAAGGTTCAATGTAAACGGCTTGTAGCCATAACTGACTTCACCTTTAGGAACAACAACCACACGCGGAATATCTATCGTATGATTCACCGTCAGTGCCGTAGTTTTAGCGACCATTACATTCGCACTGTGCGGATAAATTCGCACCTACAACCATATCGCATCCCAATGCGGATAATAACCGATATGCTCCACCAAACCCGCACGTAAAGGATTTGCCACAATATATCGAGCAATAGCCCGAATATCCTCTTCTTCCCGCAACGCATGATCATAGAAACTTTTTTGCCAAAGCATCCCGCCTTTACCCAGATGTCTATTAATGCGGTGTGCAGTCCGAGCTTTAAAAGTTTTTACAACTTCTGACAATGAAGAAGTTGCTCTCAATTGGAACAGCCAATGCACATGATCCGGCATAACAAACCACGCAAGCGAATAAACAGCCTGATCTTCGTGTAAAAGCTTCATGTTCATAATAACCAGACGGGCACATACAAAATCATCAAAATAGCATTTTTCACGATCCGCAAGCACTGTAGTAATAAAATACGCACGTCCGGTTTCGCTATAACGTCCTTTGCGCAAATCGTCGTAAGGTACCATTAAAATTCGCACCTACAATGCTTCATCATTAAACAAATCATTTTGCGCCGAATTAACTGTTTTTTTTTATGCTCTTTACTGGTTTGTTTTGCTCAAAGTCCTGATCAGGCTGTGCCATCGGCAAGTTCGCCACATTCAAACTGTAATCGTCATGCGCCCATTCGCAACGCGACAACACCATCTTCGGTATCTTCTTTAAAGTGAGATTGACAAACTGATCGGCTTTGCCGCGAAACGCCGCGCAACACACCAGCAACGAACGGTCGCCGCCAACTTTTTCGGACAACTCTTCCAATTGCTGGTGCGACAGGTTTTGCGTGGTCACATAGATAAAGTCCTGCTCCGACGAATAACCATGATTCCATCATTGCGTATCGGACGGCGCATAACTAAAGCCTTCCAGCTTGCATAACGCTTCCGCCAGCATCGCCGGATTGTAGTTTTTATTAACCCCCCAGTTGCCCCAGCGGTCTTGTTCCAGTAATGACGGTGCCAGACTGTAATAACGGAAACCGCCGCCGCCCTGCCAGTTGACCGCTTTGCTTATGCCGCCTTGGTCTTCGCCGTCGATGACTTTTTTAAGACGCGGGATGATATGGGTGCGACAATGTTCGCCCAGCTCGATCATGATCCAGCGGCGGCCCATTTTGTGCGCGACTGCGCCGGTAGTGCCTAAACCGGCGAAGGAGTCGAGGATTAGGTCGTTGGGGTTGGTAGCAAGTTCAAGAATTCGCTTCAAGAGCTTTTCAGGCTTGGGCGTAGAAAAAACATCGGCCTCGTTGAATTTTGAAGTCTCCCGCTTCGATTCTTGGTTGTCACCTGCATCAATTCTTGACCACCAAGTTGTTGCCACAATTCCATCTTGAACCTCAGACAAAAATCTTTTTAGTCTCGGAACATTATTACCTGATTCACCAAACCAAATTCGATTATCAGCTACCAACTCAGCGAATCTACTTTTGGAACTCCCCCAGCAGCGTCCTTTTGTTGGGGAAATGACTCGCCCCGATGGCGTGGTAATCTCAAAGATATTTTCGCTAACTCCGGTTTTTGCGAATGCAGCACCGCGCTGTCCGCCAGTCAAACTTATAGTGAAGTCACTCGACATCCAAAGACCGCGCGAGTCGTTATCTGGGTTTGTGAATCGCGCATCGGCCTCTTCGGTGCGCTGTAATAGCTTGGGCCGCCAAACGGTTTTATTTTTGGCGAAGACAAGAACATGGTCGTGAGGATCCGATAGCCAAACTGCATTAGCTTGCGGCGATGACTTCTTCTGCCAAACCACATTCGCCACAAAATTCCCCCGCCCAAACACCTCATCACACAACACCTTCAAATAATGCGCTTCATTATCGTCAATGGTGATCCACAACGAACCGTCATCCGACAATAATGACCGGATAATCTCCAGCCGGTCGCGCATCAGCGACAGCCAAAATCGAATGCTCCAACCCATCGTCATAATGGGTAAACGCGCTGCCGGTATTGTACGGCGGGTCGATAAACACGCACTTTACCTTGCCCGCATACTCCTGCTCCAGAGCCTTCAACGCCAGCAGGTTGTCGCCGAAGATAAGCCGGTTATCGAATAAATCGTGATCGGTGACTCGGTGTTCGGCATGGTAGGACTTCTCTGGGTCCTCCAACAGAATGCGCGGCTCCAGCTTCGGCCGGTTT
>Ga0207952_1001194_pt1 | contig 12109 bp, 9 predicted proteins | sample SubbioR12Aug_8Ca_FD_184831 | JGI IMG/M metagenome (GOLD analysis project Ga0207952, IMG submission 184831) | Serpentinite rock and fluid subsurface biosphere microbial communities from McLaughlin Reserve, California, USA - CR12Aug_8Ca (SPAdes) | ecosystem: Environmental > Terrestrial > Deep...
GGGAAGCTCGTTTGGCCAATCATGATCTTATTCATTATCATTCTTGCGAACTAACAAATGTTAGTTCAGTTAATGCCATTATTAACCAAATTAAGCCAGATTGGATTATACATATTGCTGCAATGAGTAAACCTGATGAATGCAATAATGACCGTAAAAATTGTTTGTTGAACAATGTACAAGCAACTATACACTTAGGGGAAGCTGCTACAAAGCACCATTCTAGGTTCATTTATTTCTCCACTGATTTTATTTTTGGTGAAAATGGCCCGCACGGAGAGGACGATATTGCAGGTCCACTCAACTTTTATGGCGAAAGTAAACTACAAGCAGAAAATTGGGTGAAGCAGCATGTGCAAAGACCAGTTATCGTTAGACCTGTCTTTATCTATGGACCTGAATTACCTGGTTCTCGCCCTAGTTTTATACAATGGGTTCAAAAGCAACTTCTTCAAGAAAAATCAATCAAAGTAGTAAATGATCAAAAAAGAACGCCCACTTATGTATTTGATATTTGCCAAGGATTAGAAAAAATAATAGTTGGAGATCACGAAGGTATTTTTCATTTAGCTGGAGCTGAAATAATAACTCCGTATGAAATGGCAGTTGAAGTAGCCAACTGTTTATTGTTAAATACCCAATTAATAGAGGCGGTAGACAGTAATACTTTTCCAGAGCCTGTTAAAAGAGCCAAACAATCTGGACTTAAAATTGAGAGAGCAAGAACTATTTTAAACTACAAACCCCACTCATTTGCAGAGGGGGTTCGTAAAAGTCTTTTAGCTGATCAATTAATAAATAAATAGAAAAATCATTTACGGGGTAAAAATATTTCCGCCATCATACAACGGGCACTGCCACCGCCATTGGTCTCTATTGTGGTAATATCACTATGTATAATTTTATTAAAAGAGTGAATGGTTGAAATTTGTTCAGATGTTAATGAATTAAAAGCTTGACTAGACATTACTAGGAATTTTTCACCACTGGTATTGTGAACCTGTAACATATTGCCAGCAAAATGATTCATTTGATTAAAGTTAATTTCTATGATGATTTTTCCGCTGTTTATGATTGATTGCTTAACCAATGTTTGTTGATTTGAATCTTTAATGGAATCTAAACAAATGACTACATAATCGTCTGCAACGCACATCATTACATTGGTATGGTAAATAGGTGCACCCGCTTCATCAACGGCTACAAATGAAACTCCTTTATATTGCATCTTTTTACAAAACTCATCCAATACCTGTTGGTTGGTTCTTGGTGATAGGCATGCATATGCTATTTTATTTTCTCTGTCCAAAACCATACTGCCAGTCCCTTCCAAAAAAAGTTCGTCCTTTTCATAAGCAGTAAAATCATTGGTTTGGTTAATGATAAATTTTTCTTGAATAGCGCTTAATACTGAGGGCTTTCTTTCTAATCTTCTATTGATGGCAAACATGGGATAGAGACAAATGCTTCCATCGTTGTGGAAAGAAATCCAGTTATTGGGGAATATGGAATCAGGGGTATGTGGGTTGGGTGTATCTTCTACCACTGTAACATTTATATCATGAGCTCTAAGCACAGTAATGAATCGCTCAAATTCTTCCCTTGCTTTTGCTTGTACATTAGACTGATCCGATTTGTTTTGAAAACTATTATTCACCGCCGTTTCAGCATTAAAGCTGAAATGAACAGGTTGTATCATTAATAAGTTATTGGTGTGTTGCATAATTGATTAATTGATTGGTTCTCGCCATAAAGGCATACTCATACAGTGGAATCCTCCTCTTGCTCTTGATAATTCTGCAGAAGGCATTAAAATAAAAGTGTCTTTAATTTGGTCAACTGTTATAGTGTTGTTCTCTAATTGTTGTAATAGTTCTTTAACTCCTATAATAGTAAATCCTGCATTTCTAAATGCTTCGGTGGTTTTATCATTTCTGTCATACCCTAAAACCACCCCCTCTTTTAGTGCCAATAAATTACATGAATCAGTCCATTGCTCTCTTGCACTGTATGGAAACTCATTGTTGCCTGAGAAAATAAAACGCACTTCATTAGTACATTTTAGATCTGTTTTACTGATATCAACTAACAAATCTTCTAAGCTTTCAAACGATATAGGATGCTCTGGATTGTTCCGATGAAATTGTAGGATTTTAATTTTTTCTTCTTTCTTGATTTCTAATATTCTTTCAACTGCAGATTCATCTTCATGCTTCACCGCTTTCCTAGAAAAATTTCCCAACATTACCCATACATCTCTTTTTACCTGTGTAAATACTGTGTCAATATGCATGTAATCTCTTTTCTTTGGAATTTTCACAATGGTTACTTTGTCCATCAATTCCATTTCAAAAAGGGTTTGCGTTATTTTAACTGCAGCCTCAGAAGATGTTCTTTCACTAACCCCCACCAAGATATGATTGTTGCTTACTACCATTATATCTCCACCTTCCAATGTTATTTTTCTTTCATCATCTTCTTTGGGTAATAAGAAACTATGGTGCGAATCGGATAATTCAATAATCTTATTGGTGTAATCAGCAAATAGCGGATGATTAAAGAAAATATATTTTGCCAATAATGCCTCTCTAGTTCTTGCTTTTTTTGCTGGCTTATTTAGTAACACATGGTCTTTGATGGTGATACCTATATCTCTTGTGAAAATGAAGTTAGGAATAGGTGCAAATAAAAGCTGTCTATCTTGGGAAGTTCCAGAGATAAGTGTTTTTGCTAATTCAGTAGGTTCATAATTCAATAGTTCATTCTGAATTTGATAAGTACAACCTTCAATTGCACAAACCGATGATACCAATTTAGTTTTGATATCGCTATTTTGTAATAGTTCAGACAAGAGCCATTGTAATTCAATTACTTTATCTGATTTGTAAAAATTTTGATGCTCAGGTTTATAGAATCCACGATTATTTTGTGAATTATCAATGTCATTTAGTTTCCCTTTTATTTTTTCAGGATCTAGAAAATACAATAAGATTTTAGTATAGTAATCATACTCGTCTTTTCTAATTGTATCTAAATGAACAATATCTTCAAAAAGCCAGTCCTGGGCTTTGGAGGGTACCACTTTTCCTAAGCCACTATCAGGGCTATGTACTAATAATCGTTTTAATGTGCCAATTTCAGATGTTACAGAAACTTTCATATAAAATATTTTGTAAAATGCATGAATGAATATAAAAGAGCTTCCAATAATATTTCATTATAGGAAGTAGGTAAGTTTTTACCTATTAATCAATAAATTTATCTTGTATCAACCTTATTTATAGTCCCTTCAATGATCGGGCATTGGGTTCAGGCCCCTGTACATCCAAGCAAAATGTGCTGTTAAAAAAGATATGGTAGAACAATGGTTCACTAAACGCAAATTACTATTTTATTTTAAATGGCAATTCCCCATTTAGACTACCAGTAGATTTTATAGGTTTAAAACGTACAAACATATCTTCACTGTACCATTTTTCTTGGTGGGTTTTTTTCACGACTTCTGCGTGCTCCTTCATTTTATATGCAAACAAACGCATATATTCTTTGCTTTCCCAAATGCTAAAAGTGGCTTGTTTTATCCAAGGAACTTCACCAATACCTACTGAAGTAATAAACCCTTCGGCACCTGCCATTTGTTGTGCAATGGCATCAACATGAGACCAAAATCGCCCTAATTGGGAGACCCGAATAGTTGCCCTGGTAAGAATTCCAATAGGTCCATCATAGTTGGATTGTTTGGGCAAATTACCAAAAACGGCTTTCCCATCCCAAGTGCCATGGCCTTCAATTGGTTCTAGCTGGAGTTCCCAAATTTCAACGCTAAAAATTTTCCACCAAGCTTTTATAAAAGAAGGTCTAAAGCCAGCATCATTCTCCGCACTAATCGTTAATAAAGCCCATTGTTTCCAATCAGGTGTTTTATCAAAAGTGCCATTTCTGCCACATCCCATTAGTTTGTAGAATTTAGTTTTATTGCTTAGCCAAAGCGGAAGTCTAAAAAATGCCATGGATAAAAAACCGGCCCAACCAAAATAAGAGGGGTACCTAACAATACTTAAAGTAGCAATCATACATTAAATTAAACTAATTTTCATCAATGAAATATGTCATTCAACATATCAAACAATTGGTTAACACTAGAACCAATTCAATAGTTGTACGAGGTTTGGAACTTTCGCAGCTTCCAATTATTGACAATGCATTTATTGTTGTTGAAAATGGGATTATTCAATCATATGGTTCAATGCATGAATTAAGCGCTGAACATATGCTTGGGGCTGAGTTGATTGATGCCGCCGGCGCTTCTATACTTCCTTGTTGGTGCGATAGCCACACGCATTTGGTTTTTGCAGCTAGTAGGGAAGAGGAGTTTGTTCATAAAATCAAAGGGTTAACTTATGCAGAAATTGCGGCAAAAGGTGGTGGAATACTTAATTCTGCTCAAAAAATTGCCCAAGCAACTGAGGATGAATTGTATTTTCAGGCAATGGCTCGTTTGCAAGATTTAATGAAATTAGGAACGGGGGCCATTGAAATAAAAAGTGGTTACGGTCTAAATACCGAGAACGAATTAAAAATCCTGCGCGTAATTAAACGCATTAAGGAAACAGCCCCTATTCCGGTAAAAGCCAGTTTTTTAGGCGCACATACTTATCCATTAGCTTTCAAAGAAAATCATGATGGGTATATTGATCAAATTATACATGAAATGCTGCCAATAATTGCAAAAGAGCAATTGGCCGATTATATTGATGTTTTTTGTGAAGAGGGATTTTTTAGTGTTGAGGAAACTCATCGTATTTGCAATGCGGGCTTATCTTTTGGTTTGAAATCAAAAATACATGCCAATCAATTACATGCATCTGGTGGGGTAGAGCTTGGTGTTCAAATAGGCGCTGTTTCAGTAGATCACTTAGAAACCATGAATGAAGCTGCTATTCAGGCATTAAGTAAATCGAATACCATTGGAACTATGCTGCCAACAGCAGCATTTTTCCTTCGGATGCCTTACCAGCCAGCTAGGGAGCTTATTCGCGCTAATGCAGCTTTAGCAGTTGCTTCAGATTATAATCCGGGATCAAGTCCAAGTGGGAATATGAATTTTGTAGTTGCATTAAGTTGCATTCAATTGAAGCTATTGCCCGAAGAAGCCATTAATGCTGCTACAATTAATGGGGCATTTGCAATGGAATTAGACAAGGAGGTAGGAAGCATCACTATTGGTAAGCGAGCTAATTTAATATTCACACAGCCCATTCCTTCACTGGCTTACTTGCCATATTCATTTGGGACTAATTTGATTGATAAGGTTATGATTAATGGTCGGTTTATTTAATTATATTTAAGTAACAGAATTGTCCACTTAAATTACTTGACCATGCACCATTTTAAATTTTATAATAAACAGGATGTACTTTCTGTTACTAAAATTCGCCGTTTCGAAACTAAGTTAGGAGAGCGGGTACAAGTGCTTACCAATCCAGCAAATATTGAAGCAAGCTTGCAAGCAAGCTCTGCCAATTATATTATTTTGGGAATCCCAGAAGATATTGGGGTAAAAGCAAATGGGGGTATAGGAGGAACTGATAGTGCTTGGTTGGCTTTTTTAAAATCATTTATGAATATTCAAAGTAATGATTTTTTAGAAGGGAGTAATTTAATGGTATTGGGTCATTTTGATTTTGCATCAATAGCAGAACTGATTGATCAAAATGCCTTTAATGAAGAAGAGAAAATGGCTGCGTATAGGCATGCGGTTAATACTATTGATGATTCAGTTGAACAATTGATTCATATTATTACTCAAAACAAAAAAATTCCTATCGTTATTGGTGGTGGACATAACAATGCTTACCCATGCATTAAAGGTGCAGCAAAAGGATTCTATAAAGCAGGTGTTATACCTCTTGCACAAATTAATGCCATTAATTTAGACGCTCATGCAGATTTTAGGCCTATGGAAGGTAGGCATAGTGGGAATGGGTTCTCTTATGCCGAAGAAGACGGTTATTTAGAAAAATACTGTGTTATTGGTTTACACGAAAATTATATTCCTCAGAATGTATGGATGGATATGGTGAACAATCCTTTTATTGATTGTATTACATACGAAGACATATTTGTGCATGAAAAAAGAACATTCATACAAGCAGTAGCACATGCAACCTCTTTTACAGATGATACTTTATGTGGAATTGAATTAGACATGGATGCTATAGCAGATACGTTGTCTAGCGCACAATCAAAAGTTGGGATTACTCCTATACAAGCAAGGCAGTATATGCAATATGCTGCTGCAGATACCAAAGCTGCTTATTTGCATATTTCTGAAGGAGCCGTACAATTGTCTAACGGAGACAAAGACCCTGGAACAGGTAAATTAATCAGCTATTTAGTCAGTGATTTTGTGAAAGGTCATATGATATATTAACTTTTATTTTACAGTTTAATTTTTTTACTATCCTTACACGTCGTACATTTGCGGCGGCATTGAGCAATTATTGAAGAATATATCTTAGGTAGTCAAATAGAAGGCCATTCTATTCTAGCGGTAACAATAAATTTCCTACCCTGCTCAACAACATTTGTAAAAAATAAAATAATAATACAATGAAAGGTGAAGTTATGCCTTCTATCGTACAGATAGATAAGGCGCATTTAAACGAATTAGTACAAGAAGTAAGAGAAACATTGGCAACAGACATGTTTGTACAAAACAGAGAGGAAAAAAAGAAAGCATTTCGCGCAGTTGATCTTTGGAAGATTCACAGAGAAATGAAGTCTGCAAATAGAAATTTTAAATCACAGTTCTAGTTGCTCTTAACTTATCAAAATCCGCTGCTCATTTTAAATAGGCAGCGGATTTTTTATTTAGGGGATTTGCTAATATCCCATTTTGCGTAATCTTTAAACCAACTGCTGTTCCAAAACTGGTATCTTGGTAGGGCATTTTGCTCAAGTCTTTTTAAAAAGTCTGTATAGTTCTTTTTTTCAGGGATGCTCCAAAGTGTTTCACTTAAAGCAGTCATTCTAGGGAAGATCATATAGTCTACCTTTTTTTCATTGCCCATATATTCTGTCCAAACATTGGCTTGCCCTCCAATAATTTTATTACTTAATCCTTTTTGAACAATGGTAGACGGAATAGGATTGTAATTGTATACCGCTTCTAACGGGTTATATCCATGAATAGCTAAACTATCTTTTGGGTCTTGTGATTGATAGTGGTCAAAGTAAAAAGGCTTACCAGGGGTATTGATAACTTGGAATCCTTTACTTGCTGCTTCAATCGCTTGCTTTTCAGTACCCCAGTTCATTACAATGGTTGAAGTATCTAGATCTCCCTCATTTATTTCATGCCATCCAATAGTTTTTTTTCCTTTCAATTTTAAGTGTTTTGCAATAAACTCAATAAAATAAGTTTGCAATGCAGTCTCATTTTTTAATCCCTTTTCTTTCATGAAAGCTTGAGTTGTAGGGTCTTGCTTCCACCAAATTTTACTGCATTCGTCGCCACCTACATGTATGTAAGGAGAAGGGAAAAGAGCTACTACTTCATCAAATACTTTTTCTAAGAAGCGAAATGTGGCAGGCTTGGGCGCCAATACATTATTTTGTCTATTATACATACCCCAAGTATTTGCCACATTCCAAATGGTATCTGGTTTAGTACTTAGCTCAGGATAAGCAGCAATTGCAGCACGGCTATGACCAGGAATATCTATTTCAGGTATTACTGTTATGGCTCTAATGGCAGCATATTGAACAATCTCTTTTATTTCTGCTTTTGTATAATATCCACCGTATCGTGTTCCATCATATAAGGCAGGGCTATCTTTAAAATGACCAATCAATGTTTCTTTTCTATAAGACCCAATAGAATTTAACTTGGGGTACGCATCCATTTCAATTCTCCATCCTTGATCGTCGGTTAAATGCCAATGGAACGTATTGAATTTATGAAATGCTAAATAGTCAATGTATTTTTTAATATAGCTTACTGGAAAAATATGTCTTACTACATCTAAATGCATACCTCTATATGCAAATCTTGGTTGGTCTTCAATATGTACCGGTGAAATTTTAATTGAATTAAATTGGCCAATGGGCATTAACTGTAAAAGACTTTGAATACCATTAATTAGCCCTCTTAAATCGTGATACTCAATTTGGATATTTTGTCTATTTATGTTTAGCTCATATTTTTCTGCTGGATGATTTAATGAACTATATGGAACAAGGTAGATTCCACTTGTTGAAATGCTATATGGATCTATCCTTTTTTTTACGGTGAGTAATAAACCGGTTTGTTTTGCTATATTTTCTTGAAGGTAATATGCTTGAGATTCAAATGAATCTTCATAAAATATGCTCTGCTTATTGTCTAAAACAAAAGGTTCAGGGCTATGGGGATAACTGATAAATGCGGGCTTAGGAATGATGTTATTTGCATTTTGTGCTTTACTATAGTAGTTTGTAATTAATATTAAGCAGATAAAAAATAATCTTTTCATGACTATCGGAATAATTGGATTGGTATAAAAATATCAAATTGATTGGCTATTTGGTAAATTGCAGGGTAGAATTTAATACCGTTCACCAAATTGTTATGCTTAAAACAGAATTAAGAGAGATTTATATTAATAAACGAAATGAGTTGCATGGGGCAGACCGATTGAAATTGGACGATCTATTGTTGATTCAATTTCAACAAATCGATTTTGAAGGTATACAAACTGTTTTAACCTATTGGCCAATGGCTAATAAGTCGGAACCCAATACACATTTGTTCAATGGGTATTTGCGTCATATGATTCCGCAGCTGCAATTGTGTTATCCAGTTGTGCAGAATAAAGAGAAAATGGAAGCACTTTTAGTGAATGAAGATACTGTGTATCATACTAATCAATGGGGTATTACTGAGCCCAAAGAAGGTAAAACAATTGCACTAAGTAATATTGATTTGGTTTTGGTTCCCTTATTAGTTTTTGATGAAGCTGGTTATAGAGTTGGGTTTGGTAAAGGGTATTATGATCGATTTTTAGCTGAAAAAGAAGACCATACCGCTTTAATTGGGTTTTCTTACTTTGATCCAATACCCTTAATCAGTGACACCCATGAATTTGATATACCTTTACATTTAGGTATTACCCCTAAGCATATTTATGAATTTTAATACCATTTTTCTTAAATCATTTCGAGTATTGTTGTTGCCTTTGGCAGCGCTGTACGGTTTAATTATCATCATTCGAAATAGATTGTTCAATAAGAATATCCTTAAATCTGCTGCATTTAATTTCCCCATTATTTGTGTAGGCAATTTGGCAGTGGGGGGAACGGGAAAATCTCCAATGGTAGAGTACCTATTAGAGTTATTAAGTCCAAGATTCAAAATGGCTACCTTAAGTAGGGGATATAAACGAAGAACCAAGGGCTATGCTTTAGCTAATTCACAAACAACCGCATTAGAAATTGGGGATGAGCCCATGCAATTTGCATTGAAATTTCCAAATGTGGCAGTGGCTGTAGGAGAAGAGCGGATAGTTGCCATTCCACATTTATTACAAGACCATCCTGAATTACAAGCAATTATTTTAGACGATGCATTTCAACATAGAACAGTTAGAGCTGGTTTTAATATACTGTTAACGGAATACAGTAATTTATATACCAGTGACTTTTTTTTGCCGACTGGGGACTTAAGAGATGAATGGGCTTCAGCAAATAGAGCACAAGTGATTATTGTGACTAAATGCCCTCCTGATATGGATGAAAAAATGAAGTCTACCATATTAAGAGAACTTAAGCCCTTGCCTTCACAAAAAGTTTTTTTTACTTGTATTGAGTATGGTATGCCTTATCATATTTGTGATAGTAGTATTCAGTATTCTATCAATTCAATGGATGAAGTAATGTTGGTTTGTGGTATAGCCAATCCAAAGCCACTAAAAGACTATTTATTACAAAAAGCTACTACTTACTACCAGCAAGACTATCCTGATCACCATATTTTTTCAATAGACGACTTAAAAGAAATGAAGCAGAAATTTGATGATATTTCTGCAGAAAGAAAATTATTTATTACTACAGAAAAAGATGCAGTAAGGTTAATTAAATTCAAAGATGAATTAACCAGTTTGCCATTTTTTGTTATCCCAATCAGACACAGAATCCTTTTTGATGAATCTTGGCATTTTAATGAATTGCTGATTAAATTCATTCAAGATTTTAATTTCAATCCAACCGCATGAGTACCAAGAAACCAAAGTCTAAGCAAAAGCAAAAAGCAAAAACCATTACAGTTCAAACATTAAAGGGGAAACTAGAAGTTACTCGTTCAGGAATGGGGTATGTGTTAATTGATGATCAATCAGGAGATGTATTGGTAAGGCCCAATGATTTTGGGACTGCATTAAATGGGGATATAGTAAGAGTTAAAGTGATTAGAGAGAATGTAAGAACAGGTAAAAAGGAAGGGAAAATTACCGAAGTGGTTGAACGTAAACAAACTGAATTCATTGGTAGATTACAAGTTTCAGCTCATCATGCTTTTTTTGTTCCCGATTCTGATAAACCTATGCCAGACTTATATATTCCTATGCAATCTATCAATGGGGCACAACACAGAGATAAGGTGTTGGTTAAGTTGGTTCGTTGGGATAAAGAAGATAAAAAGCCAGTTGGGGAAGTTATTAGTGTGATGGCTCCTGATGATGTGAATGATTCAGCGATGAAGGAAATTTTAGCTGAAGCAGGATTCCCATTGAGTTTTTCTGATGAAGTAATTGAAGAAGCAGGAAGATTAGTTGACATTATTGACGAAGCAGAAGTATCTAAGAGAAGAGATTGTAGAGGGTTAATTACATTTACCATTGATCCTGTTGATGCAAAAGACTTTGATGATGCCATTTCAATTAGAAAACTAGGAGATAATAAATATGAAATTGGCGTACATATAGCAGATGTAAGTCATTATGTTTTACCAGATTCTGCATTAGACGCAGAAGCCTACAGAAGGGCCACATCGGTATACTTACCCGATAGAGTTAATCCTATGTTACCAGAACATATTTCTAACGAATTATGCTCTTTAAGACCGCATGAAGATAAACTAACGTTCTCTGCTATTTTTCAAACCAACGAAAACGGCGATGTGAAGCAATATTGGTTAGGTAGAACAGTTATTCATTCTGATCATAGGTACACTTATGAAGATGTTCAACAAATTATTGAGACTAAAGATGGGTTGCACAAGGATGAAATATTGTTGCTAAATGATATAGCCCAAAAATTAAGAAAGAAAAGATTCAGCAAAGGGGCTATTAATTTTTCATCTCAAGAAGTGCGATTTCAATTAGATGAAAAAGGAGTGCCAGTTGGCATCATTGTGAAAGAGAGCAAAGAATCACATCAATTAATTGAAGAGTTCATGTTATTGGCCAATAGAACAGTTGCTGAAAATATAGCCAAGCAGCACGTCAATAAAAAGCCGATTCCTTTTCCATATAGAGTGCATGATCAACCCGATGAAGAAAAACTAGCCCCATTTATTCAATATGCTAAAAGATATGGCCATAGTTTTGATATATCCACTCCGCAAGCGATTGCACATAGCTTTAATGGGATGTTGGCTGATGCGCATGGTAAACCGGAGCAACATGTATTGGAGCAACTCGGTATAAGGACCATGGCTAAAGCTATCTATACCCCAGAAAATATTGGACACTATGGTTTGGCGTTCGAGCATTATTGTCATTTTACATCGCCCATAAGAAGATACCCAGATGTGTTGGTACATCGTGTATTACAATCTGTTTTAGAGGGTGCTCCAATGATTGATAAAAAAATGACAGAGAAATGTAAGCACACTAGTGAAAGGGAAAGAGCCGCAATGGAGTGTGAAAGGGCTGGGAATAAATACAAACAAGTAGAGTTTTTGCAATCTCATGTAGGTGAAACTTTTGAAGGTGTAGTTAGTGGGGTAACTAGTTTTGGATTCTTTGTAGAAACAGTAGAACACAAGTGCGAAGGCTTGGTAAGTATTGTTAGCCTGAGTGACTTTGATGATTTTAGGTTGGTTGAATCCGAATACAGTTTAGTAGGAAGA
>Ga0207952_1001195_pt1 | contig 12107 bp, 15 predicted proteins | sample SubbioR12Aug_8Ca_FD_184831 | JGI IMG/M metagenome (GOLD analysis project Ga0207952, IMG submission 184831) | Serpentinite rock and fluid subsurface biosphere microbial communities from McLaughlin Reserve, California, USA - CR12Aug_8Ca (SPAdes) | ecosystem: Environmental > Terrestrial > Deep...
CTAGTAAAAAATGTACAATACATAGTTATAAATAAACACAAAATGCACAAAACAAATAAAAAATGTACAAACACCATATATGGGGTTAAAATTGTTTCTATATCAACGTTTTCATTCAATACTAAAGTTAAACTTCCCACTAATGAGGCGAAATACGATTCATTTATCTGTTGAGACAAGAAACATAATTCTGGGTGATGAATTACTACTAAACTAATATCTCGCGAAGCTAACATAGTCTTAAATCAATACTCTGAGTAATGAGGAACAATCAATGAATTCACGATGTATGAGTCCAACACGTATGATCATAGTAATTGAAATGTCCCGCCAACTAACGAACCATATCAGCAAGTAGTAAAAAAATAATCAAATGACTCGTCATAAATCGAGTTATAAAATCAAAAGAACAAAATTTTAAAATCGTATGTATACATAGTTTCAACAGAGGTGTATAATCAATCTACTCCGTGGTAAATTCCAGATACAGCTACATCAACAAAGTTTGAGGAAAATTGCGAAGATGACGAAAATTGATAAGAAAAGGAAGGATGAGTTTGTGTTAATAACACATAATTTATATTTAAAAAAATACACCCATTAAGCTAGATCAAACAAAAATACCAAGAATAATTAAAATAAAAAAAACGAAGTTGAATATCTCACCTTTTTTTAAATAACGAAACGTAATTAAATAGGTACGTAAAATATGAAGAAACTCCTTTACCATACAATTAATTAATGTGTAAATGCTCAAACGTTAAAATTTCGTAAAGCATATCCGCGATTATTAAAATGACCGCGTCATGTCGTCTGTAAATTAAAAAATACTACACCTGTACACAATCGGTAATCGCATTCCGCACCCCAATACACGTCACCTGTATAGATTGTTTTCTGCAATCTATTTAAACCATGCACCCCCTCACGAACAATCCCACCGTAGAATACAAATTTGGTAAGCCTCCTCATACTCCGCCTACGTTTTCGTCACAATCATTTACTTAAACTAAAGCGAAAGTATAAAATATTATTAAAAAAAAATACACCACCAATTCAATTAAAAATATCCCCGCAACCCATACGATAATTGTGATTTTTTATTAAACGACTATTTACCCGCACTAAACCGTTAGATGCAAACCACATGCATTCCCGCGCTGTAAAAACCTTGAATACAAACATTAGCAACCCCACCATGGTAACACAAGAGTCTGAATGGTCAGCTCCAGTCTTAGATTTGCTAAGTAATCGTGTCAATTTATGCGACCTGAGATGAGATTTATGCGAAAAAATTCTTAAAAATCGACGGTTTATTAAAATTTTACTATAAACTCTCCTCATGTCTAACATCGGCACTGATACCATTGTATAGCCAACCCTGACAGTATTTAAGAAATAATATAAACCGTACTGCTCGTTGATAACAAATTCTGCAGCTTCACCAACCCCATTGTCCTTGATATAGGGAAAAAAATTCTCGTACCTTATCGACGGGCCTAATCGAATGGTATTTTTCAGCCGTACATGACAATCAAAATAACCATACCTCTGACCGCCAACCACCCATCATACAAAAAAATACGGGTTACGTACACTAAAAACAAATCGAAATCAATATAATCAACTCACCGCAAACATACCATTAATTTGCACACTACTCTTTTCTATCAAACCACTATTTTTACTTTCCTATTATGTGATTGCTCATTCACTGAATTTCGCAATAAAAGTTTTGTAAACCCCGGGTCGAAACCTAAAACAAAACAATTTTTTTTCACCTTAGTCTTCTTTACACTTTGATCCTTTTTCTTCAAACTACCCCCCACTTGCATCTTCGCCATAGCCGCTAAATCAACATTCACGCTATGAATATTATTTTTGGATGCCATAAATCTTTTTTTTCGCGCGTCACGTCATTCTCGCTCCCATTGTAAACGTCACATATTATTCACTTCCTCAGCCAAATAAGCAGTATAGTATTCATTTGAGAAATTTTGACCGTATAATCGTCTTACAATTTGAATTTTGTATTCCCTCAAAATAGTATTAGCTCGATAAGCACTTCAACCATTTGACCACGTCCGTTGTCCACGGACTGGTAAACCACGTGAATGACGCCACCCACGATAAGTCCCCAATAACTCCAACAAATAAATATTTATTAGTAACCTTATGCGTAACGAATCCTTATTAAAGGAAAATTTTTCGTAAAATTCAAACAATAAAAATTGTTGTAAATAAGATGATTCGGGATCCGAGCGTACAGCCTCTAACCTTTGTAATAATAATTGATAAGTTCGCCAACCGCACATAAACAAATTTCGTTGGTTTTTTTTTACCCTCAGCCATATATCTATCTAAAAATTTTAATTATAACACTTGAAATTTTTTAGAAAAAAAATTCTGAACCACCCCCGTTCTAATAACTCGACTATTTTGCTCGATTGCTACACTCCGTCTATAGTCTGTAAAATAAACAGGACTGAAAATATACCAAACCTGATACCGCAATATTCAAATCTCCCCGTTTATTGAATTTCTCTTTAAATTTGAAAAATAAATATTTTTATAGGATAAACTTAAAAAAACTTGAAACTGACATGTATTTAAAAATCTATAACTGACGAAACGATCAGTCATTCACGTATGGAAAAACAATTCCACATACAAAACTCGCGTTAAAAGATTTACAAATCCAATATCTGTATACCATGACCCTTGTCAATAATTTCTGTATCCCACCTTATTTAATACCGGCAAACTAACCAACCCCATTTAATTAATTAACGACGGACAAAATTTTGTTTTATTTGTTTTTTTTTTTGAACAAATGCGAATGGTTTGCGCACAAAATTAAACTCACAAAATCTCCGACCAATTAAAAATCGATCAACAAATAACCCTTTAAAAACGTTCCCCTTATATATGCTAAACACACGCCGATTACATAACGCGGTAATTAAAATATTTGAATTAAACACTAAAGATTTTCGAATGCCCATCTCACCATACAAATTTAATAAGATAGATCGTTGAATAAACATTTTTGAACTTTTGAACTTTTTAAAATCTCCCACCAAATAATTAATTTATTTACTATGTTTAGTAACCCAGCCTCATGGTGACAATTCAGGTGAATTAGTTTTTGTTCGCCCACCATGCGGATGATCAACTGGATTCATAGCGACACCCCTTACAGATGGCCTAGATCCACGAAATGTTCTAGATCCAGCTCGACCTAACACACTTAACGAAAACTGCTCACCGCCAACACGTCCGACAACGCACATGGTATGTAAATTTATTACACATTTTCTCTTACTTGCCAAATAAACCGTCATAACTCCGCACTCTCAATCTATACTTATAACCCCCCCATATGTCCCATTACTTGTTACCGCACACCCCGATTTAAATACCTGAAGTTGACAAAAAATCTGCAAAGGCTGTAACAATCCGGCAACCACCACCCCACCAGATGAAAAATTAGCTAAAAGAACACCTGCAAACCCCCCACTGACTATGTCACCACACCGCAAACCCGTCACATATCGCATACACCATCAATTTGAATGACGATCAGTTAATAACATCAGAATAATTCGTTGTTTATAATGAAAAAAAAAACTTTGCACCACACCGTAACCGTATTGTCTCCCATAACCCAACGATCGAATACTAAAATGTGACGAAGAAACTTGTCTGTGTCTTGTTAAAATACATCCATTAATCCCGCGCCCGCTTTTACCATATACACGCACCCCTAATCCACAAACTGAACTTATACTTCGTAAATAAAGCCCCCTAATTCACCTCTGACCATTTGTCACTGCCTTATTTTTTCGCAAAAACAATAATTTTTACTTAACAACATTACAAATAAAATATACAATTCACGTAACAAAAATACAAACAAGTCAACTCCTACCGTTCCAATAACCCAATCAAGGCTACTATACCCCACAACCGTCTTAGACGTTTGCCCAACTCTATACATTTCAAACCTATCACGAATGTTAATAATTTTTCAACATGTATAGCTTTCTTGCCGATTGACTAGTAATTTATGACAACACTGCACATATAAATATTTTAACGGACTTAAATATAATTTAAAACGTTTTACTAGAGAAGTATTATGGTTGTACATTCTATTACGTCGGCTAAACAAATATCAAAACGTTAAATTATTAGTACGCACGAATCTATTAGTAAAGCTTACCCTCCTCTTCATTTATTTGACGATGTAACGATTTTTGTAATTGTAAAACCCCGAACATCAGAGCTTCTGCAGTTGGTGGACATCCAGGCACATAAACATCAACCGGAATAATCCTATTACACCCGCGCACCACTGAATACGAATAGTGGTAATAGCCGCCGCCGTTAGCACAACTTCCCATTGAAATTACCCATTTTGGATCTAAAACCTGCTCATATAGACGCCTCAAACCTGGCGCCATTTTATTAGTTAATGTACCAGCAACAAAAATTAAATCTGATTGCCGCGGAGTTGCACGAAAAATAACCCCAAATCTATCAAAATCATAACGACTTACCGTTGCGTGCATCATTTCTACGGCACAACAAGCTAATCCAAAAGTTAACGGTCAAAATGAACCTTGACGCGCTCATGACACTACAGCATTTAATGGGGTAATTATATAGTCAGCTCGCATACATAATTTTTAATTTTTTGATCCCGACGTTCGTAATTTGCGTCTTAACTTCTTTCGTTGAATATCCGACATTTTCACACCATAAACCGAGCGCCGTTTCGTTTTACCCACTACACCACTAAAATCTCTAACCCCACGAATACATGAATGCCTCACACCAGGTAAATCACGCGCCCCAACCCCACATATCAAAACCGTAGAGTGTTTCCTTAAACTATGACCAATACCAGGAATATGCGCCACTACGTCACACTTATTTATTAATGTAACTTTAGCGACCGGTCGTCTAGCTGAATTTGGTTTTTTTGGTGTTGCAATTCTTAGTCGAACAACAATTCCGCGAACCTGTGGATTACCGTGTAATACATTCCTAAAAATAAATCCAATTCATTTTACCACGCGATTATATGTCATCAAAATAGAAATAATATTATACATATTACAATGAGACTAAACAATACGAAACTACTAAAAAAATATCTTCAATAAATAAAAATCCAAATAAATTCAGCACCAATAGTAAAACACTGAAAAATATATACCATTCGTTTAACGCGAAAGAAAATTTAAATCCCGAATAGGAGTAGTTAGTGGTTTTGCTAACCATAAATCTAAAATTTTGAATATAAAAATATAAAGCAAAAAAATTTAACACTAAAAAAATAAGAAATAAGAAATAAGACTCCACATTCAGCAAATAAATAAACAAACAAAATTTACCAACAAAACCCAACAATGGGGGAATACCCGCCATAGACGCAATGCATAGTACCACCACCATAAAAATACCACCCACCCCCTGTATCAATTTAAAATTATTTAAAAAATTAAACGAACGGTTGTCTACGATAAACACGCATATGAATATCGCTACCGTTAAAATTATGTATATCATAATATTCATAATCAAAATAGCCACCCCATAACCTATATATGTACCCTCAAATAAATTACACGCAGACACTCAAAATGCATGAATAGAAGTATATTTCAACTTTGGAAACCTTACGAACAAAATCTTCAGTCCTCACAAAAAAACATAAAAACAATGAATTTAAATTTCGGGCCTCAACACCCAGCTGCGCATGGCGTATTACGTTTAATTCTTCAATTAAACGGAGAAGTTATCGAACGACTAGATCCACATATCGGATTATTGCATAGAGGTAGCGAAAAATTAATGGAGGATCGAATTTACTTACAAGCGTTACCATATTTTGACCGCTTTGATTATGTTTCAATGTTGGCCCAAGAACATGCGTATTGTTTAGCTATAGAAAATTTGTTACAAACAACTAATTATAACACCACGTTCACATACGTACGTACAATTTACGATGAAATTACACGCGTTTTAAACCATCTTCTAGCTATTGCGTGTCACGCACTCGACATCGGCAGCATGTCATCCGTATTTTGAGCGTTTGAGGAACGGGAAAAACTTATGGAATTCTATGAACGCGTATCAGGTGCGCGAATGCATGCTGCATTTTACCGCCCCAATACAACTAATATACATGCCGTCTCTCATTTTCTACTAGAAGATATAACTGAATTTTGCCGAACATTCACCACCACACTAAACGAAATGCATAATGTGCTAACTTACAATAAAATTTGAAAACAGCGTCTAGTGAATATAGGAGTTTACGGTTTCCAAACCAGCGTTGATTACGGATTAACTGGAGTTATGGCTAGATGCGTCGGAATAAAACGCGATCTACGATTAATGCGCCTTGAGACATATGCTGGATATTATTACTTAAATTTCCGAAGTTATCTCGGTCAACATGGAGATAGTTTTGACAGATTTTTAATAAGAATGAACGAAATGTGCGAAAGTTTAAATATTATTAATCAGGCCATAAACAAATTAATTTTTTGACTACCAACAGCTCACTCAGAAAATTCAAATGTAAGCCCTCATTCAATTCTAAAATATATAACCCAAAATCAGTGAAACCAAACTATTAACAAAAATGCCTACAACTCTATGGAAAATTTAATTCATCATTTTAAATATTGAAGCGAGGGTCTAACCATTAAAACAGGTGTAACATACCAAGCCGTCGAATCACCAAAGGGGGAATTTGGAGTTACGTTAATTTCTGACGGAACTAACAAACCGTACAAATGCAAAGTACGTTCACCGGCGTACCACCATCTACAACTAACACCCGCAGTAGCAAAAGGGCATTTTTTAGCGGATATTGCCGCACTAATAGGAACGGTTGATATTGTATTTGGTGAAATTGACAGATAGATGCTACGAAAACCTCTAAAACGATACATAAAAAATAAATTAAACTTATGCAATTTAATAAAAACATACCACAAAAAACAACTATTAAAAAGCATTGTACACAACTCTAGCAGTCTAAATCGTACTCGCCACACGGCTAATATACTCGCATATTTCTCGTACACAAAAGCCACCAACACCGTAGACCTGTGTATAAAATCAGGTGCGTATAAACGAAGTTCTAAATGAACTAATTTCTCTAGACATGAGTTTCACAGTCTATGTCGAACAAATAAATTAGTAGGTAGAATAGTTAACTCATGATAAATATGACTTACTGATATTTACCGACGACACTATCTTATTGTTTAATACGTAATCGTTTCTTTTTTCTCATGTTACATTCACGAACGTTGACGTGTGTAATAAAATTATTGTCTAAGCCGTCATTCAATAAAACCACCAGAGTGCTGACATTATCTAGTCTAACTACCAATTTGTATAGTCTGGCAACAATGTTTATCGAAACTACCACCATCCAATCCACAACTATAAAATTTAAGGGAAAGGGATTTAAACTAATAAAAAATTCAACGTCCTTAAGTTTAAAATTCAATTTCGCCCACCCACAATTATTCGTACCAATAAAAACAATTACCCTAAAAACAGGTAAAAATAAAATAATGTTTTTAAACGCTGATACAAAAAAATTAACTACATCCAGTTTAACGTTATTAAAAATTCGGCCAACAAACATATACACGAAAAACGGATTACGGTTAAAGCGGCAAATTTTATATAGACGTAAGGGAAAAACCCTCAATACGTAATTATAAATTATAAATTAGTATATCAAATACATGCGCAATCCTAAAACACCAGTGCGGGTTCAAATTTGTGAAATTGCTGTCTTTAAAAACCCACCCTTGTTTGATAAACGTGTCCGTCCGTATGCAAATATTAATGATTTCGTTTTTACACTACCTGCTAATCCAATTTTTCCAGAAATTTTACATAAAAACCCTAAAATAAAACCTAACTGCCCTAAACACTTAAAAACACAAAAATATATGTAACGCAGTAAACTAAAAAATTTCTTATGTTTTTTAAAATGCATACAATTAATTTTTGTCGTTAGATAATTAACTAATAACGTCAAATCCCTACTCACGCATGTTCAAACAAAAACATAAATAAGACCGTATCACCGAAATTGAATTTTTGAACGGTGTAATAAACGACTAACCGATAAATATATTCGTGTTGCTAAACTCTGCTGAGCTGCCGTTAAAGAATTATTGACAACACGATTGATAAGATATAACCGACCGCGTAAAAAGGTTTCATAAAAAGTAATTAAATTAATATACGATAAAAAACCATAGTACCCCCCCGCCCCAATTTTATCATATTTTTTAGAAAAAAATTTTAACAACGCAAATCCTCGCCATCCAATCTCAACCTCTGCACGTTCATATAATTTATATAAACAAACCTCCGTTCACCACTCGCCACGCCAATCAACCGTTACCCGTCTTTGACTACAACCCGTAAAATACAAAATATACGCTACTCGCATCAAAAAAAACGCCATATTAATTATAATTTTTATTTATTCTTGTAGAAATTATGTGACTGCGATAGTGATCATCGAGCACGCGAAGAATTTAGCAGAAACGCATATCCACTTCGTTTAAAAACCGGACGCCAAACATGATAATATACCCCACACCATGACCAAAGACTTCGGACAATATAACGCGAGTACATAAAAAAAATTCGCCAATTAGACAGTAAAACATTATAGCATCCCGTAGGATTAAAAATAATAGTTTTTAGAAACCCAACAAAATATAAATACAATGAGGTGAAAAAAAAATTACCACCATAAACCGTAAAACACGCCCAAACCAACAACACAATAATCAAAACACCTCACAAGCCTACAAACAATAAATCCATACCGAACCCACACACTAACGAATTGACTGGCACTAAAAACCCCCCAACTAACAACGTTAAAAAAAATATATTAACAACCCACATAACATGCCTAAGGATGGGATTGAACCAACGACCTCTAGGTTTTCAGCCTAGCGCTCTACCACTGAGCTACTTAAGCAATTTTCTTTTTATACAAAAAACACCAAATAACACGATGACAACACTAAAAACATTAATCATACAAAAATAAAATGCTTCCAGTTTAACTGAGTAAACTGATCAAATCTGTATCTTGGTAATGTCCCGCGCACTGCAATTGCAAATACACACATAGCTACAACTTTAAAAATTAATACAATATACGGCAGTCGTTAAATTATTAAATTTTAAACTTACATAATGTAAATAACGTAACCCACAACAAAAGACAAGAAAATGAATGTTTCCATCAACGCAAAACCCATCAACGTAGAGTTGAATAAGTTTTCCACTTCTTCAGGATTGCGAGATACAGCTAAGTTATAACCCGCAAATAAAATTCCCGTTCCCAACACCCCAAAAGCAATTGGCAACATGCAACCTCCTAACACTAAAACCTTTACGGCTAAAACTAGTAACATGGCTTTATTTTTTTTGCAATAAATACTTAAAGACCATTTTCTTATAGTTGAAAAAAAGAGACTTATTACCACTCAAAACACCGTTACACATAACGTCACAAATGCGAGACTCCGCACCCCTTATTTTCGTGTTCAATACGAATGAATTGAAAATTCGAAAAAAATGTTTTCTTCTTGCATATTGCGTCAAGTATGTCAATTTCATTACATACCGAGTTTGAAGTTTTTTACGATATTTTTTATCCACCTCCACACACACCACCTTAAACCCCGCGCTATGACGCAAATATAATAAATTTAATAAAAAATTCAAATTTTTGAAATTGCTGTCTTGCGAAAATTTATGTACGTACTCATCAAAATCACTATATAATTCCGATTTATGTAAACCATTGCGCCTAGTGTTTAACAAAAAAAGAAAAAAAAAAGCTATTCCGTTTAAAAATATAGTTCAATTTTTTTTTAATGCACCACAATAAGAAAAATGCCGCACCAATCCCCTTAAAAAATTAATCGAATTTGATGCACTAGCTAAACACCCCATTCGCGAAAAATCACCCACAACTATAGATTCACCAACACCGGCAGCGTTCACGTTAATCTTTAAAAACTTAATTATTAATTATTAATTATGCGCTTACGCTAATCAGTAAAATAAAGAACCCCAAACTATTTACAATAGTGCTATATGCAAAAAATGCCCGCACCGCGATAACATCGAATAACAAGAATGTAAGAATAACAGCGCCTGAGATCACTAAAATAACGCACGCTATAAATCAAATTGTCGTAAACGCCTGTAACCAAGACGTCAACAACATACAAAAATAAAAAAAAAACCCTATAAAAAAAAAAACCGTATAAAACAATATGGTTACGAGTGGTAAACCTTTGTATATCTCTATTTTATAGAAATGAACAGGGGCGAGACCTAATTTTAAAAAAAACGCAACAATTAACGTAAAACTAATTAGACCGAGATGGGAATTACCTACCCCAGAATTACTCCTTACGTCCAAATTCATTAAAAAATTTACCAACACAAATTCCGTCGTCCCGTAATAATAAAAACAAAATAAAATAGAATACACCAACAGCACGCTACCAAAAAACGACACTCAATATTGGAAAAAAACGATATTAGTTAGGGATGAGTTTGGGGAAAATCCAGCCGTCGAAAAAAATGACGCCCTTCGAGTCGTTAACAACAACCCCCAATCTCGCCCCACAACGAATTGATAAAGAATTAACCCAGATATAACCTCTAACAAAAAAAAAAACGTCAATAAGTTACTAGCAAAAAACATTAATGGGATGAAGATAATCAGTAATACTATGGCGAAAAAATAATCAAAACTTAAAGTTTGTAACGTTTGCGTGTTTAACCCCACAACCAACAGTATAAATCCACACGTTATAGTAACTAAAATTACCAGCCACAAACCGTAATCGTTTAAATAAAAATGACCGAATCACACACCCCCAACTATACCCCTAAATAGTGTGAGAAATCACGCCAATACGCTAACTCCAACCAAACCCCCGCGAACCATTAACACGTTACTATAAAATCTAGTTAATTTACCAGAATATGTTGCACTTATGACAGATTTAACCATTGACGAGGAGTTAATATTTAGACTAAAAAAAATATAGCCAAACAAACAGATTAAAATACTCAACGAACACATAATCGCCGCATCCTGAAATAAAATACACACCAAAATAGAATTAAAATATTTGTTTCATTTTTTTCCATGTACTCTAACAATAACGTTAAATATCAATAACATATTTGCAAAAAATATCCACGAACTGTGACACCCATTCCATTGTTTTGCTTATTATACGAGTAAAAAGTCTGCAAAAATCCTATAAATAAATTGCGATACTTAACTACAGTTATTGATTATTTTTAAATAACACCCCTTAACAATATTCGCGTACGCATTAAATAAGTTAAGCTATTTTCGAAAAAACCAAACGCCATCGTTAAAAAACGAATCACATTCACTAACCCCGCAGCCATCCCATTTCATGAAAATTCAAAACAAACATTAAAACTATAATCACGACTAACGGTATGGAATTGCGCAGATTTATGTTTATTTGGCGAACGCAATACCTGAAGATTTTCAAATCGACGCGTCCGAGTAAAATAACTAAAATTTTTAACCCCACCACCAAACATCTCCATAACCCCTACAATAAACAATTGGTGTTTAGTGTAAATTCTCTGACCCGAAAGCGTCTTAACTGAAAATAAATGCTTGTATGGACTCTTGTATTTTAACATTATTAAAACCCCCGTCGTCAATATCTACAACTAATATATATATAGCTTACCTGCTAGACTTAAATTTCACCACCCTACCACCCTGCGAAGCGTGATTATCGGAATACCACGAGCATACACCAACGTACTATTTTTTCGCATACGAATACTTCAACGTAAGAAATAACCCTTACCGCTACCCATTCGTGCATTTTTAGCCTTTTTACTTAGTGGGAAATTTGAACTAACAAAAAATAAAACTTGACGACGAATGAAATACGATTTACGATTTACGCACAACCGTTTTAATATCTTCTTTACATGAAAAAAATAGATATACTCAA
>Ga0207952_1001196_pt1 | contig 12104 bp, 8 predicted proteins | sample SubbioR12Aug_8Ca_FD_184831 | JGI IMG/M metagenome (GOLD analysis project Ga0207952, IMG submission 184831) | Serpentinite rock and fluid subsurface biosphere microbial communities from McLaughlin Reserve, California, USA - CR12Aug_8Ca (SPAdes) | ecosystem: Environmental > Terrestrial > Deep...
CCCGCCAGCAAGGCGGGAACGGCCCACGACAAGGCGCCTGAGAGCGGCGCGTCGGCATCGCTGACGATCGCCACGACGCCACTCTCCCCGCCGGCAGCCGGGCTGCGCAGCAAAGCCACGGCAGCGCGCACCTCATCCGCTGCCGCAGCGGCCGGCTTGCCGGTTTCCTCGACGATCAATCCGGCAAAGTGCTCGGCGTAGCCCGCCAGCGCATCGCCGACCGCAGCAAGCAAAGCAGCGCGCGCCGTGGCAGTTTCAGCCGACCACCGGGGCAGCGCCGCATGCGCCGCGTCGACCGTCTTCTGTGCTTCGCCCGCTCCGCACAGCGGCGTGCGGCGCAGGATCTCGCCGCTGGCCGGGTTACGTACGTCGAGAAAGGTTGGCGGCATCGTCAGGTAGGCGTGGCCGTTGATCCACAGAGGGATCGCCAGCGGGTCATCGGTTTCAAGCATCACATTCCTCTAAAGAATTCCATTTTTCACCGCCAGACCAGACACTTCGTCGCGCTCGCCTGAGCGCAACGAAGTGCAGCCGGCGAACAAGGCGACGCGCACGATGGTAAGATATTGCGGCGCACAAGGTGCGGCAAGCGAATGGCGAAGCGCGTAATAGTATTCCGCCAAAGAACAAAACGAAAGGTTCAACTGGAAGTCAATGGCTGAGCAAGTAGCAGAAAAAGGTTCAATTCAGGTGATCGAGCGCATGATGTCGCTGCTCGAAGTTCTGGCCGACACGCCCGAGCCGGCCAGCCTCAAACTCTTGGCCCAGACCAGCGGATTGCATCCGTCGACGGCGCACCGCATCCTCGCGGCGATGACCAGTTCGCACCTCGTCGAGCGCCAGGAGACCGGCACCTACGCGCTGGGCATCCGCTTGCTGGAGCTTGGCAACATCGTCAAGTCGCGCATCAACATCCGCGAAGTCGCCTTGCCCTTCATGCAGCGGCTGCACGAAACGATCGGCGAAGCGATCAACCTCGGCATCCGCCACGAAGACGAAATCATCTACGCCGAACGCACATCGAGCGGTCGTTCGCTGGTCCGCGTCGTCTACCTGGTCGGCGGCCGCGCTCCGCTGCATCTGACTTCGGTCGGCAAGTTGTTTCTCGCCGCCGACGGGATCGCCGACGTTCGCGCCTACGCCAAACGGACCGGCCTGCCGGGCAAGACACCGCACTCGCTGACCAGCCTGGGCACGCTGGAAAAGGAACTCGACAAGATCCGCCGGCACGACCTCGCCTACGACAACGAGGAAGCCGAGATCGGCTTGCGCTGTGTCGCCGCCCCGATTCGCAACGACGAGGGAATGATTGTTGCCGGCCTGTCGATCTCTGCACCGACCGACCGGCACAATCCGGAATGGGTGGCGCAGATCAAGGCGGCTGCCGACGAAATATCGCACGCCCTGGGTTATCGCAAACCCCGCGTCAAGTAAGCGGCGCGCAGTAAAAAAGCCACGGCGTGCCGTGGCTTTTTTACTGTCTGCCTGCCGCTTAAATGTGCGTCGGCAGCTTGCGCATGAACGAAGGGCTCTCCATCCAGCGCTTGATCCGGTTGGCATCGCCGACGCGCGTCAGCTTGCCGGCCGAATCGAGCAGGACGATGACGACCGGCTTGTCGGCCACACGCGCCTGCATGACCAGGCATTTTCCGGCTTCATGGATGTAACCGGTTTTCGAAAGACCGATCTCCCAGGTCGAGCTTTTCACCAGCTGATTGGTATTCCGGTAGTCGAGTTCGCGGCCGCTGACCTCGACCTTGGCGTCGGAGGTTGTCGAGAACTCCCGGATCAGGGGATAAGCATGCGCTGCGCCGACCATTCTCGCCAGGTCGTAGGCGGTCGAGACGTTGTTGCTGTTCAGTCCGGTCGGGTCCTCAAAGCGGGTATTCTGCATGCCGAGCGATTGCGCCTTGCGGTTCATCGCCGCCAGAAAGGCTTCCATGCCGCCCGGATAATGCCGCGCGAGGGCATTCGCCGCACGGTTCTCGGACGACATCAGGGCCAGCAGCAACGCGGTCTCGCGCGTAATCACCGAGCCCACCGAAAGTCGCGAACGACTGCCGCGCAGGTAATCGATATCCTCGTCGGAAACGGTGATCGGCGCCTGCAGATTGGGCGTGCTGTCGAGCACGACCATCGCCGTCATTACCTTGGTAATCGAGGCGATCGGCACGACCAGGTTGGCATTTTTCTGATACAGCGGATCACCCCCGCCCTGCTCGATTACCAGCACCGAGCCGGACTGCACGGCTAGTTGGCGCGTCTCCTGCCACTGATCGGCAGAACTTGCGGATACTTTCTTCAGCGACTTCTTTGGCTGCTTGGAAACTTTCGAAACCGTCGGTTTTATTTTTTTCTTGGACACCTGCGCCTGCGCCACATCCACCGCGACGAGGTTGACGCCCAGCATGACACCCAAAAACACCGCGATTTTCAGCGTGATCCGCATACGACAAGTCTCCTGCGCTATTCGATTGACGGGCGATTTTACTTCAGTTTATCAACCGAACTCTATAAATCAAGAAAAACAAACAGATAGAAAATCTATCTCAGATGCAACCTTATATAACGTCAATCTCGAGAAAAGCTTTAACCTCGTCCCGTCGGGCCACCGTGTCCTTGTAGCCTAGATCAATCAGCGCCCGGGTATAGGGCTGCTCGAACAGCAGGTAGCTGGTCAGCGCGCCGCCCTGTCGATTCATCGCACCGATGCCGCGCAACAGCAGGCGCACCGCCCAGGGCAGCGCCTTGGCGTGACGCGCCGCAATGTAATCGAGGCGCTCCGATGGTGCAATGATCAGCGACTCGACCGGGCGCAAGGGAATCCCCGAACTGCGCTTGACGTCTTCGGGGATGGCCGACAGGGTTTTGTTGATGCGCTGCATACGTTCGATATCGACCTCCAGCGAATCGAGAAAGATCGATGCCAGCGCATGGCCGGCGATCTGTGCCAGCGACGGATAACGGCTGGTCCGCTGGCGCTCGGTCTGTTCGTTCATGCGCCCGTTGCCAATGATCAGCACTTTCTGGGCGCCGAGATGGATGGCCGGCGAAATCGGCGCCAGCTGGCGCATCGAGCCATCGCCGAAGAACTCGCGATGCACGTGCACCGCCGGAAAGATGAACGGTATGGCACTGGACGCCATCAGATGATCGAGCGACAGGCGCGCTCGCGCGCCGAAGCGGTGCGTACGTTGCCAGGTCGGAATTTCCGCCGCGGCCTGGAAGAAACTGACGCTGTGCCCGCTGGTGTAGCCCGAGGCGGTAATACTCACCGCATAAAGCGCACCGCTGGCAATGGCCCGGTCGATCGCGCTGAAATCCAGACTCCCTTGCAACAAATTGCGCAAAGGCTGGTTGTCGAGCAGGGAGCGGGGACTTCGTCTGGTCAGCCAGCCGAGCACCAGCGAGCCGAACCAGCGCAATCCGGAAAGCCCGACACCAAGCGCGTCGGCGCGATAGATATGACCGGCATGCATGTTGCGCCAGACACGGTTGAGATTGTCGACCGCCGCCCGGAAGTTATCGGCATGACAGGCCAGCGTTGCGGTGTTGATCGCGCCGGCCGAGGTACCGCAGAGAATCGGGAAGGGATTGACCGTCTGGTCTGGCAGCAACTCAAGGATCGCCCGCAGGACACCAACCTGATACGCAGCGCGTGCGCCGCCTCCGGAAAGAATCAGCGCAGTTCGGCGGTTGGACATCGGGCAAAAAACCTCTCAGTCGTGATACGCCAGATCATAACCGGATTGGCGGCCGGGGTGGCAACCCGGCCGCGTCCGGGCCATCCTTAGCGCTCGTTCTTGAGATTATCAACCACCGTCAGCGCCGTCATATTGACGATCCGGCGAACCGTTGCCGTCGAGGTCAGGACATGCACGGGGCGTGCTGCACCGAGCAGGATCGGGCCAATGGTCAGATTGTCGCCCGCCGCGATCTTGAGCAGGTTGAACGAAATATTCGCCGCATCGAGTGTCGGCATGACAAGCAGATTGGCCTGCCCCTTCAGGCGCGAATTGGGGAAAACCTGCAGACGAATGGATTCGTCGAGCGCTGCGTCACCGTGCATCTCGCCTTCGACTTCGAGTTGCGGCGCACGCTCGTTGAGCAGGCGCAGCACTTCGCGCATCTTGATTGAAGTGGGCGTGTTCTCGGAACCGAACGATGAATGCGAAAGCAGCGCCACCTTCGGAGCGACGCCGAAACGACGCACTTCATCGGCGGCAAGCAGCGTCATGTCGGCAATCTGCTCGGCAGACGGATCGTAATTGACGTAGGTGTCGGCGATGAACACGGTGCGCTCGGGCAACATCAGCAGGTTCATCGCGTAAAGGTTGTTGACCCCCGGCGCCATGCCGATCACGTTGGCGATATATTCGCGATGGATGTCGTGCCGGCCGAATGTGCCGCAGATCAGGCCATCGGCGTGCCCCATGCGCACCATCAGCGCGCCGAACAGTGTCGCTCGGCGACGCACTTCTCGCTTGGCATAGTCGGCCGAGACGCCCTTGCGTTCCATCAGGCGCAGATATTCCTTCCAGTACGACTCGAAGTTTGTATTGAAAAATTCGCAGTGGTCGGCGTGAATGATCTCGAAATCGATACCGGGCCGTACGCGCAAACCAGCCTCCTCGACCTTGCGCGCGATGTCACCCTGCCGGCCGATAACGATCGGCCGGGCGATACCCTCGTCGACGATGACCTGAATCGCACGCAGCACCCGCTCGTCCTCGCCCTCGGCGAAGACGATGCGTTTCGGCGCCTGCTTGGCCTGCGAGAAGACCGGCTTCATGATCAGGCCGGAGTGATAAACGAATTCGTTGAGACTGTCGCGGTAGGCTTCGATATCCTTGAGCGGACGCGTTGCGACGCCGGAATCCATCGCCGCCTGGGCCACCGCCGGGGCAATCTTGGCGATCAGGCGCGGGTCGAACGGATTCGGAATCAGGTATTCCGGGCCGAAGCTGGTGGCTTTTTCGCCGTAGGCCTTGGCCGCCACTTCCGACTGCTCGACGCGCGCCAGTTCGGCGATCGCCTTGACGGCAGCCAGTTTCATTTCCTCGGTGATCGTCGTCGCGCCGACATCGAGCGCGCCGCGGAAGATGAAGGGGAAGCAGAGGACGTTGTTCACCTGGTTCGGGTAGTCGGAACGGCCGGTGGCGATGATCGCGTCGCTGCGCACTTCCTTGACTTCTTCCGGCCGGATTTCCGGGTTCGGGTTGGCCAGCGCCATGACCATCGGATTCGGCGCCATCCTGGCGACCATTTCCTTTTTCAGCACGCCGCCGGCCGATAGCCCGAGGAACACGTCGGCGCCTTCGATTACCTCACCGAGCGTGCGTGCGTCGGTCTTCTTGGCGTAGCGCGCCTTGATTTCGTCCATTTCCTCGACGCGGCCTTCATAGACCAAGCCCTTGATGTCGGTCACCCAGATGTTCTCGATCGGGATGCCGAGCATCACCAGCATGTCGAGGCTGGCCAGCGCGGCGGCACCAGCGCCGGATGTCACCAGCTTGACCTTCTTCAGATCCTTGCCCTGCAGAAACAGGCCGTTGAGAATCGCCGCGCCGATGACGATGGCGGTGCCGTGCTGATCGTCGTGAAAAACCGGAATCTTCATCCGCTCACGCAGTTTCTTCTCGATGTAGAAGCACTCCGGCGCCTTGATGTCTTCCAGATTGATGCCGCCGAAAGTCGGCTCCAGCGAGGCGATGATTTCGATCAGCATGTCCGGGTCGCGCTGCTCGATTTCGATATCGAACACGTCGATATTGGCGAACTTCTTGAACAGTACGGCCTTGCCTTCCATCACCGGCTTGGCGGCGAGCGGACCAATCGGACCGAGGCCGAGAACGGCCGTACCGTTGGTGATGACGCCGACCAGATTGGCGCGCGAAGTCAGCGTGCTCACCTCGGCCGGATTGGCGACGATTTCCTCGCAGGCGGCAGCGACGCCGGGCGAATACGCCATCGACAGATCGTACTGATTGGTCAGCTGCTTGGTCGGCTGGATCGAAATCTTGCCCGGCTTGGGGTGACGGTGATAGTAGAGGGCGGCGGCGCGAAGCTGGTCTTTATTCATGGCTCACTTTCCTAGTAGGACGTCGTTCGGTAATTCATAATTATAACAAGTAAGCGGGCATTCAACGGCAGCTTCCGGAGCCCGTTTCGCCAAGGTCTCGACAGGACGACCGATCCTTGAGAAGCAGTCTATGCCAGTTCGACCTGTGGCATAATTGTGGATTACCGAAACCTCGCTGCGCCACAAACGCCGAGCATGCCCCCTGACAACACCCCTTGCGCTGGGCCAGTTTCACGCCAGCCGCGACCGACGCCGTTCCCCGACTGTAGCGCTGCGGGAACCCTCTTCTGTGCGTCGCGCCACGGTAATTCCCGCTTTCTCGACCTTCCTCATTGAGAGTGTATTGCCATGACCCAAGCCACCCCGCTCAACGCCCCCGCCTACGTCAAACACGAACGCCTGAAGCAATGGGTCGCCGACATAGCCAAGCTGACCGAACCCGCCCGCATCGTATGGGCCGACGGTTCGCAGGAAGAATACGATCGCCTCTGCGCCGAGATGGTCGAGGCCGGAATGCTGATCAAGCTCAACCCGGAAAAACGCAAGAACTCGTACCTGGCCTGGTCCGACCCTTCCGACGTGGCGCGCGTCGAAGACCGCACCTACATCTGCTCCGCGAAGAAGGAAGACGCCGGCCCGACCAACAATTGGGAAGACCCGGCCGAGATGCGCGAAACGCTGAACGGCGTCTTCAAGGGCTGCATGCGCGGCCGCACGATGTACGTCATCCCGTTTTCGATGGGCCCGCTCGGCTCGCCGATTGCGCACATCGGCGTTGAAATCTCCGACAGCCCTTATGTCGTCGTCAACATGCGCACCATGACGCGCATGGGCAAGGCGGTATTCGATGTCCTCGGTGGCGACGGCGAGTTCGTTCCCTGCGTGCACTCGATCGGCGCGCCGATCGGCCCCAACGAAAAAGATTCGCGCTGGCCGTGCAACCCGGACACCAAGTACATCGTGCACTACCCGGAAACCCGCGAAATCTGGTCCTACGGTTCGGGCTACGGCGGCAACGCCCTGCTCGGCAAGAAGTGCTTCGCGCTGCGCATCGCCTCCAACATGGCGCGCGACGAAGGCTGGCTGGCCGAACACATGCTGATCCTCGGCGTCGAATCGCCGGCAGGTGAAAAATCCTACGTCGCCGCCGCTTTCCCATCGGCCTGCGGCAAGACCAACTTCGCCATGCTGATTCCGCCGGCAAGCCTCGGTGGCTGGAAGATCACGACGATCGGCGACGACATCGCATGGATCAAGCCGGGCAAGGACGGAAAGTTCTACGCCATCAACCCGGAAGCCGGCTTCTTCGGCGTTGCCCCGGGCACCAATGAAAAAACAAACTTCAACGCGATGGCGACCTTGAAGGAAAACGTCATCTTCACCAACGTCGCGCTGACCGACGATGGCGACGTGTGGTGGGAAGGCATGAGCAAGGAAGCCCCCGCGCACCTGATCGACTGGCAGGGCAAGGACTGGACGCCGGAAATCGCCAAGGAAACCGGGCGCAAGGCGGCGCATCCGAACTCGCGCTTTACCGCGCCGGCCTCTCAGTGCCCGTCGGTCGATGCCAAGTGGGAAGACCCGCAGGGTGTACCGATCTCGGCCTTCATTTTCGGCGGCCGCCGCGCCACCACCGTGCCGCTGGTGTACGAAGCCTTCAACTGGAACTTCGGCGTCTACATGGCCGCCACGCTCGGCTCGGAAACCACTGCCGCCGCCTTCGGCGCGCAGGGCGTCGTACGCCGCGACCCGTTCGCCATGCTGCCGTTTTGCGGCTACCACATGGGCGACTACTTCAACCACTGGCTGAAAATGGGACACGCCGTCGAACATGCGCCGCGCATCTTCTGCGTCAACTGGTTCCGCATGAACGAGAAGGGTGAATTCATGTGGCCGGGCTTCGGCGAAAACGCACGCATCCTCAAGTGGATCATCGACCGCGTCAAGGGTCGTGTCGCCGCCAAGGAAACCGCGCTCGGCTGGATGCCGAAGTTCGAGGACATCGACTGGACCGGCCTTGAAATCACCAGGGGCGAGTTTGACGACCTGACCCAGGTCGATGCCAATGCATGGAAAGCCGAACTCGCCGGTCACAAGGAATGGTTCGACAAGCTCGGCGAAAAAATGCCGCGACAACTGATCCTCAAACGCGAACTGTTCGAAATGGGACTCTGGCGCGAAGCCGTCTGACCCTGCTTCTGCGCATTGCGCTAGACTGAAAGGCCGCCTGTGGGCGGCCTTTTTCCTGCCCGGAGCCCCCATGCCACCTCGCTCAGCCCCGCGCGTCGACGCCATCGCACCCTTTCACGTCATGGAGCTGCTGACGCGCGCCAAGGCGCTGGAAGCGGAGGGACGCGACATCATCCACATGGAAGTCGGCGAACCCGATTTCCCGACCCCGGCGCCGGTGATCGCCGCGGCGCAGGCGCACCTTGCCGGTGGCCGCGTGTTCTACACGCCGGCACTTGGCCTGCCCGAATTGCGTGAAGCGATCGCCGGCTTCTACCAGACCCGCTACGGCATCGAGCTTCCTGCGTCGCGCATTGTCGTGACGGCGGGCGCCTCAGGCGCCCTGCTGCTCGCCCTGGCCTGTCTCGCCACGCCCGGCAGCGAATGGCTGCTGACCGACCCGGGATACCCGTGCAACCGTCACTTCGTACGTACCTTTGAAGGCGTTCCGGTCGGCATCCCGGTGCACGCCGAAAACAACTTCCAGCCGACGATCAGCGAACTCGAACAACACTGGAATGCATGCACGGCCGGCGCCTTGTTCGCGTCGCCGGCGAACCCTACCGGCACCATGCTTGACGCCACACAGCTTGCCGCTATCGCCGACTTCGTCCGGCAGCGCGACGGACAGCTGATCGTGGACGAGATCTATCACGGACTGAGCTACGAACGTGACGCACCGACCGCGCTGCAACACGGCGACGACATCTTTGTCGTGCAGAGCTTCTCGAAGTATTTCAACATGACCGGCTGGCGCCTCGGCTGGCTGGTCGTTCCAGAGCGCTTTACGCGCGCTATCGAAAAGCTGGCGCAGAATCTTTTCATCTCGCCGTCAACACCGGCGCAACATGCCGCGCTGGCAGCTTTCAAACCGGACACAATCGCCATCCTCGAAGCACGCCGCGACGAGTTCCGCCGCCGCCGCGATTTCCTCACGCCACAACTCCGCAAGCTCGGTTTCCAGATCGCCGCACAACCGGAAGGCGCCTTCTATATCTACGCCAATTGCAACTTATTGACGAAAGACAGCGATCATTTTGCGCGCCGACTGCTCGAATCTGCAGGCGTTGCCATCACACCCGGGCTCGACTTCGGCACACACGCACCAGAAAAGCACCTACGCTTTGCCTACACGACCGACCTTGTGCGGCTAGCCGAAGCCGTGGAGCGCATTCGCGGTTTTCTCGGGTGAGTCGCGAACGAGCGGCGCTGCCATCCCGAGCACGTACCCTGCTGACAAAAAGAAAAGGCGCAACGAATTGCGCCTCAAGCTCAGCAAAATTGGGGGAGGCGAGCATTGCCCACCCCACCCCACAAACGCCATCGCCTACTTCGGACGCGAGCCCGTCGGGAACGGCCAGGCACCAGTCGGATTGAGCGCCGACTTCAGACCCGGGGTCGCTGCCGTAGACGGCGTCGAGACAGCCACTGACGCTGCTGCTGCCTGAGGCGCCGGGGCAGGAACAGCTTTCTTGACCGCCGGTTTGGCAGCGGCTTTTTTCACAGCGGGTTTGGCCGCCGGTTTGACTGCCGGTTTTGCTGCAGCTTTTTTCGCAACAGGCTTGGCGGCCGGTTTGGCAGCGACCTTCTTTGCTGCGGGTTTGGCAGCAGCTTTCTTCGCAACAGGCTTGGCGGCCGGTTTGGCGGCTACCTTCTTTGCTGCTGGTTTGGCGGCTACTTTCTTTGCAACGGGCTTGGCGGCGACCTTCTTTGCAGCAGGTTTGGCGGCAGCCTTCTTCGCGACGGGCTTAGCAGCCGCTTTCGGCGCAGCCTTCTTTACGACCGGTTTGACGGCAGGTTTTTTTGCTGCGGGTTTGGCGGCGGCCTTCTTTGCCGCGGGTTTGGCAACGGCTTTCTTCGCAGCCGGCTTGGCGGCGACCTTCTTTGCTGCGGGTTTGGCAGCAGCTTTCTTCGCGACGGGTTTAGCAGCCGCTTTCGGCGCAGCCTTCTTTACGACCGGTTTGGCGGCAGGCTTGGGGGCTGCAGGCTTGGCGGCGGCCTTGGCAACCACTTTCTTTACCGCAGGTTTGGCAGCCGCCTTGGGCGCCGCCTTCTTGGCGGCAGGCTTCGCAGCCGCCGTCGGTTTTTTCGCACTTGTTGCCATGTCTACCTCCTTCTGTGAGATCGATGAACAGTTCTAACGAGCACTACAAAAACGATCCGTCCAAAACGAGCGGACCACCCAACAGACGCATCGGCGATGCGCTGATTGAATCCGTGAGCGGCGACATCGCCGATATGCGACACGATCCTTGCGGCATACATCTGCAGACACCTGACCGAAACCGTGACTCGCGAGACGAGACCGGCAACATGATTTGTCGGTCGGCAAAAGATGGCGCAGCAGGAAGTAACGGGAAGAAAAACGAGAGAAGTGGAGGGCGATGCAGAGACAGAAAAACCAGAAGAAGCGGGAACCGGAGCCAGACCGGCAAAGCCCGGTGAGCACGATGAGAAGCTGAGAGTTTCGTTATTCAGCAATCCGCTTATATCCATCAGATTCTGCATTTAGAGGCTGACGGGTTGGAAAATTCAAACCCGCAAACCATCAAAAATGAAACGTACCGCACTGGCACACAACCTACTAGATGTTGTGTCAACCTTGCCAACTGCGACTAATTCTAGTAGTGCTTCACACTTGACGCAAGAACTATTTTGTGGCCAGAAAAAACATCGCGGCGCACTGTCGCAATCTGTCGACACCCTTGCCAGGCGCTCCGAAAAAAACCGAACGGAATAGCTCTTTGGCATTTAATGCACGCTGCGCAAAGGTCTCGATAAAAACGAAAACAGGAGAAAAACGGCGGCCATACAACCACGCCTCCCGTAGCATTACCTGGCGAGCAAGCCGCCGAATAATGCGAGGCGCTGCCAATCGAAACACGGCCCTGGATCGCTCTTGCGGCCTGGCGAAATATCGCAGTGTCCGGCCAACGAACGGATCGGATAACGGCGGCACAACTGCTCGATCAATTCGACGAGTCTTGCGTACTGCTCGTCCTCGAAATGCTGCTCATCGCAGCCTTCCAACTCGATGCCGATCGAGAAATCATTGCAGCGCTCGCGCCCCAGCCAGCAGGAAACACCCGCATGCCATGCTCGCTGGTCGCAGGAAACAAACTGGATCAACTCGCCATCGCGACGAATCAGGAAATGGGCAGAAACGCGCAAGTCACCAAGCTGCTGAAAGTAGGGGTGCGCCGCCGGGTCGAGCGAGTTGGTAAATAGGCGCGCAATATCATCACTGCCGAACTGCGAAGGCGGCAGGCTGATTGCATGAATGACGATCAGGGAAACTGACTCGCCAGGCGGACGCTCGTCGCAATTGGGCGATTCGACACGGCGTACGGCATCGAGCCAGCCGGCGCTCGAAATTCCGGCGAGACCGCCGACATGCTTTTTGCTCACTTGCTCACTCTTCAATGCCCAGTCGCTCAATCCGGTAACGCAGCGAACGGAAGGTCACGCCAAGCAATCTTGCCGCAGCGGTGCGATTGAAGCCGGTTTTCGCCAACGCTTCAAGGATCACCTGTTTCTCGACACGATTGATGTGGTCGTCGAGCGTTTCGCCGTCACGTCCGACACTGCCGTCGACAGCGCTTTCCGGCCCGAGTTGAAGATCATCGAGCACTACCGAATTTTCCGCACACAGCGCTGTGGCGCGTTCAAGAATATTCTCCAGTTCGCGCACGTTGCCGGGGAAACTGTAGGCACAAAGCGCCTGCATTGCCTCCGGAGCCAGGAGTGGCGGCTGATCACCGCAAATGCGTGCCAGCAGGGCAGCGACCAGCGG
>Ga0207952_1001197_pt1 | contig 12095 bp, 18 predicted proteins | sample SubbioR12Aug_8Ca_FD_184831 | JGI IMG/M metagenome (GOLD analysis project Ga0207952, IMG submission 184831) | Serpentinite rock and fluid subsurface biosphere microbial communities from McLaughlin Reserve, California, USA - CR12Aug_8Ca (SPAdes) | ecosystem: Environmental > Terrestrial > Deep...
TGTGTTAGTTGCTAAAAGCCGTCCTGCCGGACGGCTTTAGCATACGGCGTTGCCTGCAAACGTACACTCCGGCTGAAGCCGGAGGTTTTTAGATGCAATCAAGAGGCCCCGGGAGGGGCCTCGGAGTTTCGCCACGTTCCATCTGGATCCTCGGGGGTATCCAAAAGAAGCAACTGGACGAGTGCCTGATACGAGTTGAGACTCGAGCAGGTGCACCGCGTAGGGCGCTTGGGTCCGACTGACAACCGCCACGAGAGGCGGGTTATTGCGACACGAACCGTGTAGGCGTGCTCCATCTTCGTCTGCATAGTCTCTCTCCTTCTTGGGTTGCAGTTGAGGAACGGCATGGATTTGATTGCCGTTTGAGAAGACCGTGGAGCACAACCTATGTAAAACACTAGCATGTGAGGCACAAATGGGAAGACCGGCTCCGCTCGTGCGGGCCGGTCTTCGACGTGATCAGGCCTTGGCCTGTGCTTCTCCGGCTCTCCGTACTATGCCCTCCAGGGCAATGGCGAAGCGGTTGCTGCCGTCTACGGTAAGCTTCCCTTCACCCTTCGACCACGCTGTAATTGTGGACGCGTTCTGTGCGGTCTCGGCGTGTGCCTTTTCCAGAAGTTTCAGCTCGACGATACGCTGTGCTGCTTTCTGGAGTCGGACGCCGACGGGGTGCCGCTCAGGAGCCCCTGTCGGCTGCGAGACACTGAAGCCGTGATCTTTAATATTAGAGGCGGTGTTTGACATCAATTCCTCCATGCTGGCCTTGCATCCCTTGTGCAAGCCTGAGAAAGATACTAACTTAGCCAGTTGATGAAAACAAATGTTCCGCGATGCGATCCGCGGTTGTAACAACCTCGTTGCCCGTTGCGAGATTTTTGATGGTGTATTGACCCGAGTTTCGTTCGGTTTCGCCGATGGCGATGATGAACGGGATTTTCATTTTGTCTGCCTGGCGGATCTGGTCGCCGATTTTTTTGCCCGAGAAGTTGACGGAAACCGCGACGTCTTCTGTGCGCAGATCTTGTGCAAGTTTGGTCGCATGTTGCAGCGCGCCCTCGTCAACGACACAGAGCATGAGTTCGGTTGTTGGAACATAGGATGGCAGGAGGTTGTGAGTCGTTAAAAAGTCGCGTGCCGTCACATCGCCCATGGCAAAGCCAACGGCAGCAATCTGTTCGCCGCCAAACGCGGAGAGGAGATTGTCGTATCGTCCGCCGCCAAAGAGTGAGCGCTGATTTTCTCCCGATGTATCAAATACTTCGAACACCATGCCAGTGTAGTAGTCGAAGCCGCGGGTAACGGTAGTGTCGACAACCATGTTGCCAATGCCGAGTGCCTTCAGCATGACGTGCAGCTTTTCGAGGTATGCGGTCGAAGTAGTTCGATCAAGGTGTTCGAGCAGCTGTTGTGCGCGATCACCGATGAGTTTTGCAAGATCAGCGTCGAACGTGTCGATCTTGGCGCGCTTGTCGAGGAGGCGAGTCACCGCTGGGCGTTCGTCTGGCGCTATCTCACATGTCTCAAATGCAGCATCGAGAAAACGACGGTCGGACACGCGAATTTCAAAGTTGCGTTCGTCAGCGCCAAAACTGCGCATAATGCCGTGCGCAAGTGCTATCACTTCTGCATCAGCCTCGATGCCGGGGGCACCAAAAATATCGGCATTGAGCTGCCAGAATTCGCGTTCGCGCCCTTTGCGCGTTTGTTCATAGCGGAAAAAATTGGCTACCGAGTACCAGCGTGCGGGCAACGGGATCTCGCGGTGCTTTGCGGCGATCATACGTGCAACAGTTGGTGTCATCTCGGGACGGAGTGTTACTTCGCGATCGCCACGGTCGCGGAAAGTGAATGTCTGCTCGTTGACGATTTCTTCTGATGTTTTGTTGCGGTAGAGGTCAGTTGGTTCCAACACCGAAGCGTTGTACTCCTCGTATCCGAAGAGTTCGCAAATGCGCGACATGTGATCGAACAAATAGTTTTGGAGGAACTGATCCTGGGGGTAAAAGTCGCGAACACCCTTGTATGGGTCAGTAGATAGTTTGGATTCCTTTGACATAGGCGGAAGTATAGGTGCAATTGCTTAATAATCAATATTCAATAGCCAAATAGTCAAACAATATCTAATAATAAATTATTAAACATTGGACTCTGATTATTGTTTGGATATTGCTTATTGGTTATTGGATATTTTTGACGCAGTTTGCTCGAGAATGACAGAACGTACTTTTTCAGGGTCTGGTATACCTTCCATTCGCGTATCCAGATCTGTTGGACCCGCGGTTTCTATCTGGATGGTGCCGAACGTGAAGAAGGTCTCGAGCACGTTGTCGGTTGTAACGGAAATTTCTTGAATCTTGTCGAGCGAGAGGCTGGTGACTTTGCGCGAAAAGAGATCAGTTTGATCAATGCTGATGATGCGCTTGTTGGTAACAATCCAGAGGTCCAGGTAGTAATTCGTCCAGAGCGCTGCAAGCGCCATCCAAATGACGAGCAGCCAGAGTGTCGCAAGAAACACAGCGACTGCCGGGTACAAGAGGAGGGCCTGCGGCACGAAGCCGAATGCGATAAGAAGCGGAATCACGAGAAAAGGAAGTAGACCAACAATGAATGATCCGAGCGTGTCTCTGAGCAGCATGAACCAATGCTTCCGCAGCTTGAGAATGATTTTTTCGTCGAGTTGAAAGTGGATGCGTTCAGACATATTTAGATGAACGATGCCGCGCCGATGAGGGAGAGGATGAGTGCGCCGCTAACAGCGATATACGCGCTCAGGGCAAGCATAGTTGCGCCTTTGTTCATGGCGTAGTGGTGCAGGTGATAGGCGATGACAGCGCCGAGCGATGCTGCGAGAGCAGCTACTGCGAACGTAGCCACCCACACCAGCGTCGGCGCGAACGAACCGGGATCGGGACTCATGTACGTAGTATCGCAGATACGCCGAAGTATTGAAAGACCGGGGTGTTCGTTGTATAGTGCTCCCGCGATGGAAACCGCACTACAGGAACGCTTTGATATACGTCTCTCTGCCCCCGAGACCGGGATGGGGCTTTTTGCGCGTGCTCCTATCAAAAAAGGGGCGTTCGTGATCGAGTACATAGGACAGCGCATTCCGACCAAGGTCGCCGATGAAAGCGGCGGGCGCTATTTGTTTGAAGTTGACTCCGACTGGACGATCGACGGCGAAGCAGAATGGAACACCGCTCGTTACATCAATCACTCGTGTAAACCGAATGTGGAGGCCGAAATCGACGAGAATGATCGGATCATGATCTCTGCATTACGCGACATCAAACCGGGAGAAGAATTAACGATCGACTACGGCGAAGAATATTTCGATGAATTTATCAAGCCAGTGGGGTGTAAATGTGTAGTGTGCGCCTAGCGGATTAGTGTTTCTACGTAGGATCCAAGGAGGTAGGCGATAGTAGATGCGATGCCGCCGACGATAAGCATTTCGAGACCTGCAAGGATCGGATTTTTGTTGATGACAAATGAACGTGCCGCGCCGACGAAAAAGAATGTGGCGCCGGTTGCGATTGCGGAAATAAGAAATGCGTTTTTCGCCGCTGTTGGAACGAGAAACGGAATAAGTGGCAGCGTTCCGACAATGACGAACGACACGAATGTTACCGCTCCATCGGCAAATGGGCTGCGTGAGTCGGCACCAGCTTTGTCGACAGATTGTTCTGATTTAAGTGAGAGGTATTTGGAAGCACCCATCGAGAAACCGTCGGCAATCAGGTTGGCGACACCGAGAATAATGATGATAGTCGACGAAACGCCCGCTCCAGCCGCTGCAGCGACAACGGCAAAAGTGGTGATGATGCCGTCGTTGGCACCATAGACAATGTCGCCGATGTAGTACTCAAGATTCGAACGTGCGTTTTTGAGCATTGTGGCAGTCTAACATGCACATGCTATACTCTGCCGCATGAAAGGACGCGGTGTGATGATTTTTTGGATAGTGCTTGGACTCCTTATTGTCGGCGGATTCGGTTGGAGCATGTACGCCAAGACGTTGCCGGGCAAATATGACGAGCTCGCGCAATGTATCAAAGACAAGGGTGCGATTTTCTATGGAGCGTTTTGGTGCCCTCACTGCCAGGAGCAAAAGAAATTCTTTGGTAACTCAGCGAAATTGTTGCCGTATGTCGAATGTTCGCTACCCGACGGCAAGACACAGACACAGGAGTGTATCGACAAAGGCATCGTGCAGTACCCAACCTGGATCTTCCCAGACGGTTCAAAGCTGACAGGGGAGCAGCAGCCCGCGGATTTGGCAACAAAGGTAAGTTGCCCGATGCCGCAGTAGCATGATCACGATCGAATCAGCTAATTATTTCTTTGCACTCGGGGCGCTTTTTTTGCAGATTGTTAGCGTTGCACTGCTCGTCATTTTTTTTCTTCGGAAAAACTCAACGTTTTTGCAAATTGCTGATTCAATTGGTAAACATGGGCTTCTGATCGGGTTTGTTGTCTCGGCCGTAGCGCTTGGGATGACGGTGTACTACTCTGGTGTTCTCGGAGTTACGCCGTGTCCGCTGTGTTACTGGCAGCGTATCTTTCTGTATCCGCAAGTTGTCCTATTTCTCGTCGCACTATGGAAACGGGACCTCAGCATTGCGGACTATTCAATCGCTCTTTCGATTATCGGCGGCGCGATCGCGCTTTATCAGCATGCGCTTCAAATTCTGCCGGGGTCCGGTCTTCCGTGTCCTGCAAGTGGCTCGAGTTGCTCGCAGCGCATTCTCTTTGAGTTTGGCTACATGACATACCCCTTGATGGCGTTCTCACTATTTGTGTTTTTGATCGTTGTAATGCTTATCGTGCGAAGTAAGCGCTAACTTGACGCATATACATTAGAGTGGTATCGTGCGTGAGGTGGGTAGGGCAATGACCTGAGTCCCGCATAGGTCCAACCATGCTTCGCTATTTGGAGGATCCAAACGATGAAGCACATTTTGACTGGTATTGGCGGCCTAATACTTGGAGTCGCCATCGGCTTCAGTGTCGGCGTGCTCAACGCAGAGGGCACTGAACGGGCAGTTCGCACTGTGCTGTCCGAGCAAGGCTGGGTCGGTTGTAAAGCCGTCGACGACCATATCGATCGCATGATCTGCGGCGGTCGGTACGTCGTCCACGGTGAGCTGGCCACGAACCTCATCCTTCACGCTCAGACCTCGCCAGACAATAACGATGAGTTCAAGGTCGGCATCGACTGCCGTGTCTGGAAGCCTCTCTTGCACTGGGCGCTTGGCCCTGTGCATAGCTGCAGCACCGCTGTCGGCTAGATGAGCCGGGTGTCCATCAATTGAGTTGGACGAGCAGCCTCACACAAGACGCGTGGGGCTGCTCTCTTTTAAAATTCCTGAACGGATCCTTCTTTCATTGCAACAAATTGAATTCCAAGCTTTTCGCAGATCATTTGCGGCCAGCGGTGTGCGAGGCCAAGGCCGATGTCGTTAAACAAAGCGTCATGCACCGGAAAGGCGGCACGAGGTTTGATTTCCTTCACATACTCCAGCGCTTCTGACATTTTCATCCATGGTCCGCCAACTGGTAGCGCGAGGATGTCGATGGGTTTTCCTGGACTATAGAAATTGTCGCCCGGATAGAATAGTTTGTTGCCAATGAAGTATCCAGTGTTCTCAACGTCGGGCATGTTCTCGTAGACTTTCGCGTGCTCGGTGCCAAATCCTTCAATCTCGATGCCGCTTACATCGGTGCGCTGACCATTCGCTACAATCTCATGCGCTATATTCTCTTTCTGCAAAATCGCGCCGACCGCAGTATTCGTGATGATGCGCGTATTCGGGTTATTTACGAGCACTCGTTTCAGCGATTCGACATGCAAATGATCACCGTGTTCGTGGGTGATGAGGATCGCAGTAAGGCCAGAGACACTATTTTGACCTGTTGACCATTCGCCAGGGTCAGTGAGTAACTTCACGCCCGACTCTTCAATAACCAAGCAACAATGCCCGATCTTCATGATTCTCATGACGTTGTTATATCACGTATTCACAATCCCGATGGTCAGACTATCGGGATTTCGGCGTAGTATTGAAGATATGCGCGTTGAACCTTACTCAGTCGGATCATTTTTGCATGTCGTAAAGCGTGGCGCTCGGGGTATGAACATCACTGGTGACGTGCATGACCAGCGCCGCTTTCTCCGGCTCCTCTATTTTATGAATGACTTGTTCTTCAACGAAGATTGGGAGGAGCAGGTTGAGGGCAGAGATTTTGGGTACCGCCCGGAACATTGGCCACAACGTAAACCCCTCACGAGCGTTCTTGCCTACACGTTGATGCCGAATCATTTTCATCTTGTTTTAAAAGAAACTCGAGAACGAGGTATTTCTCGATTTATGCAGAAGATTGGCCAAAGTATGACCGAGCACTTCAATCTAAAATATGATCAACATGGAAGTATTTTTCAAGGGTCGTATCGAAGCAGAACAATTGGAGATGATATCTATTTTCGCTACGTGACTGCATATGTAGCAGTAAAGAATACGTTTGAATTGTACCCACGCGGTGGCCTTCGTAGTGCGCAGCGAGACTTTGAAAAAGCCTGGAAGTGGGGAATTGCGTATCAATTTTCAAGTCTTCGTTCGTATTTAGCTCCGGAATCAGATCCGCTTCTTGACCCCGAGGCAATTAGTGAAATGTTGCCGGTAGGTGCAGCTTTTAAGACTTTCTCACGGGACGTGATACGTGGTGGCAAATGGACCAATGGAGAGTTTGAATAAATCCCGACGGTCAGACTATCGGGATTTGATCATGTACTTCTCGATATCACTTGTTGTGCCGCCGACTTTTTTTCCGGGATTGAGGATGTTCTTAGGATCGAAAATGCGTTTTGTTTCAGCAAAAAGCTCGAGCATCCTCGGGCTAAACATTGTATTGAGATAGGGCGTTCGGATGATGCCATCGTTATGCTCGCCGGTAGTTGAGCCGTCGAACTGGGCGACGAGGTCGTAAACCTTTGGGGTGAGTTCGAGGATAGTTGTCCGGGCGTTCTCATTCGAGAGGTCCATAAGTGGAATGATGTGAAAGTTTCCGTTGCCAATATGGCCTTGTATCGTGTAGATCAAGTCGTACTGCTTGAGGAGGGAGTTTAGCGCTGGGATAAAGGTGGGGTAGCTTTCAATCGGCACCACGCAGTCGTCGATAAACGGTGATGCGTATAACCCCTGCAGATTTTTTCGAAGCAATGCAAACGCCTCTCGACGTATGATCCAGTACTTCTTCGAATCCATTTCTCCACGTGCGAGTTTCGTTTGGACAGGAAGATCGGCGAGTAGATGGCGCGCTTCTTGAGCTTTTGCAAAGGCGGCCTCATGTGAATCTTCTGCAAACTCTGCCATCAAAATAAGCTTAGGTACGCCTCCGGTTAGTACCATTCGCAATTCGGGTATGAATGCGAGTCCAAGACGGAGTATCTTAACGATGCCAAAATGCCCGATGATTTGTGGCAGAAAGCGGACCGCCAGTTTAAATGTTTGATCGTCATACGACTCAAATGACTCAGGGTCGTATTTCATAACTCTACGAACAACTTCTGGCAGGTCATGTATGTCGTTTAAGAACATCACCATCATCTGGCGGTGCTTTTTCAAGGTAACGAGGCCGAGTTTCGCCTTTGTTACGATGCCGAGCGTTCCTTGTGAGCCCACGATGAGCTTGGTGAGGTCGAACATGTCGTCATGTTGGACGTCCCACAGTGCGTACCCCGCAGAGTTCTTCGAGACCATCGGTTTCGCACGCTGGATATCGTCGCTGTTCTGCTCCACCAATGTCCGCATGCGTTGGTAAACTTGACCTTCAAACGTTTGCTCTTGCTCCTTTGCCGCGCGCTCCGCCGCCGTTAGCGGCTTAAATGTCGCCATCGAGCCGTCGGCCAGTACGACCTCGAGCTCTTGTACGTAGCGATCGGTTTTGCCATAGCGCAGCGTCAGTTCGCCGCCCGAGTTGTTTCCTATCATGCCGCCAAGTGCGGCCAGTTCTCTAGAAGCCGGATAGGAGGGAATGATTGCGTTTGAGACCGTAAGCGTCTCTTTCTCTAGGTCTCGATAGAAGACACCGGGCTGCGTGATGACGAAGTCAGGCCCTACCAAGGAAATGTGGTTCATGTACCGAGTAAATGAAAGGGCAATGGAATCGGTGAGCGGACCGCCCGTCATATCGGTACCTGCCGCTCGTGCGGCAAGAGGAATGCCAGTGTCATGTGCGTAGCGCACGGTTGCGGCAACGTCCGCGGGATCCTTGGGATAGACAACAACACGGGGGAGTATTTGAAAGATGCTCGTGTCGCGGGAATGCTTTGCAAGATCGTCCGTATCTGTCGAGACGTCCCCGCGAATAAGTGTTGCCAGGTCATCTCGTAGTGACATGCATCCAGTATACCGCGCTTCAAGACAAGCGCGGATTCGCAATAGAGCTTGCAATATATGCCACGTCAAGAGCATGCAATGCTATGAGACAGGCGACGATGTGCTCATATAGGACGCGCAGTTACATAGAACGTCCTTTAGGAAATATGGCGCAACAAGATCACATCACAGTAACGGACATTGATGAAGATTGAGTATCTTAAATATGTCCATAAAAACTATTTGAAGGACATTTGTCGGACATGTCAAAGTATCTTTGAATTGTGACATATTTTGGCGACTCTCACAATTGACGGTATCGGTCATCGCACCTAGGCTATGCGCAGTTTTAAGTTCGTGTGCGCATTACTCGTTTATATTCAGACTAACTACTATGACGTTGAAGCGAATGGCGTATGCCGGGGGGAGCATCATTCTTGTGCTTTTCGCGGTGAGCGTCCTTTTCTTTGGAAACCAGCGTCTTGCTCTCGCGTGGGAACTCGGGGAACCAATGCCGGATCCCGAAACACTTACGCAGGAGGAAATTTGTGAGATTTTCGAAATTTTAGGAGCGAACGATATAAGCTTCCCTGGCTTCGAATGTGATGACGAAGAGGGAGGTGAAGAAGAGGAAGAAGAAGGCGGTGAAGGTGGGGAAGAAGACTCGACGCCTGCCGAACTGTGCGCGACTGACGGCGGAACATGGACGGAAACTGAGGGAGGTCGTTGCGAATTTCAGTTGACAGTAACTGATGTTGGCCCCGGTGTGACGAATCTTCTTGGAGAGACGTCACATGCAACTGGGTCACTTGTGACATTGAATCCTGATCCGTCTGACAATGCATCCTTTACTGGTTTCTCTGGGTCGTGCACGGGAGAAGATGCGTGCACACTGACGATGGATGCCAACAAGACGGTCACTGTAACGTATGCGTGCAATGAGGGGTATCACGTAAACGGTGCCTCGTGCGAAGCAAATTCGTCTGGCGGTGGAGGTGACACAGGTGGAAGTGGTGATACTGGAGGCGGAAGCAGTTCGTCCGGTGGTGGTGGAGGCAACGGTCCGATTGTTGGTAGCTTTGGCAACCAATCAGGCGGATCGGTTCTCGGTGCTGCAACAGCCCCCATGACACCAATTCCTGGCCTGCAGTGCGACAAGTTCTTGACCGCGTTCATTAAGCCAGGGGGAACAAATGACCCGGAGCAGGTCACGAGACTTCAAACGGTTCTCAAGGTGTTCGAAGGTGCGGCTGTGGAGCCAAACGGGGTATACGACGAAGCAACGATTGATGCCGTCCATGCGTTCCAAGCAAAGTATGCGGCAGATATTCTTAACCCATGGGGGATCTCACAATCGACTGGATTTGTGTATCTGACGACGCGCAAGAAAGTAAATGAGATCTATTGCGATCGAGGAATGACGTTCCCGCTGACAGCTGAAGAACAGGCAGAGGTAGAAGGTACTCATGCCCCTGCCTCACAAGCGTCGAATCCGATGCCGACACAGCCGAAGCCGGAAGAGAAGCCGGAATCGCAGACAGAAAGTGAGACGCCCGATACAGAAGCGGATGTGGGCACCCAAACTGAAGAAGCTCCTGTTAATAGTACGTGGAATTCGCTGAGGAATTTCTTCCGCGGGCTGTTGAATCGAGGGAGGTAACTGTGCCCAAAAACCACCCTGGTCTTTCCGTACGAGGATCAGGGTGGGTATAGGGAAGCTCTTTGAGAAAGTGTAGAAAAGGACTTTGGGTCGGATGCAGACTGCTTGCAGCTGGTTTGCTGCGGTCTTGTATAAGGTTAAGTTGCAAAAGGATGTCGGAGCGGGCCTGGCAGAGATAGTTTTTGCGACTGGTTTACCGGGTGATAGTACGAAGGTGATTTTTCAGATGGACGTCGAGATGGGTCCGTGGCAGACAGCTTTACGCTGGTTTCCCTACTGTCATGGGCCCATCTCGGAGCCCTTCCATCCATCCGCTCGCGCCGGTAGGCGCCGTTTCGCTACCTTTAAAGTGATTTAGAATTTTAAAAATTATATTTGACTTTTGTCGGTAGTGTCGCGAAGGCGTTATCCACAGGAGCAAATTCATTGACTTTGCATAGAGGTGAGAGATAATTCTTTCAACATTGTGCGCGAGGGAACGCGCAGTGAGGGAAACTAGTACAGTCCCCGAGAGATAGTAAACATCTCACGGGTCAGGGAAACCAGCGGAGAAAATGAATCCGCACTCACTTCACCTTCTTTTTTCATATTCTTTTTTTGCCGCAACAGTGCGCAGGGCTTCATTGTCCCTTCGCCGATTTGCTGTTGAATATGTGTTCGTCGTTTTTAAAACGTCCATGGGCGGTGTCCCAACAGACGACTCGAAGCTCCATGCATGGCATGTAGCGCAAATTGCGCGTTCGTCCTATGCAGATCCAGTCCCACGAGGGTGAAGCTCACGGTGTGCTCCCTCTTTTTTGGGGGAACGCACCGTGGACTGCACAGTCCACCGGAAAGGTCGAGACCGGCATTGCGCCATCCGTACGGGGGCGAAATGTAGGGATTATTAGGGAACATTAGAAAAATTCTGTAACTACAGACAAACATATGACAAAGACAATCAATTACGGTGCAGCAGTCACAACGATTGCAGCACTCGTGTTGTCACTCTTTGCTGCATCTCCTGCGCTTGCGTACGGCGGTCACGGCAATGGTGGCAATGAGACTGACAACAGCGTCGAGATTAACGTCTCGAACAGCGCACTTGTCGTTTCGAACACACAGTCAACGTCGAACACCGGCTTCAACCTCGCAGGAGGTTCCGAAGGCGGCGATGGCGAGGAAGGTGAGGGTGGCAACGGCGGCGACGCTGAAGACAACGAAGGCGGAAACAACAATGCTGGCGACGGTGGCAACGGAAACGGTGGCAACGGCGGCAATGGTGGCGAAGGCGGTCTCGTTGAAACAGGCGACGCTGAAGCAAACTCTGGCTCAATGAACGTCGTTAACACGACGGAAGTCGAAGTTCAGCAGGCAGACTGCGGCTGCGATGATGAAGAAGAAGGTCACGGCTATGGCCGACATGGCTGGGGCCGCAATAACAACTCCAACGAAGTGGACAACGAAGTTGAAGTTAATGTTGAAAACAAAGCGGCAGTGATCTCAGACACGGGCTCACTCGCAAACTCAGGCTTCAACGCAGCAGCCGGCTCAGAAGGCGGCGATGGCGAGGAAGGTGAGGGTGGCAACGGCGGCGACGCTGAAGACAACGAAGGTGATGACAACAACCGCCACGGTGGTTACGGTCACCACAACTGGGGCAACAACGACAGCGACAGCGAAAACAATGCTGGCGATGGCGGTGAAGGCAACGGTGGCAACGGCGGCGATGGAAGCATCGGCGGCACGATCCGCACGGGTCGCGCAACTTCGAACTCCGGTTCGATCAACGTCGTGAACACGAACCTCATTCGTGTAACTCGTTAACAAATTCTCCGAATTTGTTTTGATGTCTTCGTTCGGACGAGATGAGAGTTAACTCTCATTTCAGTCCTCACTAGACATCATAAGTACCTTCGAAGATTGAGCGGGTTGGGAGCGCGAGCTCCCAACTCCTCATGAAAGCCTGACACCATCGGACTTTCAGAGGGGTTTGATTATTAGCGAGGTAGATACAGGGAATCCCAGTAGATGCGCTTTGCCAGCCTACGGGACAAGAACCAGCGGATACAAGGGAA
>Ga0207952_1001198_pt1 | contig 12079 bp, 19 predicted proteins | sample SubbioR12Aug_8Ca_FD_184831 | JGI IMG/M metagenome (GOLD analysis project Ga0207952, IMG submission 184831) | Serpentinite rock and fluid subsurface biosphere microbial communities from McLaughlin Reserve, California, USA - CR12Aug_8Ca (SPAdes) | ecosystem: Environmental > Terrestrial > Deep...
CGAACATGCGGCGTAGGAACAGGGTGTCGGCGAGTTCGGTGTCGAGGGTACGGTTGGCGGTCTGGCCACCGGGGCGGAAGAAGGTGCTGCCGGGGGCCTGGGCGAAACAGAAGCGGGTGTCGGTCCAGCTTTTGCGGTGGGTGGCGAGATTGAGCAGGTTGATCCAGTGGGATTCGGCGGCGATGGTGCGCTCGGTGAAGTAGAGCTGGTCTGATTTGAGCAGGCCGAAGGCGCTGGCATTGATGTAGGCACCGAGGCTGATTGGTTTGTGCGGGTAGTAGTGCTTGGCGTTGGGGTGGTTGCTGAAGCCGAAGAGGTGACAACCGGCGGCGCGGGCGTTTTCAGCGGTGATTTGAATGAGGTCGTGGATTTCGTCCGGGGCCAAGTGCTGGTCACGATTGTTGCCCGGCAGGTAGAGCCGGGAGACGAAGGCGATATCGTCGTCGGCCATGAAGACATCGCCCCATTGTTCGTAAATGGCCTGACGCTTGGCGGCGAGGTTGGCGAACTTGCCATGGGTGACAACCTTGACGCCGGGGTTGTGCTGGCGATAGGCGGGGGCTTCGGCCTTGGGGACGTAGAGAATGGCGCCGGCGATCTGGGTGAGCACCGCATCGGCACGGCCGGCGCTGGGGATGATGATGGATACGGGACTCACGGCAGCAGTTCCCGCAGTTGCTGGACGGTGATGACGTTGGTTTTACCGAACTTGACGTCTTTGTAGGACTGTTGGGGTTTTTCCAGGCGGAGCTTGTTGCGCAGCCAGGCTTCGTCGACGGCGTTGTCGCAGCAGATGATGAAGGCTTCGTGGTGCTCGGCGTAGATCGGGATAATCGGCAGCAGACCCTGGGCAGTTTTGCTGGCGATTTCTTTTTCGAAGGTTTCGCGGTCGACCGGGGCGGTGTCGGTATTTTTCTCGAGGTCGCGGACGTCGGTGGCGGTTCGGGATGGTGCAGGCTGAATGGTCGCCAGGGCCGCGGAGCTGATGCCGAGTGATTCGAGGTCGAAGCCATCACCGGCCAGTTGCTCCAGCTGCTGGGCGAGAACTTCTTCGTCCCATTCGGAATTACGGCCGATCTGGTTATCCGCGATAATGTAGGCGCGCTTTTGCTGCTCGGTCAGGCCGGAGCGGCGCAGGCAGGGCACAGTCGGCATGCCCATTCGCAGCGCAGCCATTCGGCGGCCATGCCCGGCCAGGACAACATTGTTTTCGTCGATCGTGATCACCCCGTTGAAACCGAACTGCTCGAAGCTGGCCACGAGCTGGGTGATCTGCCCTTCCCCGTGTTTCATGCTGTTGTCCGGGTGCGGCGTGAGTGCCGTTGGGTCGATATGTTCGATCTTGTCTGAATTACTCAAAGCGGAACCCCCTTAGAAAAGCTGATAAACAGTGGAAAGACGGGAGTCTTTGTACCCGTGTGCAGTGGGGCCAGGAAGGACCCGGAAACGGTTTTTCCTGCACGTTTTTGGTGCACACCCGGGTGGCTGTTGAGGGTGCCGTGGTCATTTGCGGGGGGCTGGTTGAGCGGCTGCGGTTTCGCGCTGGCGTTCTGCTGCGGCGCGCATTCTGGCCATCGTGCCTCTGACGATCAGATCCCAGGCGGCGATTGATGCTGAGAGGTCAGCCAGCCACAGCGCCCAGCTGGCGATCATGTCCGGGTCTTTGGCAGCGACGGCCGCCTTGATGGCAGCACCGATGGCTTTCTCGTCATCTTCGGTCCAGTCGCCATTGGCCAGGCGGTGTTCGGCCACCCGGGCGTAATCGGCGCGCATTTTTGCGATTTGTTGTTCCATGTTAAAACTCCGAGGTTGGGAACGTTGGGCAGAGGTTGGGAAGATGGAAAGCCTTGCCCTGTGGGCATCTTCCTAACCTTCCTAACCTTCCTAACTTAAAATTCCACGTGTGTGGGGGTGTGTACGCGGGTGTGCGGGGGCGCGCCTGCCCGGGTGTGCATACGTGTGCACGTACACGGGAGGCAAGGTTAGGAAGGTTAGGAAGGTTAGGAACACCCTTGTGGCAGAAGCGTTTCAGGCTTCCCAACCTCTGCCCAACCTTCCTAACCTCGAGGGTGTCAGAACGGTACATGGAGCGCCTTTCCGGATTGGGTTTCGTAGGTTGGCTGCACGGTATCTTGCGACGTCGCCCCATTTCTGGTGGGGGGCTTGTACCAGTACCGAACCATGCCATTACGTTTTTCCACCCGGGCGCATCCCAGCTTGCGCAGGGCGATGCCGACGCGCGTCTGGGTGTCCCGAGTGAGCTTATCGGCCTTGAGGCCGAGGCCATCCATGATCGCCATGGCGACCGAGAAATCAGCCACCTGGCTATACACCCAATCATGCAGTGCATCGATGTAGGAATCCGGCTGTTCCCGCTGCAGCTGCTCGGGGTCGAAGAGCGCCTTCTGCTCCTCGGGTGAGGGCCAGTAGCGCTCTTTGGCCAGATAGGCTACCAGCGCCTCAGCAAACAGCTGATCGCGGTTATCCCGCAGGCCATCGAGGTTCATGGCATCCGAGCACATTACCGGCCAGAAGCGGCGGCCGCCGGTCGGGTCTTTTTGCCACTCCCAGTCATTGACTGACCCGGCGAAGACCGTCTGACGCGGCGCCTTGATATCCCGGCGGCCATACACCGGCCGGTACTTATCGACGCGGCGGGTCAGAAAGCTCTTCTGCTTCGATGCCTCGGCCTTAGCCAGTGAGCCCATTTCGGCGAATTCGTGCAGCCAGACGCCCTGCAGCGATGCCATGGCGTCCTTGTTGTTGAGATCGAGGTCGGTATCATCGAAAAATTCCCCGGCGAGGATGCTCAGCGCGGTGGATTTTCCTTTGCCCTGGGTGCCTTCCAGCACCAAGCAGGTATCGAACTTGACGCCCGGGTCCATCACCCGCGCTACCATGCCGATCAAGTACCAGCGGGCCACCAGGCGGACGTAAGGAGAATCCGGCACGCCGAGGTAATCGGCTAGCCAGCTGTCAATTCGGTTGGTTCCGTCCCACTTGCCGCAGCCCTGCAAATAATCGCGGACCGGGTGAAATGAGTTGGCACGGGCGAGGGTTTCAACGGCCTCCATGACCCGTACTGACGAGGGGGTTATCGTCTCTTGTCGGGTCAGCCAGATGGCAGTACGTGAGTCGTCAACGCCTTCCCACTCCCCTTCGGCACCGTTGGCATACGGCGGCGGCTTGAGTTTGACTGTGCGCAGCGAAAATTCGTTATAGGCCAGGACGCCCTGCCATTGCGTGCGATTGGCGAGGATGTCATAGACGTTGGCCAGGCAATCGCTCAGCTCGCCTTTGGTCCAGAGCAGATCGTCGCGCCAGGCCTCATCAGGCGGCGTCTCGCGCTTTTTCGCTTTGCCCGCGCCAGCCTCAGGAGGGGTAGGAATGCTTTCGCCAGGCGGCGCCCAGGGTACGCACTGCGCCCGCATGTAGTTGGCCAGCTGCTCACCTGCCATACCTTCGGCAATGGCGTCCGCAACGTCCCAGCCATCCGGCTTATCACCCGGCGCGGGGATCTCGACATTCCAGATCTGGCAGCCCAGCCCATGCAGGATGCCACGGGCAATGGCCATGGCCTTGACGCCTGGCTGCTTTTCTTCCGGCAGCAAGGGCTGGTCCGCGGCATCCATGCCCGCATCCTTATCCGACTTCGACAGTTTGATGCGTTTCATGTCGCAGTCGGCCCAGGTCATTACCTTGCGCCCAGCCAGCGGTGTCCAGTCGGCTTTATCGACCGCATTGCCGCCACCGGGCCAGCACATCACCACCAGTTCGGGCAGTTCGGCTTGCGCGGCATCGGCGCATTTTTCGCCCTCGACGATGAGCACCGTTGCGGCGGGTTTCGCAGTTAGCTTATCCAGGCCATACAACGGTCGCGGGTCCGGGAAGGACAGCCAGCGCCAGGCCAGCTTGTTCGTCACGTCATGGCGGCAGAACGACAGCGGCAGAACTTCCTTGCCGCCATCGCTGGTCACGAAGCGCCCGACGTAGCCGAGCAGCTGCCCGGCTTGATCGCGGTAGGTCCATAAAGCGGCGGGAATCCCGCGGAATTCATGAGCAGCCGGCGCTGGCGGCGCATCATCCGGCACGGGCAAAACAGGTTGCCAGCCCGGCTTTTTTTCTTTGGGCACTGGTTCGGTTGGCACTGGTCTTGGCGGCGGCGCTGCCCGGCCCCGGCCTGTCTTTTCCAACTCAGGGATCGCTTCCGGCATGCCGAGCACTTCAGCCAGGCTGATTGCCGCCTCGCCCTGGTTGCCACCACAAAACAGGTAGGCATATAGCGAAACCAGATCGCCGCCCTTGTCGTCACAGGCGAAGTCCGCCCAGGCACCGGTCGAGCAGTTGATTGAAAAGCTGCCCTCACGGTTATCATCGCGCACCGGGTTGCGCGCTTTCCATTCGTAACCGGATTTGTGGCCATCCGGAAGCCATTGCGCCAGGAGACTTTCGGCACGCAGCAACGCTGCTTCGGCGAGTGCCTTGAAATCGAAATCAGCCATTGAGCTTGATGACCATCGCGTGGGCAGCATCGATCAGGCGCAGCAGATCTGCCTGGTGGGACTGCCGCTCGTTTAAGTTCGGACTGCCCGCCATGCTCTCAAGGGAATACAACACCTTGCGTAGCGGCGCGGCCAGAGCATCGGTAGCAGCCTTGCTGGTGGAATAGGTGGCGCGGGTAGTGGCGCAGGGCAGCGTGATGCAGTGGGCGAGCGCCGCCAGCTCGTGGGCGATGCGGCGGGACTGGGTGTATTCGAGCACCTCGAGGAAAAGCAGCAGGCTGGGGGAATTGGTGTAATTCGAAATGCCAAAGCGACCGAGCGAACCGTGCACGTTGCGATCCAGCACGCGGAACATGTCGGCAGCCCCGCCCGGCCATTCGCGAAAGGTCTCCTGAATCGCCAGAAACAGCGAGCGATATTTGACCTTCAGCGCCTCTTCTGCTGACTCAAAACCGGGGTAATTGGCCACTCAGAAGACCCTTGTGAGGTTAACAACAGGGCGAATCGGCGGGCGGCGATGATGGTTAAAACTACCAGGGAGAGCGGCATGAAGCAGGGGAAAAAGGCGGGCCATTCCATTGCGATAGACTTTGGATTCCACTCTCATAGTTTTTTCACGAAAGGAATGACCCATGGACCAGGACGAATTAAACCGGAACGTCATCGAGGAACTTCACTCGATACATTCGATCCTGAAGAAGCTGACGAATCAGGATTACTGTCATCGCGCGCTACTGATGGCAATGGCAGAGCAACCGAGCCTGAATGCGGCAAAACTGGAAGCGGACTACGAGGACAACCTTCAGCACATCCTGGAGCAAATCCCCCCGGACCTTCAGCAGCGCGAAATCTACGAAACATATTTCGAAGGGTTGCAGATGCGTTTGGCAAATTCGCGGGGGAAGCCTTATTCAGGTTGATTCGGCCATACACCGCATCGAGACGACCGATATTTGTCATCTCAAGCGCCCTCTTTTCGGCGCTCGAAGCACTGGCGTTTTTCTTCGTGGGAGCGGCGGTCGGGGCGAACCCGGGGATCGCCGGAGGCGCATTCGTGGATGGGCTCGGAGGTTGGCGCGGGCGTATCGTAGGTGGGAACGGATGGCGTAGCACGCAAGTACGCCCAATCGACATCGGGGCGCAGGTCTTCGCAACGGACGGCGCCAGACGATTCGCGTTCGATATTGATGGCCAGCTTTTCACCACAGGTTTTCCCGCCTGCGACATTGCTCAAGTGGCCAATCGTCGTTTCGCAGCGCTGCGCAAACGCTTCTCGCTGATCTCGGGGGATCGACTTAAAGAATGTTTTGATATCCATGCGGCGGATTATATACACCGTTTAGTGGTGTCACCAACACCAAACCGGGAATTATTTAACACCTCTTGGTGTGGCTTAATTAAATGATGGCCACTGCAGAGTCCCGCCGCGCGCGTTTGAGAGAACTAATTCGCACCAAATACAACGGTGTAGCGCGTCAATTCGCCTTAGCTGCGGGCAAGCCAGAAGGCCAGATAAACGACATGCTATCCACGCCGCCACGTAAGTCGTTTGGTGAAAAAGTAGCGCGGGCCATGGAAGAAAAAGCAGGCCTACCAGACGGCTATTTCGATACACACGGACTCGCGGCCCCCGCTTTTCAAGTCAGCGAGTTAGCACCGCCTGATTATTCCGCGAAGAAAACCACGCCGCCATTTAGTGAAGAGGAACAAATGCTGGTGGCAGGCTACCGGGTCGCAAATCCAGAACGGCAGCAAATCATCAGAGACCTTGCCAAACAGGCACTGGAGTTTTTCGAGCAGCGCAACGAGCAAAGCAACTAACCCACCCTCGCTTGCGCTTGGTTAAGGGGTAGAACAACGGTATAACTTTAGTCATAGGAAATATGGCAAATACTGAACAAATAAACGTAATGGCCGCCAAGATTGTTAGTCGCAAAACGATCGATGCCAAGGCAATGCAGGTGCTAATGGGAATATGTGCTGGCATTACCGCCGATGGCGTTGTCAATGACACAGAGGTCCATTTTCTGAGCACATGGCTGACTGAACATGATCAGGTTGCCGCCGCATGGCCGGGCGATGTCATCGCTGACCGGGTGCGCAGTATCCTTTCTGATGGCCTGATTTCGGAAGATGAGCGAACTGACCTTCTTGCTGTTTTAACGAGCATTTGTGGCAGCGCATTTACAGCAACCGGCACCGCTGCCCCAGAAATCATCAGCATTCCCTACGATGAAACTCCTACGGTCAACTTCAAAAACCGCTTGTTTTGCTTTACCGGAAAATTTGCCTACGGCACGCGCAGTGCCTGCGAGCGCGCGACATTTTCCCTTGGTGGTCGATTTGTTGATCGGCTAACTCGTGATGTCGATTACCTGATCATCGGTACGACCATTGAGAAAAGCTGGATCAATACGACGTACGGCCGAAAGATCGAAGCAGCAATTGCTCAGCGCAAAGAGTTTGGCGATCTGAAGATCATTTCTGAGCATCAATGGACAAACGCCATGGCGGCTAACTTATGAAGCCAGTCCGCCGAAAATACTTTGAAATTGACCCAGCCAAGCACTTCGACGAATGGGCAATCACCCCGCCCCATCAACTATGGCCAGCAATCGGCATTGCACGACGCCCATTTATCGATGAGGAAAAAAACGAATGTAGCCCGCGCCAAAGCGCGTCTTAATGGCACATTAGAAAAAGACGTCAAAAAAATAAAGATCCGCTATATGGCATGGGCGAAAGCGGAACCCGCTAATTATGACCACCAGGAAGGCGACCTGTTTTCCTTAGCGGATGGGTCTCGCCTGCAAACCGTAGCATTCACCGGCGCAATTGAGATCGAATGCCATCTGATTCCGTATGGCGCCACCGCCGCAGAACGAACTGCCTACATTTTAAAATTCAACCAGCTGGCAGACTGGTTGAGAACTGGGCGCAGACCAGATGAAGCCCAGCAAATAACCCGTGGCCAAAGTAAGTCAGAAACATTGAAATTCAATATCGCTCAATAACCTGTTTGTACAAACGCACCGCCCGGAGAATTCCGGGCTTTTTTTTGCCAAAAAATACACCATTTAGTGTTGCTTTGATATTCACCATATGGTGTAATGCATTTGTCGAAACAAACAGGAGACAAGCATGCCCCTCATCAAACCCCCGATCCTCAATGAAGGCGAGCGCTACATCGGCGCCATCGTCAGTGCCGAAGGCATTGTCACCCAGATCATCCTGCTGCCCGGCACCACCAAAGCCGACTGGCCGGCCGCTAAGAACTGGGCGGCTAGTCTCGGTGGCGATCTGCCGACCCGCGTTGAGCAGGCGCTGCTTTTCGCTACTGCCCAGGAAGAATTCGAGCCGACCTACTACTGGTCAAACGAGCAGCACGCCTCGTACTCGGACTATGCCTGGTACCAGAATTTCGACAATGGCTACCAGAGCACCGACGACACGTACAACAAGCTCCGAGCTCGCGCCGTCCGCAGATTAATTATTCAGTAATTCATCTATTTCCGAGACTGCCATGCCAACCCCACGCAACCCGATTCAAGTCCTCAAGGAAGCCAAGCAGATCGCCCGCGACCACGGCTGTTTCGTGGTTGAAAAGGCGGGCCGATTCCTCGTTTATCGCAAGACCCCCGTCCGCAACGTCTACCTCGGCTCCCGCGGCACGCCCGAGACCCTGCGCCCGTTTGTCTGCGCTGTCACCAATTTCCACTGAAGGAGAAGTTCATGCGTCTGCACCTGTCCGCTCTCAAGGTCCATCTCGCCCACTGCGCCGCCACCCAGGGCGCCGGGCGTTACTTCGGGCTGACCTTCACTGCCACCGGCTTGCCGGGCGTGGCTGCTGTTCCCGTCTCGCACTAGAGGTGCACCATGCCAGATAAAATCATCACAACAGATCGCGCCCTGCGCGCCATCCAACGTAAGCTCGAAAGCGCCGAACTCGCCCACCTGCGTTCGTACATCGAACAACAACAGGCCAAGATCGAAGATCTCCAGGAACGCCTGCAGGTCGCCGATGACAACGCCGAATATTGGCGCGAATCGTGGTTCGAGATTGCCGAATCGATCGCCGCTGAAACGGGAAGCGCCATCGGCCTGACCGTCGACGGCCAGGTTGGTGTGGTCGACCGGAACGAGGCCGCCTGATGCTCGGCGCCCAAATTTTTCCCGATGACGCCCTGCTCGACGAGGTGGCCCGGGCCGCTCAGGCGCGCGGCATGTTCGTGATCAGTAATGGCCGCAAGATGGTGGTTTCGCCCATCGTCCCGCCCGGTTTCATCAAGGTCTGCGTCAAGGTCAAGAACGCTCCGCTGGAGGCTACCTTATGCGCTGCCTGATCGACTGGTTGTATGGGCTGCTGTTTGGCATTCGCACCCAGACCAGCGAGCAGCACATCAGCGACTTGGAACAAATGCTTTCGGCGCAACTGGAAGACCAGAGCCAGCTGCAGTTGGAGATCATCCGCACCACCCACCGTTTGCTGATCGCTCACGAAACCCGCGACGAGCTCAGCCGCCAGCAGCTGGCGATGAGGGCCGCTCAAATCGTTTCCGCAGTTGATCGTGAATTTCCGACCCCATCCCCCGTAGTTACTGAGACTCCCATGAAAAAACTCGCCATTTTCGATTGTGAAATAAAACACGGTGTCGCCACCGAGGACAACCCGGCCCAGCCCAGCTACCAGTACGCCAAGGGCTGGCCGGACTTCGCCGGCATGGGCATCTCGGTGATCGGTGCTTATGATAAGGCCGATAACCGCTACCGGGTGTTCTGCCAGGACAACCTGCACATGTGGTCAGATATGATCGACCAGGCCGATTACGTGGTCAGCTTCAATGGCGACCAGTTCGACCGCCCCTTGCTCGCCGCGCACGGCCTCGACTTTCCGGACGCCAAGAACCTCGATCTGGCCGCGCTGATCTGGCAAGCCGCTGGCATTCCCGAAGGCGAGCATCCGAAGGGCCTGGGACTCGATGCCATTTGCCGCGCCAATGGCATTGTTGGCAAGACCGGCCGCGGCGCCGATGCCCCGCAGCATTGGCAGGACGGCAATATCGGACGGGTGATCGATTACTGCCTGGCCGACGTGCGCTGTACCTGGGGGCTGTACCTGCTGATTTACGTCAAGGGCTGCATTCTCGACCCGCGCAACGGAAAGACCCTCTACGTGGATTTGCCGGAATGAGCTGGATACTCACCCACTCCGGCAAGCACTTCGACCTGTCCGACCCGCAGCCGGACATGGTCGATGTGCTCGATATCGCCCACGGGTTGTCCTTCTGCTGCCGCTTCGCCGGGCAGTGCAGCTGGTTTTACAGCGTCGCACAGCACAGCGTGGCAGTCAGTGAGCTCGTTGCCCCCGAGCTGGGACTGGAAGGCCTGCTGCACGATGCCGCCGAGGCCTACATTGGCGACATTACCCGCCCGCTCAAATTGTTGCTGCCTGATTTCCGCGCCATCGAGCGCCGGGTCGATGCCGCGATCCGCGCCGCGTTCGATCTGCCGAGCAGCCACAGCCCGGAAGTCGCCCGCGCCGACCAGATCCTGCTCGCTACCGAGCGCCGCGATCTGATGCCGGAAGACCCTACCGACTGGCCGATCCTCAACGGCATCCGGCCGCTGGAAAACCGCATTCATGCCTGCAACCAGAACCTCGCCAAGACCAAATTCCTTGAACGCCTGGTCCGGGTGCTGCAGTCATGACCACCTCCGCTATCCAACCTTCTGAAAGTACCGAAATGAGCAACCGAGACACCGTTACCACCGCCCTCGCCAAAGCCACCGTCGCCACCGTTGAAGAATTGGCCGATGCCACCCGCTGGCCCGAGCGCAAGGTTCGCGACACGCTGAGCGATTTAAAAAAACTGGGGGTCGTCACCACCGAGCGCGACGATGTGACCGGCAAGGCAGCGTATCGGCTGGCTGACCCGAAAGCCACGAAGAAGACCGCGCCGAACCCTGTTGCGCCCGCCAAAAAACTTGCGCCAGCTGTCAAGGATTTCTTGACAGCTCAAACGTCGACCGATCAGGCCTGTTGCAATGCAGCGGCGGTGGTGGCGACGACGACGGCCGGGGCGGAGATGGCCTTTTTGAACCAGCGAGTTAACGACCTGACCGAAGAGCGGGACGGCGCCAGAACGACCTTGCAAAACATCCGCAAGACGCTTGGCATCACGCCCGACCAAAGCATCGTGCTCGCCATCGAGAACTTGCAGCGCGATCATCTCGACCAGATCGGGCTGATCGCCTCGAAACTCGATACCGCCGAAAGCCTGAACATCCGCTGGTCAGATGCTGCCAAGGCGCAAGGCCCCACCGGCCCGCACGAATTGCGCGCCCTGTTCAGCCAGCTTGAGCGCCACCTGGAGCCGATCGCTGGCTGCGACATCGAAGGCAAGGTGGCAGTGCTGGTAAAAGCCCCGCGCCAAACTGAGGCTTTTACCGGAAAGCTGGATGCCATCATCCCGGCCGGCTATGTCGTCATCACGCCCAAAAAGATCGAGCGCTTTAAAAATGGCCACAACGCGATCGCCAAAGCCCTGGCCACCGCCCGCGCCGGCAAGCAGGCCAAGGTGTTTTCACTGTACCCGGAAGGTCGGGCGATCAAGGGCGCGGAGTGGAAGCCCCATGCCTAATAACGCGATTCAGGAACGGGATGCGCTGCTGATCGGAAAGCAGCACCTTGAAGCCGAGTGCCGCGAAAAACAGCGGTCGATTGATACCTTGGTGCAGCAGCGTGACGAACTCCTGCTAGCGCTGAAGTCCGTGATGCGGACGGACGTTAAAGGCCACGAGTTGCAAGACCGCCTGCAGTTCTCGCCAGCCGGTCGAGCCATTCTTGATCAGGCGCTCGCCGCGATCGGCGCGGTTAATCAGGCCAGGGAAGGCGGTGCAGCATGAGCATGACAGCCCACCTCCTATTCGGCCCCGCCGACCCGAAACTCCCCGGAACCAAGCAGCGCCATCTGATGGACGGCCGGCCGGTGAGCGGGCAGAACTACTGCCGCGAGCATAGCGTCCGAATTCGCCTTGCCAACGTTGAAACCATCTTTGCTGCAGTCAACGCCGGAAAACAGACGATTTCAGCGATCGAGGACTTTACAAAGATCGGCCGCTGCACGATTTCCAAGGGGCTGGCTGAGCTTGAATCGGACAAACGCATCAAGCGCTCAAAACCCGGCAAGCAGACCTTCTTCGAGGTATCTACGGCGGCAGTAACGAACAAGGCAGCCACTTCTTCAAAACCCGTTTTAACCACCAGGAGCAAATCATGAAGTCATCTACCGCAGAAAATCTCCCCATTATCGGCGACGCCATTGCCGGCGGTTTCTACGCCGGCCGCGTCCGGATCGATGGCAAGCCGTTTGCGCTGATCGTAGCCCCCAAGGCCGCCGGCGAGCACAAGCCAACCCTGTGGATTCCGAAGCACAAGGCCGTGCCGGGCGCACTGTCCTACGACGACGGCCTGGCGAACACCCAGGCAATGGCCGAAGCTGGCAGCAAGCTTGCCAAGTGGGCGCTGGATTTACACATCGAGGGCGCCGACGGCTGGTATCTGCCAGCCCAGGACG
>Ga0207952_1001199_pt1 | contig 12050 bp, 8 predicted proteins | sample SubbioR12Aug_8Ca_FD_184831 | JGI IMG/M metagenome (GOLD analysis project Ga0207952, IMG submission 184831) | Serpentinite rock and fluid subsurface biosphere microbial communities from McLaughlin Reserve, California, USA - CR12Aug_8Ca (SPAdes) | ecosystem: Environmental > Terrestrial > Deep...
GCGTATGGTTAGCGCCGAATCGCCGTTGATCGCGCCGGAAAGCACTTGCGACCCGCTGACTTTCGACATCATATACGGTTCGCCGGTCAGGTAGGACTCGTCCATGGTGCTGGAGCCTTCCAGCACCGTGCCGTCAACGGGACAGATTTCATGCGGCAGTATCAATAAGGTGTCGCCGATCTTAACCTGCTCCGTGGCAATGTCGGCAAGTTGATCGCCCGATTTTCTATGCGCAACCGCCGGCATCCGCTTTGCCAGCGCTTCAAGCACTGAAGAGGCTTTGCGCACTGCATAAGCTTCCAGCACCACGCCGCCGGACAGCATCAACACCACCAAACTGCCTGCCAAGTATTCATCCAGCAACACCGCCGTCACGATGGACATACCGGCCAGCAAATCGGCACCCCAATCGCCCTGCCCCAATTTTACGCCGAGTTGGTAAACCAGCGGAACGCCGCCCAGCGCCAGCACGGCAAACAGGGGCAGTTGCACCAGTTCAACCGGCAAAACGAGTTGTCCCTGGTAGATTTCGGCAGCCGCCGAGCTTAAAGCCGCATTCAGCGATAGCGTATAAACCTGATGTCCAATAGCTAGCACATAGCGCAACACCAGGTAGCCGCCGATACCAAGCAGGCTCAACACAGCAATGATGTTTTCTGATGTTGCGCAGGGGATCATTGCTTGCTTATCGGTCATCATTTCAGCCTCACAGCTTTTTGTGTGCCCCATTCTATCGGCAAGGCGCGCAAATGATAAAACTATTTGTCTGTCTACACGGCAACGGTGATGCCGGAAGCGCCAGTTCTCGCGGTCACTTGAGCTGGCTTATTCCGGCCTACGTAACTTTGTATATCCAAAGCAAGCTTTGGACTCCTTTAATTCTACTTTGTCAGATTTCATGAACACACAATTCAAGATCGTCATTCCGGCATGGATTCATGTCAGGCTGTCCTGCCTGACGCCCTTCGGGTTAATGCAAATCTGTTCCAGACAGATTTGTGCCGGAATCCAGGCTCCATGGATGGATTTAAGCTTACCATCCATGGCACTGGATACCCGCTTCCCGGCGGGTATGACGAGCTTACGTATAATCTAACAAAGTAGAATTAACGCCGGAGTTCAAAGCTTGCTTTGAACGGACAGTGGGGTGCGGTGCCGAAGACCGGTCGCATCAATGATATGCCGCGGACAGGTGTCGATGATGCAGTCGTTTTCATCAACGACGGAGAGTAGTTCGGTATCATCAATGCGGAAAATTAAAGCCATGCTCACACCTTAAGTATGAGCATGTTTAAAGGGGATGTTAGCTAACGCTACCGGCTTCTGTTGCGGCAGGCACTTCAATTAACCGGCCTGATTTACAATCGTAGATATAGCCGTAAACAGGGATGTCGGAAGGAACCAGCGGATGATTTTTAATGCGGGTAACATCTTCTAAAACGCTAGCTTCTTGATCTCTAATGGTCAGCCAACTTATATGTTTAGCTTCGTGTGAACCAGGCCCTGCACCGGTGTCATACCACAAGCCTTTATCGTCCAGGGATGCTGTTGTTAAGCTGCTGCCCAACAAGTCGCGCATGATGTCGTCGGTAAACAGTTCCATGCCGCAGTTGGTATGATGAATAACAAACCATTCGCGGGTTCCCAATAATTTATAGGAGATGACCAAGGAACGGATCGCATCGTCGCTGGCACGGCCGCCGGCATTGCGGATAACATGGGCGTCGCCTTCGGCTAATCCGGCATATTTGGCCGGATCCAAACGCGCATCCATACAGGTCAGGATGGCAAAATGCCGTCCGGGAGGCAGGGGCAATTCACCTTTGTCACCGAAATTATTCACATAATCTCTGTTTGCCGCTAAAACTTCATTAAGAATTTTGCTCATAAACACCTCTCATTATTATTGTTGGGCCATAAAAAAGCCGCTTGATCCTGATCACCAAGGGGGGAATGAACAAGATCAAGCGGCAGTTAGACTACTACCTCCGACCAAAAGTCTACTCCAATAAAACAGGGTTTCAAATAGCGATATAGGTTATACAATATAAACTTAAAGTTTACAATAAAACAGATATGGCTAAATTAAATAACACGCAGGTATTTTGCCGGATTGTCGAGCTGGGCACGTTTGCAGCCGTTGCCCGCGAAATGAATCTTTCGGCAATGATGATCAGCAAATACATGGCCCAGTTGGAAGAGTCTCTGGGGGTTGCCTTATTAAACCGAACCACCCGAAAACTGAGCATGACCGAAGCGGGGAAAATTTATTATTACCGCAGCAAGCAGCTGCTGGATGATTTCTCGGAACTGGAGGAATTTACCTCGCAGCTAGGTCTTAAGGTAAAAGGCACGTTAAAAATCAGCGCGCCTATCGATTTTGGCGGGATCTATATGGTGCCTGCCATTGACGCATACCAACGCGAATATCCCGATGTCAAGATTTTGATGACCTTGCATAACAGCCGGGTTAATTTAAGCGAAGGCAGTTTCGATTTGTCCATCCTGGTGACGGACACGCTTGATTTGGGCGTGGTTGCCCGGAAAATTGCCCGGACCCGATTATGCACCTATGCATCGCCCGGCTATATCGCCGAATACGGCGAACCGCAAACCATTGCCGAGTTAAGTTCGCACCGCTGCCTGCATTATATGGATACCCCGCATAAAGATTACTGGGTGTTTAACGACGGCGGCGAGGAAGTTAAGATCAAGGCAAACTGGCATTTTGCCTCAAACAATGGCCGGGCGCTGTGTCAGGCGGCGGCTTTGGGCATGGGCATCACCCAGGCGCCCGAGTTATCGGTGATGAATTATCTGGAACAGGGTAAGTTGATCGAGATTCTGCCAAAATTCCGCATTCCATCTTTGGACATTTATGCCACCTATTTGCAAAGACGCTTTCTTCCCGCCAAACTGGCAACGTTTGTGGATTTTTTAATCAAGTACTTTGCACAAAACAACAAACTCACGAACTAAACTGAGATTCAGCTAAAGGCACACCCTATGGCGAGACGAAACAAACACAGTCTGGATGAAATCAGGGAAATGGTGCTGGATGCAGCAGAAACCATCATCATCAATGAAGGCTATTCGGCGCTAACGGTGCGCAAAATTGCAACGGAGATCGGTTATACCGTCGGCAGCATCTACATGGTATTTGCCAGCATGGCCGATTTAGTCACGCACATCAAGGCGGATACCGTGGACGAGCTTATCGGGCAGTTGCAGCAAGTTCCAGACTGTATGCCTGAGCGCCATATTGCAGAGCTGTCCAAAGCATATTTAAAGTTTGCCGACCTAAACTTTAACCGCTGGAGCATGATTTTTGTCCAGGATGCCGAAACCCCTGAATGGTATCAACAGAAAATCAACCTGATTTATAGTCAAATAGAGGCACAGTTTGCACAACTTGCGCCGGGCTGCACAACGCAACAACACAAACTGGCGGCACGGGCGCTCTGGAGCGGTGTGCATGGCATTTGCACCTTGTCCCTGACCGGCAATCTGAAGGCGGAGGATATTAACGATATAGAGGATGCCATCGTATTGCTGGTAGAAAGCTTTCTTGGCGGCTGGGCGGGTTCGTTGCTTTCTGGAAAGCAACCCTGATAAGCCGAACATAAAAGCTCTATTGAGAACGCTAGGCTTCGGTAGCCGTGATTGTAAAGAAGCTGAAATGTAAGTAATAGCTTATAAGTTTTGGTTTGATATAATCACTAATTTTTGGGGTTATGAAGTGTTTGAAAGTCAGTTTGTAACCATCCTAATCATAGAAGATGATCCCGGTCACTCCAAATTAATCGAGAAGAATTTGCGGCGTGGCGGCCTCGAAAGCCCTATCAAGGCCTTTCAAAATGGCCAGCAGGCTCTGGACTATCTTACGGGGCAGGGTGATTTTGAAGGCCATGCTGTTAATCAATACACTCTGCTACTGCTGGATATAAACATGCCGGTCATGAACGGCGTGGAATTATTGCGCATCCTTAAACAGCACACCAGGCTGAGAAATCTCCCCGTCATCGTTTTAACCTCCACCGACGATCAACGTGAAATAGACGAATGTTACAGCCTGGGATGCAATCTCTATGTGCCCAAGCCTATCGAGTTTGATCGGTTTTCCAAAGCAGTGCGGCAATTGGGTCTGATAATTGGACTTATTGCCGTCCCTTCCCTTAAATGACCCGCCTACCCTTTTTTGATATTCAACATGTCTGATACCTCTCCTGCCAAAATCTTATATATAGAAGATGACCTAGGTCTTGCGGAATTGGTGCGCATAAAGCTCAAACGCGAAGGCTATCATGTCGAGCATGCCGAATCCGGCAGCCAAGCCATGATGCTGATGCGCGATCAGCAATTTGATGTGGTGCTGATCGACTTTTATCTGCCGGATATGAATGGCCTGGAGGTATTAACAGGTATTCAGACCTTGCCGCGAAAAACCACCTGCATCATGATTTCCGGCATTGATGATATGCAATTGGTGGTCGATGCGATTAGGCAAGGCGCAGAAGATTTTGTACTCAAGGATTCTGAAGGCGCTTATTTAGAGTTACTGCCGACAATACTGGGCAAGGTATTGCTCAAGCAGCGGTTAATTGCGGATAAAGCAGCGGCGGAACTGGAGAAAAATAAAAACGAGGTATTTTACCGGTCGTTAATTGAACATACTCATGTTGTTGCCTGGGAATATCTGCCGAATTCCCGGCGGTTCAGCTATGTTTCGGCCCAAGCGGAAAAACTGACCGGCCATAGCCTGGACGAATGGACTTCAGACGGTTTTTGGGAAGCCAGTTTATATCCGGAAGATTATGCCAAGGTTAGCGCATTTTGTTCTTCGAAGACGCATAGCCAGGAAGAGCAGGGGCTTGAATTTCGGCTGCTAAAAAAAGACGGCAGTGAGATTTGGCTGAGACAGATTGTTTCAGTCGGAGAGATGGACGCTGAGTGCTGTTGTATATTGCGTGGATTCCTGATCGATATTACCGAATCCAAACATGCCCTGGAAAAACAACGTCTGGCGGAGCTGGTATTCGATACCATCAACGAAGGAATTATGATTACCGATGCCGATAATTGCATCGAAGCTATAAATCCGGCATTTACAAAAATCACCGGCTACAGCTTCGATGAAGTTAAAGGGAAAAATCCACACATGCTCAGCTCAGGACTTCAGGATGTCGGTTTTTACGGTGCATTATGGGAATCTTTAAATGAGCAAGGACATTGGGAAGGCGAACTTTGGAATCGACATAAAAACGGCGAGATATACGCCCAATCGCTATCGATTTCCTTTGTCCACGACGAAGTCGGCAACATTAAACGACACATCGCCGTTTTTGGCGACGTGACTGAAAAAAAGCAAGCGGAAGAAAAAATTTACTACCAAGCCAACTACGACCAGCTAACAGGCCTACCCAATCGTCAGTTATTTCAAGACAGATTGCATTCAGCCGTAGCTTCGGCCAAGCGCAACCACACCCAACTGGCGTTATTGTATATAGACCTCGACCGTTTTAAGGAAGTTAATGACAGCGCCGGACATGAGGCGGGTGACCGATTGCTTATACAAGTAACAAAGCGGCTTAATCAATGCATCCGCGAGACAGATACGCTGGCGCGTTTGGGTGGCGATGAGTTTACCGTGATTCTTAATAATTTAAGCACCAACTATGACATAGAGAATATTGCCAGAACCATACTGGAATTGTTGGAACAACCGTTCTCCTTGGATAGCGGCATTGATGCGTCCATCTCCGCCAGTATCGGCATTGCTATATATCCTGCCGATGGCGAGAACGATGCAACACTGATCAGGCATGCGGATGCCGCGATGTACCGGGTCAAGGAAACCGGCAGGAATGGATTTGAGTTTTTTACCGCTGAAATGAATCGCGAGGCGGGCAAACGCCAACTGTTTAAAAGCACCTTTAAAGACAGCCTGGAAAAAGGCGAGTTTAAGGTATTCTTTCAGCCGGTTTGGCGAATGAATGACGGACAAATCATGGGAGCAGAAGCCTTGTTGCGGTGGCAGCATCCTGAATGGGGCATGGTCATGCCCGATGATTTTATTCCCGTTGCCGAAGAAAGCGGCTTTATCCATGACCTGAGCCTGTTTGTTGTTAAAGAGGTCGCTAAACAAATCAGAGCCTGGGATGAATCGGAGTTGAATGAGATTTCAGTCGCCATCAATCTGTCGCCGACCCAGTTTCGTCGATTGGATGAGTGGCTTACCCAGATGCATCGGATTTTGTCCGACCATGCAATTTCGCCGCACCGAATCAAGCTTGAAATTACCGAGACAGCGCTGATGGGCGACGCCCTTAAACTGATGGAAACGTTAAGTCATGTGCAGGCATCGGGCATCGAGATTTCACTGGATGACTTCGGAACCGGCTTTTCTTCGTTATCCAGAATAACCGGCATGCCGCTTAACTTTATTAAAATAGACCGAAGCTTTGTCAGCCAAATAGACCTGCAAGGGCAGTGCAATGTCATTGAAGCTATCATTTCGATGTCACATAGCATGGGTTGCCGGGTTATTGCCGAAGGCATAGAAACCGAGGAACAGCGGGAATACCTGAAACAGCTGGGTTGCGACTTTGGACAGGGCTTTTTGTGCAGCCGCCCGGTTCCGGCAACTGAGCTGTTGATGCTTTTGCAAAAAGGCTACTTGTTTGATTAACTGTTCAACCACAGATTGGCACAGATACACACGGGTAAACTGAAATATAAAGGTAACTGCTCACGCCTTTTTAAATCGCAAGGTCGGCTTGAAAGCGACCAAAGCAAGCTTTGGACTCCAGAAAGTTTGGATACCGGAGTTCAAAGCTTGCTTTGAACCATACGATTCTAGCCAACACATTGTGCTGCACTGGGGCGATCATCAGCTTGGCCGAGCAGCCACATATGCTGTATTTACAATGAATTAGGCGCCCCCCCCCCTGAAATCGGTCTATGAAAAATGCAATGACTTTCTTAGTTTTACATCAATCAGGATTACAGGTAGGGACTTTCGTGGAATTCTCATCGGTACAACAGGGCAGATATGATTGTTGAGGGAAAAACAATCCGTTGTGCTTTGTTGATCTGTGGCTGAATAATTACTCATATTTTTACAAAATAGCTGATGATAAAAATAACAATAAAAAACACCCTGATTTTAACTGTCATGTCTACAAGCCTGGTCATGGTTACCGCCCAGGCGGCGCCCAAAACTGAGGTGGCCGATCTTAGCCTGGAAGAGCTGATGGATGTAAAAATCTATTCCGCCGCCAAAAAAGAGCAGGCCATGGCGGATACCGCCGCAGCGGCTTTTGTCATTTCCCAGGAAGACATCCGCCGCTCCGGGGCCACCAATATTCCAGACGCTTTGCGCATGGCGCCGGGCGTACAGGTGGCGCAAATAAACGCCCATGCCTGGGCTATTAGCATACGCGGCTTTAATGACCGGTTTTCCAACAAACTGCTGGTGATGATTGATGGGCGCACCGTCTATTCGCCGTTATTTTCCGGCACCTATTGGAGCGCACAGGATGCGGTTTTGGAAGACATAGACCGCATCGAAGTCATACGCGGCCCAGGCGGTACCGTATGGGGAGCTAATGCCGTTAACGGTGTGATCAATATCCGCACCAAACACAGCAAAAAAACGCAGGGCGGATTGGTGTCCGCACAAGGCGGCAATTACCAAGATGGCGGCTCAGTCCGTTATGGCGGCGATCTGGGTAAGGATGGCACTTACCGCGTTTATGCCAAAGGCAAACATAATGCCGATTACCTCAATCGCAACGGCCAGAATGCGCATGATCAATGGAATACCGGACAAGGCGGTTTCCGGGCCGATTACAATCTTACCGGCAACGACGAACTGTCGTTCAGCGGCGATATTCTGGAAATGCAAGGCGATGAAACAATTGGTTTGACCAATGCTATTGACAGCGATATGTCACGCAGAAACGCCAATGCTGTTGCAAAATTGACTCATAAAAACGAAGGCGGCGAATGGTATCTGCAAAGCTTTTATTCAACGGAGGAACGGCGCGGCTATTTTATAAACCAGCTCATTGATACGTTTGACATGGAGTTCCAGCACAACTTGAAAGCCGGGGAGCGCAATGCGGTCACCTGGGGTCTGGATTACCGAGTGGTGGCCGATAAGCTGACCGACTTCAACGGCGTATCCTTTAGCCCTGCCAGCCGGGCGACGCAGTTGTTCAGTGCTTTCTTACAGGATCAGTTCAGCATTACCGACGACCTGAGACTGACTGTAGGCAGCAAGATCGAGCATAACGATTATTCCGGTTTTGAATATCAGCCCAGTGCGCGTTTATTATGGAAGCTGAATGAAAATCACAGCACCTGGATCAGCGTGTCGCGTGCCGTGCGTACACCTGCACGCAGTTTTCATGACATCAGGGTTGGCTTATATAGCCTACCGGCAAGGCCTCCTTTTTTACCCAATGCACAGGTGGGAGCTATTGTCGGCAGTACCGGCTTTAAATCGGAAGAAGTGACGGCGTTCGAATGGGGCTATCGCGGGCAGATGTCTCAAAATCTCTCTGTTGATGTGGCGACGTTTTACAATATTTATAACAACCTGCTTTCCACGTATCCCTCAATCGTTCGATCTACGGGGTTAACGCAAAACCTGTCTGTATTTGCTAATGGCACAGAAGCTGAATCCTACGGTGCCGAGCTGTATGCAAACTGGAAAGTAACGGATAGCTGGCGGCTGCAACCCGGCTATACCTGGCTGACTGTCGATACTCGCGCCAAGAGCAACATCGATACCATTAAAAATGAAGGCAGCAGCCCTCAAAACCAGTATTCAATACGCTCGCAACTGAGCCTGCCGCACAATATCGAGTTTGATACTTCTGTCTATTATGTCGATAACATCAATAATACCGCCGTTAAAGTGGCTAACTACACACGCCTGGATTTGAGGCTGGGCTGGCGGCCGCTGAAGGCTCTGGAGTTAAGTGTGGCCGGGCAGAACCTGCTGGATGACAGGCATCCTGAGTTTGTGGCTACCGATCTGGTGGCCAGTCAAATACCGCGCAGTGTTTACGGCAAAGCCGTTGTGACCTGGTAAAAAAACCCATTAATGACGCTAAGATCTGGTCTAGCGCTGGTTGTACTGTGGGCTTTGGCAGCCGGTAGTGCAAGCGCTGACGACAAGGACATACACGAAGATGAGGTCAAAGCCGCATTCGTGTATAACTTCGCCAAATTTGTAGAATGGCCATCCGGCAAAATTAATGAGTCTATCAACCTGTGTATTTTAGGCGAGTCTCCGTTAGGATTTTCCGCATTGAAAGCCATTGATGGCCGCACCGCACAAGATAAGCAATTAGTCACAAAGCTGTTAAATAAGTCCACTGATTTAAAAGGTTGTCATATAGTCTTTGTTGCCGCATCTGAGCGCAACAAAATGGCGCAACTGCTTAAGATTGCGCATCAACAGCATGTGCTAACGGTCAGCGATATGGGTGGGTTTGCTCAGGCGGGCGGCGCTATCGAACTGGTGGAAGCAGATGAGAAAATGCGCTTTGAAATTAATTTGCTGGCCGCAAAAGAAGCCGGGCTGGTGATCAGCTCCAGGCTACTCAGCTTGTCGTTGGCTGTTTATGATGAAAACAACAGGCCCAAGCAATAATGTCCTTTCGAAATAATTCCATAGCGCGCAAGCTGACTTTCATCATTACCGTAACGGCGATAGCTGTCCTGATTGTCAGCAGCATCGTGCTGGTAGTCAATCAGTTTTATTCATCCCGCATAGCTATCGCTCATGAGTTAAATAGCTTGGCAGGGGTTAGCGGCTTTGCCGTGGCGCCTGCCATGTTGTTTGATGACCATCCGGCCGCACAAAAAACACTGCAAGCGCTAAAAACCCAACCCGACCTTTTAGCGGCAGAATTGTATCTCAACAACGCCGACACTCCCTTCGCGATGTTCGCTGCCCATGAAAATACCGGGGCATCTTTTGCACGACATAACGCTGGCCAGGAGCCTTGCGGCAAGGCCGTTTTTACCCGGCAGCAGGTGACTTTATGTTCGCAGGTGGCAATGGATGGCGACATACTGGGCAGGCTCTATCTGCAAACGGATTTATCCCGTTTATACCAAGAACTGATCAGATTGCTGGCAATATTTGCAGGCGTATTGTCGATTGTCAGCCTGTTAGCGTTTTTTGCCGCTCATCGACTGGGAACCCTACTCACACGCCCTATCCGGCATTTGGCTGACACTGCAACGCTGATCAGCCATGACAAAAACTATGCCTTGCGGGCAAAGAAGTATGAGGATGATGAAGTAGGACAATTAACCGAGAGCTTTAATGCGATGCTAGAGCAAATCCAGCGGCGGGATGAAACGATCAATGCGCACAGCCGGGAGTTGGAACTGCTGGTAGAACAGCGCACCCGAAGCCTGAGCGAGACGGTGCAACAGTTGAGCGAGTCCAATGAGGAACTCAAGGATTTCTCTTATATTGTTTCCCATGATTTACGTGCGCCGATGATTAATGTTCAAGGCTTTGTTAACGAATTAGGTTTGAGTCTGAAAGACTTGCGCAAAGATCTGGATAGTGTGATGGAGCTTATCCCCGAACAGAAAAAAGCCGCATTGCTGGAAATACTGGACGACGATATTCCGACATCGACACGGTTTATTACCGGCGGCGTTGTCAAAATGAACCAGTTGCTGACCGGGATTTTAAAGGTTTCCCGCGTGGGACGGCAGGAATTGAATATCAGCACGGTCGACACGCAACGCCTGGTAAAAGATAACCTCGAAGCCATAAAATATCAGAGCGATCAGGCCAGGGCCGAGTTTCAGGTTAACCCCTTGCCCCAAGTTCAGGCAGACCCTTATTTGCTGGCGCAAATATTTGCTAATCTATTGTCGAATGCGGTCAAATATTCAGATCCCAAACGTCCGGGCAAGATTGTGATAGGGGCTGACGATCAAGGCGATCATTTTAGATTTTTTGTTAAGGATAATGGCTTGGGTATTTCGGAAAAAGACCAAACGAAGATTTTTGAGATGTTCCGTCGCGGCAGCAATCATGCCGTAGAAGGAGAAGGCGTGGGGCTTAATTACGTCAAATTAGCGATTAAACGGCTGGGCGGAACCATTTCAGTGGAAAGCGCTGTCGGACAGGGTAGCGTCTTCAGCTTTACACTGCCTAAGGGATAGGCGTTAAATTAATAATTATCACCACGATAGGCACGAAGAAATAAACCTGGAAAGAGCAGTTGGGCCACGGATGGACACGGATTTGAACAGATGAACAACGGCTTACATCAATTCTTTGTGGAACCCTTTGGGTGTAGCGCCAACCTCGCGTAACAGAATATTTTATCGGCGTTTATCTGTGTAAATCTGTGGCTAACTGATTTTTTTAGGATAAAACTTCGTGCCCTTCGTGGTGAATAAAAGGCTTTTAATCAACCATCTGCTGTTGTTCGCGCAATAACCCGGTAAATTCTTCCGCAGGCACCGGTTTGCTTTTGATATAGCCCTGATACATATCGCAGCCTTTTTCCTGCAAAAATGCCAGTTGTTCCGGTGTTTCCACGCCTTCGGCCAGAACTTTAAAACCCAGAATATGCCCCATAGCAATAATAGTGGCGGCAATCTCCATGTCGTCTTGCAAATGAGGAATATCGTCAATAAAACTCTTATCGATTTTCAACAGATCCAGCGGAAAGTGTTTAAGATAAGCCAGAGACGAATAGCCCGTGCCAAAGTCATCAATAGCCAGCCGAATACCTTGGCCGCGCAGATTGTCGAGAATCTCTGCCGCGTTGTCTTGATTATCCATCAACCCGCTTTCGGTTATTTCCAATTCCAGTTGCTTAGGCGGAAAACCGGTTTCACCTAGCACGCCAGCAACCAAGGCGCAAATGTCGCTACGACGGAATTGGTGTGAAGACACATTGACCGCTAATGTTAATGGCGGCAAACCCGCATCCAGCCACTGCTGGCCTTGCCGACAGGTTTCCCGCAGCACCCATTCGCCAATCGCGATAATCAAGCCG
>Ga0207952_1001200_pt1 | contig 12046 bp, 11 predicted proteins | sample SubbioR12Aug_8Ca_FD_184831 | JGI IMG/M metagenome (GOLD analysis project Ga0207952, IMG submission 184831) | Serpentinite rock and fluid subsurface biosphere microbial communities from McLaughlin Reserve, California, USA - CR12Aug_8Ca (SPAdes) | ecosystem: Environmental > Terrestrial > Deep...
ATCTCCGAGCGATTGGCGCTCCGCAGATAGGCCAGCGCCATGTCGCGCGCGACCGGCTTGCGGTCGGCCGCGACGGAATCCTCGAGGTCGAGGATCAACCCATCGGGTCCGGAAGTCGGGCCCTTGGCCAGCTTGCGTTCCGAATCGGCGGGAACGAACAGGAATGAACGCATGTGAGTTCCTCAGGCCTTCGGCTTCTTGTGCATCAGCGCCTGACGCGTGCATTCGGCCACGATCTCGCCGCGCTGGTTGATGGCGGTATGGGCAAACTCGACGATGCCGGCATTGGGCCGCGACTTGCTCTCGCGCAAGCTGAGCACCTTGGTGCGCACCCGAAGCGTGTCGCCGTGGAACACCGGCTTGGGAAAGCGCACGTCGGTCATGCCGAGGTTGGCGACCGTCGTTCCCAGCGTCGTGTCGTTGACGGTGATGCCGATCATCAGGCCGAGCGTGAACAGGCTGTTCACGATGCGCTGGCCGAACTCGGTCTTGGAGGCGAACTCCTCGTCGATGTGCAGCGGCTGCACGTTCATGGTGAGCGAGCTGTAGAGGACATTGTCCATTTCAGTGACGGTGCGCGTCCACGGATGCTCGAACACCCGACCCACAGCAAATTCTTCGAAATACAGCCCAGCCATCTTCCTCCCCGCGAAAGTCCGGCTTTCTAGCATGGATGGACGTTGGCCGGGCCGCCATCGTATCAATGTCGCCACAGGACGAAACACCGACATTTGGGAATGGAACCGACATGCGGGCGATGATGAGCGAGACTGCCGGTGGGCCGGAAAGCCTGAAGCTGATGGAGCTGCCGTCCAAGCCGCTGGGCAAGGGCCAGGTGCGCGTCGCGGTGCGGGCGGCGGGCGTCAACTTTCCCGACACGCTGATCATCCAGGACAAGTACCAGTTCAAGCCGCCGCGCCCGTTTGCGCCGGGCCACGAGATCGCGGGCGACATCACCGAAGTGGGCGAGGGCGCCGGCAGCTATAAGATCGGCGACCGGGTGATCGGCATGGTCGGCCATGGCGGCTACGCCACCGAGGCAGTCGTCGATCTGAGCAGCCTGCTGCCGATGCCGAAGAACATGAGCTACGACGACGGCGCCGCCTTCACCATGACCTACGGCACCTCGTACTACGCGCTGAAGCAGCGCAGCAGCTATAAGCCGGGCGAGACCTTGCTGGTCACCGGCGCGTCGGGCGGCGTCGGTCTCACGGCCGTCGAGCTGGGCGCCCTGATGGGGTTGAAAGTGATCGCCGCCGTCGGCTCCGACGAGAAGATGGAGATCTGCAAGAAGTACGGCGCCACGATGTTCGTGAACTACACGAAGGACAAGATGCGCGACAAGGTCAAGGAATTGACCGGCGGCAACGGCGCGGACATCATCTATGACGCCGTCGGCGGCGATGCCTTCGACGAGTCAGTGCGCTGCGTCGCCTGGTATGGCCGCTTGCTGGTCGTGGGCTTCGCGGCAGGCCGCATCCCTTCGCTGCCGGCCAATCTCGCCCTGCTGAAGAGCTGCGACGTGCGCGGCGTGTTCTATGGCGCCTGGCGCGGGCGCGAACCCGTGGAGGCGCGAAAGAACTTCGACGAGTTGCTGGCCTGGTACGCCGAGGGCAAGCTGAAGCCGCACATCTCCATGCGCTTCCCGCTGGAGAAGAGTGCCGAAGCGATGAATGCACTTCTGTCGCGCAAGGCGACGGGCAAGGTCGTGCTGACCGTGGCGTGAGGGCGCGAGGGATGGCGACGATGGGCGAGGCAGTCATCGGCCGGCGCGGCTTTGCCGCGGCACTCGGTCTGTTCGCCGTCCCGCTCGGTGCCCGCGCCGATGATTTCCCCCAGAAGCCGATTGCGCTTGTGGTGCCGTTCGCGCCGGGCGGTTCGATCGATGTCCTGGCGCGCCTTGTCGCCCAGCACGCCGGCGCCACCCTCGGGCAGACCATCGTTGTCGAAAATCGCGGCGGTGCCGCCGGCCTGATCGGCGCGGCGTCGGTCGCCAGGGCGGAGCCCGACGGCTACATGCTCCTGCTGGCGTCGGCGGCGCAGGTGACCATTCCGCCGTGGATCAACCGCTCGCTCAGCTTCGATCCGCCACGCGATCTCGCCCCGGTCGCCCATCTGGCCGATACGCCAATGGCGCTGATCGTCGCCGGAAATTCGAAGATGCTGAGTGTCGGTGACTTCGTTGCGGCGGCGCGGGCGCGTCGTGGCGAGCTCAACTATGCCTCGACCGGCGTAGGCTCGATCTCGCATCTCGTCATGGAGACCCTCAAACTTGCCGCCGACATCGACGTCGTACATGTGCCCTACCGTGGCGCGGCGCCGGCGCTGAACGACCTGCAGGCAGGCCAGGTCGAGGCCATGTTCACCAGCACCGCCTCGGCCGCACCGATGGTGGCATCGGGCAAGTTGCGGCCGCTTGCCGTGACCACGCCGACCCGATCAGCGCTTCTGCCCGATGTGCCGACAATGGCGGAGGCGGGGTGGCCGGCGGCCGAAGTCGTCGTGTGGGCGGGCATCATGGCTCCCGCGAACGTGCCGCGGGCGGTGCTGCGCAAGATAGAGCGCGCCTTCGTCGAGGCGATGCTTGTGCCCGAGGTTCGCGACCGGCTGGTCCAGCTCGGCACCGATCCGGTCGGCCGCGGCGCCAAGGCCTTCGCCGAGGTGCTGGAGAAAGACCTGGCGTTGTGGCAGCGCGTGGCGCTCGCGTCGGGCGTCAAGGTAGAATGAAGGAGGGCGCCGTGGGCAGATTGGCCGGCAGGATCGCGATCGTGACGGGGGCGGCCTCGGGCATCGGGGCGGCCTCGGCCAGGTTGTTCGCCGATGAGGGCGCGAGCGTTTTTGCCGTCGACTTGCCAGGCTCGGCCATCGACTCCGCCCATGCCGGCAACCCGGCCATCGCGACCTTCGCTGCCGACATCACCGGCAACGACTCGCCCAGGAACATCGTGGAGGCCGCGCTCGCCAAATTCGGTGCGATCGACATTCTGTTCAACAACGCGGGCGTCAGCGGTCGCGCCTTCGTCGAGGAGATGACCGACGAACACTGGGACAGGGTCAACGGCGTCAATCTGCGGGCGATGTTCCGGCTCTGTCGCGAGGCCATCCCGGCGCTCAAGCTGCGGGCGCGGGAGAAGGGGCGGGCACGCATCGTCAACACAGCCTCGGTGATGGCTTTCGACACGGATTTCGGCCTGGCGGCCTACTGCGCCTCCAAGGCCGGCGTCGGCGGGCTCACGCGCACGCTGGCGCTGGAACTCGGCAAGTTCAACATCACCGCCAACTACGTCTGCCCCGGCGCGATCTACAGCGGCATGACGCGCACCAATTTCGACAACCCCGAGATTCGCGCGGTGTGGGAGAAGAAGGCGGCACTCCGTCGCCTCGGCCAGCCGATCGATATTGCCCGCGGCGCGCTCCTGCTGGCTTCCGACGAAGCCGACTTTATCACCGGCCATGAGTTGGTGGTCGACGGTGGCCTCACTCTTCGCACCTAAGGTACAGCCATGAGCAACATCCACTCCTTCGCCGCCGACTACAGCGAGGCCCGCGAAAAATTCCTGGCGGCCGCGCGACTGGCTGGCGCCCGGACCCATCGTTACGACAATCCCAGCAAGGGCCCGAAGGGCGAGTCTCTGTCGACCGACATCGCCTGTGTCGGACCTGTCGATGCGTCGAAGGTCATCGTGACGATCTCCAGCACGCACGGTGTGGAAGGCTATTGCGGCTCCGGCTTCCAGGTCGACTGGCTGGCGACGGTCGGCGCCGCCGGCCTGCCGGCAGACACTGCAGCGGTTTTCATCCATGCCATCAATCCCTACGGCTTTGCCTGGACGCGGCGGGTGACGGAGGAGGGCAACGACCTCAATCGCAACTACGTCGACCACGGCAAGCCCTATCCGGTGAACGAAGGCTATCTCGAGATCGCTGATTTTCTCGTGCCCCGAGACTTGAGCGAGGCGGGGACGAAAGCGGCCGATGCCGGGCTTGCGGCCTATCGCAAGAAGGTGGGCGAGGTCGCCTATTTCCGTGCCGTGTCCGGCGGTCAGTACAGCCATCCCGACGGCATGTTCTTCGGCGGCGGTGGACCGGCGTGGTCCAATCGCACTCTGCACGCCATTACCGACAAATACCTGAAGGGCCGTGCCGATGTCGCGGTCATCGACTTCCATACCGGGCTTGGTCCCTACGGCTACGGCGAGCCGATCACGCACTACGACATCGATACGCCGGCGTCGCGCCGGGTGCGGGCCTTTTGGGGAGAGTCGGTCACGGAATCCAAGCGCGGCCAGACCGCCTCCCAGGCGCGCGACGGGCTCGGGCACTATGGCCTCAATCGAGTTCTCCTGGAGCCTGAGACCCGGCTCACCATGTGCACCCTGGAATACGGGACCTTCGACCGCGAAAGCGGCCAGAAGGCCTTCCGGGCCGACCATTGGCTGCACAAGTACGGCGATCCACTGGGCAAAGAGGCAGGCCCCGTGCGGGCCGCCATGCGCCGGCAGTTCTACCCCGACACTGATGATTGGAAGGAGGCGGTCCTGTTCCGCGGCCACCAGATCGCGCGGCAGGCGATCGCCGGCATGCAACGCAAGGCCAATTGAGGGGATTGGGGACAATCGCCCCCGAAAAGCCATTCGCGCCGCAACCGATCCTGCTAAAACCCCTGCATGCGTGCTCTGATAGCGTTGGTCGCGTTTGCGGGCGTGGCCGCGCTCAATCTTCTGTGGTGGTGGTATCCGAACAGGCCGGTGGAGATTGCCGGCTGGACGGCAGAGCCGCTGCAAAGCGTGTCGTTCGCACCCTATCGCCCGGGACAGAGCCCGCTTACCCGGGTCTTTCCGACGCCGGACCAGATCGAGGAAGATCTGAAGCGCATTCAGGGCAAGGTGCGGGCGGTTCGGACCTATTCGTCGGCCGAGAACCTCGAGACCGTGCCGCAGCGCGCCGGCAAATATGGCCTCAAGGTCTGGCACAGTGCCTGGCTGAACAACAATGAGAAGGAAAATCTCGAGCAGATCAACCTGCTGATAGATCATGCCAACAAGTACAAGGACACGATCGAGCGGGTGATCGTCGGCAACGAGGTGCTGCTGCGCAAGGACCTGACGGCAAATGAGCTGCGGCGCTACATCCGCCAGGTAAAGCAACGCGTGTCGCAGCCCGTCACCTACGCCGATGTCTGGGAATTCTGGATGCGCAACCCGTCGCTTGCCGACGAGGTCGACTTCATCACCATCCACATCCTGCCGTATTGGGAGGACGAGCCGATCGGCCTCGACCGCCGCGAGCCCGATGGGACGCTCAGCATCGAGAAGCACCTGACCGACATCTACAAGAAGGTACAGGCACGTTTTCCCGGCAAGAAAATCGTGATTGGCGAGACCGGCTGGCCGAGCGATGGCCGCATGCGCTCGGATGCTCGGCCGGGACGGGTCGAGCAGGTCCGCTATTTCTCGCTCTTCCGCTCGGCAGCCGAGCGGGAAAAATTCGATTACAACGTCATCGAGGCCTTCGACCAATATTGGAAGGCCCGCCAGGAGGGCACGGTCGGCGCGGCGTGGGGTCTGCTCGATGCCCAGCGGCGCGACAAATTCGAGCTCGGCAGGCCGGTGGTGGCCGAGCCGCATTGGCGGATCCTGTTTGCCCTGACGACGATGGTGTCCGGCCTGGTCCTGCTCGGCTTCGTCGGCCAGCGCCGGCCGACGGGCTGGAAGGCAATCCTGATCTTTGCCTTCTTCACCCAGGTGGTGGCGACCTGCTACGTGCAGGCGACCTGGATCGACGTGTCGCGCAGCTTCTACTTTGAGCGCATGGTCGGCGTCGTGTTTTGGGCGGTGCTGCTCGCCCTGTTCAGCTATGCCTTGCTGCGTGGTATCGCCGACAGCCTGACCGGCAAGATGGCCGACCCGTCGCTCTACGGCGCCCGGGTGCTCGAGGCATGGCGTGCCTGGCGGGAGTTGCCGCGCTACCGCATCGTGCATCGCGCAGACCTGATGGCCCAGGTGCTTTATCTGGCGCTGACGGTGCTGTGTATCTTCTATCTCGTGGTCATCAGCATCGACTGGTATGACGGCGTCATCCGGATCGGCGACTGGTTCCGCCAGATTGCCATTGATGGGCGCTACCGCGATTTTCCGATCTGGAGCTTCACGATTCCCAGCATCGTCCTGATGGCCTGGAAGACAATTACGATCCTGCGCACGGAGCCGGCGTCGCGCTCTCACCGCATCTCCAAAGCGCTCTCGTTCGGTCGCCTGCTGGGCTACGACGGAAGCCGCGGCTTCGTTCGTATGGACCGCTCCTTCAGCCGCGTCCGGCCGGTTCTGCCCGAGATCGTCCTGGCAGGACTGCTGCTCTTCTGGGCGGCGGTCCTGCTGGTGACGGAAGGTGCCATTAAGCTGCACGATGGTGGCGCCGGCGGCTTCGTGTCGGCAGACGGCGGTCGCTGGGTGATCAGGACGCTATTCTGGAACACGCAGGCGAACTGGTTTGCCTTCATCGCCGCGCTCATGTCAGTTCCCTATCTGGCGACGATCTACGTATCCATACGCGAACCACTGGCAGAACCGCCGCCGGACTCCTATACCTCCAAGTGGTAGGCGTTCAGCCGGGAGTTACGACATGGAAATCAAGGGCGAATACAGGATCGCCGCGTCGCGCGAGAAGGTCTTCGCGGCACTCAACGACGTGGCCATATTGCAGGCGTGCATTCCCGGCTGCGAGTCGCTGGAAAAATCGTCCGACACAGAGATGAAGGCAAAGGTGCGCATGCGCATCGGGCCGGTCAGCGCCAGCTTCACCGGCAAGGTGACGCTCTCCGACCTTGATCCGCCCAACGGCTACAAGATCTCGGGCGAGGGACAGGGCGGGGCCGCCGGTTTCGCCAAGGGCGGGGCGGTCGTCACCCTGCGCGAGGACGGCGCTGATACGGTCCTGAACTACAATGTCGATGCCCAGGTCGGCGGCAAGATCGCCCAGGTGGGCGCGCGCCTGATCGACGGCACGGCCCGGAAGCTGGCCGACGAGTTCTTCAGCAAGTTCGCCGCCATGGTCGGCGCCCCGCCGCCCGGCGAGGCTGCCGAAGCGGTCGCGGCGCCAGCCGCTGCCCCGACACCGTCTGCTGCAGCGCAGCGGGGCTATAAACACTGGATCGTCATCGGCGTTGGTGCCGTGGTGCTGGTCCTGGTGTTCCTTGCGAGTCGTTAGCGGCCAGACCCCAACCGGCCGTCATCTGCAATTCGCTTGACCGCCGCCGGAGCGGCTTGCGACAGTCGAACCAATGCCCGGCGGGCCCGCCTGAGCGCGGCCGTACCGAACCAACAAACCTCCGAGGGAGACAGAGTAATGACCATTTCCGTCGCCATGACCGTCAACGGCAAGGCCGTCTCGGGCAAGGTCGAGGCGCGCACGCTGTTGGTTCAATTCCTGCGCGAGCATCTCGGCATGACGGGCACCCACGTCGGCTGTGACACCAGCCAGTGCGGCGCCTGCGTCGTCCACGTCGACGGCAAGTCGGTGAAGTCGTGCACGATCCTTGCGGTCCAGGCCGAGGGGTCGAAGGTGACGACCATCGAAGGCCTGGCAGCGAGCCCGGACAAACTGCATCCGATGCAGGAAGCCTTCCGCGAAAACCACGCCCTGCAGTGCGGCTTCTGCACGCCCGGCATGGTGATGAGCGCGATCGACATGGTGAAGCGCCACAACTACCAGCTCGACGAGGCTACCGTGCGCCGCGAACTCGAGGGCAACCTCTGCCGCTGCACCGGCTACCACAATATCGTGAAGGCAATTCTGGCCGCAGCTCCGGCCATGAAGTCAGCAGGAGTGTAGCCCCATGACCGCCGCCACTGGAATCGGCGCCCGGGTTCTTCGGACGGAAGACAAGCGCTTCCTGACCGGGACCGGCCGCTACGTCGACGATCTGCCTCTCGCGCGCGCGACCTACGCCTACTTCCTGCGTTCGCCGCACGCCCACGCGAAGATCAAGAGCATCGACATTTCCGCGGCGGCCAAGATGCCGGGCGTGGTCAATATCTTCACCGGCAAGGATCTGGTCGACGCCAAGGTCGGCGGTCTGATCTGCGGCTGGGTGGTCAAGGACAAGCATGGTGAGCCGCACAAGTCACCGGCCCATCCGGTGATGGCAGTCGATACTGTGCGCTATGTTGGCGACACCGTAGCCATGATCGTGGCCAACAGCCATGACGAGGCCAAGGACGCCGCCGAGGCGATCAAGGTCGACTACGACGTGAAGCCGGCGAACATCGATCTCGCCAAGGCGCTCAGCAAGGGCGCGGCCGAGGTCCATCCCGAGGCGCCGGGCAATCTCGTGTACGACTGGGAAATCGGCGTGAAGGCCGATGTCGATGCGGCGTTCGCCAAGGCGGCCCACGTCACCAAGCTCGACCTCGTCAACAACCGCCTGATCCCCAACGCCATGGAGCCGCGCGCCGCGGCGGCGGACTACGACAAGGGCACGGGCAACTACACGCTGTGGTCGACGTCGCAGAACCCGCACGTGCTGCGCCTCATCCTGTCGGCTTTCGTTCTGGGCATTCCCGAGCACAAGCTGCGCGTCATCGCACCGGACGTCGGCGGCGGCTTCGGCAGCAAGATCTTCTGCTATGCCGACGAGACGATGGTGTGCTGGGCGGCGTCGCGCGTCGGCCGGCCGATCAAGTGGACCGCCGAACGCAGCGAATCGTTCCAGACCGACTGCCACGGCCGCGACCACGTCACCCACGCCGAACTGGCATTGGACAAGGACGGCAAGTTCCTGGCGCTGAAAGTCGAGACGATCGCCAACATGGGCGCCTATCTCTCGACCTTCTCGACCGCGGTGCCGACCTACCTCTACGCCACCTTGCTGGCTGGGCAGTACACGACGCCGCTCATCTATGCCAACGTGAAGGCGGCGCTTACCCACACGGCCCCGGTCGACGCCTATCGCGGTGCGGGGCGGCCGGAAGCGACCTTCGTCATCGAGAGCATCGTCAGCAAGGCGGCTGCCGAGATGAAGATCGATGCGGCGGAGCTGCGCCGGATGAACTTCATCCCGTCGACGGCTTTCCCGTACCAGACGCCGGTGGCGCTCCAGTACGATTCGGGCAACTACCCGCCGATCATCGACGAAGCCATGAAGATGGCCGACTACAAGGGCTTCGAAGCCCGCCGCGCCGAGGCCAAGTCGCGCGGCAAGCTGCGTGGCATCGGCTTCTCGTCCTACATCGAGGCCTGCGGTCTCGCCCCCTCGCAGGTCATCGGCCAGCTCGGTGGCGGCGTCGGACAATGGGAGTCGGCGCAGATCAAATTCAACCCGACCGGCAACGTCCAGATCCTGACCGGCGCGCACAGCCACGGCCAGGGTCACGAGACGACCTTCGCCCAGCTCATCCACGACAAGCTCGGCGTGCCGATGGACCAGATCGAGGTCGTCCATGGCGATACGGCGACGACGCCGTTCGGCATGGGCAGCTACGGTTCGCGATCGTTGGCCGTCGGCGGCTCGGCGATCATGAAGGCAGCCGACAAGGTAATCGCCAAAGGCAAGAAGATCGCCGCCCATCTCATGGAGGCGTCGGTCGCCGACGTCGAATTCGAGAACGGCGTCTTCAAGGTGGCCGGTACCGACAAGAACGTGCCGTTGGGCCAGGTGATCTTCGCGGCCTACGTGCCGCACAACTATCCGATCACCGAAGTCGAACCGGGAATGGACGAAAACGCCTTCTACGATCCGGCGAACTTCGTCTATCCGGCCGGCACGCAGATCTGCGAGCTCGAGATCGACCCGGAGACGGGCACGACCGAGATCGTCAACTTCACGGCGATCGATGATTTCGGCAACATCATCAATCCGATGATTGTCGAGGGACAGGTTCACGGCGGCATCGTCCAGGGCGTCGGCCAGGCGCTGATGGAAGGCGCCGTCTATGATGCGAGCACGGGCCAGCTGATCAGCGGCTCGTTCATGGACTACACCATGCCGCGCGCGGACAATTTCCCGTCCTTCAAGCTCGGCTACAAGCATACGCCCTGCCCGCACAACCCGCTGGGTGTGAAGGGCTGCGGCGAGGCGGGGGCGATCGCCTCGCCTGCCGCTGTGATGAACGCGGTTCACAACGCGCTGTCGCCGATCGGCGTCAAGCACGTCGAGATGCCCGCCACGCCCCTCAATGTGTGGCAATCGATCCAGGGCGCCCAGCGCCAAGCTGCGGAATAGAGCGGCCGAGTAACCGGAGGAAATCCAGATGTACGATTTTGCCTACCATCGTCCGAAGTCGGTCGCCGACGCGATCGGGCTGCTGAAGAGCAAACCCGAAGCCCGTGCCATGTCGGGTGGCATGACCCTGATTCCGACGTTGAAGCAGCGCCTGGCGCGGCCGAGCGACGTAGTCGATCTTGGCGGTGTCAAGGAACTGGCCGGCATCAAGGTCGAGGGCAACAACGTCGTGGTGGGCGGCATGACCCGCCACGCCGACGTCGCGACCTCGGCCGAGGTCAAGGCGGCGATCCCGGCGCTCGCCTATCTCGCGGGTCATATCGGCGATCCGCAGGTGCGCAACCGCGGCACCATCGGTGGCTCGATCGCCAACAACGATCCGGCGGCCGACTATCCGGGTGCGGTCGTGGCGCTCAATGCGACCGTCACCACCAACACCCGCAAGATCGCGGCCGACGACTTCTTCAAGGGCCTGTTCGAGACGGCGCTCGCCGAGGGTGAGCTGGTCACCTCGGTCACCTTTCCCAAGGCGGAGAAGGCCGCCTACATGAAGTTCCCGAACCCGGCCTCGCGCTACGCCATGGTCGGCGTGTTCGTGGCCAAGACGGCTTCGGGCGTGCGGGTTGCCGTGACCGGCGCCGGCGCCACCGTCTTCCGCGTCAAGGCGATGGAAGATGCGCTGGCCAAGAATTTCTCCTCGGCAGCGATCAAGGACATCAAGATCCCGGCCGATGGCCTGAACAGCGACATCCACGGCAGCGCCGAATACCGCGCCCATCTGGTGGGCGTCATGGCACGCCGCGCGGTCGACGCCGCCAACAAGTAGCCGCCGGCGGCACGGACTAACGTCGGGGCGTCCTTTTGGGACGCCCTTTCGTTTTGGGGAGAGGCATGAAGGCGCTGGTCACGGGATTCGATGCGTTCGGCGGCGAGACGGTCAATCCGTCGTCGCGCGCAGTCGGAAAGCTGAAAAAGCGGATCGGCGGCATCGCGGTCCATACGGCCGAGCTGCCGACCTCCTATGCGCAGTCGGCCAAGGTGCTGCTGGCGGCGATCGAGAAGACCAGGCCGGACATCGTGCTGTGCGTGGGCCAGGCGGGCGGACGGACCGAGCTCTGCCTCGAGCGCGTTGCCATCAATGTCCAGGACGCCCGCATCCGCGACAACGACGGCAAGCAGCCGATCGACAGACCGGTTGTGAAAGATGGCCCGGCGGCGCATTTCAGCACCCTGCCGATCAAGGCCTGCGTTGCCGAGATGCGCAAGGCGGGGCTGCCGGCCGCGGTGTCGAACACCGCCGGCACCTTCGTCTGCAACCATATCTTCTACGCCCTGATGGACATCGCCGCCGGCCACCCGATCCCGATGCGCGGCGGCTTCCTGCATATTCCCTACGTGCCGGAGCAGGCCGCCCGCCTGGGCGGGGCGCCCTCGATGGCACTCGACGACATCGTGCGCGGTATCGAGATCATTCTCGAAGTCAGCGCCAGCCGCATCGGCGATATCCATACCGCCGAGGGCCGGATTTCCTAGAACGAGATGGCATCGGGTTGGATCGGCGTGCAGTCACTGCCAGCATTCGCTCACGCAGATGTGATGAGCAGGTTCAGCAGAAATGTGCTATGGATTGTGACAGGCTGGCGCTTGGACTGCGCCGGCCTTTTCCATTTTCGGCACGACCTCCCGCGGCACGGCCGCGGGTCGCCTTATGGCTTGGTGCAGCCGCCACGGGTCCTGACCCGTGGACAGTCCCAAGAACAACCCCGTCTCAACCACACGCCGAATAACGACGTGGGAACAGACACTTAACGACGCCTGGGAAACAGG
>Ga0207952_1001201_pt1 | contig 12043 bp, 18 predicted proteins | sample SubbioR12Aug_8Ca_FD_184831 | JGI IMG/M metagenome (GOLD analysis project Ga0207952, IMG submission 184831) | Serpentinite rock and fluid subsurface biosphere microbial communities from McLaughlin Reserve, California, USA - CR12Aug_8Ca (SPAdes) | ecosystem: Environmental > Terrestrial > Deep...
TAACTCGAGAACGAGTGCGTTTTTTCGTCGTATGCGCTCGTCAAAATTTTGTGAGGACTACCATGAAAACATCCCTGACAGACTGGCTGGTCACTGCCCTGGCGTATATCGTCATCTGCGCCGTGCTCAGCATCATCAATAACGAAGAAGACAAAGTACCCCTAGCCAATCAGCCCGAACAGCCTGACCAGCCTGAACAACAGGCCACGTCTGCCAGCAAGTCCGCAGCAACACTGCACGCCTCGGTGAGCGTGCAACTGACACAGAAGATGAACAAGGCGACAGTTGAACGCAGTGCCCTGCGCCAGTTGACGCAAGAGGCAGAACGCATGACTGGCATTGCAGCGAGTGTGCAATGAAGCATAGCCGCCAGTTACATGCCGTCGGCAATGCCCTGTTCGATGCGCGCAGCAGCCAGTGCATGGCGATTGCCTACGGATGGCAAGCCGAGGCACATTACGATGCCAGCGGCAAGATCTGCAACCCGGATGCCCTGCAACCCTCGGACGAAGCCATCGCCAATGCCCGCCTGTGGGCCATGGCACCAGAGCTGCTGGACAAGGCCCAGGCGCTGGCCGCCAAACTGCCACAAGACCAGCAATGGTTTGCCGCCGATGAAGCACAAGCCCTGCGCCAGGTTTGCCAATTATTAGAGAAAGCTACAGCATGAACGATACCCACGCCCTCCTCAATCATTTGCACATGCGTGTGCGCATCATGTGCGCGGTTTACCGCATGATCAGAAACCTGGGTTATGGCCGCCTGGCGGCCTGCAAGACAGCGCTGCAGCATTAGCAAGCAAGTTGATGCAATGAGTACCTCCATTTTTATATCGCAAGGCGACAACACACATGGCATTCGTCAATAAAGTTATCCTCGTCGGCAACCTGGGCCGCGACCCTGAAACCCGCTATGCCCCTAATGGCGAAGCCATCAGCAATATCACCATCGCCACCACCGACAGCTGGAAAGACAAGTCCACCGGTGAGCGCAAGGAACGCACAGAATGGCACCGCATCAGTTTCTTTGGCCGCCTGGCAGAAGTCGTGGGCATGCACCTCAAGAAAGGTGCCAGCGTGTATGTAGAAGGCAGCCTGCGCACACGCAAATACCAGGACAAGGACGGCCAGGAAAAATTCATCACCGAAGTACGTGGCGACACCATGCAGATGTTAAGCAAAGCCGCCACGCCAGCAGGCGGAGAAGCTGCGCCTGCCAGACCACATCAGCCAGCCCGAGCACCAGAAACCTGGGACAACATGGATGATGATTTGCCGTTTTGAATGGCAGACAAAAGAGTACATATAAAAATAATTGAAATCCCCTCCCCTTCAAGGGGAGGGTTAGGGTGGGGATGGGTTTCTGTTGATCGATATCCAATTAAATCGCGATAGAACTCCATCTCCATTCCAAGCCGTCCACTACGCAGCTTACAAACTGTTTAAAGGTGGTCGGCGCAAAACATGCTTTGCGAAACCCCGACAAACTCCCCTCGATGGAATGGGAGTTTAAAAACAACCGCCGAAAGGACACATCATGAGAAACGACATCGCCGTACGCTATGCCCAGGTAGCTAAAATCCTGAGTGACAAATTCCTCTTCATCGAAGACATCATGCACGAGTTGCGCACCTCGGAAAACTATGCCCGCAAACTCATCAGCGACCTGTGCTTCTCTGGCCATGTGGTGCAGCGTGCGATTCCCAACACCCGCGGCCGCAGCAAGATGCAGTTTGGCTGGTACAGCGGTAAACCCGCGCCCACCATGTACACCCGCCAGATCAAACCCTCCAAGGACAAAATCCGCCGCACCGATCCGCTGATGATTGCCCTGTATGGCGAAGCCTGACGATCACCCCATGCGCTTTGGTCAGGGCGGGGATGCGTGATCGACGCTTTCATGCGGTGCGTTGCAACGCACTCTACCGGCTGACGATCACCTCATGCGCGTTGATCAATGCGAAGACGTAGGGCGCATTGTAATGCGCCGCATGTGATTTCCGCACTCCCCAAGCCTATGCGCACAGGCGTGATCGTCGCTTTCATGCGGTACGTTGCAACGCATCCTACATGCTGCTGCAAAGCTTCACTTACAAGCATGCGTGACATGGCATTTTTTCTGCCAGACGCATACAAGCTTTAAAAAAATCGCCACTTCACAGGAATATCATGGCAATCAAACGCATCATAGGCCAGGACGGCCTGCCCTATCTCATCGACTCCCCGGATGAAGCTGGCGATGAACAGTACCGTGACTGGTCAGCACCAGACCTGCCGTCATCCAGCCCAGGATTCGATACCCTCCCCCCTGCTTCCTGAGAGCTATCCAGGACAGTCCGGCAACCAGGACCACATCAGGCTGATGCCATTTGTAGACATCAATGACACCGGTGAGTATCAAAATTTACGTCTTTACGACAGGCTGCCAGAGGGAAGCAGTAACTTCCAGTCATTTGCGCCGTACAGCAGCGATAAAGAACAAATGCCTGGCCAGGCACCAGTCAAAGGCTTGTTATTGCGTGTTATGGCGGCGAATGATGAATCAGACGCGAATGGATCTGCGATGCAGATAAACGATGTAGATAGATGGTCCCGCAATTCTGTTAATAAACTGGAGGGTGAATATCCGCCTTCTGGACCTGCAGAGCAAGATGCAATGCATGGGAAAATGGGGCTGCTCAACAGGTTTTCTTATTCTGAATCAAGAAGCAGAAATTCAAATTTAATTGACTCTGATGAACAGCAAGAAGGTACTCTGGAGTATCGTAATCCAGGCTATCAAAATAATTTCACTAATATCTATCCTGAATATTATCCGTTAGCCTATGGCAACAGGTCTGATGTTGATGCGTGGTCAAACCAGGCTATGGGTTTTGGCGAAAATCCAAATTCACCAATCAGTTCGATGCGATTCGTTACGGCCTCAAAAGGGGATAATATTTCTTCCTTGATTGGTAAGAGTGATCCACGGGACATCGGCAACTTCATGCAAGCCAATACTCTTGATAGCAGCCGTATTCACGCAGGAAAAGCTTATTTTATTCCACAAAATAGTCGCATAACTGAGGACGCAATCAAGATCGGTCAAAGAGCATTGGATATAGATAATGCACGTCAAGCCCCATTAGAACGTCCAAGCATATATAAGCAAGATTTATCAACTTCTGAAATCGAGTATATAAGCAAGATGCTCGACCGAAATACGCAAGGAAACATCAATGCAATTTCGAGACATCCTCAATTCATTTCTACTGGCGGACTACAAGCATCACCTTTTGGCGATGCTCCACATTATGGTGCTATTGATGTTCGCGGCAGAGACGAAAGCTTGCGTACCGTTCAAAGAATTCCAAAAGAGATTCCCACAAACTATCTTCAACCTGGTGAAACTATCAAGGGTAACGTGTTCTTTGGTGGCGCAGGAATGGATGGTCCCTATATCCAGGACATGGTGCGTGCGTTTGACCAGCACGGGATAAAATTAACGCCAGCAAGCACGGATACCTGGTCGTATGGAACCTTATTAGATGCGGGACCAGGCGTACAAGCATATAGATATGGTCGGCACCCATTTCCAACTCCGCTTGACAAATTCGAACAAAGCGGAAGTCAGTTCAATCTCATTGGCTACTCCTATGGATCAGAAGTAGCAGCACAAGTAGCTGTCAATTACGCCAAAGCGGGTACAAAAATAGACAACCTTGTCTTGATCGCGTCGCCAATCAGCGATGATTTTTTTAAAACCATCAAGAACACAAAAAACATTAACAATGTTATCGTATTAGATCTTGAAAAACAGGGCGATCCCATCAAAGCGGGCATACCGCTCAGATCGTTGATTGCAGGAGCACCTACCTTAGTCAAACAAATGTTAGCGGGTAATGGGGAAGGTCATTTTTATTATGCCCCTGACTCAGATGCGGGGAATGTCAGAAGAAATGCCCTGGCAGAACATCTATACAAAAAAGGAGTTCGATAATGGCAGTTTGGCCGCAACGGATAAGCATGTTCTTTTATTTTTTTTCGTTGCTCATTAACTCTTTTGGAACGGCCTGGATCATCTATTCTCATTGGAATGTCTGGTTGGAAGGGAAATTTTTTCTTGGCTCTTTCAGTGGAGTTATTGTCACTGAGTATGTCGCCCTTAGTCTCTTGCTATGGCTCGTGGCACGATATGCTTATAAAAGGAAAATAATGGATCGCATCTTTTGCGGATTAACAGCCATTCCATTTTTGATGCTGATCTTCATACCTGCAAAATTCTATATTGATTGATTTCTCTTGAAGATCAGAATGAAAACGACGTCAAAACTCTCATCCATATTTCTGGTCGCCGTAAGTGGTGTATTCCTTATTTTTCCAGAAGCGAAGTCAATGCAAGCTCAATGAAATGAATCCAACTGTAAAGATCGATCAAAGTAAAATGCCAAAACCCAGCCATCCTCAGAGATAAAACATGAACTCCATCTTGAAAAAAGTAGCGAGTATTCTTTTCTTGATATTGCTCGCCTTGCTCCCGCTGCTTGCCTTTACTTACTTCCTGTTTCATGAACCAGGAGAGCAAGTGCGCGAAATCTATTCATATGAAGATCAGAAAAAAAGAGGCGGCCATCATGTCACCATCTCAACTGATGGGACACACAAGCATGGATATTCTCATGAAGAAGATCGCTACGTATTGAATGTTTTCTTTTATCGACGATCTATCAGCGTAGACATTTCGCTCATCAACCGGGATGAAGATATTATTTCTTACCTGAAAAAATGCCAGGTCATAGAAACAAACGAAGGTATTACTTTTTTGCAGCCTGGTGGCTATTCAACGTTTATTCCCAAGGCGGAGCTGCCATGAAATTGATCACTGGCATTAACGGGAAAGGTGCCTTGTAACGCACCGTGTGCGTTGATCAAGGTGAATATGTAGCGCGCATGGCAATGCGCCGTAGTGATTTACGCATTCCCCAGGACTATGCGCATAGGCGTGATCGACGCTTTCATGCGGTGCGTTGCAACGCCCCCTACGGTCATTTATTTGGATTTTTGAAAAGACCAAAAATTTCATCACAAAGAACGAAAATAATTCAATAAAAAATATGGCGCATCATTCGCGTACCGGCAAAAGCAAGCATACTGGCGCTGAGCATGCGGACTTCCATCCCATCTGCACCATCAGCGATGAGCAGATACACAATGGCAGCAAGCACCCATTGGCTTATGCAACTGCAAGCATGGATGATGAGCATAAGATTATCCACATCCGCTTGCGCATGAACTATGGCAAGCCCTCACTTGTTACCTGTCTGGCGGGGCTCGCCAAAAAACCCGCCGACGCGCAGTTTGAATACTATGCAAGGCTGGCCGATGAAGGTATTGCAAAATACTGGAGCAGAATCATCACGCTCAATGGTGAAGAATGGCATGTCACGGTAAAGCCTGAACGATCAGCGCAAGGCATGCCCCTGACACTGGCAAACCCGGGCAAGCCTTTGTTTGGCAACCTGAGCAAGCGCTCCCGCAATCCATATCCGTTTTTTACTGGCACGCTGTATTACGATGAAAACGATGGGCCCAACCCCGATCGCTCGTATGCGATGACTGCGGCACATGAAGTTGGCCACCCTTTATTGATGCATGCATTTGGCGCGATTTGGTCGTGGGGACATGCAGGTACCTCATCCATCCTGGGCAGGAGGTATGACACTGCGCCAGAATGTCCGGCACAAGGCGAGATCAGCCTCATGCTTTACTACAACAGCAATACCAGTTGCGTCATTGAGAGTGACAGTGTTTTTAAAAGGTGCATCGCGAGTGAAAACGACGTTAAAACACTGATTCATATTTCTGGCCGCTGTAAGTAGTCTATTTTTATTTTTCCAGAAGCAAAGGCAATGCTGCCTACGGGTTGACGATCAAACATGCGCTTTGATCAAGGGGAAGATGTAGGGCGCATTGCAATGCGCCGCATGTGATTTGCACGCTCCCAGGCCTGTGCGCATAGTCGTGATCGACGCTTTCATGCGGTGCGTTACAAGGCGCCCTATGCACCCTACGCACCAATCAAATAGGCTGAAATATTTTGCACATAGGCGGTCTCACAAACTATCTCGATTTTTGTGGATCCATTCCCCCCCTTCAGCTTTATCAAATTCGCTTCTTTTTTGATTAATAGATCACATTTGCATTCGTAAGCCCAGCCTTCAATTTTCAAGGTTTGGATAGTACCCAAATCCAGTTGAATCTGTACGCGGTTGTAACCACTCAATTGCCATTTTTTTGGTGGCATTAATGGATAGACAGAAAGATCAAATCGTAAGCTAACGCTATTTGAATTTTTTGACAATATAATTTCGTGTAAATCAATGCCATCAAGCGAAGGGATGGTATCCAAAAATATCGAAGTGATTTTTTCTGGATTTTCTATAAAATTCAACCAGTTTTTTATGGTCATACTCACTTTAATTTATTCAATCATAGACAAATAAGATCATTCCTAACGTAGCGCGCAGGGAGCATTGTAATGCGCCATATATGATTTACGCATTCCCAAGACTATACGCATAGTCGTGATCAACGCTTTCATGCGGTGCGGTACAACGCACCCTACAGACTGGCAGATTTTCTCTGTGCTTACTCTGTGTCTCTGTGGTGAGGGGTTTTCTACAATACCCAGAGATGCAGGTCGCATCGCAATGTGCAACATGCTGTTCGCGGCTGAAGCCGCTCCTACAGCTTGCAATTACCATCTCGCCGGATACAAAACCGCTCAGTGTGGAAACTACATCACCGCAATCAAACGCACCCTTACCGCATCCTGCTCGGCAGTCTCGCAACGCTCTATGCAGTAGCGCAGGTCTTCGATAAGGTCTTGATCGTCGTCGGCTTCTACCAGGGCTTGTTCGAGTACGCGCAGGGTGGCCAGCAGTTCGGCCGGGTTGACCCATTTGGCATTGTCGGCCAGCCATTGTTCTGCCTCGTCGTCGTCCATGTCGTCTTCGCTGACATTGAGTTCCATGTCAGCGAAATCTACAAATTCAGTCAGGGCGGTGGTATCGAGGCTGGCGCATTTTTCATCGAGGGCGTCCATACTGTCGTAGAGAAAAGCCAGGTCATCCGGGGCGAAATCATCGGGGTCGTTTTCCAGTGTGATCCACAAGACGGTACTCATCGTTATTGTTCTCCCAATTGGTTGGTAAACATACTGCTGAAATGTTGGCCTGTCTGGCTTTTGCAGAAAAACGCGGCGTGCCATGTCTGATCTATATTCTATCACTGCCATCTAGCCATATAGATTATCTGACACTGGTATGACAATACTGTGACCGGGACCGCTCCTGATCTGCTGACCAGTTGCATACAGCGCCTGGGCTATAATCGCCACTTCGTTCGCTCCTTCCTTATCCATGCCCATGCAAGACCAGCTCATCCCCCTGCTCAATGCCCATCAGGCAAGTAATGCCACTGAAGCTGCACATCTGCGCCGGGCGCTGGAATTTGTCAGCAGCACGGCCAACTGTTGCAGCCGCAGTACGCAGGCGGGGCATGTGACGGCGTCTGCCTGGATATTGTCACCAGACCGCCAGGCTGCACTGCTGACGCATCACAAGAAACTTAATCGCTGGTTGCAACTGGGCGGACATACCGAAGATGGTGACACCAGCATACAAGAAGCTGCTGCCCGCGAAGCGCGGGAAGAAAGCGGCATTGCCGATTTGCAGTTAATCAGCAGCGCATTGTTTGATGTGGATGTACACCCTATTCCGGCAAGAGCAAATGAAGCTGCGCACTATCACTATGACTTGCGCTTTTTATTCCAGGCGCAGCATAGACATTTCGAGGTCAGCGATGAATCGCACAACCTGGCATGGGTGCCTCTGGCAAAGCTGGTGCAGGAAGATGACAATGCCTCTGTGAGCCGCATGGCGGGGAAGTGTCTGGATAACATTGATTTCAGTAAAAAATCATGATCATTGCAGATAAATACTTATTGAAAACATGCCAGTGTGCATTGGCAATTAGTTTGCTTGTTACTGCCATACCATCAATGGCATCACGCACCATCAGTGAACTGGAAAAACTCGATTATGACGAGATGGTGCTGACAGGCACGGCACAGTCTGGAAAAACATGGATAGCTTGCCTGCAAACCAGCAAGGGTAAACAACTCACCGTCAAGACTGGCGATTTTTTAGGCTTACGATTGGGGCAAATAAAAAAAGTGGATGCCAAAGGTATCCATTTGACAGAAACGATACCAATCAACTTTAACGAATGGCTTGAAAGAAAATTTTTCTGGCCAGTGGTGAGCGATAAGTCCATGCGTGCGGCATGCAAATGGACAGCAGCGCCGGAGAAGATTTTTACATGAGCAGTATTGCATCGCGTAGGGTGCGTTGTAACGCACCGCATGGAAGCGTCGATCACGACTATGCGCATAGTCCTCGGGAATGCCGAAATCACATGCAACGCATTGCAATGCGCCCTACATCTCCGCTTTGATCAAAGCGCATGAGGTGATCGTCAGGTTTCGCCATACAGCGCAATCATGAGCTGATCAACCCGTAGGCTGCGTTGTAACGCACCGCATGAAAGCGTTGATCACGCCAATGCGCATAGTCCTGGGGAATGCGAAAATCACATGCGGCGCATTACAATGCGCCCTAGATCTCCGCCTTGATCAAAGCACATGAGGTGATCGTCAGCACCCTGCTGGCTGTTAAAACCTCTGTGCCATCTCTGTGTCTCAGTGTCTCTGTGTTGAGAGGTCTTGAAGTCTTGCGTACAGCATTCTCACGCTATCATATCCCAATACTTTTGCGCCATTGCTTCATCCTGTTCCACACCTTCACCTTCTTCATACATGATGGCGAGGGTTTCGGCAGCCTTGGTGTGTCCGGCTTCGGCGGCGCGTTTGTACCAGGCTACTGATAGTGCCATGTCTTGTTCTACATAGCGGCCGCTGGCGTGGAAAGCGCCGAGGTTGTACATGGCGCGCAGTTGTCCGGCTTCGGCGGCGCGGCGCAGACAGATGACGGCCTTGTCGTCGTTGACTTCTACGCCTATGCCCTGGGCATGGTAGATGAAGAGTTCAAACATGGCGTCGGCATTGCCCATGCTGGCGGCCTTGTTGAGCATCTGCGCTGACCTGGCGGGGTTTTCAGCAGTGCCAAAGCCATGACAGGTCACCAGGGCAAGCAGGTAGAGGGCATCGCTGTCATCCTGGTGTTGTACGCACCATTGATGGAGCAGTGCAAAGGCTTGCTGTGCTTCTTCCTCGGTGCAGTATTCACGCCGGTAGAACCAGCGATAGCGCATCAGTGGCACAGCAGCAGCATGTTTGCCGAGGGCAATCACTTCCAGCAAGACTTGTTCTGCCGCAGGAACATCGGCGTCATCGATGGGGCTACGCACCAGCCAGTCCGCCAGCTCTATGCCAGCCTCTGCCAGGCCAAGATCAAGCGCCTTGCGCAAGGCAAACGGCACCTGGCGTGCTTCGTCTACGGGCAGGATACCTATGATCAGGTCGCCCCGTTCTATCCGGTTCAGCATGGCGATGGACCAGGCTTGCAGTTCAGCAGCGTCTGCCAGCGTAGTGCTGGCTGCTATCCATTGCGGTACATCTTTGGGGTCTATGGTTTTATTCATTTTTTTCTTGCTCCATATTTCGACATATCTTGCCGCAGCCACGGCATTTCGTTCACGATGGTGACAGTGACTGCCGCCGTTTCGATATCAATTTCCTGCAGGCACAAGGGCTTTGTATCCCAATGATTATCGATGGGGTAACCGTTGACTGACATCTCTTCTTCTGGTTTGGGTGGTGGCAAGAGACTGACTTTGACGGTCAGGCTTTTCCTTATCTTTCTTGGCCCACCAAGTACACCTACAGTGATACGTTTCGCGTCGTCTTCTGGAATCTGCTCATTCTCAAGCAAGTGAATGAAATGCGCCCAGGCGATTCCTTCCAACTCTTGCAAACGGTGTTTTCTCTGGACATGGGGATTCAAGATTTGCGCCCCTTTTCCTTACGCCACTCCTTCTGACAATCCGCATAATTCGCAAACTCATAACTGACGCCGACTTCGCCGCGGTTGATGGCGTGGGCCTGGGCGAAGACGATGATGTTGAGGATGTTGTCGGGCAGTTCGCGGTCTGTCTTGCCATTGGCCCACAGGTAGCCATAGCTGACCGAGCCCTCCTTGAGGCCGACCATCCAGAATTGCGGGCGGCGACTATAGAGGTCTGTCTTGACTTTGTCTTTCTTGAAGCTGGGTTTGCCATATTGCAGTTCCAGCGACTGTGCGATGCGGTCGGCGGCGGCCTTGAGTTGCTCACCTGTGCCGCTAACGGCGGCGATGCTGCGCGAAGCACCTAGCTTGCAAATGCCGCTGATGGGGGCAGTGACGGCGAAGTAATCACTAAATTCTGCCAGTGGTATCGGTGGCTGGCCTTCAAACAAGTGAGGGGCCTTGGTGGATTTGACAAAGCCCAGTGTGCTGGCCAGCTCGGTTTCGCTGATGGCCATGGCGAGGCCGAAGGGGCCTTGGTAGGTGGCTGCTGTTGGTGCAGGGCCGATAGCCGCACTGGTAGTATCAACCAGGGTCAATGCGGCCGCAGGTGCTGGCTGTGCCTGCTGTGTTTGCTGTGCTTGAGGTATTTGTGCAGCTTGTGCACTTGCCTGCTGTGCTGCCGGTTTGCAGGCGCTGGCGGTCATCACTGTGGCGATTGTCATGGCGATCATGCAGGCGCGGGATATAAGGAAATTTGTCTGCATGGTGCCAGGCCGGGTGAGAATAATTTTTATCGTTGTCGCGGCAATTTAAAGCTATCCGGATAAAAATTGCAATGGCTTTCATTCTGAAGTTTACAGATAGGCAAAACTCTGGGATATAGTGCGTGCTCTTGCTCAACTACACGATACCTTATGACGCGCTTGCTTTTCTCTGGCATTTTTCCTGGCATCATCACCAGCATCCTTCTGCTTCACCCCTGCCAGACTGCCGCAGCCGCTGAAGACCCGCCTGCTGCCACGCCTGCGGAAGAACCGCAGTCAGTTGCCGTCAACGGCGTCAAGAATCCTGAATTGCGCTCTTACCGCAATATGCTGGCTGGTCTGGATATGTTTGAGAGCAAGCGCCACCTGGCGCCGACGGCCGACCATCTGCGTTTCGTCCTCAAACCAAGGCATGGAGATACCGCGCTGACCGGTCTGAGCCTGCGCATTGCTACCGATGATGTCTCCATCCCTGTACCGCTCGCTGCGGACGGCAGCTTCATCCTGCCACGCGACCAGGCGGCTGCCGATGGTGATGCAGAGTTGATGCTCAACCGCAGCCGTGGTGAATTCAATGGCATGCCGCACGTGACCAGCGCCAACGTACCGGCGAATATGCGCCGGCTTGGTGATGTACGTCTTGAATGCCAGGTGGCCATTGCCATTGCCAAGAAAGAAATCAATGTCATGCTGCGAGCTGCTGCCGCCGTGGCCCTGGGTGGCACGGACTGGTGCCTGTCATCGCGGGTCAGCTTTGGTACGTATACGCCCTTCCCTACTGATAGCGTGACTTTGGTATCGGGCGACAAACGCACAGTGCTCACCAGCGGCCATCGCATCAAGTATGCTGTCATGCCACTGGCCGACCGCAACTGGCCTGACGATACCCTGGTCGAATTCCAGCCATCACCCGCCACCAGCATTGCCAATTTCACCGCCCAGCCCATCTACCTGAGCGGCACCATGAACAAATGGGGCACATCCTCGCCCCTGACGCAGATCGATGCCAGCAATTTCAGTGTGGATGTGGTTTTACCGAAAGGCATCAGCAAGTTCAAGATCGTCTCAAAAGATTTCAAGATGGTGGAGCTTGGCGCATCTGACAGCAGGGCCAATGAAAGCAAGGGTAATTTCGTCCTCAATACTGGCAAGGCACTGGCCTGGGCAGGCAAGGAGGTGTGGTTTGAAACTCCACAGGCGGGTAAGTATAATTTTGCCTTGAATGTGGCTGATCCGGATGCGCCGGTGTTGGTGATTGCTGCGCGGGAGTAGG
>Ga0207952_1001202_pt1 | contig 12042 bp, 14 predicted proteins | sample SubbioR12Aug_8Ca_FD_184831 | JGI IMG/M metagenome (GOLD analysis project Ga0207952, IMG submission 184831) | Serpentinite rock and fluid subsurface biosphere microbial communities from McLaughlin Reserve, California, USA - CR12Aug_8Ca (SPAdes) | ecosystem: Environmental > Terrestrial > Deep...
AACTAAGTTGAGTGTAATGTTTTGTCATAGTAACCAAAAGGTCGCACTACTTGGTCAAAAGGCAAAAAGCCCTCAAAAGCTTTTTTGCCTTTTGTTTAAAAATTGCACTTATCTGTTGAACTCAGCATTTATTTTTATGCCTAAATTATCGCATTCTTGCTTTAATGTGTCGTGAAGTTCAGTTTTGTCCGAATTAGCAAAGTCCTTATCGTTATTACTAATAAAAGTAATTTGTTTCTCTTTTGAATTTACACAAAAGTCTTTTAATGTTAACCAAATAATTGTGTCACGAAAACCTTGCCCTTCATCACCACAAGGCTTTTCTCTTTGAACTGCTCTTCTTGTTACTTCAGCAAAGTAATTGTCCTTAGGTTTTATTATGTGTCTTTCAGATAGTTTAAATTTTTTCTTTACATACTCAATGTAACGGTCGGTTTCTGCATTTTCATCTATAGGATATTGAACCGTAACTAGACTTTCATCTGTCAATAATAATTTTAAATTATTACATGCTTTGTTAGCATTTGAAATTCTTTCTTTCAATGATCTTTTGTGAAGTTCTCTAATTTCGTCAAGTATGATTTGGGGGAAATAAATAGAAGAATCTGTCCGTCCTAAGTAGTCAAGTAAGACGTGAAAGTCATTTGACCTTAATAAAAAGTCACTTCGGTAAATATTTGAATCAAGTATTATATCCATATAAAGTTAATGCTAACTTTCAGGGCTTTGTGTTGTGCTCTAATTATCGTTGCGTTAGCACTACAACTGAATCCGATTTAAAAGTTTTAAGATAAAGTTAAGCACAAAAGTTGATTGATATTCGTTTGCCAGAACAAAAGTACCGCGATACATAAAGACGATCTTTCAAGATCTGACTTGCAATATTACCAAAATAGAAGCGGGCATTTTTTTGTTTTTATGCTAAACATTTGAAAGTGAAACTGCATTGTCGTCATACAAAATGTCAGCAAATTGAATTTTCGAAATGCCTTTTTGCTTTGCAAAACCAAATATTTCTGATTGTGTTATATTATCAGCGTCTTTCAAAATAATAACCTCTTTGAAAATTTCGTTTGGTAATATAATCTTTCTTTCAGCGCTATCTATGCTATTGTCAAAAAATACGCGTTGAATTCTTATTTCTTCCTCATACCTAAATCGCGTATTTAAGGTAAATGAAATATTTAATAATTGAAGCAAACTTTTATATCCTGTCTTGTCAAAAATTAATTGATATTTTTCCAATTCGTCAGAATACACGATTTCGTCCATAAAGCAGTTCGGCACTTTTTCTAAATACTTCTTTAATATTTCGACGTCTATTCCCAAACAAATAATATTGTCGCCACTTATATTTCTCTCGGAACTCCATAAGTTATATGAGTATTTACTTTTTGAAAAACTCATTATTCCTGTTCGATCAAAGTATAGTTGCTTTTGAACCTCTATAAAGTTTTTTGGGTTTGAAGTTCTTTCTCTTGCTATTTGTTTTGCAAAGTGTTGGTCGGCTAAGTCAAGTTCAATAGGCGTTAATTTATCAAGGTTAATTCCATATTTTTGTGCATGGAAATTCATCCAGAATTCATATTCAGGGAAACTTGTATTGTGCATTTCAATAGCAATGTCTAACACTATGTTAAAGACTGCTTTTTCTGTAAAGTCTATTAACTCAAATTGATATTCTCCATCTTTTCTCCATTTCTCAGCCGAATAAAAATACAGTTCGTTTTCAGATAATAATCTTTTTGAACCTTTGTCATTCCAATTAATGTAGCGATAAATTAATTTTTCCATTTTTTATTTGAGATAAATTGGTCTTGGTTAATAAAACAATGCTGAATCAATTTGATTTAATGTGTCAATAAATAATCTGTTTTATCAATAGTTCTAGCTTTTGGTGGAATTAAATTCCATACAGAAACATCTATACTTTGATGTGTCTTGTAGTATTACATAGAACGTCAAGAGCTATGTATAATTTGGATAATCATTAATCTTACTTCTGTTTTATTTATTCTGCTCTGCTTTTATAGATCCTTTAGGTATAAAAGAAAGAGATTCTTGGTTATTCTTCAATCATTTGGCTAATATTTTTCTCCATATATTGCAAATATTTTCAAAGTCAATACTGGTGTTTGCAGGACTTGTACTTGGTAAAGTAATATATTTTAAATCAATTTTCCTATTGAAATATTTGTTGAAAAGTGCTACGGATTTTGACCCATTAAAGGCAATAACTTTTAAATTTTTCTGTTTGGAAATAAAGTTGTCCAAGTCGTTAGGCTCTTCGTCATCAATTGCACTGTCAAGACTACCTTTTCGATTTGCTTTATGAGCTACGTCCCAAATACCTATTTTAAGTTTTAGTAGAAGTTCTTTTTTTTCGGAGTAGCTAAGTGGTAATTCATTGTTTGTAATTGTCGATATAACTTTCCAAAATCTATTTCTTGGATGTCCGTAATACTCCCCCAGTTCAAGAGATTTATCTCCTGGCATAGTTCCTAAAATTAAGATGGTTACGTCCGCACTTGTAATTGGATCGAATGATGTTTTAGCATGTGTAGAGATTGGTTTAGAAACAACTTTATCTAGTACTTTTTTTGTCAACGGTTTTAATACAGTTAATGGTGTTGTATCTTTTGATGTGGTTACTATTGGCGTCGCTCCGCTCCAACTTATGACAATTTTAGTTCTGTGTTCGGTTACTCTAAAACTAATACTGTCTTTATGTGCAACGTCTGAACCATTAAACTTATAAGACTTGCGAAATGATTTTGTCTCATGATTGATATTAACTACTAAAATGTCACCCCGCGAAATAGACTTGGTGTCAATTTTATAACTCTTCGATTTTTCAAGCCTGGTTGAAGGTCTTATTGTTCTATTTCTAATTATTTCAGTCATTGTTTTTGTCCAATTTGTTGTGATGTTAAGTTAACAAGTATAGCTTATTTTTCTACATTCAGTCTTTACCACTGTCAGACTTTAACTTTTTAATCTATAGATAGGATGCCTTATCTAACAAGGGCAACTAAAATCAAGTAAGGAAAGCAATTTTCTGCTATTTGCGTTATAAGATTTCACCTTAAAGCTGTATCTTAACATTATTCTTTACAATGTGGAATTATCTGTAAAATAAATAAATCTTCTGATATAAAAGCTATACTTCATATACATCTATTATGAGTAACCTTTCAGAAAAACAAAATTTATTCAAAGATTACCTAATTAAAAAGTTGGGGTTTATTGATGATCTTTTTCTTAAAGATTATACTAAGTTTCTTGAAATAGTAAGCCCAAGGTTTAAACTTTTAGGCAAACAGAAAAAAATTTGGAATGAAGAGGAACAAAGATATTTTCCAGAAAAATCAAACCCATTTAATCAGCATATAGAAACGGAAAATTACTTTATACCTACAGATTTCAATATCATCGATTTACTTAATATTGAGCTAAATATTAAAAAGAATAGTGAATACATTCAAAAGGAAATACAACTAGCCTATATTTCCGCGACTGATATATCAAATTTTACCTATTGCCCTGTAAGTTTCGCAATTTCTAAAACTTTTGAATTGCCAAAATATGAGTCTGCTATTTTGGGTACAGCGCAACATGAAAAACAGTCATTAATTAACTATCTGCAACCTTTCAAAATAAAAGAAGATGTTTATATAGAGAATCAATATTTAAATACAATAGAAGTTGAAATGACTCTTGACGTAAATCCACTCTTAACGGATGAAAATCGATTTTTTTTTAATGAGCTAAGTGGTTCATCAATTGTTTTTTACGGTCACGATAGTAAAGAAATTAAGAAATCGTACTTTAAAAGTTCAAAAGGAAATTTTGTAGGTCAACCTGACTATATTTTTAGAAATAATAACACATTGGATACTTTTGTAGTAGAAGAAAAATTTCAATTCGCAGCAAAAAATCCATTTAATTCTCATCATAGCGATTATTCTGCTGAAGGGGTAAGACAAATTATAAATAAAAGAAAGAGTAATGATTTCTTTAGTAACCACAAAAACCAATTACGTTCATATATTTATGGCATCAATGACTATGATATCAAGTATGGTTATTTAGTATATTGGAAATATGTACTTGAATATGGGAAACCAAAAATTATTGCTTGTAATATTTTACGAATAGATAAAACTGATAAGGATAGACAAAAAGTAAGAGAAACGTTTATTACTATCAAAGACTTGATAACAAATAAAGGATCGGCTTTTGATCTTAATACTAGGAATCCAGCTAAATGTGCTAACTGTGTTTCAAGTCTTCTTTGTGGCCATAAGACTGGAAAGTTTACTTCTTTTAGTATTCCTTATTCTAAAGACTATCTAAAAACATATTATACAAAATTTCCAGAGGAACTGAAAAAGAAAATATAAAAAATATGAATATAGTGATACTTTCATTTTAGGGTAAAGTAGCAAAGCCCTCGACTCCCCAGACTAATCCAGTAATACTGAAAAAAATCTCTCCATAATGAGTGTACCAAAGCTTAGGCATCATTACTGTAAATCAGCCATCTTCACTTGTAGTTGTTGTGCTTATTTCACTACTATTTATACTACTGTGGAATGGGTTGAAGAGGAAGAAGGAGAAATAGAAGAAGTTAGTCCAGGGGAATGGGTAATACAAGGATTTATTTACCGAGATGATCTAGATAAAAATGATCCAATCCATCCACAATTAACGTATACACCTTTAAAACAATCTGGGGTAACATCTAAAGATGATCTTAAACTTAAAATACATTGGACTGAGCAACCTGTTAGGTGTATGAGTTGTAAAACAGATACAATGCATTATACAGAATACAATGTGGGTGTAAATATGGAACTACTTCACAAACGTTGGTGTGTCGAAGCATTAAAGCCATGTTATGAATTGATAACTTGGATTGATGAAAATGGAAATGGGATTATTAGGTTTCAGGGCAGTCATAGTAAATTCTCCGCCAGTTAAAGTATTCAAATTATAGCCTAAAATCGCTTCCTTCTCACAAAACTACCTTTGTGCAATACAAATTTGGATGGAGGTATCTGTTGTAGCATATTTGAATTTATCACGGGTTTTATTTCTTGTCTGTTTTGTGTTTCAAACAAGTCATTGATATTGCCTTCACTAATGTCTTTAATGAATTGCTCACGCGATAAGACTAAAAGTTTCGAATCCAATTCACCTTTATTGGGGTAAAGAAGATATAGGTGATTCCTTAGATCATTGACAAGTAGTGTTTCTAACCCTTGGAAGTCGAAAATCACAGGTACACTGCTTTTTAACCAGTTTTTCGAGAAATATTCATCAGGGAAATCTACTATAAAGATTCCTTTTGTTGGTGTTTTACGTAGCTCTGGCATCTTGGTTTTAAATCTAGTCCAATCTCTTGGTAACCTAGTACCATCAACTATCCAAAGCATCTTCTGATAAAACTTCTCTCGTTTAACTCTTTCATTTGAGTCTAGAAAAGAGTGTTGGAATTCGATAGTAAGTTGATCTTTGGTTCTTACATCAGCAATATGCTTTTCTCCGGTAGTCTCATCTTTAAACACTACTTCTTGCCACTCTTGTGGGAATTTATCCTTCCAGTTTCTATGCCAGTCTGTTTCATTTTCCCACCATGAATCACAATTACGTATACCCTTATGCGCCCAGTGACTCATTCTGTTTGTACCACACTTTGCAATTAATTCTGAGCTGCAAACAGGACAGATTCCTTTAGCTCCTTTAGTAGCTTCGGTTTTAGTGTTCCCGATTAATGCATATTTCATTTTGAACTCTTAGATGTTAGCTTTAGTATTTTAGAACTTGCATTATGAATCTCGTCCTGATTTTTAAAAGATATATTTTATTGATGTAAAATCGTCGAGCCCCGCTATTACCAATACTTTTAGTGGTTGTAGTATTATATTCCCATCAAAGCCCTAAAATCGGCAAGTCTCATTATCTTATTTTGGAAACCACAAATATCAAAAGCAGAATTGATGCCATTTTCTTCAGTCACCAATTTTTTGTCAGAGTTGCTCGGATTATACAATACCCCAAATATTAAAGAAATATCAATAATCGTATTCCACCTTCTATCCTCAACGTCTTTGATCGCCTCAACTCCATGCCCAATTTTTTCAAGTAATTGTTCATTCATAACCAATGCAGGACAAAATTCTTGCATAAACTTCACCACTTTATCAAGATACTCCTGGTCTTTTGTGATTTTTTGTCCTGTTATATTATGTGCTCTGTCAATGAAACTTTGTGCTACCAAAAAGGAGTAAGTACCATTTTTTAGTTTTCTAAAAAACTCTTCTCTTTTTTTCTTTTGGGCATCATCATTAAAATATGTCCAGTCTGCATTACCACCATTAATGGATTTTAAATAATCTTCATAGTTGTCACGTATTTCTCTTTTTTCGAATTCGATTTGAGCTTTCACAGTCTCAACGTATCCAATCATTTTATCGTCTGGTTCAGCTTGTATGTTTCCAATGAGCTTTTGAGCCAGAGTAATCACTTCTGAGTACATTTTGGCATGAGTGTCATCATTTGAAAATAAGTATCTTTCTAATATTGCGTTAAGTGGTGGTACAAAGTCTACATGAATATGCGATGAAGAATAGAATGTTGAAAGATTTACTAAAACTTTCAATGCATTTCTACATTCTTTTCTTTCGCCGAGATGTTGGTTATTAAAATGAGCGATTAATTCCATTGCAGAATTAATAGGGAACAATAGTTTTATATTGTCTTGCTCGCAACGGCTTTTAATTTTATCTGTTATTTCCAATATTTGGTCGTCACTTAAGTCTCTAACTAAGTTTCGATAAATATTTGTATCAAGAACTAAATCCATAGGTGGTATTTTAAAAAATATAATTCTTAGCGTTTACAAGCTTTGAGTAAAGCTTCTCCCAATTCAGTTAAGTAGTAATTTTCTGGCATCAGTTCCTCAATTTTGTCGCCATCATACATGCTGAAATTGCTTTCTTCCCGAATCAAACCAAGTCGAGCTAAGTTGCCCATTTCTTCAAGGTTGTATTCTAATGGATAATCCTTGGTTTCATTTTTCCAACGAGATTGTTTGATGCGACCATGATTACTATTCATGAAATTAAGCATGTTTACTTCATTAGATGAAAGGTGCTTAAGTATGTCTGGGAAAACAGTCATCGTTAGATTTCTGTCGCTATCAATGTAGTTGACAAAAAGATTAGCCCACATATCCTGAAGATTATCATCTTCTTCTAATGCTGCACATTCTAAGTAAGGAAATAAAGCTTTAAGGTTTATTTCCTTTACATTGACGTTATTCTCTTCTGCAATTTTTTTTGCTTTTTCGAGGTTTTTAATTTGATTCTTTAACCGTCGAATTTTTAGATTGTCTGATATGGCTAATCCAAATTCTTCAACTGTTGGTCCTATAGCCTTGTCTAAAAAGCTTTTAAGAAGGTCTAATCCTTTCTCAACAGTACTTGATTTCAGATTAAGTTCGTTCATTGTAAGGAGTCAGTTAATTGCAGCCAACGTCTCTGGCCTTGCCACTAAAGACGCACTTAGCAAAAGCCAAATTACTGAAGTTGATTAGCAATACCAAAAGATGATGGGCTAAATGTAGAAACCCTAATAGAGAAAAATCGGTTGATGTATTTCTTTTCTAATTGTCAGTGTAAACGAACTGCGATTGGTGAGATAATATCAACCACCATCATGTCATTAGGCTGAAAATTATTTCTTACCCAATTGCGAAGTTCCTTTCCGCCCATTATTCTTGGTGTTCCATTTTTGTTTGCTGTCCGATTAATATAACCATGGATCGTTGTGTCTCCACTTGAACCGAGTTGAATATCAATAGTTGCATTGTCAGCCCCAAATAATTCCGAAAATTCTCGTCCAACATTGAAAAATCCTTGATTATAATAAGCCTGACCAAGTAGAATATTAATGGTAGTTAAAACTGGAATAAGTGTAACAGTAGGTTGAGGTTCATTTGTTAATTCTTGTCTTTCACTTGCTGCGTCAACTGGGATTATACTTCTTCCAGATAAATTCCAATCAGGATTTATTTCATAGATTAATGTGTCCTCAAGCCCTGCTGCAAGATTAATTCTAAAGTCGCCGTATCTTAATAGTCCATTGTCTGTAAGAATGAAAATGTCAACTGGTTGGTCGTTGTCAAGTAGGTTTTTAATCGCTGCATTTACTCTTATGTTGGTTGTTTGTGAAGCACCTGGATTTTGATATCCATACATTCTTTGTGTCAATTGCATTTTTGTCTTACCTATATATTTTATTTCACCATTGGAAATAAAACTATAGAGAACATTTGTAGTTGTGTGGTTGGAAGCCAAATTATACTTAATGCCGTCATTGATCAGTGACCAGTGTCCAACCGAAATAAAACCAATATTTAGTAATCTATTCATAATTGAAAGGTCGCTTTAAAGTGAAGGACAATGTTTCCGAATTCGCGTTGTGGTGGCTTTCAGTAATCCGAAAGCTTAACACTATTGTTAGTTAAAGATACAAAAACTGATAATTTATTCTTTTGCTAAATTCATTGAATTCAGTTGGTGCCAAAGCTGATTTCTTGCTTCCGCTATGCACCTGCGTTCCGTCAGCTGACATAATGTTAATCATGTTAGCTGACAGCAATTTCACAAGGAAAATTTATTTTAGTTGTCTAACCTTCATAACCCTAAGGCTTGGTAAGCTAAAATCTAAGTCTCTAAGACACTCCGCATTATCCTTAAACAATACAATGTTTTCTAGAGATTTCGCCTTTGAAGAAGGATAGATAATTCCGTCAGCTTTTAATGCAGGATTGAACTTGATATACTCTGTTACCACTTGTGTAGGCACATATTCAATTGCGGAATCGGATACATTAACGGGTTTGGAAATGTCCTCAATAAATTCTTTAAGGAATAAGATCGTGTCGATGTATTGATTTTCTTTCTCATCGTAAATACTCGGAACAGTAGGTAGTTTGGTAAGGTCAACAAGTTTTAACTCTTTATTACTTTTGAAATATCCTATACTATAAAATGGCATTGTAGTATCACTAGTGTTTACAACTTCATTAATGCAAACCTCCTCTTTCAAGCTCCCATAAAACATTGAGATTCCTATAGCACTCATCCTATTATTTGTCTTGCAATAACAGTCTGGCGGTGAACAAATGTCTTTAGCTTCTTTAACTTCAGCAAGTTCCTTATGTTGACGACATCTATAGAGTTTGTCGGACGGAACAATTATCCTAAATAAATTAAAGTCATTGATGGCCTTTTGAACATCATGAAGAATATTTATCGGGTCGCCCAAGCGGAAATCCCTAAAAGTATCTTCATAGTAAAAAACGTATCTCGCCTTATGCTTTACTGTTTCTTTAAAAATTTTCCACAAATCGAATAGATATTCTGTATGAGAGCCATACTCATCCTTCCAGTAATAAAGAGAATCGTTGAACAAATGATTATAAATATCGTTGTACAAATCCTTATCAGTAATCTGTAAATTTAATCTTTCACTAAACATTTCTTCAAAGTAGAAATTGTCTCCGTCAAAGTATGTTTCGGATTCTTTATCAAGGTATTTAAAATTAGTGGGATCTTCAAAGAGATAATCAATTCCAATGACAATCAATCTAAGTAGTTCAGATAGTTCAATAACTGGCTTGACCTTTTTACAATAATCGCATTTTGCAGTAGTCGTACTTCCTTTGATTAGCTTTTTAAAAAACTCATCATTTATGTGACTACTACAAACCCTTTCAGCCGCGTCAAAATTGTATAGATTATAATCAACGTCATCGCCAAATTTTCTAGTTTTCATAAAGAAGAGTAAGTTTTACAGGGAGTTGCAGATAGCTTAATGTTTTGTTGGCGCAGTTTTACAGTGTTTAAGGTAAATGCAATTGTTTTCGAAAAAATTCTAATGATTTCTTTTCATTATTACCATCTAGTGTTTCCCAAAACTGCCATTGATTTGAAGGATTGGTACCCCATGCACATAAGGCGGCACGTCTTAATGACAACTTTCTTTTAATTCCATTAATCTCTATTTCTATAAAGCCGTCAGCGGTTAAATAACCAGTATTTTTTTGACCTTTATGCGTTTTACTTACCGGCATGTCAGTAGTTAATATTCCTCGGTCAATAAGATTAATTATATCTTCATTTGGTAAATCTTTGCCACCGATTTCAATTTTATCTTTTTGACTTTGTTTAACCGTTTCTTTTGCTGCCTCTAATAGCGAAATCAAAGTTGGGATTTCTTTGTCCCAGAAATTTGCATCTGGTTTCACTTTTTTTAATTGTTCCTTAAATTCTTCCATACTTTTCCTAAAAGAATCATCCCAGCTATCATTACTCGATAATAAGTCATCTATGTCACCAATATCCATTTGTTCCGCCTTTATGCGGTTTTCAATTCGAGTATATACTTTCTGTAATATCGTACTAAGTTGTTCAATAAGTTCTTGCATGTATTGAAAGTTGAGTCAACTAATTGTGTCATGTGTCCGGCCTTTTGCGCAGTTTGGATATTCTGTGATCCTACTGCTGGCTTGACCACTACTGACGCACTTAGCAAAAGCCAAATTACTGAAGTTGATTAGCAATACCAAAGCTGTTTTTAGATCAGGCCCTCACTAGCAAAGCTGAAGAAATTACCATTATCCTCTGCAGCAACGATTATATGATCTAGTAATTTAAGATCGTGGAATGCACATGCGTTACCTATTTTTCTAGTGATCATTTTATCTGCTTCTGATGGTTGTGTATTACCACTAGGATGGTTGTGGCTTAATATTATACCTGTAGCTGCTGTTTTCAGTGCTACTGATAATACTAACCGAACATCGACGGTAGTACAAGTAATGCCACCCACGCTAACAGGGTATACACCTAGTACCCGATTGTGTCTATTTAAGTACATTACTAAGAATCTTTCTTGCAGTGCAATTGTATCTTCTGGGTAAAATGGTATTAACGCATTGAATGCATCAATTCCTGATGTAATCTTTGGTTTGTTTGCAACTGCTGGGCGATAACTTACTTGTATCTCTGCTACCTTTTGATTTGTTGATGAAGACATATTAATTGTTGTTTAGTGTGATCGTATTTACTTCCAAGTAAACACGTTCAACAGTGATTAATTTTATGTGTTGTTTTCCATACTTTGTCTGCATAGCTGAAATACATTCCGTATTCGCTAATGATTAGATAGTCTTGGAATTTTAGCTGGTGCTTGGTACACTCTTCAGAAATAACCTGTGCTAGTAAGTTATCCTGAATAGAAGGTTTAGTATTATTACTGACACTACTTCTGGTAATTACTAGACTAGTAGCAGTGGTTGTACTTGCTCTGTCTAGGATTTCTCCAATATCCACTTCTACAAACGGCTGTTTTCTAACAGATACTTTAAATAAATCAAGTGGTTTTTGTTCTTGGTCAATCAGCAGTACAAAGAATCGCTCTACGTAATTTGTGAAAATACCAAAACTGTAGTAGGGGTGTATCTTCTCGTAAGCATCCATGGATGTCTTTATAGTTAGATCCCTTTTAGTGGTTGCAAGAAACGAGAATACTTTATCATCTTTATTGTATGGCATTGTGTGTGTTTTACTATTTAAAAAATCTAGTTAGAAAAGGACTGTCAAACGGAAGATGTAATAAGGCCACCAATTATCACCAATACGGTATAGCAGTTTATACTGTTCATGTGGCATTATCTCTTCTACTACAACCCATGTACCTACTTTAAGATATTCCGCTGGTTGCAATACTTGCACTTTGAATGGTACAAATAGCTGTCTTATTTGACCAATTGGGTTGATTACCAGGAGACTCTTGTAGTCGATATAGTTAATGTGTGGGGGATCCATTTTGATTAAGTTTGGTGATTATTTTGTAGATAATATTAGTAGCTGTAAATACCAGACAATCTGATCCCCATTCGCCAAAGCAATGTGACCCCCTAAGAAACACTTTCCAATAATGGATTGATTGAGGCCTAAAAAATGGTAA